>Ga0070728_10000841_pt1 | contig 53520 bp, 53 predicted proteins | sample tdDd471_FD_66723 | JGI IMG/M metagenome (GOLD analysis project Ga0070728, IMG submission 66723) | Marine sediment microbial communities from the Atlantic coast under amendment with organic carbon and nitrate - tdDd47.1 | ecosystem: Environmental > Aquatic > Marine > Coastal > Sediment | place... | reverse complement strand
TCCGCGAATGCTGGCCGCGCCATTGCCGCCTTGCCCGCCGCTTCCCACAAGTCTGTTGCCCGGTCGATGAAGTTGGCAGCCTCCGCGTGGAAGGCGAGAACTTCTGGTGCGATGGTTGTGTCAGTCTCCAGCGCCGTCAGGATACGCGCGTGAACCGCCCGGCGCTTCTCCTTCAGCAGGCTTTCATAGGCGGCGTCGCGCACCAGCGCGTGCTTGAACAGGTACGTTGCCTCGGGTGGCAGTCCACGACGGTAGATCAGTTCCGCCGCGATCAGACCGTCCAGCGCCGTGTACAGTTCTGCATCTGACAGATGCGATATCTGCGCCAGCAACCCATGACTGAACTCACGCCCGATGCAGGCCGCAGTCTGGGCGACCTCCTTGATCGGCTGCAGCCGGTCCAGACGGGCCATCAGGCTGTCATGCAGGGTCGCGGGGATGGCAATGGCACTCAGGGGACCATTCAGAACCAGCCGCTCTCCTTCCTCTTTCAGCGCGCCTGATTCCAGGATCGTCTTCGTCAGTTCTTCCACAAACAATGGCACACCATCGGTGCGCTGCGCGATGATCGCCATGATATCGTCTGGCAGCACCTTTCCATCAGTCAGCTTGGAGACAATGCCACTTATCTGATCCTTGCCCAGACGATTCAGCGCAAAGCGCGTCACGATGGGGTGGCCACCAAAGCCATGTTCGAACGTGGGACGGGCGGTCGCAAGGATCATGATTGGCTGATCGATGATCGCGTCCAGCAACAGATCGAGCAACTCCAGCGAAGTCGGATCGATCCAGTGCAGGTCTTCGTAGAGCAGCAACAGGGGTTTCTCGGCGGCCTGCCGGACCAGCAAGCTTGCCAGTGCCTTCATCGTCCGGGCGCGCTGCTGCGCAGGTGTGAGGTCTGAAACGCCATAGCGCGGCGCTCCGTCCAACCCCAGCAACGGAGCTATCAGCTTCAATGTCGCCTCGTCTGCACCAACCAGTGCCTCCAGCTTGTCCAGCCTCGCTTCGACGTCATCCGACGGGACAAATCCTGCAGCGGCGGACATCTGCTGGACAACAGGATAGAAAGCGCTGTCCGCGTGGTAGGGCGAACACTGGTAGCTCACCCGGATGTGGTCCTGCCGTGTGACCTCGTCGATCATTGCCTGGGTGATACGGGATTTGCCGATGCCCGCTTCGCCTGTCACCAGAGCCATCTGACCCTGGCCGGAGCGCGCTATCGCCCAGCGCTCGACCATCAGTTCGATTTCCCGCTCACGCCCGATGATCGGCATCATCGTGCCTGACTGGCGGGCCGCAAAGCGGCTCTGGACCTTCGCCTCACCTTCAACCACATAAGCGTCGACCGGACCGCTGATGCCTTTCAGGTCCTGTCCATCCAGGCGTCTGAGGTCGAAGATCACGCCCAGCAGACGCTGCGTCTCCCTGGCGACAACAAGCTGGTTCTGGCCGGCAACTCCCTGCAGTCGTGCAGCGAGGTTCGGCGTCTCCCCCACGACAGCGGCCTCCTGCGTCGCGCCGCTGCCGATCAGATCGCCGACGATGACAACGCCGGTTGCGATGCCTACACGGGTGGACAGGAGCGATCCGTTGGGCGCCCTGGCTTTCCTCACGGCATCGATTATTGACAGACCAGCCCGCACAGCCCGTTCGGCATCATCTTCATTGGCGCGGGGCCAACCGAAGTAACAGAGAACGCCATCGCCCATGAACTTGGCGACAAAGCCCTCGTAGCGGCTGACAACACCCGCGACCGTGTTCTGGTAGGAGGTGATGACATCGCGCATGTCCTCAGCGTCCAAGCGCGTGGCCATCTCGGTGGAGCCGACAAGGTCAACGAACATGACTGTCAGATGCCGACGCTCGGCATCGGATGCCGGGGCGGATTCGACCGGAGGAGACGGAGGCACGACGCTGACACGCTCTTCAGAGGCCAAACCGGTCTTGTCAGAGAGGGTCCTGATCGCTGCCTCAATGCGACGCCGCGGCCCCAGAGGCAGACCCAGTTCCTTCAGATCGTCATCCGACAAATACGCGAGGTCACCAAACTCGATCTCGGCCTCGGCAAACAGGGGCGCATGTTTCGCAAGGCCATTCTCGGTCAGCCAATCAACGATATCACGCAAATCCCATCCTCCCCCGCAGCCGCCTGTCCCCTGACAAGGGAAAGCAAGTCACCGAAGAGAGTATCTGAAATCAGACAACGCGACAGAGCTATCACGAAGCCAGCTAGACGGCGTGAGATTGGTACACTCCCCGGTTCGTCAAGAGGGTTGGGAGTTGACCACCCGCCCTATTCCGCCGACATCTCCGCCACAGCTGCCGCCAGTGCCAGCTGCTTCTTCGCCTGTTCGACGTGAAGGTTCTCGATCATGCGGCCGTCGACGGTGACGACGCCCTTGCCTTCGCGCTGGGCTTCCTCGAAGCCGGCGACGATGCGGGCGGCCATTTCGAGCTGGGCTTCGGTGGGGGAGAAGACCTCGTTGCAGGGGGCGACCTGGCTGGGGTGGATCAGGGTCTTGCCGTCGAAGCCCATTTCCAGGCCCTGCTGGCAGATGTCGCGGAACCCGTTCTCGTCCTTGATGTCGTTGTAGACGCCGTCGAGGATCTGGATGCCGTAGGCGCGGGCGGCGAGCATGCAGATGCCCAACGCGGTGACCATCGGCAGGCGCATCGGGGTGTGGTGCGCGCCGGTATCCTTGGCGATGTCGTTGGTGCCCATGACCCAGACGGCGACACGGTCGGAGGCCGCACCGATGGACTGGGCGTTGAGGATGCCGATGGGGGTTTCCATCATGCACCAGAGCGCCATGCTGGCCGGGGCACCGGCCTTGTCCATGGCGGCAACCAGACCCTGCACGGTCTGGGCGTCATTGATCTTCGGCACCAGGATGGCGTCGGCACCGGATTTGGCGATGGCCGCCATGTCGTCGGCACCCCAGGGGGTGTCGAGGCCGTTGATGCGGACGATCATCTCCCGCTTGCCATAGCCGCCTGCGGCCAGCGCATCGACGATCTGCTGGCGCGCCGTTGCCTTGGCGTCCGGGGAGACCGCATCCTCCAGATCCAGGATGATGGCATCGGCAGCGATGGTCTTGGCCTTCTCCATCGCGCGGGTGTTGGACCCCGGCATGTAAAGGACACTGCGGCGGGGGCGGACGGATGCGGCCATGTGGTATCTCTCCCTCTTGCCTGCTCGATTGGCAATTCAGTAACTGTCGCGGGACACTATAATTTCCCGCTGGCCCGGCGCAACGAAAGGTGGAGACATGGCGGTACTTTCCCTGTCCAGCCAGGTGGCCATGGGTCATGTGGGCAATTCGGCGACCGCCTTCGCGCTGCGCCGACTGGGCCATGTGGTCTGGGATGTGCCGACGACCGTACTCAGCTTCCACCCCGGTCATGGCCGCCCGGAGGGCAAGGCGCTGGAGTGTAGTTCGGTCTCCGCGATCATCCGCGCCGTCATTACCCGCGCCCGGCCCGACCTGGTGTTCTCCGGTTATCTCGGCGATCCCACCAACGGCGAGATGCTGGCCCGGCATCTGGACCACCTGCGCGACGACGGGGACTGCCGCTATGTGCTGGACCCGGTGATCGGTGACACCCATACGGGCCGCTATGTCTCGCGGGAAGTGGCGGCAACGATCCGGGACTCGCTGATGCCCCGCGCCGACATCGTGCTGCCGAACAGCTTCGAACTCGGCGTGCTGGCCGGCATGCCGACCACGACGGAGACGGAGGTGACGGAGGCCGCGCGGCATCTGCTTTCCCTCGGTCCCAGAGCCATCGTCTGCACTTCGTCCCCCGGGGCGGCCGACCAGGTGCATGTCCTGATCGTGCAGCGGGACTCACGCTATCGCATCTCCATGCCCGCGATCCCCGACGCGCCGCACGGTACCGGCGACCTGTTCGCCGGCCTGTTCATGGCCCGGATGCTGGATGGCATGCCGCTGCAGAATGCCGCCGCGCTGGCCGCCGCCGCTGTACATGCGGTGATCGGCTGGTCCCGCGCGCTGGGTGACAGCGACCTGGCGCTGGTCGCCGCGCAGTCATCCCTGCTGGAGCCACCGCTGGAGGCGGAGGTCACGGTGCTGCAGGCAGAACCGGAGGTCGCGGCATGAATATCGGCGAAGCAGCGCGGGCCTCGGGCCTGCCCACCAAGACCGTGCGCTATTATGCGGAGATCGGGCTGGTCACCCCGTGGGGGCGGCGCAGCAACGGCTATCGCGACTATGGCCCGCAGGAGGTGCAGCAACTGCGCTTCGTGCAGCGCACCCGCAGTTTCGGCTTCAGCATCGACGCCTGCCGCGAACTGCTCGCCCTCTATGCCGACCGTAACCGCGCCAGCGCCGACGTGAAGGCCATCGCCCTGGACCATCTGGCGGAGATCGAGCGCAAGATGACGGAACTGCAGTCCCTGCACGACGAACTGACCAATCTGGCCAGCAATTGCCATGGCGACCAGCGGCCCGACTGCCCGATTCTGGAGGGGCTGGCCGTGAAGGGTGACCTGGGCTGAGTCAGAGGCATTGGCGCACCGGACGTGCTATCATCGGGACAAGCGAGGATCGCCATGATGAAATTGCCGCTATGCGCCGTCACATTCGCCCTGATGCTGTTGCTGCCGGAGACGGCAGCCGCCGATGAGTCGACGGAGGCCGAACGGAAGGCCTTCGCCAACTGCCGCGCCTGCCACGCCATCACGGAAGGCGGCAAGAAGCTCGCGGGTCCGCCGCTGGATGGCATCATCGGGCGTCAGGCGGGCACCAGAGACGGCTTTGCCTATTCGAAGGCCATGCGGGACGCCGGTCGGGGCGGACTGGTCTGGAACGCAGCAACGCTGGATGCCTATATCGCCAACCCGCGCGCAATGGTGAAGGGGAAAAAGTTCCTGCCCGGTATCCGGAGCGCGGAAACCCGCAAGAAGATCATCGCCTATCTTACCCGTCACTCGGGTTCCTGAGCGATCAGCAGCGGTAATTTCCGGATCGTTCCAATAATCTGTTCAGCGCTTGTCTTTGCCCGGAATTGCCCGTTGACTGTTACCTGCACCGATGGGGGTCGGTCAGCTGACAGGGGGGACAGGCAATGAACGAAGATTTTGTTGGGAAATGGTGCGGAACCTATTTCTGCTCGACACATGTCGGCACCGAAGACGCAAGGTGGCACGGTGGCATGGAACTGGTGATCGCCCGAGATGGCACTGTCCGGTTCAATGGTCGGCAGGTAATTCAGCCGGAGATCGGTGACCGGACACTGCGCTGGCGCGCTCAGGACAATGGCCATGATGTCGAGATCGTTTTCGCCCGTCGGAACACCGACCCGGACTTCTGGCCCGACGGTGAGGGGGTGCATCACAGCTTCTGCGGCACCATGCATACCGACCCGGACAGGCCCGCGCGCCGGTTCCGGGGTACCCAGGCACCGCAGGCGCAGTTCAAGGTCAACGCCCAGTTCATAAAGACCCACACCGAAGCGATGCCGGTATCCGGCGGCACAGAGATCCGGACATGGGTGACCGCCGACGGCGAAACCCAGATCTACTCCATCTCCAGCACCGGCCAGGTCTGGCGCTTCACACCGGATCAGAACAGCGACACCGGCTGGTCCGAGGCGTGCCTGAATGTCCAGATCAGTTCCCGCCTCTACCTGTTCGACACCGGGGTCCCGGGCTTTCCCGCACTCGCCGGACTGGACGCGACCGGGGCCATCGTTACCGCGCGATGCCCTGGGCCGAACACACCCTACGTGACCACCACACTGGACAGTTCGGATCCGTACACCATGGTGTCGTCGACAAACTTCCTGTTCGACGGGGGCCGTAATGCGCTCTACATCTTTGTGGCGCCGCTTGCCCCGCTGATCGGCTTTCCGTCGGCGCGAATATGGTCGTTCGCCACCAATTCCTGGTTCGGCGGCTGGAACACGGTTACCGCGGTCCCGGGGATCAGCAACCAGGGCGAGACTGCCGCCAGCGGCTATTATGCCAATGCGGTAACCGTCACCGCACCCTCGCCCATAAAGTCCCTTCCTTACATCCCCGGCGTCTATGGCATGTACCTGCTGCCCGACCGGCCGCTCTATGGCGATGTTCCACTGTCACCATCCCCGTCCGGCTCTCCCTTCGTCCACTCCGGCGTGTTCCGCAGCCCCCGCACCGGCGACACCTGGATCATCTCAGCCGACGCTGAGGGCATGGTGCATGTCTGCCGCGACAATGGCGATCAGGCGACCTTCACCCCCTGGGAACGCGCGGTCATGACCTCGACCACCCCGGTCTTTCACGCGCGCGACAACCCGTTCGGCGACGGCTTGCAACTGTTCGCCGTCGACGGGAACGGCGATATCTATGTCGGGCATCATGTTCAGGGCATCTGGTCCACCACGATACCCCTGGGCATCAAGGCCGCCCACATGGCCCTGACCAATGACGATGTCTTCGTGGTAACACCGGACGGGCGGCTGCTGCAGTTGCATCAGGACCCTGCAACGACCGACTGGAGCTCCACCGAGATAGAGATCCAGAGCACCGATATCGTGCCGCAGAACGGCTACAACATCGAAATGTCCGTGCTGGACCAGCTTGGCAATGTCCTGCCCGGCCAGCAGGTTCTGGTCTCCTCCAGCGAACAGTGCACGATGACCATCGGCAACCGGTCCTGTCACATGCGAGCCGGCGTACCGCTGACAGCGACCGCCAACTCCATAGGGCGCCTGACCGTCGAGGTCCCGCGCAGCGAACTGGGCTGCCCGCTGATCACCGTCACCACCGACCCCAACCTGCCCGGACTGACCATCGAGCCGAACAGGCTGGTACAGGATGACATGCGCGGCATGACCGGCGACAAGATGCGGAACACGCCGCGCAACCCGCTGAAAGGAAAGTTCAACACACCTGAAACCGCCGACAGCCTGGCGCAGGTGATGCAGCAGTCGGCCAATGCCATCGCCAGCCCGCCAACCGACCCCGCCGCGCTGCGACCCTTCACGCCAGACACGGATTTTCCCGGACTGACCCCCTGCCAGCCCGGCGAGACGCCTGTCGGGCCTCGTCTGCTGGACCCCGCCACCGTTCCGGAGACCCACTGGCAGGTCGAGTTCCAGGACGGGCTGCCCGTCTATCGCGCGCTGACGGCGGAGGAGGCGTCCGTCGCCATTGCCGGGATGCAGGCGCGGCTGGGTGATGCCAACGGCCTGTTCGGTGTCGACTGGGGCGATGTCTGGGAATCGGTGAAGGAAGGCGCCAGCGCCATCGTCGAGGACATCAAGGACATCACGGTCAGCGTGGTGAAGGGTGTCGTGAACGTCGCCATCAGCGTGCTGATCGAAGGCGCAACCTATCTCTGGAACGGTATCATGAGTGCCGTCGAGCAGGTCTTCGACGTGATCGAGGGTGTGCTGGCAAAGGTCCAGGTCTTCTTCGAGAACATAGTCGAATGGCTGGCGATGATATTCGACTGGGAGAACATCAAGCGGACGAGCCAGGCCCTGGACAGCCAGATACAGAAGGTCTTGCCCCTGATCGGCAGTCAAGGGGCCGGCATCCAGTCGTCTGTCATGGCCGGGTTCGACAGTTTCGTGACCGGCCTGGGCGGCCAGATCACCGCCCTGGACAGCCAGCCAAAGCTCTCAGAGACGGTCGGCGCGGCGGAGCAGCAGGATGCCCCGCCTGGCACGCGGGAAGCCAATGACCACAATCTGCTGCTGAACAAGCTGGTGGACAATGCGGAAAGCGTGACCTTCGTGGTCGATCCGCAGCATCTGACGTGTCTGAGAGGCCAGGCAGCCGATGATCTGATCAGCGAACTGGAGAAATATTCCCAGAACGGCATGGCCTCATCGGCGGTGCAGCCGCTCTCTTCGTTTCTCAGCGGGACCGGTGACGACCCGACGAAGCTCGACGCAAGTTCGTTCAAGCAGTTCATCGATGCCATCAAGGCCCTGGCGACGGAAGCCATCAGCACCGGGCGGACGGTGCTGCAGGGGCTGCTGGGCACGATCGCCGCCCTGCCCACCAATTTCCAGAACTTCCTGAAATCGATGACACTGGAAATACCGTTCGTTTCCGATTTCCTGCGTTCGCTGGGCGTCAGTATCGATCTCTATCAGGTGCTGTTGATGGTCATCGCGGCTCCGGCGACCTTCATCTATTCGGTCATGACCGGACAGCCGCCCTTTCCGGCGCAGCAGGATGTCGACGATGTGCGCGATCAGGTGACCGCGGACTCCCTGAAAGCCGCCTTCGCCAACCGTGGTCCAGGCTTCAGCGTCGATGAACGCACCTTGAAGACGAACGCGGTCATGTTCGGCGTGGTCCTCATCCTCATCGGCATCTTCGACGCCATGGTGGATTTCGCCTCGGCCTCCGACGCGGACGGCGATGCGGTGGATGTCATGCTGAGTCCGTTCGCGTTCGTCTGCGGCTTCCTCGTGACCCTGAAGATGGTCGGGCAGATCCTCACATGCCCCTGGCTCTCCGGGTTCAGCGGCAATATCTGCGGCGGTTCGGCGGAGGAACTGGACGCGCTGATCTGGGTGATCAGTTGTGCCGAGCCCCTGATCGATCTGCTCACCTTCGCCGGACTGAGCACGATCCTGCGCGCCTGGGACAAGATCGGCGAGGGGCTGCTGTGCCTGATCGGCGTGGCCCAGGCAGTCCTGAGCGGTTTCCTGTTCGTGAAGGAGAATGCCTCGAAGGATCCGGATAAGCGGCACGATGCGCTATCCAAGCTCATTCAGTACGAAATGATCTTCGCACCGAACTGGCTGATCTTCCTGAAAATGACCAGAACGGCGCAGGGCATCGCATTGCTTGTCCTGATCGACATTGCCTTCAACGCTGCCGGGGCCATATTCCAGTTCGGTCGCGCATCATCTATGCCCTCGCCCCCCTCCCGATCGATGATTGGAGCCCCTGCATGACCAAGCGACCTGAACTGATCGTCGATCCGGCCTTTGTCGAGGCGGGACTGGAAGCGGGCACGATCCGGGTGATCGACTGCACGGTGACGTTCGAGACGAAGCCGGTGGGGGCCTCCACGATCCACAGCGGTCGCGAGGCCTGGCTGGCGGGGCACATTCCGGGCGCGGCCTACCTGCACATGGTTCATGACCTGTCGGACCCGGAGGGGGCCTATCCGTTCACCATTGCTCCGCAGGCGCAGATCAACCGGGTGCTGTCGGAGATCGGGATCAGCCCTGACGACACGGTGGTGCTCTATGGTTCCGGCACGGCGGTCGCGGTCACCCGCGCCTGGTGGGTGCTGACGGTCTCCGGCCTTCGCGACGTGCGGATCATGGATGGCGGCTGGCAGCGCTGGGTCGCAGAGGGTCGGGCGGTCGCCACGGGGGAAGAACGCTTCACGCCCTCCACGTTCCGGGGAACGCGCAACCAGGCTGCCATCGCCGACCGGGAAACAGTGCGGCAGGCGATTGCCGCGGGCGACGTGCAGATCGTCAACGCCCTTTCGGTGCCACAGTTCGAGGGGACGGGCGGCACCCACTACGGCCGCCCCGGTCGGATCCCCAACAGCCTCAGCGTTCCGGCCACCGATCTGCTGCACCCGCTGACGGGCGATTTCGCGACGCCGGAACAGATGGTGCAACAGCTCGCAGCGGTCGATCCCTCGAAGCCGGTGATCACCTATTGCGGTGGCGGCATCGCGGCGGCAACAACGCTGTTCGCCCTGCATGTCGCGGGGCACGACAATCTGCGGCTCTATGACAATTCGCTGCTGGAGTGGTCGACAATCCCGGACCTGCCCATGGACAGCGACGGAAACTGAAGGTGCAGCCATGACCCCGACCATCATTGCGGCTTCGGTACGCCGCGCGCTGCTGATCGCCCTGCTCTGGCTGTTTCTTCCCCTGGCGGCGCAGGCGGCAGAGAGAAAGACCGAACTGGTCATGTTCGAACTGGGCACCTGCATCTATTGCGCTGTCTGGAACGATGCCGTCGGGCGCGGCTATGGCGAGACAACCCTGGGCCAGCGCGCGCCGCTGCGCCGGGTCGACCTGCGTCACCGGCGGCCCGACGACCTGCGGCATGTCACCGGGGTGCGCATGACCCCGACCTTCGTGCTGCTGCACGGGGGGCAGGAGGTCGGGCGCATCCTTGGCTATATCGACAGCCCGAATTTCTGGCGGCAGTTGCAGGCCCTGATGTGGCAGGTGCCGACGCGCGCGGAGAGCGCATCCCTCAACGTGCCCGCCCGCGCCACGGAATGAACGCGGGCACTGCCGCGCGATAGCGTCGATAGGTATCGCCGTACAGGCTGATCAGCCGCCGCTCCTCGAACCACGTCCCGATCACCAGATACAGGCTGGCCCAAAGGCAGGTGGCCAGCCCGAAGGGATCGGTGGCACCGCCGATCAGCAGCAGGAACGCACCGCTGTAGAGCGGGTGCCGGACATGGCGGTGCAGCCCGTCCGTATGCAGCGGCTCCGGCACCGCACCTTCCGGGACCAGCGCTATTCCGGCAAAGCGCCGAAGGTCGTAATGGCGCAGCGCCAGCAGGATGAGACCCGCACCGGCCACCAGCGCCGCGCCCATGCCCCCCTGGATCAGCGGCGGCAGATCGAACGGTTCCGCTTCCGACCCACCCAGCAGGTATCGCCCCGCCGCCACCGTGGCCACGAAGTGAAGCACCGCGACCAGGTTGTAGGCCAGACGCTCCAGCCGCCCGAACAGGACGCGGGTCAGCTGCTTGGCAGTCTCCGATGCCAGTACCGAATGGGCCGCGCCGAAAAGAAGCCAGAGCACCGCATAGATCAGCTGTTCGGAAAGCGTCATTGCCCGGTGCTCATCCCGGCGCGCAGCCCCGGACCGGACACACATGGATCCGCCGGTCAGTGACGGCAACCATGGGCTTCAGGGGCGTATGCCGGTCGTTCATGGTGAAAGCCTGTTCGGGTCAATGGAATGCGCGGCGATTGTCACACCGGTTGGCTGTCAATGTCGACAGCGCCAGCAAATGCCGCCATAAGTCGGACCAGCGCGGTTCATGCAATCTGCGCCGGTCCGCCCTCAGATGCCGAGGATTTCCGCGAATGACTGCCCCGACATGCCGTCGCCCTGGAGGACACTTCTCGACCGATATGGATGGCGGGACCGTGCTGACGCCTTTCGCACATCAACCCTGTTTCGGAATCAGTGGAACAGATCCATGACCGGGTTGCTGGGGCGCAAGTTCCGCTCGATGCGTGACCAGTCGGCCTTTACCCTGTTCTGGCTGTTTCCGACCTGGCTGCTGCTGGGATTCTATCGGGCGCTGATTTTGATCGTGCCGCTGAAGCACATGGCACCATTCTATGGGGAGGACCTGGGAGTCGAGAACTGGATACCCCTTGCCGATCAGGCCCAGATCAGGCGGGCAGGCGATATCCGCAGCACGGTTGCCATTGCCGCCCGCTACTGCCCCTGGACCGCCAACTGCTACCCGAAGGCGCTGACGGCGCGGACACTGCTGCGTCTCTACCGCGTGCCGCACGCGATCTACTTCGGGCTTGCCCTGAAACCCGTGTCGGGCGACCTCGCCGCCCATGCCTGGGTGATGGCCGGTCCGGTAGCGGTCAGCGGCGGCGCCGCGAGTTTCGGTCACTACCGCGTCGTGCGCATGTTCCTTGACCTGGCAGCGGCGCAGCCGCGGGGGAAGACGGTGTGACGCGGCTGCATCGGATCTTCGACCTGCTGGCCCGGGCGCCGCGCGGGAAACTGGTCCTGCTGGCCTGCCTGTTGCTGGCAGGCAGCCTGACGGACGGGATCGGCTTTGTCCTGCTGGTACCCCTGCTGTCGTCATTGACCGGCGGTGAGACGGAACATGCCATTGCCCGGCATCTGATCGACCTGCTGGCAACCCTTGGCATTCCGGCGTCGCCGGGGGGATTCCTGTCGGCCTTCGTCGTGCTGGTCGCCCTGCGCAGCGCTATCCAGTTCGCCAGGGATCGCAGCGGCCTGGTGCTGCAGCACCGTGTCATCGACCGGTTGCGGGAGATCTGCATCCGCCAGTTGCTCCGGGCCGACTGGCGCTGGATCACGGCGCAGACCCGCACCGACCACATGACCCTGGTTCTGGGGGAGGTGAACCGCGTCGGCTCCGGTCTCAATGCCGGGCTGACCCTGCTGACGACCCTGGTGACAGCGGTCGCCTATTTTGCCGTGGCCTTCCTGTTGTCGCCCGCGATGGCCGGACTGGTGCTGCTGGCGGCTGTCATCGGCTTTGTCGCAATGAGCCGGATCCGAGCCGGAGCATTGAGCCTCGGCACCCAGCAGGTGGATGCGAACCGGGGTCTGATGGCCAACGTGCAACAGGCCCTGGGCGGCCTGAAACTGACCAAGATCCTGGGCGGAGAGGATCGCCACATCGATCTGCTGGTGCGAACGGTCGCGCGCGTCCGCCGGACACAGCTGAAATTCGGCATCGACACCAGCCTGATGCGCAGCCTGCAACAGGTCATGGGTGCGACGCTGCTCGCGCTCTACGTGTTCGTGGGACTGACGTGGCTCTCGCTGCCGCTGGCGGAGCTGCTGGCACTGACATTCCTGTTCGCACGGCTGATGCCCCTGCTGCTCTCGGCGCAGCAGCATCTGCACCGCTGGCTGAACGCCGAACCCGCGCTGGAGGCCATTGACCGCTTCATCGCGGAGAGCGCGGCACATGCTGAGCCGGTCGTCGGGGACAGCGGACAGGCCTGGCCGGTGGACACGGCAATCACGCTGCGGGACATCTCGCTGACCTATCCGGACCGCGACCTGCCCGCCCTGCACGGCCTGAACCTGGACCTGCCGGCCCGGAGCATGACCGCGATCACCGGGCCGTCGGGGGCGGGCAAGAGCACGCTCGCCGATGTGCTGATGGGCCTGGTCGTGCCGGATCAGGGTACGGTGGAGATCGACGGTGTGGCGCTGGATACGACCACGCGGATGAACTGGCGGCGGAACGTGGCCTATGTGCCGCAGGAGGTCTTCCTGTTTCACGACACGGTGCGGGCGAACCTGCTGTTCGGTGATCCGTCAGCCAGTGAGCCCGACCTGGTCGCTGCACTGGCGATGGCCTCCGCCAGTTTCGTGCTGCAGCTGCCGGACGGTCTGGAAACAGTGGTGGGTGACAATGGCGTCCGCCTTTCAGGCGGGGAACGCCAGCGCCTGGCGCTGGCCCGTGCATTGCTGCGAAAGCCGACCCTGCTGATCCTGGACGAGGCGACCAGCGCGCTGGACGCAGGAAACGAGGCGGCGATCAGCGACGCGCTGGAGGTGCTGCGGGGCCGCCTGACCATCGTCATCATCGGGCACCGGACCGGAATCCTGGAGCAGGCGGACAGGGTCGTGGCGATGCAGGCCGGACGGATCGAGCGGGTCGAGTCGCGGGCAGCGTGATCAACAGGTAGCCGAAACCGGCCAATCCGCGTCGGAAGGGCAGCCCGCGGTGTCGGCGCATCCAGATTCTTCTCGCCGCGGATGATCGACAGTGGCAGGTATGGCACTGGTGCAGTGGTTTCATCAGAGTGAGCGAATGGCGCGCAACGCACGATCGATCGAGGAACTGACTCTTGCGCTGATGTGCCGGGCGTCATCGCTGTCGGCAACCCGGATCGGTGCGATCACCCCGGACGACTGGGTGCGCATTCTCGACTGGTCGGTGGAGCACCGCTTCGCGCCCTATCTGCACTACAGCCTGGGTCAGGCGGGACTGCGCGGATCCCTGCCGACGGAGGTGCGCGCACAGCTGCAGCAGGCCTATCGGCGCGCCACCCTGCGCGCGCTGTCGATGCAGCGTGACATGCTGCACGTGAACAGCGTGCTGCAAGGCGCGGGGATCGAGCACCTGTTCATGAAGGGAGCCTATCTGGCGCAGTTCGCCTATCCCGAACCCGGTCTGCGTCCCCTGCGTGATCTCGATGTCCTTGTGCGGCCGGAGCAGGCGATGGATGCCTTTCAGGTCCTGCAGGACAACGGCCTGGAACGCATTGCCCGCAATGTCGGCAACCCCCACGCACACCTGGCCCACGGCAAGCACTTGCCACCGCTCAGAATTCCGGGGCGCGCGCTGGTCGAGGTCCATACCCTGACGATGGCACCGAACAGCCCGTCGCGGCACGCGGTCGTACCGGGGCAGCATGACACCCTGGCGGTCCGCATGATCCGCCGCGACGTCGGCGGCACCGCGATCTGCTTCGAGGGTGCGGAGGACCTGTTGCTGCACCTGTGTGTGCACGCCGCAGTGGATCACCAGTTCAACAACGGCCCCCTGATCCTCAGTGACATTGCCTGGCTGATGAACACCCACACGATTGACTGGCCCCTGGTCTGGAACGCCGCCCGCGAGCAGGGGGCGACGCGGGGCCTGGCGCTCGTCCTCAGACTGGTGGAGCGGGAGTGGCCTGAAGAGGCGCTGACGCTGCCGGTCCAGTGGAGTGGTGATTCCGCCGGCATTCTCCCGGCCGACGCCCCCATCCTCGACATCGCGGCGCGCAGTCTGTTGCAGAACGTGGCTGCCCGGGGTGACGTGGCGCTTCAGGCCGAAATGGGGGCAGAGGGGTCGCTGTCCGGCAAGGCCGCGCGGTTGCTGCGCCGCGCCTTCCCCGGACGGGTCGAACTGGCGCGCGAGTTCCCTGTCAGGGCGGAGTCACCCTGGGTCTATGCCTGGTATCCGGCGAAGTGGTGGCGTCTTTGCCGCCGCTTTCCAGACTTCCTGCACAACCTGCTGAACGCCCGTGCGCGGACGGATGCGGAGAATGTCGGCGCGATCAGTGCCTGGCTGCGGGAGTGAACGAACATTCGCCTGCCCCGTCGGATTCGGTAGCTGGCGGACTACTTCGCGAACAGCTTGCCGATATCGGCGAAAGCCTTCATCTCGACGGCGTTGCCGCTGGGGTCCTTGAAGAACATCGTTGCCTGCTCGCCCGGTTCGCCCTTGAAGCGAATGTAGGGGTCGATGACGAAATCGACGCCCGCGCCCTGCAGCTTCTCGGCCACGGCTTTCCACTGGTCCATCGGCAGGACAACGCCGAAGTGCCGCACAGGAACGCCATGTCCGTCAACGGCATTGGTCGCCGCTTCCCCGGTCTCATCCGGTGCCAGATGCGCCACGATCTGATGGCCGTAGAAGTTGAAGTCGATCCAGTCATCGGAGCTTCGCCCCTCCCCGCAACCGAGCAGGTCGCCATAGAAGCTGCGTGCCGCCGCCAGGTCATGAACCGGGAAGGCGAGATGGAACGGGCTGAGGGGCGCTTCGGTCACGGACGGTCTCCATCTTTGCGGGTGCACGGCAGGCTACAGCATGCATGCCGCCCAGCGAAAGATATGCCGCGGCAAGCCTATCTGGCGCAGAACATCTGATAGACGATTCCGACGACCGCGCGGGCCTCGTCACTGGACAATGAATAATAGACCATCTTGCCGTCGCGCCGGGCCTTCACGAGACCTTCCGACCGCAGCCGGGCCAGCTGTTGGGAAATACCGGCCTGGCGCTGCTTCAGAAGCTTCTCCAACTCGCCGACGGACTTCTCGCCCTCGGCAAGTGTGCAGAGAATGACGAGACGGCTCTCGTGCCCGATGGCTTTCAGAAATGCAGCTGCCCGGCGGGCATTCTCCATCAGCGCATCAGTGTCATCTTCCTGTTTCAGCAGGCTGACAATCGACATCGGCAATCCCTTCAGCTTTGCGGCGGCAGCCTCTGCATCAACTGGTCGAGCAGTCCCCAGAAGAAATCCTCACCCGGGTAGCCGCGTATGCGTCCGACCTCCTGCCCGTCATGGATCAACACGAAGGTAGGGGTGAATCGCGATCCTTCAATATGGGCCAAGTCATCGGGCATGGGATCGTGAATGTCGACGCGGCGGATCGGCGCGCGTTTGCCCTCCGCAGTCAGGGGGTAAATGGGTCCGATTTCACTGAACCAGGCCGCGCACCATTCACAGTTTTCCTGCTCGAACATCACGAGCGCAGTCCGTGGTTCGCCCGCGTGGGACAGGGGGGCGACCAGCAGACCGGCAAACAACACAATTGACGCAAGCAGTGCTTTCATGCGCCATACATAGGATAACTGGAATATTTGGGCAAATGGTGTGATGGAATTCGATATCACGATCAGTGGCGCGTTGCTGGCAGGGCTGCTTTCCTTCCTCTCACCCTGCGTTCTGCCGCTGGTACCACCATACCTCTGCTACCTCGCCGGGATAAGTTTCGAACAGCTCAGCGGCGGCACCGAAACAGTCGACCGTCGCCAGATCATCGCCAAGGCGATCCTGTTCGTGCTTGGCTTTTCCACCGTGTTTGTCGCCCTGGGCGCAACGGCCAGTACGATCGGCAGCGCAGTCTCCGAATATTTCGGCATCCTGGCTGTCCTGGCGGGTATCGTCCTGATCCTCATGGGGGTGCACTTCATGGGGATCTTCCGGATCGGCCTGCTGTTCCGGGAGGCGCGCTTTCATACCGGCGGCACCAGGGCCGGCTGGCTGGGCGCCTATTTGGTTGGCCTGGCCTTTGCCTTCGGCTGGACCCCCTGTGTCGGCCCGGTCCTGGCCGGAATCCTGTTCATGGCCGGGGCCGAGGACTCCATGTCACGCGGGGCATTCCTGCTCGCCGCCTACGCGGCAGGTATCGGCATCCCCTTCCTGCTGGCGGCGATCTTCTCCTCTGCGTTCCTCGGCTTCATGGCCCGGTTCCGAAAGAACCTCGGGATGGTGGAGAAGGTGATGGGCGGCCTGCTGATTGTCACCGGCATCCTGATCATGACCGGATCGATGAACGAGATCGGGTTCTGGATGCAGGAGATGTTTCCGGCGCTCGGGCGTGCGGGCTGAGCCGCGGGCCATATTTCGTACATTCAAACATTGCAATATTTGCTTTGATTTCACCCCGCCGTTCGCGTATGGCTGAAAGCACAAGCAACAAGAAGCGGAGTGACCGATCCATACGGTTGCCCGGGATCAGGGAGGGACAAGTGAAAGCATCCGTCTATGTCATTACGGCGATTGCCGTCGGCGCGTTCACGGTTTCGGCGATGGCCGGCGAGGCCACGGCACCGTCACAGGTCATGGTGAACGACGCGTTCGCGGTCGAGAAATCACTGACCAGCACGCCCGGCGATGTTGCCGCGGGCCGTGACTGGTTTGCCAACCGCAAGCTCGGCAACTGCCTTGCCTGTCACCAGAACGCGGACCAGGCGTCCGAGCCGTTTCACGGTGAGGTCGGGCCAACCCTGAATGGCGCCGGGGACCGCTGGGAACCTGCCCAGCTGCGCGCGATCATCACCAACCCGAAGAAGATCTTCGGCGACCAGACGATCATGCCCGCCTTCTACAGCGACAGGACCGGTGTCCGAACAGCGAAGAAATTCGCGGGCAAGACGATCCTGTCCGCACAGCAGGTCGAGGACATCGTCGCCTATGTCTCGACCCTCAAGGAATAGCCACAGCCCGAAGGAGGTTTCAGCCATGAAACTCAATCGCAGACAAGCGCTGGCGCTGGGCGCCGGTGCCCTGTTCGTTACCCTCACGCCCTTCAGGGGTGGCGCGCTCGCCAGTACCGCTGACGAGGAGATCAAGGCATTCACCGGCGGTGCAACGGTGATGGAGGACGACATCGTTTCCCTGACCGCCCCGGAGATTGCGGAGAACGGCAATACCGTGCCGATCGGCGTCAGCGTCGACAGCCCGATGACTTCCGACAATTACGTCAGGCGCGTCCGCATCCTGGCCGATGGCAACCCGCGAGCCGCTGTTGCCACCATGCACTTCAGCCCGCTGAGCGGTTCGGCCGAGGCCAACACCCGCATGCGCCTGGCGAAGACGCAGAACATCATCGCAATCGCCGAGCTGTCCGACGGGACCTATCACATGGCCAAGGCTGCCGTGAAGGTCACCATCGGCGGCTGTGGCGGCTGATCAGGGGAGAACCGGAACATGGCAAAGTCAAAACCCCGCGTGAAGGTCCCGAAGACGGCCGCAGTGGGCGAGGTCATCACGATCAAGACCCTGATCTCGCACAAGATGGAATCCGGCCTGCGCAAGGGCAAGGACGGCAATCTGGTCCCGCGGCAGATCATCAACCGTTTCACGGCCGAGTTCGAGGGCCAGCAGATCTTTGCGGTCGACATCGACCCGGCGATCTCCGCCAATCCGTTCCTGGAGTTCACCATGAAGGTGCCAGGCCCCGGGGAGTTCACCTTCACCTGGGTGGATGATGACGGCTCTGTCTACACCAAGAAGTCCAAGCTCAAGATCGGCTGAAGACCGGTCCGGACTGATCAGGGAGGAAACGAGATGAAGAAGATCCTGACTGCCAGCGCAGCGATTCTGATGATGGCGCTGACGATGCCGGCCCAGGCCGAAATGGACATCGACAAGCTGAAGGGCGTGACGCCGACGGCAGAGAACCACCCGCTCGCGAAGATCATCTCCGGCTATGAGTTCCGCAACAAGGAAACCCAGATGCTGCAGGATGATGATTTCGACAATCCAGCCTACATCTGGGTCGATGCAGGTGAGGAACTCTGGTCGACCGAGGATGGTGCCGCAGGCAAGTCATGCGCGGAATGCCATGGCGACGCGTCTGACAGCATGAAGGGCGTCAAGGCTTCCTATCCGAAATGGAACGATGCCAAGGGCAGGCCGCTGACACTGCAGCAGCAGGTCAACGACTGCCGCACCGAGCGGATGCAGGCCGAGGAATGGGGCTGGGAGTCGGACGAGATGCTTGGCATGGCTGCCTATGTCGCCAGCCAGTCCCGCGGCATGCCGGTCGCGGTGAAGACCGACGGTCAGATGACCCCGTGGTTCGAGAAGGGCAAGGACATCTACTACACCCGTGTCGGTCAGCTCGACATGTCCTGCGCCAACTGTCACGAGGACAACTACGGCAAGAACATCCGCGCCGACATGCTCAGCCAGGGCCAGATCAACGGCTTTCCGACCTATCGCCTGAAGTGGCAGAAGCTCGGTTCCGTGCATCGCCGCTTCAAGGGCTGCATGAAGAACATCCGTGCCAAGCCCTATGGCGTCGGATCGGACGAGTTCGTGGCGCTGGAACTCTATGTGGCGTGGCGCGGCCAGAACCTGCCGGTCGAGTCACCCGCGGTCCGTCAGTAGCCTTCTTCCCCAAGGTCGGTGCAAAGCTGCGCTGACCACCTTTCGAGGGCTCCGGATCCAATGCGGTTCGGAGCCCTTCCTGTCTCAGCCCTCCCGACATCCAGGTATTGCCATGATCTCACGTCGCGAATTCATCCAGATGGGCATAGCCGCCGGCACCCTGATTGGCGCGGGTTCAAGCTGGACACGCCTCGCCGCACAGCAGGCGCTGACCCAGGACGACCTGCTGCAGTTCGATCCGCTGGGCAACGTCACACTGCTGCACATCACCGACTGCCATGCGCAGTTGATGCCGGTCTATTTCCGTGAGCCGACGGTCAATATCGGGGTCGGAGACTTCTCCGGACTGCCGCCGCACGTCACCGGCAAGGCCTTTCTGCAGAAGTACGGCATTGATCCCGGCACATCCGGTGCCTACGCGCTGACCGATCAGGACTTCTCCGCCCTCGCCCGCACCTATGGGCGGGTCGGCGGCATGGACCGGCTGGCAACCCTGATCAAGGCGATCCGCGCTGATCGACCCGGGAAGACCCTGTTCTTCGACGGCGGCGATACCTGGCAGGGCTCGCTCACCAGCTACCGCACCCGGGGCGAGGACATGGTGCGTGTCATGAATGCGCTGGGCACCGACGCCATGACCGCACACTGGGAATTCACCTACGGCACCGACCGGGTAGAGGAACTGGTGTCCCAGCTCGACTTCGGCTTCATCGCCGGCAATGTGGTGGATACGGAGTGGGAGGAGCCGGTCTTCGAGGCCACCACGACATTCGAGCGCGGCGGCGCGAGGATCGCCGTCATCGGCCAGGCCTTCCCCTACACGCCGGTCGCCAACCCCCGCTACATGATCCCGGACTGGTCCTTCGGCATTCGGGAGGCGCTGGTGCAGGAACGTGTCGATGCGGCCCGCGCCGACGGTGCCGATCTGGTCGTGCTGCTGTCGCACAACGGCTTCGACGTTGACCGCAAGCTCGCCAGCCGGGTCAATGGCATCGACATCGTGCTCACCGGCCATACTCATGACGCCCTGCCTGCAGCGGTGAAGGTGAACCGGACACTGCTGATCGCCAGCGGCAGCCACGGCAAGTTCCTTTCCCGCCTCGACCTCGACGTCCGGGACGGGGAAATGAAGGGCTACCGCTACAAGCTGATCCCCGTCTTCTCCGACGTCATCACGCCGGATCCGGAGATGACGGACCTGATCACGGAGATCCGCGCGCCCTACAGGGCGGAACTGGAAACCGTTCTCGGCCAGACCGGTTCCACCCTCTATCGGCGCGGCAACCTGAACGGCACCTTCGACGACGTGATCTGCGACGCGCTGATGGAGCAGCGGGACGCGGAGATCGCACTCTCGCCGGGCTTCCGCTGGGGCGCGTCGCTGCTGCCCGGCCAGGACATCACGGTCGAGGACGTGCACAACATGACCTCGATCACCTATCCGGCGACCTACCGCACGCCGATGAGCGGCGAACTGCTGAAGACGATCCTGGAGGATGTGGCCGACAACCTGTTCAACCCCGATCCCTATTATCAGCAGGGTGGCGACATGGTTCGCGTCGGTGGCATGGGCTTCACCATCGACCCAGCCCGGGAGATCGGCAACCGCATCGGTGACATGACCCTGCTGCGGACCGGCGCGCCCATCGACCCGAAGCGTGAATATGCGGTCGCGGGCTGGGCCAGCGTCAATGAAGGCACCGAGGGGCCACCGATCTGGGACATTGTCGGCGCACACATCCAGGCCCACGGCACGGTCACTGCGAACCCCCACGACAACGTGCGCCTGGTGGGCGGTTGATACTCGACATATTCAATAATACGAATATGATAAGTCACGAGAATACGGGAAGTCACGAGGTCTGATGATGAGCCAGAATGACAGCAAATCCGTCGCGGTCCCGTCCCGACGCAGGTTCCTGACCGGTGCGGCTGCGCTGGGTGCGGGCGCGGTCGTCGGCGGCACCGCCGCCCGGGCATCCAATCCGGAGAACCTGCCACCCAATATCCCGGACTGGTCGCGCTATCTGGGGGACGGTGTCGATGCACGCCCCTATGGCATGCCGTCGGAGTACGAGGCGCATGTGGTGCGCCGCAGCGTGCCCTGGCTGACCGCCGATCCCGTCAGCTCCGTCAACTTCACGCCGCTGCATGAACTCGACGGCATCATCACACCCAACGGCCTGGCGTTCGAACGGCACCATGGCGGCATCGCCGAGATCGACCCGGCGGACCACCGCCTGATCATCCACGGTCTGGTGGAGAAGGACCTGATCTTCACCGTCGACGAGATCAAGCGCTTCCCGCGCACCAACCGTGTCCACTTCCTGGAATGCGCGGCCAATTCCGGCATGGAATGGCGCGGCGCACAGCTGAACGGCTGCCAGTTCACCCACGGCATGATCCACAACGTCATGTACACCGGCGTCATGCTGAAGGACGTGCTGGCGCACTGCGGCCTGAAGCCGAATGCGAAGTGGCTGCTGCCGGAGGGGGCGGATGCCTCCGCCATGACCCGCTCCATCCCCCTGGAGAAGGCGCTGGATGACTGCATGATCGCCTGGAAGATGAATGGCGAGGCGCTGCGCCCCGAACAGGGCTATCCGATGCGCCTGGTCGTGCCGGGCTGGGAAGGCAACATGTGGATCAAGTGGCTGCGCCGGATCGAGGTCGGCGACATGCCCTGGCATCACCGGGAAGAGACCTCGAAATACACGGACCTGCTGGCCAACGGCAAGGCGCGGCGCTTCACCTGGCAGATGGACTGCAAGTCGGTCATCACCAACCCCAGTCCACAGGCCCCGCTGACCGCGAAGGGCCGCAATGTCATCACCGGCCTCGCCTGGTCGGGACGCGGCACCATCCAGCGGGTGGACGTCTCCATGGATGGCGGTGCCAACTGGCAGACCGCACGCCTGGACGGTCCGAGCTTCGACAAGTCGGCACACCGCTTCTACGTCGACTTCGACTGGGACGGTCGCGAGTTGCTGCTGCAGAGCCGCGCCATCGATTCCACCGGCTACGTGCAGCCCACAAAGAACCAGCTTCGGGCGGTGCGCGGCGAGAACTCGATCTACCACAACAATGGTATCCAGACCTGGCTGGTGCGCTCCAACGGGGAGGCAGAGAATGTCGAAGTTTCTTCTTAGGTCGCTGCTGACCGCAGGCCTGCTCGCCGCTTCTCCGGCGGTCGTGCTGGCCGACGACCTCGGACGCCCGGCCACCGCAAAGGAAATCGCGGCCTGGGACATCGACGTGCGCCCCGACGGCTTGGGCCTGCCCCCCGGACAGGGCTCGGTGGAGGATGGTGAGGCCATCTTTTCCGAGCGTTGTGCGGCCTGCCACGGTGACTTCGCGGAGGGCGTGGATCGCTGGCCGGTACTCTCCGGCGGCTTCGAGACCCTGCGCTCGGAGCGCCCGGTGAAGACCATCGGCTCCTACTGGCCCTATCTGTCGACCGTCTGGGACTATGTGAACCGGGCCATGCCCTTTGGTAACGCCCAGTCCATGACGCCGGACGAGGTTTATGCCGTCACCGCGTTCCTGCTCTATGCCAACGATCTGGTGGATGACGAGTTCGTGCTGTCGCAGGAGGATTTCACCGACGTGCGCCTGCCGAACGAGAATGGTTTCATCGAGGATTCGCGCCCCGATACGCCGTCGCTGGCCGACGGTGCGCCCTGCATGTCGAACTGCAAGACCGACGTGACCGTGACCATGCGCGCCCGCGTGCTGGATGTGACACCCGACCATGAAGAGGATTGATCGCCGTGTCCTGACCGGCGCCGCGGCAGCACTGCTGCTCGGCTGGACCGCCCAGGCGGCGGAACCGGTCACCGTCGCGCAGAAGATCGGCCCGCTCACCGCTGTGGCCGACTGGGTCGAAGCGGATGAGGCGACGGCGGATGCTCCGGTCATCCTGCTGCTGCATGGCACCCTGGCCGACAAGGACCAGGAACTGATCGATACGCTGCAGGACCTGCTGGCGGAACGCGGCATATCCAGCCTCGCCCCCAGCCTGACCCTCGGCATCGATCGCCGCGAAGGCCCCTATGACTGCGACGTCCCCTTCCGCCATACCCATGAGGAGGCGGTGGGCGAACTGGCCGCCTGGGCCGCATGGCTCAGGGCCGAGGGGCATCAGCGCATCATGGTCGCCGGTCACAGCCGGGGCGGTAACCAGATCGCCCTGTTCGCCCGCGCCCATCCTGACATGGTCGGGAAACTGATCCCCATCGCTCCCGCAATCGGTCACGACGATGCTGAGCGCGACCGGCGCTATCGCGGGCGCTATGGCACCGACCGCGCCGCCGTCCTGGCACTCGCTGACAGCGACGCCGACCTGATCGACGTGCCCGGCATCGTCTATTGCCGCGACACGAAGGCCACTCCGGCGGCAATCCGCTCCTACCTCGGCGGCAGCTTCGCCGACCACGACACCCCGTCCATCATCGCGACCCTGCCGATGCCGGTCATGGTCATCGCCGGGTCAGTCGACACCACGGTCCCCGAAGTCCCGGAACGCATGGCCGCCATCGCCGACGGCGACCGGGTCCGCTTCGAACTGATCGAGGACGCCGACCACTTCTTCCTCGACTTCTACGCCGAGGACACCGCCGACCTGATCGCGGAGTTCATCGCGGAATAGCGCCTCACTCGAACTCCATCGCCTCGAACACGCGGCCCGCGTTGCGGGTGGCGAGCTGGTCGTAGGTGTGGAGGTGGGCGTAGGGGGACTGGTCGACGTAGTAGCTGTCCTCCAGCCCCTTGCCGGCATCGATGACCTCACCGATCTTGCCCCGCAGGTAGACCAGATAGTCGTGGGTGTAGCGGCGCACCTGGGCGTAGTTGGTGGGGTGGCCGTGGCCGGGGATGACGTAGGTCGCGCCCAGCGCCTCGAACAGGGGCCAGGTCTCGACCCAGCCCGCCGTGTCCGTGTGATCGAAGATCGGCAGCAGGCGCTCGTGGAAGGCCATGTCGCCCGCGATCACCAGCTTCTGCTTCGGCAGCCAGACCTGGGTGTCGCCCGGTGAATGGGCCGGACCGAGATACAGCACCTCGATGGTGAAATCCCCCATCTCGATGACCTTCCGGTCGCTGAAGGTCTCGTCGGGGCCGCGCAGGCAGGTGCCGTCGGCCCTCTCCTTCAGGCGGGTGCGGGCAGCTTCGATGATCTGCGCGCCATATTCGTCGAACTCCGCCGCCGCGTCCTCATGCGCCAGGATCGGCACCCCCTGCTCGGCCCAGTAGCAGTTGCCGAGCATGGCGTGGCCCTGCCCGTTCTCGTCGATCACCAGTTTCACGGGCTGGTCGGTGATCCGGCGGATCTCGTCATGCAGGGCCTTCGCCAGCAGGTAACTGCCGCTGCCGTTCACCACGACGACCCCGTCGCCGGTCACGATGAAGGAGAGATTGTTGTTGTGGCCCGCGTTCTCGTATGTCGGCGGTGCCGTTGCGCCAATGGCGGACCAGACATGCGGGATGACCTCCACCGGCGGGCTGTAGAGCAGCGACTGCGGGTACTGGTCGGGAATGTTCTCGTTCGCCAGTGCGGTGCCACCCAGCAGCGCCAGTCCGGCCACTATTGCCAATAGTCTCATTCAGACCTCCTGATCTCCCCTGCCCAGCAGACTGCCGGTCATCAGATAACGGATGCCGAGTACGGCACCCGCGAATATCGAGGCGAGCGCGAGCGGTGCGCTGACAGCCAGTGTCGACATGCCGGAAACGCCCTGCCCGACGGTGCAGCCCATCGCGGCCACACCACCGAAGCCCATCAGGAACGCGCCAAGCAGGTGGCGGCGCATTTCCTGGGCGTCGTCATAGACCTCCCATCGGAACCCCATGCGCGTGGCGGTCGTGACCCAGGCCCCGAAGATGGTGCCAAGGGTGACGCCAATGCCGAAGTTGATCTCCGCGCCGGTGAAGGTCAGCAGGTACTGGATCGTCTCGCCTGGCGGCAGCACATAGGTCAGGGACTCGACGTGCTGCGGGTGGAAATCGTCGTTGCCGAGGATACCCGTCGCCGCGAAGCCGCCCGCAACCGCCAGTCCGACAGCCACGCCCGACAGGATGCTGTAGCCGGAGCCACGGAATGCCGCGTCCCTGAAACACCAGAACAGGACGACCGCAGCCAGGACCAGGGCGATCGCGATCCCGGCACTTCCCGGTGCCGTGCCTGTTGCCGACCCCAGCAGATGGCCCAGTCCCTGCCCGCCGCTGGCTTCCATGTCCAGCCGCAGCGGTTCCAGTGCGTAGACACGCCCGAGCGCCGTCAGCCCGCGCGCGGCCATGTAGGCCGACAGGCCCAGGGTCAGGAACATCAGCACCGCCCGCATGTCGCCGCTGCCCAGCCGCACCAGAATGCCGAAGCCGCAGGTGCCGACCATCGCCATGCCCCAGCCGAACAGCAGGCCGCCTGCAATGGCTCCGCCCCAGCCAAGCGAGGGCGCAAGATAGAAGCTGTCACCGATACGGGCCAAGTCGGCGGCATACATCGCCTGCACCACGACCATCGCCACGACGATGGACAGCGCCCAGGTACGCAGCCGCGTGCTGCTGCCGGTGACCCACCAGTCCTCGATGGCGCGATAGGTGCAGAAGTCGGCCCCACGTGCGGCAAGTCCGGCAATGGTTCCGAGACCAAAGCCGCACAGTGCCATCAGGATATGGGGTTCGATCTCCATCGCACCTTTCTCACGCCTACCAGTTCTCGGGGTCCGTGCCGGCCTCACGCAGTTGCGCGAAGCGGTCACGCAGATAACGCTGGAAGTCCTGTTCGGCGTAATGGCCTTCGGCAATATATTCGAACATCGACAGGAATGGCAGCGGGCGGAAATAGCCCGGCATGCGCGCGATCTCCGCTTCCCGCCCGTTCATCCCGGCGACTGCGGCAGGATCGGCCGGGAAGAAGACGATCGTCGGCGTGAAATTGACCCGCCAGCGCCGCGCCAGCTCCCGCTCCTCCATCTCTTCGCCGTCGAAATCCGTGACGGCACGGCTGCCCCGCAGGTCCAGTTGCAGGATGTCGAAGTGCTGTCTCAGGTAGCTGGTGACCCGCGCATCCTCCAGGTTCACCTCGTGCATCTGCCTGCAGTAGGGACAGCCGCGCTGTTCGAAGATCACGGCTAGGTGGCGCCCTTCGTCGGCGGCGGTGACCAGGTCATCATTCAGGTCCAGGAAGCTGTCCAGGAACCAGTCCTGAAGGTGCAGGCCATTGTCACCGATTTCCACGGCTGCCGGGGCCGCAGACGAGAGCAGCGGCAGGGTGCCGAGCGCCAGGGCACCGGTCGTGAAACTGCGTCGGCTGATCATGATGATACCCCTGTTGTCTATCTGACGATGGTTGCGGGCGACAGCGACCGTGGCTGCAGGATCCGCACTGCGATCATGCCAGCGATCATGCCCCCCAGAAAGGCGAGCGTGGGCCATCCGCCCAGGGTCGCGGAGGTGACGGCAGGCCCCGGACAATAGCCGCCGATCCCCCAGCCAATGCCGAACAGCGCCGCGCCGGCGACCAGCTGCATGTCAATGTCGGAGCGGGTGGGCAGATGGAACTGCGTGTCCAGGACCGGTTCGGACATGCCGAGCACGAACCTGAATCCGATGAAGGTGACAACCAGCGCGCCCCCCATGACGAAGATCAGGCTCGGGTCCCAGGTGCCTGTGATATCGAGGAAGTTGAGCACCTTCGCCGGGTTGGACATGCCGGAAATGACAAGACCAAGTCCGAAGACCAGTCCTGCGAGAAGTCCTGCCAGTGCCCGCATCATGACCCCCACCCCAACAGGTGGCGGACAACGAAGACCGTGATCACGCCTGTCGCCATGAAGGTCAGGGTGGCGACGATGGACCGGCCCGAAAGGCGCGCCATGCCGCAGACTCCGTGACCGCTTGTGCAGCCGCCGCCAAGCGCGGTTCCGACGCCCACGACCACACCCGCCACAGCCATCCAGAGTCCGTTTCCGGGAACTGCGGGAACCGCAAGTTCACCGGTCACGAGCCCGACCAGCCAGGGCGCGACGACCATGCCGACGACAAAGCAGATGCGCCACGCGGCGTCCGTCGCGCCATCCGGCGGCAACAGACCCTTGACGATGCCGCTGATGCCCGCGATCCGGCCATTCAGCGCCAGCAGCATGACGGCGGCGGCGCCAATCAGGGCACCGCCAGCCAATGCAGATAATGGTGTGAACTCGGTCAGTTGAACCTCCTGTCAGCCAAACATGTCGGTGGTGATACCTTCGTACCAGCCAACCGATTCCTCATACGTCTTCTTGCGCAGGGCGGCGGACTCACCCGTGTGGGAGATGAAACCGCCCGTGCTGGCAATCTTCTCGTCCGTCGCCTCGTAGTTCGCGCCAACCTTGACACCATCATTGGTCTCGATGAGCGACCAGCAGGTGTTGCGGAACCGCGCCGGGAACATCTTCGAACCCGTCAGGGCATGGCGCACGGCCATGGCGCAGACCTTGGCCTGGCTGTTGGCGGAGAAGCCCGACTTCGGCATGTCCCCGTTCATGGTCGCGTCGCCCAGCACATAGACGCTCGGGTCCATGCGTGACTGCATGGTTGCCGGGACGATCGGGCACCAGCCACTGGCATCCGTCAGGCCCGCAACCTCCGCGATGTGGCCAGCCTTCTGCGCCGGGATCACGTTCACCACGTCCCCCCTGAAGGTATCGAAGTCCGTCTCAACCGACATTTCCCCGGCGTTCACCGACCTGATGCCGCCATGAACGTCGCCGCCGATCCACTCGACCATGCCGGGGTAATACTTCTCCCAGCCCTCGGAGAACAGGCCGCCCTTGGAGAACTTGGTCTTCGGGTCAATGATCAGGATCTTGGCCGTCGGGTTCGTCTGCTTCAGCACGTGGGCGACCATGGAGGCCCGCTCGTAGGGTCCGGGGGGACACCGGTAAGGGTTCGGCGGGGCCACCATCATGAAGGTGCCGCCTGCGGGCATGGCATTGATCTGGCTCTTCAGCAGCGCCGTCTGCGTGCCGGCCTTGTAGGCATGGGGCATGCGGCTGGCAGCCTCCAGCGAATAGCCGGGCAGGGTCTCGTACTTGAAGTCGATACCGGGGGAAACCACCAGCGCGTCGTAGGGAACGCTGACGCCGCTGGCCAGAGCCACCGTCTTGCCGGCGCGGTCCACGCCTGTCGCCCAGTCGTGCACGACATTGATCCCGTAGTCACTGGCCAGCTTCCCGTAGGTGTGGCCGATGGAGGCCAGATCCCGGAAACCACCGATGTAGAGGTTGGAGAAGAAGCAGGTGTAGTACATCCGCGTCGGCTCGATCAGCGTGACATCGACCGCACCCTTCGAGTCCTTGGCGATGTAGCGCCCCGCCGTCGCGCCGCCGGCACCGCCACCGATCACGACGACCTTCGGCCGCGCCGCACCATGAACGAAGCCCAGCGGAGCGGCGGAAGCCAGCGCCACAGCACCTGCCATCCTGGCGAATTGCCTGCGGGTCATGCCCATCTGTTTTCTCCCTGTTCGATTGCTTCACTCTTCCCGGTGTTCGATTGTCGCGAAATGGGCGGCCAGTGCTTCGATCTGTTCCAGGTCCAGTGACTGCGCGACATTCACCATCACCTCGCTGTCCCGCCCGCCCTGCCTGTAGGACAGCATGACAGCGACAAAACTGACCGTGTCCCAGCCGACGATGGAAGGAATACCGTCATCGGCACCGGACTTCTGGTGGCAGGCAACGCATTCGCCTGACAGGTACGCACCGTAGTCGGCGTCGCCCGCGAATGCGCCAGAAGCCATCAGACAGAGCGCGGAAACGCCTGCGTTGGCGGTCCGCCGCAAGGCAAGCATCGCCATTCTCCCATGAATTCATATTTTCGAATATTTGCAGCCGTATTCCACACCGTGTCAATGGGAAATGCCCCTGTTCAGCTGTCGCCATCTGCCGGATCACGGCGATCAGGTTCGTAGGAAGGGTAGCGATGCGATCCGAACCGGAGCACCAGAGCGGCAATGGCCAGCAACAGGATCGACCCGGACAGGATCGGGATGTACCAGCCCGACTTGTGCTCCAGGCTGATCGTCTCGATCATGAACCGCGCCAGCACTGTGATGGAGATATAGATGAGGTAGCGAACCGGCAGGTGGTTGGTCTTGAAGTAGATCCCGACCATCGCGCCGATCTCGAGATAGATGAACAGCAGCAGGATATCGGCTACGCCTGCCCGGCCATCCTGTACCATTTCGAAAAAGGTGAAGAAGGCCGACCAGACCGTCGCAGCCCCGATGGCAAACAGGGCCAGGTAATGGAAGCTGTCGACCAGCAGGTTGCCGACCGCATGAACCCGCCGGTCAACGGTCTGCTTCAGCGTCTCCCAATCCTTCGGCTCGCCAATCACTGCGCCGGGGCCGACTTCCGGGGGGCATTGCGCGCCCCGAAGCCCGGCAGCCTGTTGCCCGGATCACCTGCAAGCGCGGAAACCATGCGCGAACTCTCCCTGTCGATCATCTGACAGGAAGAGTACGCAATGTGGTTATAAATTCAAGAAATTGAATGTTTAGGGCACGCAGGCGATCAGAATCGCTTCCATCACCCGATGAACCGGTCTAGCTGAACATGTTCGGCTGGCTCTCGACCAACTGCTCATAGATCGGCTGGAAGTGCAGCCAGCCGATATACTCGCTGCCCACGTGCTCCCGGCTGTAGCGGGCGCTTTCGACCGGCACATGCACCGGCTTGTGGCCGGTCGCTTCCACCAGCAACTGCTGCTGGCAGCACCGCTCCAGCGCAATGAACCAGAAGGCAGCGGCGTCGATGCTGTGGCGGCTCGCCGTGAGCAGGCCGTGATTCTGATGGATCGCCGCCTTCACGCCCTTGAAGGCCCGCGAGACCTTCGGACCCGCGTCTTCATCGACCGCAACATGACCGGCCTCATCCCTGATCACCACATGGTCCTCGAAGAAGGCGCAGGCATCCTGGGTGATCGGCTCCAGCGGCCGCCCGAGTGCCGCGAAGGCCGTTCCATGGATTGTGTGGGCATGGCACATGGCCAGGATATCCGGGTGTTCTTCATGCACCGCGCCATGCAGGACGAAGCCGGCCCGGTTCACGGCGTAGTCCCCTTCGATCACCTTGCCCGAGTGGTCGACCAGAATCAGGTTTGACAGCGAAACCCGGTCGAAGTGCACCGCCATCGGATTGGTCCAGTAGAGTTCGGGGTGCTCCGGGTCCCGGATCGTCAGGTGCCCGGCGAAGCCGAAGTTGAACTGCAACTGGGAGAACGCGCGACAGGCCGCAACCAGTCGCTTCTTGCGGTCGAGGCGCAGTTCCTCGTTGGAATTGAACTTGGGTTCCTCAGGAAACTTAAGCCCCGGCTGGCTGGGCTGATAGATGGAGGTGCGGTTCTGGAGGTCGAGCATTTCGGATCCTTGACGACGTGATGATTGCGAACTCTAGCACAGACCTGGCGTCAGCCCAGATTGCGGCGTTTGCGTTCCGCATCGTCCCAGGCGAACAGGGGCTGATAGTCAGGCACGAAGCCCAGACCCTTCTGCGCGTCCGACGAAACCGCCTCGCGGGAGGTGACGACATCGATGACGGCGGGCGCGTTGGCGATGCCCCGGCGGATCGCTTCCACCAGGTCCGCCGGGTCCTCGACACGCTCGCCGTGCGCCCCCAGCGCACGCGCCATGCCCGCATAATCGGAATGGCGCAGGATGGTGCCGACGATGCGCCCGCCATAGTTCACGTGCTGGTCATGGCGTTCGATGTTCCAGGCGGCGTTGTTGGAGACGATGAAGACAGCCTTCGCCCCATGCCGCACCGCCGTATCGATCTCCATGGCATTGATGCCATAGGCACCGTCACCATTGACGGATATGACCTGACGGTCCGGACAGGCCAGGGCCGCGGCGATGGCGAAGGGCACACCGACGCCGAGGCAACCGAAGGTACCGGCGTCCAGATAGGTGCGCGTCGTCAGTCCGACACGGGCGAAACTGAGCAGGTCACCCCCGTCCGCCACCCCGATGTAATCTGGGTCCACCACCTGATCCAGCGCATCGAAGATCGCCATGGGATGGACGGCACCATCCGCGCCCGTCTGCGGCACCGGACTGGATGCGCCCTTCTGCAGACGGTCGCGATGCTTCGTGCGCAACCCGTCCGACCAGTCCGCATCCCGCGCACCGGCATCATTCCCCAGCGCGACGGTCAGCGCCTCCAGCGCCAGATCGACACCGGCCAGAATCTCCGGCGTGCCCCGGCGATTGTCGACCAGTTCGCCCGTGGTATCCGCGATGCGCAGGAACCGCGCATCCGGGAACACGGCAGGGGAGCCGAAGCCGAGCTGGTAATCCAGCTTCCGGCCCACCGTGATGACCAGATCCGCCTGCGCCATGGCGGCGGCGCGCACGGCCCCGACCACGGCGCGGTGGTCGGACGGCACCAGCCCGCGACTCTCCTGGGTATCGAGATAGAGCGCGTCGGTGGCATCGAGGAAGCGCACCAGCGCCGCCCCCGCGCCACGCGCACCGCGTCCGCTGACCACCAGCGGTCGGCGGGCGGCGCGGATGGTCTCCACCGCCGCGTCGATCAGCGCGGGATCGGGGGCCGGGCGTCGGGCCGGTTTCCGCGCGAGCCAGTCTGGAGTGACGAGATTCTCCGGCACATGGGTGCGCAGCACATCGGTCGGCACCTCCAGATACGACGGCCCCGGCTCCCCCATGTCACCAGTGGCACGGGCAATGGCCTCGTCAAGTTCACGCAGCACCTGGTCGGCCACCCGCGCGGTGCGGGAGTACCGCGTTACGGGTCGCATGATGTCCACATGCGGGATGTCCTGCAGCGGCCCCATGTTGGCCTGCCGCGTCGAGGTGCAGCCGCCGATCAGCAGCACCGGCGCACGCGCCAGCGCGGCGTTGGCAATTCCGGTCACGCAGTTGGTCACGCCCGGACCGGCTGTGGCCATCGCCACGCCCAGACCACCGGTCAGTTCGGCATGCGCATGGGCCATGTGCACCGCCGCGCCCTCGTCACGCACGTCGATGATCTGGATACCGTGCCTGGCGATATGGTCCCAGATCGGCTGGATGTGGCCACCCTGCAGGCCAAAGACACGCTCCACGCCCCGTTCGGCCAGGGCGCGGGCAATCCAGGCGGCGACACTCAACTTGTCGTCATTCAGGTCCTGACTCTCGGTCATGGGGTTTCCTCCTCGGTGTTCTGTTGTTCGGGGTCGCGGGGGTCAGGACGCGCGGGCGACCAGCATGTCCTTGAGGACGCGATGCAGGATCTTGCCGGTGGCATTGCGCGGCATCGCTTCCGCATCCAGGAAGGTGACGGCACGGGGGCGCTTGTATCCGGCAAGGCTCTTCCGCGACCAGGCAATCAGGTCCTCGGCTGTTGTCGCCGCACCATCCCTCAGGACCACCGCCGCCTCCACCCTTTCGCCCCACTTCGCATCGGGGCATCCGACCACCGCCACGTCCCGGACATCGGGATGCCCGGCAAGCGCCATCTCGACCTCGGACGGGTAGACGTTCTCTCCGCCTGAAATGATCATGTTCTTCTTGCGGTCGATCAGGCGGATGAAGCCGTCCGGATCGCGGACCGCCATGTCACCGACCGACAGATAGTCGCCCCGGAATGCCTCTGCCGTCTTCTCCGGCAGGTTCCAGTAGCCGTCGAAGGCATAGGGACCGCAGGAGTAGAGCTCCCCCGGCTGCCCGTCGGGAACTTCGTTGCCATCGTCGTCGAGCAGGCGAATGGGCGCGGAACCGACCACCTCGCGTCCGACGGTGCCCAGGTGATCGAACTGTTCATCCGGGTGCAGCATGGTGACCCATCCCGCCTCCGTCGAACCGTAGAGTTCGAACAGGCCGGAGTTCGGAAACATCTCCATGACCGCGCGCTTGGTCTCCGCCCGTGCGGGGGCGGATGAAACCATCAGCTTCTTCACCCGGGCGAAGTCCGCCGCGCCCCGATGCTGCGCCGGCACCTCCAGCATCATGGTGAAATGCGTCGGCACCAGCGACGAGAAGGTGATGCCCATGCTGCCGATGGTCTGCAGGCACAGGCGCGGATCGAAGTTGGCGCGGGAAAAGACCGTCACCGTTGCCCCGATGGACAGGAATGCGGTGAAGAAGTTGAGGGAGTTGGCGTGACACATGGGCATGACCAGCAGGGCATCGTCATTGCGGTCCAGGCCAAGCTCCACCTGGGTCATGAGCGCCAGCATGAACATGCCACGATGGCTGCGGATGGCCCCCTTCGGGTTGCCCGTGGTGCCGGAGGTATACATCAGGCACCAGGGATCATCCGGCGACACCTGCACCTCCGGATCAGCGGAACCGGCGCTTTCGATCAGTGCCTCATAGCCCGTCCACCCGCTCGCCTGATACTGATCTCCGATGAGGATGAAGCGATCATCCGGGACGGGAAGGTCGGCGCGGATCTCGTCGATCAGATGCGCCAGACTGTCTTCGGCAATCACTGCCGAGACGCCGCAGTTCCGGCAGATGAAACGCACCTCGGGGCCGACGAGCCGGAAGTTCACCGGCACGGCGATCAGTCCTGCCTTGGCCACCGCCACATAGATCTCTGCCCATTCCACCCGGTTGTAGGCGAGCACGGCGATGCGGTCTCCGGGCCGGAGACCACGGTCGAGCAAGCCATTGGCCAACCGGCAGGCGCGCGCGTTCCACTGCCCGAACGTCAGTTCCCGCTCCAGGTCACGCGCGCCCAGACGCTCGGGCTGCAGGCGTGCCTGGGTGCTCAACAGTTCGCCAATGGTCTGAATCTGAGAGGTCATGGCATTGCTCCCTGGATGAAAAAAGGGGGGCGGGGGGCGGCTCAGCCGCCGGCCGCCGCGGCGGCGTTCCGGATGGCAAGCGCCGCGTTCAGTGTTTCCGCGGCGCGCAGGTCATGCGCGACAACCAGTTCTTCCGCGCGATCAACGTCACCTGCCGCGACCGCATCAAGGATCTCGCCATGCTGGCGCCAGATCTCGCGCGGCGGCTCGGCATGTCGCAATACCTCACCCATCGCCCGGCGCAGATAACGCCAGTGCGGCTCGGCGGCGCGCGCCAGCAAGGGGTTGCCGGAATTCTCGTAGAGCATGGTGTGAAAGGCCTCGTCTTCGCGGACCTGCTCCCCCACCGCGCCCTTCGTCACCGCCGCCGCGCCGCGGCGCAGGATCTCCTGCCCCTGCGCCGCGATGGCGCGGGCGATCGCCGGATCCTCCGCCGCCCTTGCCGCTGACATGCGGACGGAAAGTCCATCGAGGACGGCGCGGATATCGTAGTGGTGACGCATCATGTCCAGATCCAGCGGCGTCACCTGCAGGCCGCGCCGACCGATCTCCACCACCAGCCCGTCTGCCTTCAGCAGCGCCATGGCCTGCTGGATCGGCTGCCGTGAAACGCCAAGCCGCTCCGCCAAGTCTTCCTGCACCAGATGCGCACCTGCCAGCAGGTGGCCATCGCAGATCTCGTCGACGATGGCCTCATAGACCTGCTGGGCCAGATTGGGTTGGGCGGCGAGGGGCTTCATATTTTTGCATCCTGAACTCTGAATTCAGAATACAATACCATGCGGCGATATGATGTCAAGCGCCCTGTCAGGCGCGAGTCGCTTTCGACCCGCGCGGTCCTTCGGGGATCGGATGCTGTTGCGGGCTTGCGGGAAGGCGCTGAAAGCCACCGCCTTCAGAACGACTGGCCCATCCGGTACCAGAACCGCAGGGCATCACCCGCCCCACCGCGCTCAACCAGAACTGCGCCTGACCGGACCGTCCCGATCAGGGCGTCCGGCATGCCGGTGATACGGTCCGGGACGCCATCGCCGTTCAGATCGGAATCGACAATCGCCCCGCCTTCGCCCCGGTCCGCCGGATCTTGCGAGGCACGCATCTCGGCACGCATACCGCCGTCGACCGGATGCAACTGAACGACCGTCCGCGCACCGTTTGCTGCCGCGACATGCAGCAGGCGGAGGGCATCTGCTGCGGGCTGCCCGAAGGAAAGCGACCCGCCCCAACCGCGCACCACGCCCTGCACCGGCGCCTCGGGCGCAATCCGGGCCAGCGGGCGAAAGCCCTGGAAGGGGTCACCGCGATAGAGATAGACCGCGCCCCTTCCGCCATCCTCCCCCGGTGCGCCGACGGCGAGATCATCGATGCCGTCGCCGTCGATGTCACCAAGGGCGAGTGCCGCGCCAAAGCGGTCGCCGTCCTCGTCGTCATCCAGAATGTTCTCCGGCGCCGACCCATAGACCGACACCAGCCCGTATATGTCGGCGGCGCTCAACAGGGGCACGCCGAGGGAGAGGTCCTGCCGGGCCGTTCCGGCGCAACCGACCATGATCGATTCGGGGTCATAGGCGGTCAGCGGCATGTCCCTTTCGGTGTAGCGACCGGTGGGATTGCGGATCACCTGGCATTCCTCCGGCACCGCATCATCGGGCCGTGCGAACTCGTGCCCGAAGCCCAGGGCATGTCCGAACTCGTGGACCGGTGCCTTGACGTTGATGGACAGGGCGGCAAGCGTCCACAGTTCCGGCAGGACGACACCATTGGCGATGCCGTTCACATGGCGTCCCCGCGCCTTGGAATGCGGGTGCGCCCGACCGATGAAGATGCGAATGCCCTGACTGTCCGACCGGCATCGCCCCCAGCCGGTGAAGACCAGCGCGCTTTCCTTCTCCCAGGACGCGCGAATGGCCTTCCTTGCCAGACGGCGTTCCTGCATGTGCCGGTCAAGCGGTCGCTCCCAGCAGACCGGGATCGTGGTCCCGGACCACGCGGAATCTTCCGTGAGCGTCAGGGCGGCGGCGGCAGGGGCGACCAGCATGAGCGCCGCGAAAGGGAGGAGTGATCCCGCCCTCACGACCAGACCCGATCAGTCGTCGTCATCCTCGACATTCCGCACGACGAGTGCGATCCGATAGCCTTCATCGGTCTTCCCCACCAGGTGAAAGACGACAGGTTTCCTGTCACTTCCCTCTACGTTCGGGGGTTCATCATAGACCACCCGGATGCGATGGGTCGGCTCCAGATTGAAGGCGATCTGCGGCGTCTGCTTCAGCTTGTCGAACGTGGTGGGAGCTACCTTCTCGATCGTGATCGACTCGATCTTGCGGCCCATGGAACGCAGGACCTGATAGCGAACGATATTGAACTTGATCCGCCCCGCGCCTTCCCAGTGCACCAGTTTCTCGTACTTGTCGAAATCCCGTTCGATAATGGCGGTCGCGACCTTCTCCAGCATCGCTTCCGGTGTCTGGGGATACTCCTGCGCCCGTGCATCAACAGCAACGAACAGCAGAAAAACGAAGAGACCGGGCGCTAGCAGCGCCCGGCCCCCCGGGACTCCGGCAAGAAACCGGAGCCCCGTCAGTACAGCCTTCAGGTCAGTCGACCGCGAAGACATGGATCGAACCGCCCTGCGGCACCGTCGGCACACGGCCTTCCGGCAGCAGACCAGCCAGCAGACCGCGCATGCGCTCCGCATCCACACCCCAGCCCGACTGGACCGCGATGTACTGCTTGCCGTTCACCGCGAAGGACGCCGGCGTGGCCGTCACACCCGAAGGCATCGGGTGCTCCCACAGGATCTCGCCATTCCTGGCATCCATTGCCCGGAACTTCCGGTCCACGGTACCACCGGTGAAGATCAGGTCACCGCCCGTGGCCAGCAAGGGCGCCCAGAAGGGCGTGTCCTTGAAGTCCGTGGCCCAGACCATCTTGCCCGTGTTCATGTCCCAGGCCTGCAGCTTGCCGATGGTGACAGGCTTCGACGTGTCCTGGCTTTCATGAATGCGCATGCTCGACAGGATCACATCGATCGGGATGCCGATGTAGAGCTGACCGGGCTCGTAGTCCTCGATCTCGCCGCTGCCGCCCATCTCCGTGCACAGGTTCTCATGGCTCGGGATGTAGACCAGGCCGGTCCGCGGGCTGTAGGCCTCCATCGGCCAGTCCTTGCCACCCCAGAGACTCGGGCAGAAGGTCGCGGTGCGATTGAGGCCAGGCGTCGCCGACTCGCTGTAGGACGGACGCCCCGTTTCCGGATCGATGGCCGTGAACGCGGTCTGACGGACATACTTGTCCGCAGCCACGAAGTTGATCGGACCATCCGCAGTGCGTTCCATCGACCAGATGAAGCCGTTGCGGCCGGCATGGACCAGGCCCTTGACCTTGCGGCCATCACGTTCGATGTCCATCAGCAGGGGAGCGGAAACCTCATCCCAGTCCCAGGCATCGTTCCAGTGGTACTGGTGATGCCCCTTGATCTCGCCGGAATTGATATCCAGCGCGATCACGGACGTCGTGTAGAGGTTGTCGCCCGGACGTGCCTCCGGCAACCATGGGCCGCCGTTGCCCGTGCCGAAATAGGCAAGCTTGGAATCCGCGTCGTAGTTGCCCTGCATCCAGATGGAACCGCCACCGGTCTTCCAGCTGTCACCCTTCCAGGTGTCATGACCAGGCTCACCCGGTCCCGGAACAGTGTAGGTCCGCCAGGCTTCCGCGCCGGTCTCGCTGTCGAAGGCGACGACATAGCCACGAATGCCGAACTCACCGCCCGACACGCCGACCACGATCTTGCCTTCTGCCACCAGCGGCGACAGCGTGGAATAGTAGCCCGCCTTGTAGTCACCGATGGTCGAACTCCAGACCACTTCACCGGTCTTGGCGTTCAGCGCGACCATGCGCGCATCGACGGTGGCCATGTAGACCTTGTCGCCATAGAGGCCGACACCACGGTTCGTCGGGTGCAGCTGGAACAGATCATCCGGGATCTCGTGCAGATAGCGCCACAGCTCGTTCCCGGTTGCCGCATCCAGTGCGAACACCTGGTTCTGCGGAGTCGACACGTACATGACGCCGTCGTTGACAATCGGCGGTGCCTGATGGCCTTCCGTCACACCGGTCGCGAAGCTCCATACGGGACGCAGGCTCTTCACGTTCTCGGTCGTGATCTCGTCGAGCGGGCTGTACCCCCAACCCTCATAGTTGCCGCGCCACTGCAGCCAGTTCTGGGGTTCCGGATTCTGCAGTCTTGCATCCGTCACGGGATTCAGATTCTGGGCAACGACACTTCCCGCCCCCAGGATCATGAGTGCCGCCGCCGCGGCCAGTGTTCTTCGCATGGCATCCTCCTTTTGTGACCACCGGTTGATCCGGTTGTTTGGTTGTTGATTCCTACTTCTTCGCGCCTCCAGGCGTGGCCGTCCAACCCGCCGCGGCCACGACATAACCTTCCGCGTCGATCTCGACCGGCACCGCCGGCAACTGTCGCCGGGCCGGACCCGACTTGACTGTCCCGCCCGAAAGCGGGTCGAACACCGACAGATGACAATGGCAGCGCAGTTGCTGCTGCTTCGCCATCCAGGATTTGATGGTACAGCCCTTGTGGGTACAGACCGCCGAATAGACCAGAATGCCCTGGGTGCTGCGCGCGCGCGTCTCGGCATCCATCGAGGCCTCATCGAGCTTCAGCATCAGCAGCCGGTTGTTGCGATAGACATCGCGTGGCTCATGCTTGTCCGGCGTCACCGGAAACCCTTCGACCGGCCTGGCGCCGGATTCAAGAATGTCTGCCGTGAGCAGCGTCTGCTTCAGCTTGCCCTTTGTGATCATGAACCGGTCACCGGGCTGCACGGGCATGTTGAGCGGGCCTTCCGCTGCATGCGCACCGCCGGAAAGCCCAAGGCCGCCAACTGCGGCAATCGCCGCGCCGTAACCTATGACAGCGCGCCTGCTCAGCCCGTCGTCATCGCATTCCGCGCAACAGCACGGATCGTTCTCGTCTGAAATGTTCTCGGCCTCAGCGGCCATTCTTCTGACATCACTCATGCGTCTTTCTCTCCCCCTGTTGAAATCTTAGGATTCCGATGACCTAACGGAAACTTCTGTTGTGTATGTCGTGAAATACAGTCGTCTGATACTGCCCGTTCACGGTCAATCAGGTATGACTGACACTTCCGGTAACCACCTGAATGATATGTGAAACACGATCCCGCACCCGCCGCATCCGGACGCGCCTGGACCATCGCGAGAAGGCAGCAGATTCCGCTGCCATTTCAGCTTCCTTTCCGAAGGTCGCGGCCTCGATCTTCCTCAACGAAGTGGTCACTGCCGGTGGTGCGACGGCGGCAATGTCACCCAACGTCAGGGCATCGGGCGCCACCGTGGACCGGGCCCATGAGACAAGCGCGCGGGCCTTCTCGATCCCTGAGCCAGTGCGCATCTGCCAACGCAGCCGCAGATCCGCCATCGAAGGCATGGCGGCAAGCAGGAAGGCCCCGACAAGGCCCGTCAACGGGATGACGATGACCCCTGCAAGCAGGATCAGGTAGAATGTACCCTGGTCCCGACGGGCCGCGGCCTCCGCCATCAGCTCCGCCCGCAGCTTGTCCACATCGACGGCCAGCGGCTCGATGCGTGCTGCGGGAACGCCGGAGCCCGCCGGTCGCGATTCGATCGTGTTCCACCAGGTGACTGATACCGGCGGAATGTTCACGGCACTTTCCGTCTCGACCGTGATGTCCCAGGACCGGGTGATCTCCGCGGTGGCACCGCCGGGCGTGAAACGGGTCCTGCGCTCCCCGGCCACAGCGACAATCCTGGCCCCCGGCGTGTCTCTCTGCACCAGTTCCGGCAGACGTTCCGCCGTCACCCCTTCCGCCAGCATCGTCACCGTGCGGCGGACCGTGTCGCCGATCCTCAGCGAGGCGACATCCTTCGACCAGTCGTCCGTCAGTTCGATCCTGTCCGCCACCACCCACCAGAACCCGTTGAGGTAACGGTGCGCGGGCTGCACCTCCAGAACCCGTACCTCGGATTCGTCGCGGAATTCAGCAATGGTGCCGTCGGCGCGCTCCACCACCCCCGCAGCCCGGACCGCCGGAATTTCGAGCACACCGCTCCGCGACGGGAACAGGGCGATGACACGCTGGTGCCGCCAGCCGGACCCGCCATAGGTCGAGAATTCGCTGGTTCGCGGACGGGAGGCGACATGCCGTTCCGTATCCGCAATCTCGGGCACGTCGATGCGCAGTGACCGGAAGGGAAATCTGGAGACCAGCGTGATCCGCAGCAACACCTGCTGCTGCACGAAGATGGCGCCCCCCGGCTCCCCGGCTGTCACGACCTCGACCTGCAGTTCCGGAACGTCGGGCGCCCTTTCGTTCTGGGCCACGGCAACCAGGGGCCAGACCAGAATGCAGATCATGCCGACGATCCACTTCATTGCGCCCGCTCCCGCAGTTTCTGTGCGTTGCGCAGTCGCGCCGCCAGTACCTGCTCCGGATGATCGACGATGCGCCGCAGCAGTTGTTCCGCGTGCTGTACCGATTCCGCGCGCCGGATCTTCGCCGCCGATGCGCCGGTCAGTCCCTCCGGCGCCTCGCGCGGCCGGTCGCCTGCTTCCGCCGCGCCTGCACGGGCCTTGCCGTCCGGCGCGACATCACCTGGCGTGCTGCGGCCACTGCCCGCAGCGGATTCAGTGCCAGGCTTCTTCGACGGGGTCGATTCCCCCCCACCCGCACTATTGCCATCCTCCCGCACGGGGGCATCGCTGGCCGGATCGCCGCCGTCGCGCTGTTTCAGCATGCCGTCCTGCCAGATGCCCATCCGTTTCTCGTTCCGGCTTTCCTCGATCAGGCGTTCCTCTGCCGCACGGGCACGCCGGACCAGCGCCAGATTGTGCCGCGCGTCGGCGTGCTCCGGCTCCAGCCGCAGCACCGCCTCATAGGCGGCAACGGCCCCCGTCCATTGCCGCACCTGCGCATAGGCCGTGCCGAGGTTGTAGAGCGACAGGGCGCTCTTGGTCTGGACGAAGGATCCTGCTGCCCGATAGAGCCGCCCCGCGCGATATTCGGCCACGCCCTGCCATACCGGATCATCAAACAGATAGGCTGCCTCCCTGGCCCGTCCCCGCTGCATCAGGTCCTGGGCAACAAGGTGCGGCTCCAGCGGTCGGTCGAGAGCCGGAATCAGCCAGCCAGCGCCGACGGATGCGGCAAGCAGGACGACTGTCACGATCAGGCTGCGCAGGCTCATGCCGGCCTCCGGAACAACAACAGCCAGATCAGGCCGGCCAGGCCAACGAGCCAGGGCTGCAGCGGCATCTGACCGGAGAAGTCGGGAGAATCATCGACCAGGCTCGAAACCGTCCGCGCCAGTTGCCGGTCCAGGGTCGGAGAGTCCGTCGCCATGACCAGGGTCGCATTGGTCTCGTCGGCCAGGGCACGGATTGCCGGTGGCGGCTGGCTCCCGGGACTGACATGCACGATCGCCCGCAGCCAGCGATCCCGCGCCAGCTTGCGCGAAGGCACCGCCGTCGCGGAGGTGACCAGCACCACCTGCCCCGCGATCATGCCCGCGCGCACCAGCATGGCCTCGGCATGAGCGAAGGCGCGATGCGGTTCGTGCCCGCCGACAGGCATCAGGGCGGGTTCGAGCACGGCGAGATAGCGCTCGAAATGCTGCAGGTCGGTGGTGAAGGGCACCACATCGAAGGCATCACCGGTGGCCGCGACCAGCGCCACGGGGATGCCTGTCTGCCCGGCGGCAACAGTGCTTGCCATGCTGCGCACCGCGGCGGCACCGTCGGCATCGGAAAGATCGACGACAACCACACGCCCGGCCAGGTTCGATACCGCTGCCGAAGGTTCGGTCTGCAGCACCGGCCCGGCCAGTGCCAGTCCAAGCACCAGCCAAAGTACGCCTGTCGTCAGCGCGCCCAGACGGTCATGTGTGACCCGGACCTGACCGGCAACGATGGCCCGCATCTCCGGACTGACCAGACGCTGCCAGGAACCGGGCAGATGTGAACGGGCGCCCCCGGACCGCAGCCTGTCCGCCAGGAGGGGCCAGGCGGCAAGCAGGCAGACCAGCAGGAACCAGGGGTGCAGCAGGGTCATCGTGCCCTCCGCAGCACCAGCAGATGTCCGGCCAGCATGACAGCCGCGATCATCAGCAGTTCGGAAGACCAGTTGCGGCGCAGGGGCGAGGCCGCTTCATCGATTGTCCCGGCGGCGTCAGGACCCGTCAGTTCCGGCAGGTCGGACGTCTCGGCCAGCGTCGAGAAGCTGCCCCCCGTGATCTCCGCGACCGTCCGCAGGATGTCGCTGCCGCCACCGGCTTCGGCATCCGCCAGACCGACCGCGTGAATCCGCACATTCCGGTCGCTGGCCAGCAGCGCCGCGTCCGGCGCCGGAAGCGCACCCGCGTTGTCCTCCCCGTCCGAGAGGATCAGCAGGGAGCGGCGCTGCTGCTCCTCGGTCTCGAATGTCTTCAGCGCCAGCCCGATGGCCACGCCGACGGAGGTCTTGCGTCCGGGCATGCCCACGACAAGCTCGTCCAGATAGCCGTTCAGCGCGCCGAAATCATGGGTCAGCGGAGCGATCAGATAGGCCTGTTCACCGAATGCGATCAGGGCCACGCGATCCCCCGCAGGCAAGCGGTCGAGGAATGTCGCCACAGCGGTCCGGTAGCGGTCGAAGGCCGTCGTTCGCTGCCCCGGTTCCTTGCGCCCCATGCTGGCGGAGAGGTCAATGGCGATGACGACGTCATGGCCGCTGGATCTGACCAGCGTACCGATCGGGGTCACCGGCCCGCAGAGCGCCGCGACCAGCGCGAGCCAGCCAAGTGCCGGAAGCAGGAGACGCCCAAGCTGGTCCGTCCCCTCCGATCCGCCGGGCCGCATGGCCCGCAGCAGAACCAGCGCCGATTCGGAGGCTTGCAGGCGTGCGGCGGGGGCCGCATGCGGCAACAGCCACCAGGCGATCAGCGGCAGCGGCAGGGCAAGCAGGGCCCATGGGCGCAGGAGTTCGATCATGACGGCAACAGCCGTCGGAGGTCTTCCGCCGCATCACGCAGAACCGCCGCGTCGAGCATCTCGGTGGGTCCGAAGCATGCGGCAGGCAGGTTCGGCACTGTGTAGCCGTGCGCGGCGAAGCGACGGCGCAGGTCGATCAGTCCCTGGATCCCTGCCGACTCGGGTCGCGCGATAAAGGCTTCCACATCCCGACCGAGAGACCGTCGCCAGGCCTGTCTGTTGCGGAACCTGAGCAGGAAGACGCCGGACAGGATGACCACCGCGACGACAAGTGGCCAGGGACTGAAACGGGATCCGGCGAACGCAGCGGTTTCCACAGCGGGCAACTGTATATCGCGCAGACCCTCGAGTATCTCCTCAGGCGTCATTGGACCAGTGGTGCCTGCTGCCGCCCATCGGGTCGGCAATGCGCCAGCCCTGGGCCTGAAGTTTCCGGTTCAGTTCCGTCCCTGCCGCGAGGGCGGCACGCTCGGCAGTGTCCCGCCCGACCCGTATATCCTCGTCCGCCCGCGCCGAGGCCAGGCTGCGTGCGGGGTAGTGTCCGGGGGGCGGCGCGGACTGGTGCACGGCATCATCCACCTGCACGGCGAACCAGCGTCCGGAACGCCAGTGCCCGGCGGTCGGAAGCTGACCCTCCGCCAGCCAGAAATGGAAGTCCGAGAAGACCCGCAGGTCATCAGCGGAGCGAAGGTGCTCGGCGGCACTTTCGACAGCGACCGAAAGCGGTGCCGCAGCCACGCGCTGGCCGAAGGCCACAGCCAGCCGGTCCAGGCCATGAAGCAGGCGACGCCGGCCCCGCGCCGGTGCCATCAGCACCCCGTGCGGAGAGGTCGCGATGCCGACCGGTTCGTCCCGCCGGAGCGCGATCCAGGCTTCCCGCGCCAGCGCCAGCGCCACCCGCAACGCCAGTGTTCCGTCGCGGGTGCCGAACCGCATGTGCGGCCCCAGGTCGGCCACCAGCATGACGGCGCTGTGCGCCTCCCGCTCCCGCTCCTTCTGCCGGAGCTGGCCGGTGCGCGCAAAGCCGCGCCAGTCGATCATCCGGATATCACCACCGGGCGCATAGGGGGCCAGCCCGTCCATGTCACCGGTCTTGAGCCCGCGCATGCCCGGCCGAACGCCCAGCGGTGTCCGGCTGCCCGGCTCCCCCGGACGACGCGCGCGGAAAGGGTCCATGGCGATCAGACGCGACAGCGTCAGCTGCTCGGCAGGCCCGGATCGCTGGGTTTCAGATGGGCGGAACATGGTGGATCAGACGCTCGACAATCACGTCTGCCTGAATGCCCTCGGCCTCCGCCACATGGGAAAGGCCGATCCTGTGACGCAGGACATTCGATGCATGGGCCAGCACGTCGTCGGGCAGGACATGTTCACGCCCGGCCAGCCAGGCCGCAGCCTTGGCGACCCGGGCCAGTGCGATGGAGCCGCGCGGACTGAGCGGATGCGACATCAGCCCCTTGAGGTCATCAGGCAGGTCATCGGCCCGTCGCGAGAAATCGACCAGACGAACGATGTAGTCCTGCACGGGCGCTGACAGGAAGGTCCCAAGCACGGCATGGCGCGCCGCGGCCAGTTCCGATGGGGCAATCCGGTCGACGGGCTGACTGGTACCCTGTCCGCTGATCTGGCCCTCCGCCTCCGCAAGGGCCATGTCCAGCAGCGCACTTTCGGTCGCGGCGTCGGGATAGCCGACACGCACATGCATCAGAAAACGGTCGAGCTGCGCCTCCGGCAGGTCCCAGGTTCCCTCGTGCTCGATGGGATTCTGTGTTGCGATGACAAAGAACGGCTGCGCGAGCGGATAGGTCCTGTCGCCACTCGTGACCTGGCGTTCCTCCATGGCCTCCAGCAGCGCGGACTGAACCTTTGCCGGCGCGCGATTGATCTCGTCCGCCAGCAGGAAATTGGTGAAGATCGGTCCCTGGCGGAACTCGAACTGCAGCGATTTGGGATCGAAGATGGCACTGCCGGTCAGGTCCTGCGGCATCAGGTCCGGGGTGAACTGAACCCGGTTGAAGCGGCCTTCGAACGAGTCCGCCAGCGCCCGGGCCACGCGAGTCTTGGCCAGTCCCGGCGCCCCCTCCAGAAGTACATGACCGTCTGAAAGCAGGGCGAGGATCAGTCGATCGATCATCAGCGGCTGGCCTACGACCGTGGACTGCAGACGCCGCCTCAGATCCTGGAAGAGCTGCCGCAGGCCATCGTCCCCTTCCTGCCGGACCATGCGGCCCTCAATGCTCAAGTTGCCTCTCAGCGGGATCGCCGTAGACCCGCTCCGCAATCGCCAGGAAATAACGGATGTGAATTCGCGCCCAGCGGTTCGCCCGTCTGACGCGACCGTCGACGATGGCGTCCAGGATGTTCTTGTGCTGGTTCCAGAACTTGTCCGGAATGTCCTCGACCTCGCGCAGGGTGCAGCTCATGATCCGCTGCAGATAGCGCCAGTGAACCGTGGCGCTGTCCTTCAGTGCGGGGTTGCCGGTGGTGTCATAGACGAGGGCGTGAAACGCCACGTCTGCGTTGAACAGCGCCTTGAGGTCGTCAGCTTCCAGCGCGGCCATCGCCTGATCAAGGATCCGCGCCCCGGTCTGACGGGTGCTTCGCGCCAGATCCAGGTCCTCCGCACATCGCTTGGCAGCCATTTCGGAGGCAAGGCAGTCCAGGATCAGCCTGACCTGATAGCGATGACGCACCATGATCAGGTCCGGTGTCGCCACGGCAAGGCCGCGACCCGGGGCATCATGCACGATGCCATCAGCCTTCAACTGACTGAGTGCCTGCTGCACGGGCTGGCGGGATACCCCCAGTTGCAGCGCCAGCGACTCCTGCTTCAGCCGGGACTCCGCCGGAAAGGTTCCGGCGCAGATCTCGTCCAGTATTTCGTTGTAGACCTGCTCTGCCAGTGTCCCCGATTCAGACATTCGTCCGTCCCCAGATGCACAATCTGTGTCCAGTTTGATCAACTTTGCGTCAGGAGACAATTGCAACGGACATAAACCTCGATTGAATTCCATGGAAACATCGGCAACCACCCCTTTCAGAGGGGTGGTTGCCTTGCCCGATTTCGGGTGTTTCAGACCGTGTCGCCGAACGGCAGGTCCCGCAGTCGCTTGCCCGTTGCGGCAAAGACCGCATTGGCAATGGCGGGCGGTACCGGTGGCACGCCGGGCTCGCCCACACCGGATGCATGCACCTCGAAGCCATGCGGCACGACATGCGTATGCACCTTCTGCGGATAGTTGTCCGAACGGATCATCGGATAGTCATGGAAGTTCGACTGGGTGACAGCGCCGTTCTCGTAGGTGATGCCGCTGTGCATCGCCGCCGTCATGCCCATGACGGCTGCCCCCTCCATCTGGGACCGGATCCGCTCCGGATTGGCGGCAAAGCCGCAATCCAGCGCCATGTGCATTTCCGGCACCGTGATCTTCCCGTCGACGATCTTCACCCGTGCCGCTGTCGCGACATAGGTCACGAACGACCGGTGTACCGCCAGCCCGAGCCCCTCTCCGGCAGGCAGATCGCGACCCCAGCCCGCCTTGTCGGCGGCGATCGCCAGCACGTTCTTCAGGCGTGCCGTGTCGATCGGGTACTCGTCATAGACCTCACCATAGTCCCAGAAATTCTCGGGGAAGCCCTGCTTCGGCGGATCAAGCAGCCGGTCGGGGCCGATCATCTCCATCAGCAGGTCCTTGTGGTCACGCCCCATCTCGCTCGCCAGTTCGGCAACGAAGGACTGGACCGCCCAGGCCCGCGGAATGTTGGAGACCGAACGGAACCAGCCGATCCTGGTATGGGCCATGGCGGCGCCGTTCTCGACCGAGATGTTCGGAATGTCGAACGGCATGTCGATGTGCCCCATCCCGCTCTCGATGAAGAACTGGTGGCCACTGTCCGGTGCGAAGGTCGACAGGATCGACGGCGCGACGGAGTTGTGCCGCCAGCCGGTGACCTTGTTGTCCGCATCCAGCGCCACCTCGATCCGCTCCACGGATGTCGTGTGGTAGAAGCTGTGGCGGATGTCGTCCTCACGCGTCCACTGCACCTTCACCGGTGCACCGATCCGCTGGCTGAGCTGCGCCGCCTCGATCGCGAAGTCACACTTCGACTTGCGGCCGAAACCACCACCGAGCAGCGTGACGTTCACCGTCACATCCTCGATCGGCATGTTCAGCGCCCCGGCGAGATCACCACGGGTGCCGAAAGGCGACTGCACGGGGGCCCAGATCTCCGCCTTGCCATTCGCGACATTGGCGACGGCAACCGGCGGTTCCATCATGGCGTGAGCCATGTGGGCCTGGCTGTAGTCGCGTGCGAAGACCTTCGCCGCACCGTCAAAGGCAGCCTTGGCATCGCCTTCCGCGCGAAGCACCGCACCGGGCTTCTTCGCGGTGGCCCGCATCTCCTCGGTAAAGGCCTTGGAGTTGTAGCCGCTGTGCGGTCCCTCCGCCCACTCGATCTCCAGCGCGTCGCGGCCCTTGATCGCCGCATCGGTGTTGGAGGCTATGACGGCAATGCCGCCGAGAGGCGCGAACTTGGCCGGGAAATTCGAGATCTGCAGTCCCAGAACCTTCTCGACACCCGGCACCTTGAAGGTGGCGGTCGCGTCGTAGCGGATCGGCTTGCTGCCCACGGCGGGCGGGCGGGCAATGGCCGCGAACTTCATGCCCGGCAGGCTTACGTCTGCACCATAGACCGCCTTGCCGGTGGTGATGTCATGCAGGTCCGTGATGCTGATATTGCCCTTGCCGATGTAGCGGAACTGATCTTCCGTCCTGAAGGTCAGGTCCTCGAACGCCGGAACGTCCAGCGCCATTGCATCGGCGGCCAGATCACCGAAGCCGGCCTTGCGGCCACCCGAGGTAACCTCGTGCACGCCAACGGTCACCGACTTGGCATCCACGCCCCACTTCTTCGCGGCGGCCTGTGCAAGCATGTGCCGGACCGAAGCGCCCATCTGGCGCATGGACTGGATGTGATGACGCATGGAGCGTGAGCCATCCGTGTCCTGGTTGCCGTACTTCGGCTCGTCGCCTTCGGCCTGGACGATGTTCACGCGGCTCCAGTCCGCGCCCATTTCGTCGGCCAGCACCATCGGCAGGGAGGTACGGCTGCCTGTACCCATCTCGGAGCGATGGGCGACAATCGTGACCGTGCCGTCGGCATCGATGGAGACGAAGATCTTCGGATCGTAGCGAATGCCGTGCGGCATGAAATCGCCGCCGGTCTTGTAGCGCGCGAAGGCACCCGCCTGGGTCGTGAAGGCTGCGACCGCGAATCCGGTGGCGGCAATCGTCAGGAAGCTGCGACGCGAGACATTGGTGAATTCGAGCTCCGGCGCGCGCTGCTTCGGCGCATCGGACATGGCCTGTTCAAGATAATGCAACATGGATCAGCTCCCCGTTGAGACGTGACGGACTGCGGCGACGATGCGCTCGTAGCAGCCACAACGGCAGATGTTCCCGGACATGCCTTCCAGGATCTCGTCGTCGGTGAGATCCGGTTTCTCCTGCAGGATCGCTGCGGCCTGCATGATCTGGCCAGCCTGGCAGAAGCCACACTGCGGAACATTGTATTCCCGCCAGGCCACCTGAACCGGATGGTTGCCATCCGCGGACAACCCTTCGATCGTGGTCACATCCTTGCCCGCGACCTCGCCCACGGTGGACAGGCACGAACGCACCGCCTTGCCGTCGACATGAACCGTGCAGGCACCGCACAGACCCGCGCCACACCCGTACTTGGTTCCCGTCAGGCCCGCCATGTCCCGGATGGCCCACAACAGGGTCGTGTCATCCGGTCCATCAATGGTCCGTGACTGACCGTTAATCCGCACTGTCGCCATTTCAATCCTCCCATATCGCGGCCTTCCCCCGGGGTGGCCGTCAACCGAGCCGACGATCAAAACGCACGAAGCCAGCTCATTATGAAATATTCTGAGGTCGCTGTTTACCTCACGTCAACGAACGCTCTGACTCTCTGGACGTACAATGCGCCGGTCTTGACTTGCGCCAGCCACGGACGAGCCCTGCCAAGTCGGCATTTAGAGCGCCCTGAAGAATGGGCTATCCTGCGCGCCGGCCTGCCGCAGGCCGCAAGGAAAAGGGGGCTGATCAGCACAATGAGCGAGAACCTGCGCGCCATCGAGGCTCAGGCGGATATTCACCACCAGTACCTGCTGGGGCTGCAGTTGATGGTTGCCGTGCGCGAGGGGCCGGAAGTCATCGGCGAATGGATGTTTCGCCTGTTCCGGCGCCAGCACGAGGAGAAATTTCTCTCCAGCTTCGCAAAGCTGGGCCTGGAGGGACTGCCCGATGCCGTTGCCTGCGCCCGCTATCACGTGCTTTCGAACAGCATGGGCGGAGTGCCTGTCGAATACATGGAGGAATCGGACCGCAAGGCCTGGGTCCGCTTCCGCTATCCCCGCTGGATGTACGACGGCCCGACGCTCTGTGGCGTGCCGGTGGAGGCAAGCCGCGGCTTCCTGAAGGGATGGTACGCGCAGAACGGCGTCTCGCTGAAGAACCCCCGGCTTGGCTTTGTCTGCGTCTCCGAGGACATGACCGGGCAGTTCGGCCTCTGCGGCTATTTCAGGGAACATGATCACGACCTGAGTGCCGACGAGCGGCTGCGCTTTGCGCCGGACGAACGCCCCCCGGCCTTCGATCCCGATGCCCAGCCCGCGCCGCCCGACGACCAGTGGAACGACCTGCGGCTGGTGAAGGCGAACCGGAACTATGCTGTCGAATACATCCGCAACGGCATTCGAGAACTGGTCGGCAGCATCGGTCGTGACCGCGCCCTGGAACTGGCGAAAGCTGCCGCGCGGCTGACCGGCTTGCAGAACGGACGCAAGATGGCCGAAGCCCTGGGGACCGCGGATGGCGGCCCGGTTGAGGTCGCGGGGCTGCTGTCCACCCTGTTCGGCGGCATGGGCGATGAGACCCGGATTGATGGATCGGAGTCTGCCGACGCCGTCACGGTCAGCCAGAACGGACTGCGGATCGTGCGCGGGCAGACGACGGCGGAACGCGATGACCTGCTGGCCTGCTGGATCGAGCTCTGGCGCGGGGTGGTGAATTCCCACCGTGCCTTCATGGCGGTGGAGACCTCCGTCAGTGCCGACAGTATCGAATGGACGATCACCCGGCAGCCGTGAGGTCTGCAGGGACAGCCCGGATCAGCGTTTCACGTTGCCGCTGATCTCCGGCACGCCGAACTCCTCGTGACAGATGGTGGCCAGCTTCGCGACACCGGCGCGGAGGGTATCCAGTGGCGGGTTGGCGAAGCAGATCCTGATCCAGTTGTCGGCATCCGCGCCCAGCGACCACTCCGGACCCGGGTTCACGGCCACGCCCTGTGCGCCCGCGACGGCGGCGAGGCGGGCGGTGCCGACCCCTTCCGGCAGTTTCACCCACAGGAAGATGCCGCCCGGCGGCTTGCGGTAGTCGATGGTGGTGCCGAAGTGCTCGTCCAGTGCCTCGATCAGCGTGTCCAGCTTGCCCTCCAGCACCGCGTTGCACTTGCGCACGTGGGCGTCGAAGTGGTCCGGGCAGTATTCCGCCAGCATCATCTGCTCCAGCGCGCCGGACCCCGCATCGGACTTCATCGCCACCAGTCGGCCCAGTACCGGCCAGTCCGCATTGATGTAGCCCACCCGCAGCGCCGGGCCGACGGTCTTGGAGAAGGTGCCGATGTGGATGACCATGCCGCTGTCATCCAGCGCCCGCAGCGCGGGCGGGCGTTCGTTCGACCAGACGATGTCGGAATAGCACTCATCCTCGAAGATCGGCACGCCGTGCTGCCACGCCAGTTCCAGCATCCGCTGCCGCCGGTCCAGTGGCAGGATCGTCCCGGTCGGATTGTGCACCGTGATGATGGCGTAGATGTACTTTGGCCGGATGCCCCGGGCCGCCAGATCGTCCAGCGCCGCCGCCAGCGCGTCCATACGCATGCCGTGTTCGTCCAGCGGCACGGCCACCATGTTGACCCCCAGCGCCCGCAGCTTCGTGAAGGCACCGCCATAGTTCGATTCCTCGACAAGGACCGTGTCGCCTTCCTGCAGCAGCAGCCGGTTGACCAGGTCCATGCCCTGCAGCGAACCGGAGGTCAGCAGGATATCGTCGGCGCTCGTCTCGATCCCGCAGTATGTCTTCAGCTTCCGCGCCACGAATTCCCGGCAGGGCCGATAGCCCTGCGGCCCGCTCTGCAGCCCGTAGGTCGCCAGATCCGCCCCTTCCCGCGCCAGCGCCCGATCCACCGCCGCCCGAAGGTCATCCACCGGCACGGTCGCATCATCAATGTGCCCGCCAACGAAATTATACTCCGGAAACCCGGTCCACCGTGGCGCCGGTGCCGGAACGTGGGCGGGCAGCAAGGGGGTAAAGTCGAACGTCATCTGGTGCCTCCTGTCATCGCGCTGGCGTCAGCGACAGACAATCCTGCACGGGCGCGGGCCGATCACAAGCGGATGAAGATTCGACGGAGTCGATATTGTCGGTGGGTCACGGCGGCTTCGACGTCCTGTCGATGCTGGCCAATGACGCCGCGACCAGGGGCTGAACGTCACGGCCAGCCGGAGGACGGCGACACGTCGGCTGGCGCGTGCTACGATTGATCGTGCCGGTCGCATCGAGATGCGGCAGATTTCCGGGGCAGACCCCGAGGCGGCCATTGATCGCGACCGTTTGCCTTCGGTCGGGGCGTGGAACAGCGAAGCGGCGCTTCCTCCGTTGCAGGATCCCACATGAACATTCCCAAGGGGACGAAGGCCGCTGTCCGGGCGGGCCCACCCATGCATGAGCCGTCACGGGTCCATGTGACCGCCACCGAAACCGGTGCAGCCTGATGCGTGTCAGTCTGGGATGCCGCTTTCGCTACAGCCTGCCGCAGCCGACGCCGATGATCGCGTTGCTCAACGTGCATTTCTCGCGCTTTGGTGACCTGGAACGTCCGGACCACCTGACGACGAACCCGGGCGTGCCGCTGGAAAGCTATCGCGACGGTTTCGGCAACTGGTGCACGCGGCTGCTGGCGCCTGCCGGGGACTTCGTCCTGTCCACGGATGGCGTCTGCCGCGACAGCGGCGCGCTCGACCCGGTCGCCCCCTGGACCGGGCAGCACGCTGTCCAGGACCTGCCGTCCGAAACCCTCGTCTATCTGCTGGGCAGCCGCTATTGCGATACCGACCTGCTGTCCGATGAAGCCTGGCGGCTGTTCGGGGCAACCGAGCCCGGATGGGCGCGGGTCCAGGCGATCTGCGACCACGTCCACCAGAACGTGACCTTCGGCTACGCGCATGCGCGCTCCACCCGGACGGCCTCCCAGACCCTGGCAGAGCAGCGCGGGGTCTGCCGCGACTTCACCCACCTGGCCATCGCCTTCTGCCGCTGCATGAACATCCCGGCCCGATACTGCACCGGCTACCTGAGCGACATCGGCGAGCCCCTGCCGCATCCTTCGGGCGATTTCGCCGCCTGGATGGAAGTCTACCTGTCCGGCCAGTGGTGGGTCTTCGACCCGCGCAACAACACCCCCCGCATCGCCCGCATCCTCATGGCCCAGGGCCGCGACGCCGCCGACGTCCCCCTGATCCAGACCTTCGGCCCCAACACACTGACGGAATTCAGTGTCCGGACCGAGGAGGCTGGGTGACGGGGGAGGTGGGGGCAGCATTTCGAATCCTGCAACAGGCCGCGACCGCGGCCCGGCGACCGTTTGCCGCCCCGTCGGAGCGGGCGCGCGCAGCGCGTTTGGCGTGAGACAGAAAATCATGGCGGTCCGTGTAGTCCATTGCGAACCGTTCTCCGGGTACCGTGTGCCTGTTTACAGGGAAGAACAGGGAAAATTCAACATTTCCGACCGTGGAGAAGCGCTTTCCGCTGCCGTAACTCCCTGAATTCCTGCCTCTTTTCGCCTGAATTCCCTGTGACCAATAACAGGGAATTCAGATGCCGGAACAGGGTGCTGGAATCCGCCAGCAGGGAATCTGGATTGGCTTGCAGGGAAGCCCGCGGCGAAGAGCAGGGAAGCCCCAGGGAACAGGCGTCAGACCGCGGCTCCAGGGGCGCCTCGGGTCGCTGTTCCTGACAACGCCATGCACGCCCGGCCCGCAGCAACACCGGCTTCCACGGACCTTGCAACTGCGCACTTGGCAGGCCAGGTCCGGGCGCACCTCGCATGGGGACAACAGACGCTGCGCACCGGAGTGGGCAGCCACCAGATATGGTCGGACAGACGCCGAGGCACTTCGGTATGCGGGACGGGACGCGCCTGAAGCGGGACGGGCTTGCGCGTTAGTGGGACGATAGTGGGATGACACGAGGGTAAACCGGGACGGGTTCGCACCTTACCGGGACGATGGTGGGACAAGGAGGAGCCGTACCGGGACGGCGATCGAGGAACGCGGGACGGAATGACCGCATTGTGGGATTGACTTGGGACGGCCTGGAGGAACGGCAGGCAGGAACTCGGGCATCTCGCGCCCGGCGATCGTGTGCTGCGCATCTCGCTTTGGATCCTCTTGATGCACTCGACCATCCGTGACGCTCCATGTGCCCCTGCTGCAATCGACAGAAGCGCCGAATGCTCGCTCTGCAGCGAGAGATGAT
>Ga0070728_10000839_pt1 | contig 53593 bp, 51 predicted proteins | sample tdDd471_FD_66723 | JGI IMG/M metagenome (GOLD analysis project Ga0070728, IMG submission 66723) | Marine sediment microbial communities from the Atlantic coast under amendment with organic carbon and nitrate - tdDd47.1 | ecosystem: Environmental > Aquatic > Marine > Coastal > Sediment | place... | reverse complement strand
ATAGCTGTTGCAAATAAATTGCTAAAACAGGCTTTCGCAATTGCAAAAAGCGGTTTGCCTTATGATGAAAACTTTGTTTCTAAATTAGCTTAAAATTGCTTGTTTTTTAACTCAGTTCTTCTTAAATAAAAACCACGTTTTTTTGGAACTTTAGTAAAAAAATGATATCTTAATCTATCAAACACCAGTCCCGTGAATCAATGCAAGTCATACCTGTTCTCAACCGCTCTAAACCCTTATAAATAAAGGGCTCCTTGGGGGTTTAGCCGTAGATACTCCATAGTTACTCCATAGTTACTCCATAGTTACTCCGTACATAGTCCGTAGATGGTCCGTATATAGTCCGTATATAGTCCGTATAACAGCCTGTTATTTTTCTTACAATTAAAGTACACGATTAAACAGATACCAAATGGTGTCTCAAACATGTCTCAAACCTTTCAAAACATAATCCATTTCAAATTTTGTTCACTGTTTAAAAGAAATATTTAAATGATTTTAAATGACCCCATGGGAGCTTCTTGTTGATAAAGTACAACATCTTCTAATTCTGTTTTAAATGGACTAAGTGTAACTTTTTAAATTCATATAATTTAAACCAACTTCCTTTGGTGCGCTCCTGTAAGACTCCAAAAAAGATTGCCTGCCTATGGAACCCAGTAAATCACAATCCTTCATACCTGCTTTCGTAATGTGGTCATTGGTATTCTTGAGTGGATAGCTTTTTCCAAATTCAAAAGTTATTATTTCACTGAATATAAAAATAACTGTATTTTTGAAAGACTTACAGATTTCTTAAAACAATTGAAAAAGAATATCATTACATGAAAATATTATCCAAAGAACAAGTTTACGAAGGTGACAAATTAACAACCAAAACACAAGATATTTCCTCTACGGAACTTATGGAGCGTGCAGGCATCCAAATATTTAATTGGTTGCATACCAGAATGCAAGGAGCACAAGTGCCCATACATGTGTTTTGTGGCATTGGTAATAATGGAGGAGATGGTTTGGTGGTTGCAAGACATTTGGTAACCTATGGCTACAATGTGCATACCTATGTAGTAAATTGTAGCGATAAACGTTCCAAGGATTTTTTGATTAATTACGATAAAATTAAGCATGTTACCAAAGAATGGCCAACCTTGTTAAGCTGTAAAGACGACTTTCCACCCATTGAAGCAGACGATATAATTATTGATGCAGTTTTTGGTATAGGTTTAAATAGGGAAGTAGGCGATTGGGTAAAACAACTCTTTCAGCACTTTAAAACGTCAAAAGCCTTTACTTTGGCCATTGATATTCCATCTGGCTTGCACACAGATCAAGTGCCAAAAGATGAAGATGGCGTGGTTTGGGCAAACTTTACTTTAAGTTTCCAATCGCCTAAATTGGTGTTCTTTTTACCAGATACAGCAAAATATTCTAAAGAGTGGGAAGTATTGGATATTGGTATTGACAGGGAGTTTTTAATGAAAACTGAAACCGAAGCAGAACTTATTGGTAAACAGGAAGTACTCACCCTCTATAAACCAAGAAAAAAATACACCAATAAAGGCCATTATGGACATGCTTTAATTGTTGGTGGCAGTTATGGTAAAATAGGTGCAGCAGCCCTGGCTAGTCGTGCTACTTTAGCTTCAGGTGCTGGCTTGGTAACGGTATTCTTACCAAAATGTGGATACCAAATTATTCAAACCTCATTTCCGGAAGCTATGGTTGTGACTGATACCGATGAGGAACTAATTACCCAAATAGCAGTGAACTTCAATCCTTCGGCTGTTGGTATAGGTGTTGGTTTGGGAACCCATGATAAAACCATTATAGCTTTTGAAGATTTCCTTAGAAAAAACAAAGCACCTTTGGTAGTGGATGCCGATGCTTTGAATATTTTATCCAAAAAGAAAACTTTGTTGAAATTTTTACCGGAAGGATCTATTTTAACACCACATCCAAAAGAATTGGAACGTTTAATGGGTTCGTGGACAGACGATTTTGATAAGTTGAAAAAAGCCAAAGCCTTTTCAAAAAAACACCAGGTTTTGGTTGTAATAAAAGGAGCCAATACCATAACGGTTTTGGAAGATAAACTCTATGTAAATACCACTGGTAACCCAGGCTTGGCAACAGGTGGCACTGGAGATGTATTAACGGGTGTCATTACTGGCTTGTTGGCTCAAGGATACAATCCGTTGGTTGCTGCTATTTTTGGGGTCTATTTGCATGGAAAATCGGCTGATATTGCTGTTGAGAAAACAGGTTATCAAAGTTTAATTGCCAGTCATGTTATTGAAACAATTGGAGATGCTTACTTAGATTTATTTTGGCAGCCAGAACCACCTCAAGAAGAAACTAATGCTAAAGAGAATAAAAAGAAATAAATAAAGCCACTCAACAGAGTGGCTTTATTTATGGTATTTTAAAAGTTGATTTAAATGTTTAAAGAGTCAAACAACTCTTTCAGTTTTTCACTGGAAGGTCTTGGAGCATCTGGAGTTACTATGTTTCCATCTGGATCTATTAAAATAAATCTAGGAATCCCGTTGATTTTATATTCCCTTACAAAAGGGGTTTGCCAGCCATTAGGTGCGAATAATTGAATTCCACCCAATTCTTTTTCAGCTATCATGGCTTTCCAATCTTCACGGGCTTTGTCCCAAGATCCACCATGAGATCTGTCGTCATCAATGGATAAACTTAAAAACTGGATGTTTTTGTCATGGTATTCTTTCTCCAGTGCTTTTAATGAAGGGATTTCAGCTTTACATGGTCCACACCAAGTAGCCCAAACGTCTATATATGTGTATTTCCCTTTTAAATCTTCAAAAGATGTAGTGGTTCCATCTACATTTTCGTAATCTTCAAATGTTGGAGATGGCGCACCTTTTGGTAGATCTTTTTTCAAGGTAATGGCATCTGCCAAGTAGCCTCTATAAAATTTCAACATGGGCTCAATGTCTTTAACGGCATTGTTTGTTAAAGATGAGTCTATTCCAGTTTTAGATGCATAAAACTCACTTAATTCTGTTTTAATGTTTTCCATCGCTTTGTCCAGCTCATCCATTTCTGTAATGGTACTTAACTCGTCCATATCCAGCAATTCTTCTTCTTTTAAGGATTTTTCAGCCAAAAAATTACTGTGTTCAGCTCCTGTTCCAGTATAAATTATGGTTTCATCAAATTCTTTGGTGTCTAAAGTCATGTTGATATCAAACCCATTTTTTAGAAAGACATTTGTGCTCTCACTACCATCAAAAAAGTTGTAAATACCTGTTTCCACTTTCAAGGTATCGCTAAATGTGCCATCTTCATTCACTTTAATGGTTTTAGAGTAATCGCGTGTTCTTAAAACTATGGAGTCGCTGTTTTTATTGGTTATTTTCCCCGAAAACGTAACGTAATCTTTAGGTTCTTCTTGGCAAGAGATAACTGCAATTGCAAGTAATAGATATAAAATTTTTTTCATTGTTGGTTATTTATTTTTATCAAAAATAAAGGTTTAATTAGAATTTTCAACATTCCAGTTAATTATTAACAAATGTTTGCATAAAAGATTTGTAATGTTGAATTTTGAAACCAATTAAATTTAAAATGGACAACAAGCACTACATCTCTACTAAAGAACTGGATTTAAAAACGCTCTACAGCATTGTTTCAGATAATTTGCAATTGGAACTTTCTAACGAAGTAAAAGATAAGATTACCAATTGCAGGACCTATTTAAATGAAAAACTGAAAAGTCAGGATCTTCCCATATATGGTATAAATACGGGTTTTGGTTCTTTGTATAATGTAAAAATAACTAAAGAGAACCTAACAAAGTTGCAAGAGAATTTAATGATGTCACATGCTTGTGGAACTGGAGAAGAAGTGCCACAACCTATTGTAAGGTTAATGCTTTTGCTTAAAATCCAGTCTTTAAGTTATGGACATAGTGGTGTGCAACTGCAAACGGTAGAGCGTTTGGTGGATTTTTATAACTTTGGTATTTACCCAAAAATATTCACACAAGGCTCTTTGGGAGCATCAGGAGATTTAGCGCCTTTAGCGCATCTGGCTTTACCCTTAATAGGAAAAGGAGAGGTGTTCTATAAAGACAAAGTTTATTCTGGAGAGGCCATTTTAAAAGAGTTGAATTGGGAACCTATTAGCTTACAATCCAAAGAAGGCTTAGCGCTATTAAATGGCACACAGTTTATGAGTGCCTATGGCATTCATTTGTTGTTTGAGTCTTATAAGCTATCTTATTTTGCCGATTTAATAGGAAGTATCTCTTTAGATGCTTTTGATGGAAGAATAGAACCTTTTAATGAGTTGGTTCATTTAGTAAGGCCACATAATGGCCAATTAAAAACAGCCGAACGCATCAGGGAGTTTTTGGAAGGTAGTGAGTTGATTCAACAAGAAAAAGTACATGTTCAAGACCCCTATTCGTTTAGATGTATGCCTCAAGTACATGGTGCAAGTAAAGATACTTTGTCTTTCGTGGAAAAAACCTTTATTACTGAAATTAACTCGGTAACAGATAATCCAAATATTTTTTCTCAAGAAGATGAAATTATTTCTGGTGGTAATTTTCACGGCCAACCCTTAGCCTTGGCCTTAGATTATTTAAAAATAGCTATGGCAGAACTAGGAAATATTTCTGAAAGACGTGTGTTTCAGTTGGTTTCGGGCTTAAGGGGCTTGCCAGCATTTTTGGTAGATAGTCCAGGATTGAATTCTGGGTTTATGATTCCACAATATACAGCAGCAAGTATTGTAAGTGCCAACAAACAATTGGCTGCACCAGCAAGTATAGACAGTATTGTTTCAAGCAATGGCCAGGAAGACCATGTGAGTATGGGAGCCAATGCAGCAACACAAGCATATAGATTGATAGATAATGTAAAACGTGTGTTGGCCATTGAGCTGTTTAACGCATCTCAAGCCTTGTGTTTGAGAGCTCCTTTAAAATCTTCAGGGTTTTTGGAAAGTTTTTTAAGTGTGTATAGAACCGAAGTCCCTTTTGTGGCTTTTGATAGGGAACTTTATAAAGATATTGACAACTCCATTGCGTTTTTAACTAATTTACAAGTGGATAGTAACGAGTTGTTTTAAGCCTTAGTGCACAATTCGTTAGCCCATTCTATAGCTTTGTTAAGCGATTTAAAACTTTTAAAGGGTTTCGAAAAAAACATTTTCTCTAAAGCCAGATTGTCCAATCTTATTTTTCTACCTAAAACCACGGCAAATCCAACTAAATTCGGTATCTGGGAAGTTTTAAAATAGATATTGGGATCAACCGAATAAGAGTTTACTCTATGGGTTATATAAACAAATTTCTTGTCTTGGAAATGCTTTGCAGCCAACTCTTCTAAAACACTGTTAATTTCAGGACTTACTGTTATTCCTTCGTTCATAACCGAAACCATATAGTGGTCGTGCATGGAAACTGTGCCAAATGGTAAGCTGATAATATTTGACATATCAAGATGATTTATATAGTAAAATTAGTAAATAAACAATTACGGAATTAAAAAACGCCATTAATTATTTTTAATGACGTTTTCAAGTATAATAAAGTTTTTTGAGCTAAGATTTGGTTGTGTTTTTTGACTTCTCAACTTTTACTGTTAACTCATGGGTTTTACTATCTAAATCCATGGCAATGGTATCGCCTTCCTGAATGTTGGAGTTTATAATTTCTTCAGCCAATTTATCTTCAATGTATTTTTGAATGGCACGTTTAAGAGGTCTGGCTCCATACTGCTTGTCAAAACCTTTATCTGCAATGTAATCTTTTGCTTTTTTGCTTAATTTAAGCGTGTAGCCTAAGGCTTTAATGCGTTCTATTAATTTTTCAAGCTCAATGTCGATAATTTTGTCAATGTCTTCTCTCTCCAAGGCATTGAAAACAATAACATCGTCAATTCTATTTAAAAACTCAGGAGCAAAAGCTTTTTTAAGTGCATTTTCAATCACACTTCTGGCATTGGCATCTTCTTGAGCTTTTTGCGAAGCTGTGCCAAATCCAACTCCTGTACCAAAATCTTTTAGCTTTCTGGAACCTATGTTGGAGGTCATGATAATGATGGTATTTCTAAAATCAATTTTTCTTCCAAGACTATCGGTTAAATAACCATCATCAAGTACCTGCAAAAGCATATTGAAGACATCTGGATGCGCCTTTTCAATTTCATCCAATAATACAACGGCATAAGGTTTGCGTCTTATCTTTTCGGTTAATTGTCCTCCTTCTTCATAACCAACGTATCCTGGAGGTGCTCCAACCAATCTGGAGATGGCAAATTTTTCCATGTATTCACTCATATCAATTCTTATAAGCGAGTCTTCGCTATCAAACAACTGTTTGGACAATACTTTGGCCAACTGTGTTTTTCCAACCCCTGTTTGACCTAAAAATATAAAGGATCCAATTGGTTTGTTTGGGTCTTTTAATCCTGCTCTGTTACGTTGAATAGCCTTTACAACCTTAGAAACAGCATCATCCTGACCAATGACTTTACCTTTTATCAATTCTGGTAATTGAGCCAATTTGGTGCTTTCTGTTTGTGCAATTCTATTAACGGGTATGCCAGTCATCATGGATACAACATCTGCTACATTTTCCTCTGTAACTATTTCACGGTGAAGCTTGGTTTCTTCTTCCCATTTTTCTTGAGCTACGGCCAATTCTTTCTCCAAGCGTTTTTCGTCGTCCCTAAGTTTGGCAGCTTCTTCGTATTTCTGCTTTTTTACAACGGTGGTTTTGGTTTCTTTTACGGCTTCCAATTGTTTTTCTAGTTCCAAGACCTGTTTTGGGACATTGATATTTTTAATGTGCACACGGGAACCTGCTTCGTCCAAGGCGTCTATAGCTTTGTCTGGCAAGAATCGATCTGTCATGTATCTGTTTGTTAGCTTTACACAAGCTTCAATAGCTTCAGGTGTGTAATCTACATTGTGGTGCGTTTCATATTTATCCTTGATGTTGTTTAAGATCTCTATGGTTTCTTCAACACTGGTAGGCTCAATAATCACTTTTTGAAAACGACGTTCCAAGGCACCATCTTTTTCAATATATTGTCTGTACTCATCTAAAGTGGTTGCTCCAACACATTGTATTTCTCCACGAGCCAATGCAGGTTTAAACATGTTTGAAGCATCTAAGCTTCCTGTAGCTCCTCCAGCTCCAACAATGGTGTGTATTTCGTCTATAAATAGAATGATATCGTCATTTTTTTCCAGTTCATTCATAACGGCTTTCATGCGTTCCTCAAATTGCCCTCGGTATTTTGTTCCAGCAACCAAGCTAGCCAAGTCCAGTGTTACTACACGTTTGTTGAATAAAATCCTGGAGACTTTTCTTTTAACAATTCTATTTGCCAAACCTTCGGCAATGGCAGATTTACCAACACCAGGTTCTCCAATTAAAAGTGGGTTGTTTTTCTTTCTTCTACTTAAAATTTGCGAGACACGTTCAATTTCTTTTTCCCTACCAACTACAGGATCGAGTTTCCCTTCTTCTGCCATAGCAGTAAGGTCTCTACCAAAATTATCCAAAACAGGTGTTTTTGATTTTTTATTTGCTTTAGATGATGGAGAGTTGAACAGATTGTCTTTAGACGTATCGTCATCCATATTGGCATCATCATCTTGAAACGATTCTGCTTTAGGTTCTATATAATCTTCTTCGTTCGTTATCATAAACTTAAATTGTTCTTTTGCGTTATCGTAATCCACTTTTAGCTTGTTCAGCAGCTTGGTGGTTGGATCGTTTTCGTTTCTTAAAATACAGAGCAGTAAATGCGCTGTATTAATGGAATTGCTTTGAAATAACTTGGCTTCCAAAAAGGTTGTTTTTAAAGCGCGTTCTGCCTGTCTGGTTAGGTGCAAGTTCTTTTTTTCGTTAGAAACCACAGCCACGTTAGGGTTAGCAGGACTTAATATCTCAACTTTTCGTCTTAAATGATTTAAATCTATTTCTAGTGCATTTAATATGTTTATGGCTTTGCCACTACCATCACGAAGCAAACCAAGCATTAAATGTTCGGTACCAATAAAGTCATGGCCTAAACGCAATGCTTCTTCTTTGCTGTAAGCAATAACATCTTTTACTCTTGGGGAAAAATTATCATCCATATATTAATCCTTTCTTCATTAAAAATAATAAAATCATCTTACTAAAAACAAAAACCATACCTTAAAATATAGGTTTTGTGCTAATAGACAAAAAAAACTTAATAAAATCAAAATATTTAACAGCTTACTTATTAAATAATCCAGTATTAAATTGTTAATAAAAAACTTCAAAAAATACATAAGAAAGACTTACTATAACTGATGAAATGGTTATATTAGCACGATTTGAAAAACTTGAAAAAAACTAATTAAATTATATATGGCAGAAGGAGAAAAACTCATTCCAATAAACATTGAAGATGAAATGAAGTCGGCTTACATTGATTACTCAATGTCAGTCATTGTGTCACGTGCTTTACCAGATGTAAGAGATGGCTTAAAACCGGTTCACAGACGTGTTCTTTATGGCATGCACGAATTGGGAGTTAGAGCAACAGGAGCACACAAAAAATCAGCGAGAATTGTTGGGGAAGTTTTAGGAAAGTATCATCCACATGGAGATACTTCTGTTTACGATGCTATGGTACGTATGGCCCAAGAGTGGAGCTTGCGTTACATGCTGGTAGATGGACAAGGAAACTTTGGGTCTATTGATGGCGATAGTCCTGCAGCAATGCGTTATACAGAGGCACGTATGCGTAAAATATCGGAAGATATGCTGGCAGATATCGATAAAGAAACAGTGGACCACAAGCTGAATTTTGACGATACCTTACAAGAGCCCACAGTGTTGCCAACAAGAATTCCAGGCCTTTTGGTAAATGGGGCTTCAGGAATTGCTGTAGGTATGGCAACAAACATGCCTCCTCATAACTTAAGTGAAGTTGTTGATGGTACCATTGCGTACATTAACAACAACGACATTGAAATTGATGAATTGATAACCCATGTTAAAGCTCCAGATTTCCCTACTGGTGGTACCATTTATGGTTACGATGGCGTAAAAGAAGCATTTCATACAGGTCGTGGACGAATTGTCATGAGAGGTAAAGCCAATATTGAAGAAGTTCAAGGAAGGGAATGCATTATAGTGAGTGAAATCCCTTATCTCGTGAACAAAGCAGACATGATTAAGAAAACTGCAGATTTGGTAAACGAGAAGAAGTTGGAGGGCATTGCAACCATACGTGATGAGTCTGACAGAAATGGTATGCGTATTGTATATGTTTTAAAGCGTGATGCCATTCCTAACATTGTTTTAAACAAATTATACAAATACACAGCCTTACAGTCATCTTTTAGTGTGAACAATATTGCGCTTGTAAATGGAAGGCCTCAATTATTGAACTTAAAAGAGCTTATTCATTATTTTGTAGAACACAGACATGAAGTAGTGGTAAGAAGAACCACTTACGAACTGAGAAAAGCTGAAGAACGCGCTCATATTCTTGAAGGATTGATTATTGCTTCGGATAATATAGACGAAGTAATAGCGCTTATTCGTGCCTCTTCAAATGCTGATGAAGCTCGTGAAAAGTTAATAGAACGTTTTAAACTGTCGGAAATTCAAGCGAAAGCCATTGTAGAGATGCGTTTACGTCAGCTTACAGGACTGGAGCAAGACAAATTGCGTTCTGAGTACGAAGAATTGATGAAAACCATCGAAGATTTAAAAGACATTCTTGATAAAAAAGAACGTCGTATGGAGATTATCAAAACAGAATTGGAAGAAGTTAAACAGAAATATGGCGATGAGCGTCGCTCTACAATTGAATATGCTGGAGGTGACTTGAGTATTGAAGACATGATTCCAGACGAAAAAGTGGTGATTACCATTTCGCATGCTGGATACATTAAACGTACGTCTTTAAACGAATACAAAACCCAAAATAGAGGAGGTGTTGGACAAAAAGCCTCAACCACAAGAAACGAAGATTTCTTGGAGTATTTATTTGTTGGAACCAACCATCAGTACATGTTGTTCTTTACCCAAAAAGGAAAATGTTTCTGGATGCGTGTTTACGAAATTCCAGAAGGAAGTAAAACATCCAAAGGTAGAGCTATACAGAACTTAATCAATATCGAGCAAGATGATGCTGTTAAAGCTTTTATTTGTACCCAAGACTTAAAAGACGAAGATTACATCAACAGTCATTATGTCATCATGGCCACTAAGAAAGGACAGGTAAAAAAGACGTCTTTAGAACAATATTCCAGACCTAGAACAAACGGTATCAATGCCATTACCATTAAAGAAGACGACGAATTACTGGAAGCTAAATTAACAACAGGAGAGAGTCAGGTTATGCTGGCCTTAAAATCCGGTAAGGCCATTCGTTTTGAAGAAGCCAAAACAAGACCTATGGGACGTAGTGCTTCAGGTGTAAGAGGCATCAGGTTGGCCAATGAAAAAACAGATGAAGTTGTTGGAATGATAGCTGTAGATGACATGGATAGCGACATTCTGGTAGTTTCAGAAAATGGATATGGAAAACGCTCTAGTTTAGAAGATTACAGAATCACAAACAGAGGAGGAAAAGGAGTTAAAACCATATCCATAACAGAAAAAACAGGAAACCTTGTTGCCATTAAAAACGTGACCGATCATGATGATTTAATGATCATTAACAAATCTGGTATTGCTATTAGAATGGCTGTGGAAGATTTAAGGGTAATGGGAAGAGCAACACAAGGGGTTAAGTTAATAAACCTAAAAGGAAACGACTCAATTGCAGCTGTAGCCAAAGTTATGCATGATGAAGATGAGGTAGATGAAAACGGAGACCTAATAACTCCAGATACTACCCAAATCTCCAACCAAAATGAAGATGGCACAACTCTTGATAAATCCCAAGAAGAAGAATAAAAAAACAACAAACAATTTAATTATTTAAAAACAATGAAAAAACAATTTATAGTTGCTTTAGCAGTACTTGTAACTACATTTTCTTTTGCACAAAAAAAAGAATTAAGATCTGCTGAAAAAGCAATAAAAGACAACAACTTTGCTGAAGCTAAATCCATATTGGGACAGCTGAATCCAGCTACCATGGAGGATAAATATAAAGCTGAATACTATTATTTAAACGCAGAGGCTTTATATGCCAATGGAGCTGCCAGTAACGATGATGTATCCAAAGCGCTTAAAAGCTTAGGGTTGATAGAAGGTGATTTGACTGAAGAAACTGCAGAATTGAAAAAAACCATGATTCAGTCTTTTGTTAAAAAAGCAAATGATGCCTATGAAAATAAAGATTACAGTGTTTCATCAAAAAACTTTGAAAATGCTTACAGGGTTTCAACTAAAGACACTTTGTATTTATACTATGCTGCAATAACAGCAACAGGAGTTCAAGAGTTTGATAGAGCTTTGGTGTTATTTGAAGAATTGGATGATTTGGGATATACTGGTATTGAAAAAGAATATTATGCTATTGACAAAGAAACAGGAGAAGAAGAAATCTTTCAAAATAAATCCATTAGGGATTTATCTGTAAAAGGTGGTACTCATTTAAAACCTGGCGAGAGAGATACCGAGTCCAAACAAGCAGAAATAGTTAAAAACATAGCTCTAATATACACCAACAGAGGCGAGAATGATAAAGCTTTGGCAGCCATGGAAAAAGCAAGACAGGCAAATCCAGACGATTTAAATTTATTGATTTCCCATGCTAACTTGTATTTCCAATCTGGAAACAAAGAAAAATTCAAGCAATTGTTACAAGAAGCTACAGAGAAAGATCCAAACAACCCAGAATTACAATTTAATTTAGGAGTAATGTCTCAAGAATCTGGTGATTTTGAATCTGCTAAAAAATACTACGATAGAGCTATAGAATTGGATCCAACTTATACCAATGCCGAAATTAACATGGCAGCCATGATTTTGGACCAAGAAAAAGCTTTAATCGAAGAAATGAACAGTCTTGGTAGTTCGCCTGCAGACAACAAACGTTATGACGAATTAAAATTACAACGTACCAAAATTTACAAAAGCGCCATTCCTTATTTGGAATCTGTTATGAAAGTAGATCCAGATAATATTGATGCTGCAAAAACACTAATGAATATTTACAGTGCTACTGGTGATACTGAAAAGTATAAAGCCATGAAAGCAAAAGTAGATGCTTTAATAGGAAATTAATTCCGTTAACCTTAACATAAAAAAAGCTGCAATTTTAAATTGCAGCTTTTTTTTATTTTATATAATTTTCTTTATAACCCTAAGCTTATGTGTATGCATACGCTTCTCATGATTGTATATGCCAGAATGGTCTAACCTATCTATACGCACTTTGCCATGGGCATGGATAATGTAGTTGTCTTTCATAATAATACCTACATGAACAATTTGTCCCTCATTATTATCAAAGAAAGCCAAATCTCCTGGCTCGCTTTCTTCTATAAAGCTTAAAGGTTCCCCTTGAGTGGATTGTTGCGAAGCATCCCTTAAAAGTTTGTAACCATTTAATTTGTAAACCATTTGTGTAAATCCGGAGCAATCAATGCCAAAAGGCGTTTTTCCTCCCCATAAATAAGGTGCATTTAAATACATAAATGCTGTTTCAATAATATTTTGTTTAGGTTTTATCTCGTTAATAACAGCACCATCATGAGTGTGCTTTAAAAGAGGCAATCCGTTAAGGGAAGAACCTAATGGTATGGCATAAAGCTGTTGGTTAACATCTTCAACAAACTCTACCAAATCCTTTGATAAAATAGGGGCTTCCAGATGAAGTGCTTCATATTGCTCTACAGTAATCTCAACGTATTGTTTGTTGTCAACCCAACCTTCATATTTGTCAAAACCAAGACGGATTTTGCTCCAAGACTTACGTTGTTCCAAAACCTTAAAATAATCGCCATACAACACTTGGGATACCAATTCACTGGTGTCGGCTGGTTCAGATCTTAAAGGAACAATGCTTAAATTACAAATTCCGTATTGCATAGAAGAATTTTTTATTCGCTATTATTGTTAATTATTTATAAGCACGTTAAATAAAAAAGACAATTAGTTGAAGTTTCATGTTTATTGAATAATAACAATAAAAATAACAATTATTGGTTTCTTTCAATTACAACAGCAGAAGCACCACCACCACCATTGCAGATAGCGGCTGCACCAATTTTAGCATTGTTTTGTTCTAAAACATTAAGTAAGGTAATTAAAATCCTAACTCCAGAACAACCAAGTGGATGACCTAAAGAAACAGCTCCACCATTAACGTTCACATTAGTGTCGTTAAGCCCCAAAATTTTCATATTGGCCAAACCAACCACAGAAAAAGCTTCGTTGAATTCAAAATAATCTACATCGTTTAAAGAAATACCAGCTTTGTTCAAAGCTTTTGGCAAGGCTTTAGCAGGAGCTGTGGTAAACCATTCTGGTTCTTGGGCGGCATCAGCATATCCAGTTATGGTGGCCAAAGGTTTTAAGCCTAATTCCAAGGCTTTTTCCTTGCTCATTAAAACCATGGCTCCAGCACCATCATTAATAGTGGAAGCGTTAGCAGCAGTTACGGTTCCGTCTTTTGTAAAAGCAGGTCGTAAAGCAGGGATTTTATCTATTTTAACATTAGTAAACTCTTCGTCTTTGGAGACTACAATTGCATCGCCACGACGCTGTGGCACCTCAACAGGAACAACTTCATTGTCAAATTTGCCTGCTTCCCAAGCAGCAGCCGAACGTTTGTAGGACTGTATGGCAAAAGCATCTTGATCTTCTCGTGAAAATTTATATTCTGTTGCACACGCATCAGCACAAACTCCCATGGCATTATTGTCATAGGCATCTACCAAACCGTCTTTTTGCATGCCGTCTTCCATGGTTGCAGGACCAAATTTTGTTCCTGTTCTGGCATGGTAGTAATGTGGAATCATACTCATGTTTTCCATTCCTCCAGCTACTATTATGTCAGCATCACCAAGGGCAATGGCTTGAGCAGCTTGCATAACACTTTTCATTCCAGAGGCGCAAACTTTATTTACGGTTGTACATGGAACTGTATTTGGAATCCCAGCATAAATGGCAGCTTGTCTTGCAGGTGCTTGACCTGCTCCAGCTTGAACCACATGACCCATAATTACTTCTTGGACCAAGCTTGGATCTAAATGGATTTTATCTAAGGCTCCTTTTATGGCTATTGCTCCTAATTTAGGTGCTGGAATAGTAGATAATGCGCCTAAAAAACTTCCTATTGGTGTTCTTGCTGCTGATACAATTACGACTTCTTTGCTCATTTTATGTGGGTTTAATTTTTAATGATGCAAAATTAATCAATTTTTAATAGAATTTAGAATGTTTCCCTTATTATAAGTCACCAATTTCGCTGTTATTTTTATTACATTTGAATACTTGAACCTTATCAATGAAAGACTTTATTAATTTTTTATATAGAAATCATTCCTTGGCTTACAAGCTTATACTTTTTATAAGCACCACATTTTTAATAGTTTATTTATTTCCCAAGAGTGGTAAATTTAAATACAATTTTGAAAAAGGAAAACCTTGGCAGTCTGAAAATTTATATGCACCATTTGATTTTGCAATCAAGAAAACGGATGATGAAATAAAAGCAGAAAAAAAAGAAATTACAGATAAAGCCAATTTGTATTTTAACGTTGAATTGGGAGTTGTTGATCGCGTTATTTCTGAATATAAATCTGAATTTAAACTGGAACTTCCAGACTCTTTGGTAACTTCCAATAAAACCCATTTATATAATTTGGGATTGAACATTATTGATAAACTTTATGTCAATGGCGTTTTAGATGAAGATTATGCATTCGCAGAGGATAAAAAAGCCATTTTACTGGAAGGACGTACAGAAAAACAAACTGTAAGGTATTCCGATTTAATAAAACAAAACGACATTAAGGATATCCTTACGAGCCAACTTGCCAAGGAGGGCTTCATGCAGTTTCAAAAACCCTTTATTGCTTTGTTTTTTGAAGTTATAGAACCTAACCTGAGTTACGATAAAGCATTTACCGAAAAAGCTTTGCAGAGCGATCTGGAAAAAATTTCGTTTACAAGGGGAAGTGTGGAGAAAGGAACCCTTATTATTTCCAAAGGCGAAGTGGTTGAAGGGGATAAATACCAAAAACTGAAATCCTTGGAATCGGAATACGAATCCCAAGTGTGGACAAAATCCAATTATTATTGGATTGTTTTTGCTTATACCTTATTGGTTTCCTTGGCTTTATTAATGCTGTTGTTGTTTTTAAGAAAGTACAGAAATGATATTTTTGAAAACAACACCAAAGTAACTTTTATATTCTTTAACGTGTTTTTAATGGTTTTTATAACCACTCTGGTTGTAAACTATAACTCTCAGTATATCTATGTAGTTCCCATATGTATTTTACCTTTAGTATTAAAAGCATTTTTTGATGCACGTTTAGGGTTGTTTTCCCACGTTATTACAGTGCTTTTGTTAGGTTCCATTGTACCTAACAGCTATGAATACATGTTCCTTCAAATAATTGCGGGAATTGTAACTATTTTAACTGTTTCAGAGCTTTACAAACGAGCTAATTTGTTCATTTCAGTTGGACAGATCACACTAATATACATTATAGCATATTTTGCTTTTTTTGTCATTCATGAAGGGAGTGTGGAAACATTAAAATGGGAAACCTTTGGGATGTTTGTGCTTTGTGGGTTGGCTACTTTGTTTGTTCAACCTTTAATTTATGCTTATGAAAAACTATTTGGTCTGGTGTCTGATGTGTCGCTTTTGGAATTATCCGATACCAATACCAAACTATTGAAAGAACTTTCCAACAAAGCCCCAGGAACTTTTCATCATTCATTAAATGTAGCCAATTTAGCAGAAGCATCTGCGAACGAGATTGGTGCAAATGCCATGTTGGTTAGAGTAGGTGCTTTGTACCATGATATTGGTAAAATGATGAATCCCACTTATTTTACAGAAAACCAATCTACCGGAATCAATCCTCATGATGAATTGTCTTCCAAGGAAAGTGCCAAGGTTATTATAGACCATGTAATCAATGGTATAGAAATAGCAAAGAAAAACAATTTGCCAGATCGTGTTATTGACTTTATAAGAACGCATCATGGCACCAGTTTGGTTTATTATTTTTATAGGAAAGAAAAAGAAATAGACGACAGCATTGATAAAAACCAATTTAAATATCCAGGACCCAAACCTTTTAGTAAAGAAACAGCCATTTTAATGATGTGCGATAGTGTGGAAGCAGCTTCAAAAAGCTTAAAAGAGCCTACTTCCAGTAAAATTGATGCATTTGTTGAAAACATCATAAACAAACAAATGGTCGACGAACAATTTTTAAATGCCAACATTACTTTTAAAGAAATTCAATCCATAAAAAAAGTGCTAAAACACAAGCTAGCAAACATTTATCACTTACGTATTGAATATCCAGAATAAATATTTAAAAAATTAAAAAAAATAGTTGCGTTCTTAAGTGATATGCGTTACATTTGCATCCGCAATTTTATTGCTAAAGTTCATTAAATATTAAGGAGAGGTGCCAGAGTGGTAATGGAGCAGATTGCTAATCTGTCGACGCGTAAGTGTCGCCAGGGTTCGAATCCCTGTCTCTCCGCAATTTTTTTGACAAAAAGATAACCAATTCGGGGTGTAGCGTAGCCCGGTTATCGCGCCGCGTTTGGGACGCGGAGGTCGCAGGTTCGAATCCTGCCACCCCGACAAATTTAATAACCAATTAATATCAAAACCTTGGTAATCGTAAGATTATCGAGGTTTTATGGTTTTTAGGCAATCATAAGATTTGATATTATTTAGTTAAATAAGTGACCTATTCGGTTACCATTTAAGGGCAAATAAAAAGGTAACCGAATTATTGATTTGACTTTCGTCAGTAAACAAATGTTTAATTAAAGACGAAAGACATGAAAACTTCTACAACGTTTAGTATTCTGTTTTGGTTAAAACTATCAAAAGCCAAAAATGGAAAAGCACCTCTTTATGCTCGTATTACTGTAAATGGTAAAAGAGCAGAAATCAGCCTCAAAAGAAAAATCAAAATTGAATATTGGAGCTCGGCCAAGAACAAAGTCAAAGGCACCAATCAAGAAGCTCGAATTATCAATGATTTTTTAGACCAGGTATCTTCAGAACTTCATAACTCAAAGAACGAATTAAAATCTGAAGGCAAAATAATTTCAGCTCAAACGATCAAAGCTAGATACTTAAAAGAAGATGAACAAAACTATTCTTTAAATGACATTATAAAATACCATAATGAAGATATGGTTGGTAAGTTAAAATGGGGTACTCAAAAAAACTACTTCACTACACAAGGTTATATCGCTGATTTTATTTTTATAAAATATAAAGTTACCGATATGTATTTAAAGCAGTTGGACTATAATTTCATTCTAAAGTTTGAGAAATATTTAAGAAGCCATACACCAACAGACCATCAAAAACCAATGGGTAATAACACAGTAATGAAGCATATTGAACGCTTTAGAAAAATGATTACTCTTGCATATAAGTTAGAATGGATTGAAAGAGACCCATTCATAAATTTCCAATCCAAGTTTGAAAAAGCAGAAAGAGGATTTTTAACTGAAGTAGAATTATTCAAAATTGAAGACAAAGATTATTCAATCGAAAGGCTACAATTGGTAAAGGACTTATTCATATTCGCTTGCTATACAGGTTTAAGCTATATTGATGTAGTTAATTTGACTGCTAGTGATATTAATTATGGAATAGATGGAGAACTATGGCTAATAATGAAAAGGGAGAAAACAAATAACGCTTTACGAATCCCAATTTTGCCTAAAGCTTTAACATTAATTGACAAATATAAAAAGAACCCAAAATCATTAGCAAATGGTACAATTTTTCCAAGAATGTCAAATCAAAAGTTAAATTCATATCTCAAAGAAATTGCCGATTTATGTGAAATAAGAAAAAACTTAACGTTTCACTTGGCGCGTCACACCTTTGCAACAACAGTTACTTTAAGTAATGGCGTTCCCATTGAAACTGTATCTAAATTATTGGGACACTCAAGGATTTCTACTACTCAAATTTATGCCAAAGTGATTGAGCGTAAAGTAAGTGAGGATATGAGACTTCTAAAATCCAAAATTGGTAAAAAAGAAGTATCATTTAATTTAAAGAGAGATATAGGTTAAATATTGAGTATTTTTAATGTTTTCTTTTAAGTGAATTAAATTTTGGTTGATAGTCATTTAAAATTATAACATGATTTTTGTAAGTGATAATATTACCTATCTTTATTAACATAAAACATAGTTCTATGTCAATAGATAGAATTAAATAAAAACTTAAAAGCATGGACTCACAGATTTTATTAGCTTTTACTACGGTTTCACTTGGAGCTTTTTTAGGGGCACTTGGTAACAAGCTTGTAACACACAATTCGCAAACAAGATGGAAATGGGCATTTTATGTATTAGGGATATTATCATTACTATTTAGTATTTTTTATTTAATTACAGTTGATTCATTAGTTATTGAGGATTATGCTTATTTGATTATTTTATTTACTTCGGGTATTTTCTTAATTATTTTCACAAGCAAATTTCTAGATAAAAAATATGTTTATAAAACTTCTGAATTAGACCCAATTGTCAACTCTTTCACAACTTCGGCAGATACTTCAGAAATTAAATTGTTCGGTGGAGATTTGAATTTCTTTGGCAATTCACCTAAAGATATGGATGGAAATAGTCAATATAATCATTTAAAATCCATTACTTTCAAGAAAGTATCAATACTTTGTGAAACCCCTGGAGACATTTATACAAAAATTAGGTATGGAAAAATTTTACATGATATGAGTAATGCAGAATTGAGGTTCTACAATCCAAATGAAGCAGATTTAAGAATTAGAGGAAGGTTAAAAACGTTACAAGGAGTTGAAAAGCTATTGATTTATTCTAAAATTGAATCAAAAAAATACTATGCCATTGAAACCGATACTGCAAACTCGAATGGAGCTCTTTACAACAATATTTGGAAATTAGCCTGGTCGTTGGCAAATAAGCTTAAATCGAAAGAAAGAGAAGAATTGATAAACCTAATTGAGTCCAATTAAAAGCTTATCTATTTATGCTAACAAGCAAAAACTTTTTCTTCAGAATTACAAAAAGCATAAATGATTTTTTTAACCCCATTAATATAGTCATCAACATACTTTCTTTTATATACTAAAATATATGATGGATGATGTACAGGCACAAAATAAGTGTTTTCTACCTTGTAGGTACTATATTCAAAATCAGATCCAAGGTTTCCTAATGAAAAATCATATTTTTTTAAAGTGAAATCTGCAACTTGCCTACCTAATAAGAAGATTAATTTAGGATTATGGTCTTTAATCTCGTTAACTAAATTAGGAAAGCACTTATCCATTTCTTTAAGCTCTGGATACCTTATTTTATTCTCATTTAGAGGCAAGCATTTAACCACATTGGTTTTATAGAAAGTAATATCAGAATCACAGACAGCTTCAATGTCACTAATTAATTTACCAGATTTTGTTGAAGGTGATAAAGGGATATTTTTTTTATCATTATCATCAATTTGAACGGCTGACAGACCAACCCAAAAAACGTCGGCGTTTTGTTTGTAATCACTTAAAGGGAATTGGTTTAAATAGAGTTTGCAAGACTTACATTGTCTTGACGTTTCCGGATTTATTTGTGTGTCGTAGACTTTCAAACAGCTTGGTTGAGTTAAGTTCGGTTGTCTTGCAAATATAGGAATGTAAAACATCTAAACCAACTTTTGAAAAATTACAACTATGGAAATTAAACTGAATGCGTTTGACCATATACGAAAGGTCTTCATTTGGAGTTATCGATTTAACCTCTGAAGCATCAAAACCTTCATCCAAAATATCATGGTATAGTGCGGTTCCATGATATGGACGATATTGAAATACTGAAGTCCTAAAATGAACACCATTTTCAGCAGCAATTTGCGAGAGCTTTAAGGCTAAATTATAAGTGAGTTCCATATCCTCTTGAGTTTCGTTAGGGAATCCATAAATAAAATAGGCTTTAATATTTATGCCAGCTTTGAGCACTTTACTCAAATTTTGGGTAATTAAATCAGGGTTATTGGTCTTATTGATAGCTTTAAGTATTGTTGGCGAACCAGATTCAACACCTATAAAAAGTTCTTCACAGCCACTATTTTTCATTTTTATAAGATCTTCAATACTCACATTTCTAAAAGTTTGGACATGAGCCATGGAGCGCCATTTTAATTGGAATGGCTGAAATACATCTATTGCATATAGAACATGCTTGTCACTTTTTAAAAATAAATCATCCAGTACGCGAATAGAAGTTACTTCAGGAAAATCTTTAATAATTTGCTGCAATTCTTTTTGTACAGATTCAATGGAGCGTTCGCGAATACCAAAAGCTTTATTTAATGAATACGCAGCAGCACAAAAAGAACAATTAAAAATACATCCTCTACTGGTAACTATGTTGGCCTCTTTAAAACCCAGTGGATGGATAACAGGCTCGTTAATAAAAAAGGTTCTGTCTAAATTTAGGTTATCAATGTCTTTTACATAATATTTAGATTGACTATCAACCTTAAAAACACGTTTATTATCATGGATTTCTATTGGGTCTTCAATTAATTTATTATTAATTAAATCAAGGGTGATTAGTTCGCCATCTCCAGTAACAACATCAATAGGGTTTTTAGTATTCCAAAGAATAATGTCCTTATATAGTTCTTTAGTCGATAAGCCTCCAATGATTAGTTTTGTATCAAATGAAATGGCGTGTACCAACTCTTTAACCAATTCATAGTTAGTAGTAAAAATATTCAACCCAATAAATTCAGGTTTTTCAGAATTTAAAATGCTTGTCAATTCATTTAGAGGTAAGCGTTGAGCAACAGCATCAATTAATGAGACTTTATAACCATTTTGCCTTAATTGTGTGCCAATATAACCAAGACCCAAAGGAGGCAATGAATCTTCGTCATATAGCGCATTAAATTCTTTAAATAATGGACTATTTATTAATATAATATGTGGCTTGGTGTTTTTCAATTTCTTTAATCAATTTTTTACATAAATTTATAGGTATTCGTGTATTTATTTTTATCAATTCATTTATTTTAGTAATAGCTATGGCGCTACTTATCATTTCGGACATATAGAGTTCTCTTATTACCCAGAGCGTTCCACAAATAGTAGCCCCTTCATTTTCCCCTGCTTTTCTTAAAAGCTTGTCGGCACTCAATAGTGTGGCATTTATTCTTAATGATAATTCCAATACCGTAGCATCAGCATAACTTATGCCCGTATATTTTCCCATGAGATTGAGAATATCAGATAATTCACCGTCATTTTCTTTCTGCATGTTATTAGCTCTGATTTGATTGGCCAATAATTCAGCTTGTGTTTCATCAGTAATTTCCTTAACAACAGATTGAGAAGTTATAACTATATAATCCAAAGAAAGGAATACATCCAACAAATCAAGCTCCATTAAATCAATAATTATGCAAGCATCCTTAACAAGTATGTTCTTTACATTAGCCAATAGGTTTCATTTTTTTTATATCTGAAACAGATAGATTACTTAAACTAGCTGCTTTACTTATTGATATTAACTCCTCGGACAATGCTCTATCTATAAGCTGCATAAACCGATGTGATTTCTCAACACCAACATAATTCCCTGGTTCGTTCTTTGAACCATATTCTTTATTTAACCATATAGACCAACGTTTATGATAATTGGTAGTTATAATTCCTATTTGTTGAAGTCTATAAACCAGAGCGCGGATGGAAATTCCAAAATATTCTTTAATGGCGATAAGTTCATTGATTCTTATATAATTACGCTTATTGCCACCAATCATTTCAATGAGCTTGGATTTTGGAATCAAAAAACAACTCGCAAAATAGTGGCACATTTTTTCAAGCAAACGCTCATCTTCAAGTATGCGTTTAGTGAATTTGAGAATGCTATGCGCCAATTCATGGATGATGGTAAAGCGAATACGTTCCAAAGGCTTGTTGTCTATGTTTATGATTACAAGTGGACTTCCTCCTTCAATGTCAATGGCCACACCATCAATTTCATCACTATGTTCAATAGTGAATACTTTTATGCCCACAGACTCTAACATTTCAATCAGATTGCTAATGGGTTGAGTACCTAAACCCCAAGTATCTCTCAACACGTCTGCAGCTCTTTCTACATCCTCTAGTGAATTTATGATGAGGTTCTCAATAGGGTTTAAAAACGAATTTCCTATCCCAAGTATGTTCTCAATTTCAGAGTAGTTTTCATAATACAATCTCGAACGTTCTAAAATGATGTCTTCATCTCTTTTAGTCATACTTTTCTTTTTTCTAAAGTCAATAGTTTTAAATTCAACAAAATTGTCTTTAAGAAAGAAATCAACTTTTAAGTTTAGTGCATCTGAAAGCGCATTAAGTACAGAACTGCTAGGCTGCATTAATCCTTTTTCATACTTACTTAAAGCCTGTTTAGTAACCTCATTGTCAATTTTCTCTGAAAGTTCACGTAGCGATAGTCCAGCTATCATCCGTGCAGATCGCAAACGGGAACCAAAAATGTCTAATCGCATAGTTTTTATTTTAATTAAATTGGTTGACAAATATAATAATAATAATTAATTTGTCAACCAATATAAGATAATTAGTTTAAAATGTGTAATTTAATGCCATGAAAAATTTACACCTAGTAGTAGCAAAATGATTATAATGTTGGTAATTCAGGGATTAAAGGATAAATACTAAAGTATATTTTATAAAAAAATAAGCCTCTATTTAGCACGACATACATTTGCAACCACAGTAACTTTAAGTAATAGAGTTCCCATAGAAACCGTTTCAAAATTGTTAGGGCATTCACGTATTTCAACTACTCAAATTTATGCTAAAGTAATAGAAAGAAAAGTTAGTGATGATATTATGATGTTGAAAACTAAACTTATTGAAAATAATATTAAAAGTTCATTTCACAATCACAAAAATAAAACTCAAAAATTGTAATTTTCAAGTGATTATTGTAACCTATTCAATAATAAATCTATTTCACATTGAAAGATAAAAGTCAACTTGAGAGAGAATTTTTAAGCCACATTGATGAATCACAAGGTATAATCCACAAGGTTTGTAGAATGTATTGTGATAATGAGGAGCATAGAAAAGATTTGTTTCAAGAAATATTGATACAATTATGGAATTCTTATGCCTCTTTTCGAGGAGATTCCAAATTTACGACTTGGATGTATCGTGTTGCTCTAAATGTTGCTATACAAGATTTTAGAAAATCTAAAAAAAAACGACAACTATTTTTTCAAACAAATATTTTTAAGGATTCTTCTAATGAATCAAAATCTAGCTTTCAAGACGAAAAACTTAAGTTAATGCATAATGCCATAACAAATCTAAACAAAGTAGAAAAGGCAATAGTGATGCTGCATTTAGATGAAAAATCAAATGAAGAAATTGCAGAAATCGTCGGTATTTCTCAAAACTACGTTCGTGTAAAAATGAACCGAATAAAGATCAAGTTATCAAAAACCTTAAATAAAAAATAAGATGGAACTATTAGAATTAAAATCAGTTTGGAATGTGGTCATAGAAAACACAATTTCAAAAGAACATGTAGATGAGTTCATAGTTGCCAAGTCAATCAAAAAGGACTCAAAGTCGTTATTGAATAAGATAAAACGTGTAATGTACCTTAAGTTTTTCTTGGGAGGTCTTACCTTGATACTTTGTGCTACAATTTTGGTGGGCTCTTTTATAAAATCTGAAAATTTTACTTTTTATCCAAGTGTTTTTGATATAATAGACAATCGGTTATTCTTGGTAACAATTATTGTTTTTATGGCATTGATGCTATCTTGGAACTTTAAAGCATTTCGAGAGATAAACCGTTTTGAAACAACAGCTTCCAGTATTAAAGAATCCTTGAGCAAATTTATAGGTATTATGGGAAAAACAATACAGCTTAATATATATTTTGGCACTGTATTCAATGCTTTGGCCTTGGGGTGGATATTCTATTTAATCAATAACAGAAAAGGTTTTTTTGAGGATAGTATTGAGGTTATTTTAATGACAGCCTTGGTAACGGCTGTAGGCTTTATGCTGTCATTTTTTATTAATCGCTTTGAACAGAAACTTAAGTTTGGTAACTATCTGAATCAATTAAAATCAAACTTGAAATATTTGGATGAAAATAAAAAACTCTCAAAATAAAATCTAAAAAGTGTAATTCTTAACACCTTTTTGTAACATACTACTTGAATAAATAAAATCAATTAGTATGAAAATAGAAAACAGATTAAAAATTGTAAAAGCACTTGGGGTAATTATTATGCTTGTCGCATTTCCAATAATTCCAGATGGATACCCTTGGTATTATCAAACAATATTGTTCAACATTGGTCTTTTTCTTTTACTATCCACCAAATGGAATAAATTGAAAAAGGAACTTGGTATAAATAAAAATTAATTAAAATGAAAAAATTAAGCATAATAAAATCTTTAAAGAGTATAAGTATTATACTTACCATATTGGTTTTTTTTACCGATTCACTATTTGCTCAAGATTATTCAAAACAAATAGAAGCTTTTAAACAAAGTTTTGAGGAAAAATCTGTTGAACCTATTAAGCCTTATGTAAGTAATGAGTTGAAGTTTGATCCAATTCCTGTGGCAAATACACCAGCTATACTTAATAATATAGTGTCTAACCTTCCTAAACTAAATTCAATTTCCATTTTAGAAAGTACAAATGGAATTGCCAAAGTAAAATATGACTTCGTAGGTTTAGGTGTGCGTGAATCTAGTATTCATTTTGATGAAGAAGGAAAGTTTGTTCGTATTGAGCTTATTGAAAACTTAATAAAGCAAGAAATGGAAGCACAAAAAAAGATGAAAGAAAGTGTTCAGCTTCCAAATCCTGGTGCTTTAGGAGAAAAATATCAACCAATAAAAGTTGAATTCAATGCTGAAGATGGACTTTTGGTTTCTGGAAATCTATATGAGATTGGCATAAACAAACCGGTTATTTTATTATGTCATCAAGCAGGATATAATCGCATGGAATACATTGATATTGCACCCAAGCTAAACGAATTGGGATTTAATTGTCTTGCTATTGACCAACGTTCTGGTGGTGAGTTTGCTGGAAAACAAAATGAGACTGCCAATGTTGCTAAAGAAAATGGTAAGAGTAATGAAATGATTGATGCTCAACAAGATATCAAAGCAGCTATCAATTTTCTTAATAAGAAATATAATACCAAGATAATTGTTTGGGGTAGTTCGTATTCAGCAAGTTTGGCATTGCTTGAAGGTGTTACAAATGATAAAGTAAAGGCCATTATTTCATTTAGTCCTGGAGATTATTTTGGTAATGCAGCACCATCATTAGCTACGGCATTTGCTAAAGCTGACAAACCTTATCTGGTAACTTCATCTAGGCAAGAAGCAGCAACATTAGAGGCTCTAATTGGAAATACCCAAATGAATGAAAATCAATCGCAGTTTATTCCTGAATCCGATGGGTTTCACGGTTCAAGAGCATTATGGACAGGTCAAAAAGGGGCAGATAAATACTGGAATTCAGTAGTTACATTTCTAAATGATATAAATAAAAATTACTGATGATAACTTGGGAAAATTTAAAAACAAAGATCAAAAACGAAAAGCATGGATAGCATTTGGCAATACCTTACTTATTGCAGAACTCTTTGATTTTAGCAATCATTTAGATTGAGGTATTTAGTCTGCAATTATGGGCTTTGGTATTACAACAACAGCGCTTTTAAAAAAGTAACCTGTTAAGCAGGTTTTAAAACAATCAGATTTTACAATTAACCCATATCCTTATTTTGTAGTTTTGGATGTAACACAATACTGTATGTTATAGTTAAAAGTGAAAAAAATATAGACGGTAATAAAGGAGCAACAAACCTTTTGCTGGCAGTAATTAATACAAATTAAGCAATGAAAAATAACATATTTAAATTGTTCGCTCTGGTAACTTTAATATTTTTAAGTGCTTGTAAGACAGAGAAATCGAACACAGAAGAGGATGTTTCTACTACTCAAGAAAATCTTTATCTTGGTCAAAAACCTCCTGGTTTAACGCCAGAAGTTTTCGCTCCTGGTATAGTGTCAATCAACGGAAGGTATGAAAGCACAATTTCGTTTTCATCAGATTTAAAAGAACTGTATTTTGACGCTAAACATGAAGATGAGGCGTCACAAATCTATGTCTCTAAACTCGTCAATGGTGCTTGGACTACCATTAAAAAAGCAAGTTTTACCAAAGGAAGTAAAAAGGAAGAAATGCACCCTTTCGCAAGTCCTGATGGTAAACGGGTTTATTTTACCGCATATGACTCTATTTTTTCAGATGAACAAATATGGTATGTTAACCGTCTAGAGAATTCATGGAGTGATGCTATTAAACTGAATTCTCCTGTAAATGAAGATATGGTATTCTTCCCCAATCATTCAAAAAATGGAGGGCTCTATTATTTCAATTTGTCAAAATTTAAAACCTATTACGCTCCTAACAAAAACGGTGAGCTTATACAACCACAGGAAGTTGAGATTGATATTGGGCATCATGCTTTTATCTCTCCAAATGATGATTATTTATTGGTGACTGCACGCAACAATGAAGAAGAAAACAGAAAAGACAATGATATTTATGTCTATTTCAAGAATCCAGATGGAACTTGGTCAAACCCAATTAATCTTGGAACTACTATAAATAGCAATTTCTCTGAAAAAACGCCAAGTATTAGTCCTGATGGCAAATATTTGTTTTTTGGCAGGGACGAAAGAGATATACAACCGGGACTATCAAACATTTATTGGGTGAGTACGGAAATTATACAAAAACTAAAACAATAAATTACAACTACCGCCAACTCGGTGTATATAGCTATTCTGAATAAAGACTACATAAATTTAAGCATTATGAAAATATGAAAAATCTCTGGATTATCTCAATTCTTCTTTTTGCATGCAAAAACGAACCAAAAACTGACACTAATACTTTAAGCGATATCAACCCAAAATATGAAACGTATAATTATACTGGGTTTACAAAAGAAGAGAAGTACGCATTCCATAAACACATTTACGAAGGTGGTAATTGGACCGTAGGTGGCGATTTGGAGCGGTATGCTTACTTAAATTTCTCGGAAATAGCGAATTATTCAAGAATTCTTCGGTCAGACGCTCCAAAAATTCTTGATGAAACTCCAAGAGATGATGTGAAAAACTTTATTACCACAACAGATTTAAGAAAGGGAGGTGGATTATCATTGAACGACTATATACAGCAAGTAGAAGTTAATGGGTTAATTATAATTCATAAAGGCAAAATCGTCTTTGAAGGCTATCCAAGAATGTTTCCAACCGATTTACACTCCCACTTAATAGTAACCCAAGTCTTTGTTGGTGCTTCAATTGCTATTTTGGAAGATAGAGGTTTAATCGATACTAGAAAGTCCATTGATCACTACTTTGATATCCTTAAAAATTCAGGTTGGGAAGGTGTTCCAGTAATTGATATACTTTCCATGAGTTCTGGAGTTGATCCTCCATTTGTTCCAGATTCAGTGAGTGTTGATTTAATTAAAGACCTAGTAAACGTAAAATCGGTTAGGCCATCAGGAACAAAATTCCAATTTTCGAATGTAGATGTCGCCATATTGACATTACTCGTTGAAAAAATTAGCGGGCTTACATTTCGCGATTTTGTTGAACAGGAAATATGGAGAAAAATTGGATCAGAACATACTGCCCTTTTAGGAATAAATACAAATGGCACTTCTCTTTCATATTCTAATGGTATATCATCAACACTTCGAGATCTTGCCAGATTTGGTCTTGCTTTTACGCCTAGTGGTAGAAAGACCACCAATCCAATAATATCTGATGCTCACTTATCTAAAATCAGAGATGTAAATAAAAACCTCAATATATCAAGGGATTTACAAGAAAAGAAATATAGCAGTTATCAATGGAGTGCAGTATACGATGATGGTGATTTTTACAAAGTAGCACATGGAGGACAAGGCCTTTACATATCGCCTGAAAAGGATTTGGTTATTGCATTTTACGGCACTGCCAGTACTGATCGTCAAAGTAGTCAACTTCATATCATTGCTCGACAGCTTTCCAAATCTGGACTGTTTGATCTTGAGTGAGTCGATTAGGTAAAGTGTAGTTAAGATTTTAAAACAATTGTCGGAGAGCTACAAATAGGGCTATTTGATAAAATTACATACAGTCATATTTTACAACTAAAAGGAAATCCTTTTTCGTAAGTTTATTGTTAAATTATTAATGTCATAAAGAATAAAACAGAGAATATTGATGGAAATGCTGGTATTACTTCAGCTCTTTATGTTTGGAACGGATTAAGTGCCTTTTGGGGCACATCCTTTCATACAAATCCACATACCCATGATACTCTACAATTGGTATTCGATATTGATAAAGAATTTCTTTTAAAAGATAAATCAACAAATTGGACCAGTTTTTCCGCTGCCATAATAAGAGCATCACATATACACCAATTAGATAGCAATAATAGTATTCAATTGTTCATTTACTTGGATAAGGACAGTGAATATGCAAAAAAACTTACGGAGAAGTTTTTAGCCAATAAGGACATTAGTGACTTAAAGGATTCTGATATTGGAAAAGTTAGTTCAGATTTCTTTAAAAAACTTTTGGTAATAAGCGATTGTGATAAACTATTTCAAGGGTTTCTCACCATAATTAATCACCTCATCAATTTTGAAAAACCACAACCAAAAGATGAGCGAATTACAAACGCAATTGCGTTTATAACAAATCATCAGGGATTGCCTCTTAAGGTAAAAGATGTTGCAAATCATATAAATCTTTCAGAAAGTAGACTCCGGTTTCTATTTAAAAAACAAGTTGGGCAGCCTATACAAAGTTTTATGCTCTGGTTAAAAGTAATTCACTCTCTAAACCTAGTATTAAAAGGAAAACAGATAACAAATACAGCTTATGATGTTGGCTTTTGGGATGCATCACATATGAATAGATCCTATAAAGAGTTATTGGGAGTAGCACCAAGCACCATAAAAAAATATGAAAAGGAATTAAAAATAATTTCTTGTGGAGACACAAACTTCTACACATTTAGAACAGAAATCCTAAAAAATTGGGATTCAGAAAAACCTTATAAAATCATTGATATATGAAATTAAAAAGCAATTTGTTAATACTAATAATGATAATGTCCTTTTCTTGTTCGGAACAAAAGAGGAATGAATCTATAAATGTAAGTGCTATCACTACAGAAGTGAAGAAAGTATTTGATGCCTATGTAAATCAGGTCAACAGCAAAGGTATAAATGGCGTTGAATCTTATTTTTCAAAAGATAATCGCTTTTATTGGATTGAGGATGGTATAAAGCAATATCCCAATAGGGAGTCGCTTCTAAAGGCCATTGAGGCATTTTATCCAACTGTTAAAACCATAAATCTAAAGGCTTCAAAAGTTGATATAGATGTTATCGATCCTAATACAGTAATGTTGTATGTAGAATATATTGAAGATATTTCCTTGAATTCAGGATATGCATTTACCCTCGATGGGGCAATGACTATTTTAACTATAAGAGAAGAAAACTCATGGAAATTTTTAATTGGTCACAGTTCAATAAAAAAACCAAGAGGGGAATATTAAATAAAAACTAAATAGTATGAAAAATAACCTCACGCACTTTGCCATTTATATCGAGGATATGAAACGAGCAAAAGATTTTTATAACAACTTATTTGGTTGGAATTTTAATAGTTATGGACCTGAAGATTTTCTGCAAATAAAGAATGGTTCAGATGACGATTCACCATTAATTGGAGCTTTGCAAGACAGGAAGTATAGCCCTATAGATGAGAAAATCAATGGTTTTGAGTGCTCAATTTCTGTTACAGATATTGATGACATAATCAAAAAAATTGAAGCCAATAAAGGAAAGATAGTAATGCCAAAAGCTGAAATTCCTTATGTGGGTTGGTTGGTCAAATTTTTGGACTCTGAAGGTAATTTAGTATGTGCAGTTCAATATTTTGAAAGAAATTAACTCGTACTAATGAATCAAAAGGTGAATACAGAAAAGCGAAGTATTATAATGAAAACATTTACCTCCATTCTTTTTACAATTTTGACAAGTGCGATAACTTTTGGTCAGACAATGATTACAGACAGCTCTTATCTAGAAGATGAAGAGGGAAAAGAAATAAGTTACATTGATTTCGTCAAAAAAATGGATACAGGTAAGTACACTATGATTTCTCTACAAAATGAATCTAAAGAGGTACTTGGTTATAGATTAAAACCATTGGAGTCTATTAAAAATACTTCTAATAAAACGACTAATTCTAAAATTGAAATAGGCGAGATTGTAGAATTAGATGTCATTTACCACAACCATATCCTCGTTCCAGTTACATTCAATTCCGAAAGCCAGCCTGAAGAAGCGTGGTTATTGTTTGACACAGGTACGTTTGTTCCGATTATAATTACAGATGATAACTTTAAATCTAAACTTGGAAAAATTGAAAGTGTTGAAATAAACAGATTTCAAATAAAAAATCCAATAACTGGAAGTTATGGATTGCCAGATGTAATTAGACAATACAATGATATATACGGTAGTGAAATTGGTGATAAGCTAAAACGAAAGAAAATTGTTGGCATAATGGGGTATCAATTATTAAAGGATTATTTGGTTTCCATCGACTTGAAGAGAGGTAAAATATACTTAAGAAATCAACATGCAACAGATCATTCAATTTCTAAAAATGTGGTTTTTAAAACTAATTATCGAGATGATTTGCAGAACATTTGGCTTCCTATAAAGATTAACGGAGTAGAAGGATTTGCACATTTAGATACTGGCTATCCTTTTACTTGGGTTGAACAAAGTCTTATCAGTAATGAAGTAGATAGTTTTATAATTGGCGGACTTGATATATTCAAAGAAATAAACATCGAATATAAGATGACACAACAGTCTCAAAGCTATTCTAATTTGGAATTTCAATTACTTGCCAATATTGGGAATAATCTATTACAAAACTTTGTAGTTACTATTGACCCATTGAACAAGCAACTACTATTTGAATTAATTAAGGAATAAATTGAACTAAATTTATGAAACAAAATAGAGATATACACCCTGATTTTTTAAAACATTTAAAATATAAAGATCAAGAGCTTATAGATTTGTATATGAGTTTGAGAGACTTTATTCTAGATATTTATCCCAACTCAAATGAGTTGTTATATCACACACATGCTTTAACATCTTTATATTCTGTCTCTGAAAAAATGTCCGATGCTTTTTGTATGATACCAATTTATAATAACCATCTTAATCTTGGCTTTAATAAAGGAACTTTACTTGACGACCCTAATAAACTACTTAATGGAACAGGAAAGCTTATAAGGCATATCCCTTTAACTAATACAAGCCAATTTCGTCAAGAAGAAGTTAGGGACTTAATCGAAAAAGCCATTGCTTTAGCAATAGAAGATTCTACAGGGAATAGTTTAATAAAGGGAACTATTATTTCAAAAATTAAGCAGTAGGAATCGAAAATATCGATCCAGAAACATTCGATTTCAAAGTTTAATATACATTGAAAAAAACAGAGCAAATATTAAAAAGTTTTGATAGTGATGCTGAAACATTGGAAAAAAATATTGAAGATGTTTTAATAAAAGCAGAAAAGGGAATTAAACTGTCAAAGCGGGCATTAGTTGAATTAAGAGTTAACGTCGTTGAAAATGGTTTTAAAAATGACAGTATAGAAATTCAATTTTTTAAAAATATTAAGCCACATATTTATAGCAAGCTTATATATTATGTTAAACTATTTAATATCGAGAGTAAGAGACCAAGAGGTAGTGCCAAACCTCAAAAAAAGTATTTAGACTATCATATTAATAAGCTCCAAAACTACTTTAACGATAATCTGGAATTTTATCAATATTTTAGAAGAGGAGGAACATCTCTTGATACTTTATACTTTATAAGAGGTAAAGATGATATAAGGTTACATCCGGATAACTTCCATTTTTTCACAGATGAAAAATTCTCTACTAGTCACGATTCTACAGTAGCTACAATTATGGCGTATGATATGTTAATTGTATATCTTAAACAAGAAATTGATAAACTTGAAAATAAAAATGGTATGGAAACAATTATGCCAACAAATCAATTTAGTTCTAAACTCTTTTGGACGGCCAGCAAAACGGATTTAATTGAATTAATTTATGCAATTCACAGTAGTGGGGCAATAAATAGTGGAACTGCTGATATCAAGGAAATGGCAATGGCATGTGAACATATTTTCAATATAGATTTGGGCAATTATTACCACACATTTGTCGAAATCAGATCTCGCAAATCAAATTCAACAAAATTTATCGATAAGCTTAAAGAATCATTAATGCAGCGTATTGACGAGTCAGACGAATAGCTTAAGTCATTGTAAAGTGAAATTTATTTACCGTAGTAGTCTTTTTAATAGAAAAAAATACCCAACTTGGGTGCGACTATGGAAAAAAAACCAATAAATCTTTCCTCATAAATTTTGCATCAATTTATTGACTTCAATTTTTTATCAATTCTTCAAAATAAATTATAATAAACTATAAATTATGTATCATAAATCGTTCCCTACTATGGAATGACTATTGAAATAATATAAAAATACTGCCTTTGTTTTGTAACCAGAAAGTCAAATCAAAGATTCACGAACGCCTATTTATTAAAATAGTAAAGTCGTGAGCTAATTCAACAAAACCGTCAGCTATTTTTTGCTCATAGAAGCTGGCGGTTTTTAAAACCTCGTCATTGCGAGGAGTAAAACGACGCGGCAATCTGTAACCATTTCAAACCAAAAATCATTTTATGGCAGCAAACATTATTACAACAGAAGATTTACAAGAATTCAAAGAAGAATTATTAAATGACATTAAAGCTATGATTAGCCATCAATCAGGTATTTCACCTAAAAAGTGGCTCAAATCTCCAGAGGTTCGCGATCTCTTAAGCATCTCACCAGGAACATTACAAAATCTTCGCATTAATGGTACACTACCATTCACTAAAATTGGTGGCGTCATCTATTATGATTACGAAGAAATCCTCAAAGTAATGGAAGAAAATCGTATTCATAATAAATTTTAATATAACCAAGTACAACCCCTCCTTTGGAGGGGTTGGGGAGGCTTATGAAAGACGTAAACTATATAAAACACCTCAACGGTGTTTTTATTCAATTTTCTAAAGACAGTCGATTAAATCCAACTCATATAAGTCTATATGTGGCATTGTTTCAACTATGGAATAATAATAGGTTTCCGGATGAATTTTATATCAATCGTGAAGAAGTGATGGGGTTTTCAAAAATTGGCTCAAAATCGACCTATCATCGTTGCATTAAAGAATTAAGTCATTGGAGTTATATTGTGTATTATCCTTCACACAATCCATTTAAAGGCAGTAAAATAAAGATGTTCAAATTTGAGACAAGTAGTGGACAAGCTCTGTACCAAAGCAGTCCCAAAAATGGACAAGCATTGGTACCTATATATAAACATATACAAACAAATAAAAACAGTAATAAACTTGACAAGCCAAAAAATGAAAAAGAAGTTATTATTTTTTTTAAAAATGAAAATTGGCCAGAAGCGGAAGCCCAAAAATTTTACAACCATTACCAAGGCATAGGTTGGAAGGTCGGTGGCAAAACTAAAATTGTCAATTGGCAAGCAACAGCTCGCAATTGGATGATAAAAGCTGAAGAAATAAAAAATGAACAAACTCAAAAAGCAGTTAGCCAAAATCAAGACAACCTTAAGGCCAGTAAAAATAAAAATTACAATGAACCTTTATGATTAGTCAATTACCACATATCATTATCGAAGGAAGTGTTCAATACCAATTGGGCGAACTAATGGGCAATGAAATATCATACGATTTTCAAAAAATATTAATATACCTAGATGCAAAGGGCAAGCTATTATTTGGAAGAAACTTTAAGATTTACGAAGAAGATGAGGTGGTGCTTTACAAACTGTGTATCTATTTCATTCGCGATTTTGAAGCTTGTAAAAAATTAGATATAGTTCCAAATAAAGGAATTCTATTATCTGGCCCTGTTGGTTGTGGCAAAACGAGTTTAATGAAATTATTGCGTCACATTGTGCCTCATCAAAAATCTTATGAAGTAATTCCAGCAAGAAACATCACGTTTGCATTTAACAACATTGGTTACAAAACCATTGAGGAATATGGCAATAGTAATTTTTATTGCTTTGATGATTTAGGAGTTGAAACAACAGGACGTCATTTTGGAAAAGATTGCAACGTTATGGGAGAAATCCTCTTATCACGTTATGATTTGTTTTTTCAGCGAAGGATAAGAACCCATGCCACAACAAATTTAAACGCACAGGAATTAGAAGAAAGATATGGTAATCGTGTCCGTTCAAGAATGCGTCAGCTTTTTAATTTGATTGCTTTTGATAAGGAAAGTGTGGATAAACGAACTTAATTTAATTAATTTTAACGGTATCAATCATTTTATAAAGCGTTATGAAAGAGTTTGCTTATTCAGTTTATTTAAGCGAAATAATGTTTCAGGTAAAAATTGCCCAACAAGCAGCAAACCGTTTACCTGTCCATCCCGGAAGTTTTGACCACATTGAAGTTTGGTGTTCAATTCAATCTATTCTTGGGGCAACTGCAAATGTTTCTAAAATACTTTGGCCCAGTTCAAAAAAAAGCCAAGAACGAGGTAAAGAGTTAAGAGAACTACTGGGTATTGATGAAAACAGTATTATTTCTGATAGAGTTATACGAAATCATTTTGAGCATTATGACGAACGCATAGAACGTTTATTTCAAGGCAAATCAAGTGTTAGTTTTATTGATCTGGCTTTCAACCCTTTTAAACCACAAAAGTGGGAAACGCCAAAATATTATCAAAGGGCGTATAATCAAGTTGATAGAATAGTGACATTTCAAAACGAAACGCTTGATTTAAAAGAAGTTCTTATTGCTCTTGAAAGCATTAAAACAAAATGTAGCACTTATGTTCTGTAAAGTTTATTACTTCTGCTTTTCCTCACGTTGTCGAAATTTTGATGAAGTTAAATCTAATTGCTTTTGATAATTAAAGTTTTGATAAAATAAATGACAACACCGACACAACACCGGACCAAGCGTTTAAAAACATCCAGTGTATGTTTTTAGCGATGGTGCCAGTAGGTGAGGTGGCCAACAAATCAAGTCAGAATATCAAATTAAACTTTGGCAAAAAACTCAAAATTTGCCAAAAATTAATCGCTCCTTGAACAAACTAATTTTTAGAAACGAAAGTAAGTTTTACCCACGTATTTAAAACAAGGGCAATTATTGCCCTTGAATATTAAACGAGAGTAATTTTTTACTATATTTACACTCGTATTAATATCGAAGGTGTTTTGCGCCCTCGTTCAAAATTCAAAATAATGGAAGATAAAACAACCTATAATCCAGAAATACCATATAACAATCTACCTATTCTACCACCAAAAAAAGAGATAGAAAGTACAACCATACTCAAAAAAACAATCACGGCAAGTAGGGCCTTATCAGAATTAAAAGGGGCAATTACCAATCTACCCAATCCCATATTATTTATTGACACCATCAATTTACAGGAAGCGAGAGCCAGTTCTGCAATAGAAAACATCATAACCACCCAAGATGAGCTATTTAAAGCCTCAATTGCAGATAAAAAAAACGACAATCCAGCAACTAAAGAAGTGATACACTACAAGGATGCCTTATGGTTTGGTGTTGATGAAATAAAGAAAAGACCAATACTTACAACTAACCTCTTTATAGCCATTATGCGAATTATTAAAGAGAATGATTCTGGTATAAGAAATGCTCCAGGAACACAGTTAAAAAACCCAGCTACAAATAAAGTGATTTATACACCACCTGAAGGCGAATACGTAATTAGGGAAAAACTAAAAAATCTGGAAGATTTTATCCACGCTGAAGACAATATGGATCCATTGATAAAAATGGCAATCATTCATTATCAGTTTGAAGCCATACATCCGTTCTTTGACGGAAATGGACGTACAGGAAGAATCATTCTTTTATTGTACCTAAAATTCACAGAGTTATTGGATTTGCCAGCATTGTATTTAAGTAGTTACATCATTGAGCATAAAAATGACTACTACACCAATCTTCGCAAAGTCACAGAAGAAGGTAATTGGGAAGACTGGATACTGTATATGCTCGATATGGTAGAACAAACAGCCTTAAAAGGAAGGCAGCAAATCGCAGAAATCGAAAAGCTGATGAATGCAATGGGAATCGAAATTCAAGAAAAACTCCCAAGGGTTTATTCAAAAGATTTAATGGAAGAACTATTTAGATTGCCATACACCAAACGAAACCAATTGGAAAAAGCGGGATTAGGCAATTTAAAAACGGTTGGAAATTACCTCAAGGATTTAGAAAACGAAGGCTTTTTAAAAAGCGAACAAGTGGGTAAAGAAAAACTATACTTAAATTTTAGACTTTTAGAGGTTTTGAAAGGATGAAAATGGATAAGCTATGGTTAACTAAAGGTGACATAAATGAAATTAAAGTCCATACTTCCATAAATATTAAATGCAAGCAAATCACGATAGATATAGCGTCTATAATACTTTTCTAATTCTTCATTTTTTAATTTGTTTTTGATATCCAATCCGTATAATTAAATAATATTCAATAAAATCTAACATTTTATTTGGAGTTAATGCATTTTCAGTATAAAATGACAACATGTCATATTTTTTAATGGTTTTTAATATGTTTTATGCAATTAGTCTTTTGGTTTAATTATTGACAACAAATTAAACAAAACCAACCAAAATGGGAGATAAAAAGTTTAAGATTCTATCTATTGATGGCGGCGGTATAAAAGGCTTATATTCTGCATCCATTTTAAAAAAGTTTGAAAAAACATTTAATTGTACCACTAGTGATCACTTTGATATGATCTGTGGCACTTCTACAGGTGGTTTAATAGCTTTGGCTTTATCTCTCAAAATTTCTGCAAGTGATATCTGTGACTTCTACACTGATAATGGAGAAAAGATTTTTCCAAAACATAAAGAAACCTGGCTTCCATATTTTGGTAAAGTAAATCATGGTTTTGTTAAACAAGTAGCAAAAGGAGGTAAATATTCTGATGAAGGGCTAAAAGAAGCTCTCAAAGAAATTTTTGACGACAAATTAATTGAAGATTGCAACAACTTACTTTGTATTCCAAGCTATTCAATTACAGAGGCAAAACCAAAAGTTTTTAAGCGAGATCATTCAGATTTATCACGAGATAATAAAGCGCCAATAATTGACGTAGCACTCGCAACTTCAGCTGCACCTACATATTTTCCAATGGCAGAATCTGAATTTTTCAATAACGAACAATTTGTGGACGGCGGTGTTTGGGCTAATAATCCGACTTTAGTAGGTCTTTTGGAGGCTCTAAAATGTTTTGTTGGGAATGGAAAGGAATATGATTCCATTGAAATATTGTCTTTGAGCAGCCTATCAATAACTGGTGGCAAAAAAACAGGTTTAAAAAGAGAAAGGTCATTTATTGATTGGAAAGCGGATTTGTTTGAAACATCCATGAATGGTCAGAGCTATTTTTCAGACTTTTTCATGTCGCAAATACACGAGATTTATGACGTTCATATAAATTATTTGAGAATTCCAAGTGTTTCAATTTCAACCGACCAAGAAGATTTAATTCAGCTCGATGTGGCAAATAAACTAGCTTTCGATTTGATGATGATTAAGGCAAATGAACAAGCTCTGGTATTTGAGAAGAATGAAAAGATTAAAGAATTATTTACAACTAAAAAAACATATAACGTAAAATAACATGGCAGATCTAAATGAAACATTTGTAGAGTTTAATGATATCATTAAGCTTTCAGCAACCAGAAAAAATGAATTAAGAACATCTAGGAACGCAGTTCGTGAAGACATAAAAGATTATTTTAACAAAAACCGAGAATTGCATACTGTAAAGTTTAAAGGACAAGGGTCATTTTCAATGAACACATCTATTTTGCCTTTGAGCGGTGAATATGATGTGGATGACGGTGTTTATATTTTTGGTAAAGAAGAGGATAGACCAACTACTTTAACTGCTCATAGTTGGATTGTTAAAGCAGTAGAAAACAGAACAAACCAAAATACAATTGATAAAAACACTTGTGTAAGAGTACAATATGCTAAAAAGTATCATATAGATTTGCCAATTTATTATAAAACAACCGACAGTAACAATGAGTTCTTTTATGATAGTGAAGATGTTCCTGAACTTGCTCATAAGGGAATAGGTTGGATTGAGAGTGATCCATACGCTTTCAAATTATGGTTTGAAAAGGCAGCTAAAGATAAAGATCAATTAAAACGGATAGTGAGATACCTTAAGGCATGGACAGACAACAAACATCATTTAAACCTTCCAAGTGGAGTGGTATTTACAATACTTGCAGTAAATCACTATGTTAGTAATTCTAGGGATGATAAAGCATTTCTTGAAACACTAGAAGCAATACAAAAGGCTATTGATGATACCAGAAGTTTTTGGGCAAGTTATGTTTGCAAAAGACCTACTGTTGACAAGTCAGAAAATCTTCTGGATAAATATTCATCAGAAACAAGAAAGAAGAATTTTTTAGATGCTTTAGATGCATTAATTACTTCTGGCAAACAAGCAATTGAATTAAAAAGCAAAAAAGATGCTTGTGCAAAATGGCAAAAACACTTGGGAGATAGATTTCCTTGTTCAACCATAGAAGAGGATGATAAAGAATTGGCCAAAGTTTTCACGACGACAGATCAAATTAGATTCGATAATAAGTCGGCCTAAATGTTTGATTTTACGATTTTATTGGATGAAGTATCCAAAACAGAAAACTGTAATCAATTAAATGATGAGGAGTTAAAATCACTTGACTACGATTTTTTTAAGAATGGTATTGTTTGGCAAATTCTGACGGAGATTACCCTTGATGGTAAATGTACAGATATTACTTTATACATTAGTTTTCCAAATAACTTCCCATTTAGTTTTCCAAAAATTTTTATTGAAAGAAGCAGCTATGAACCATTAAAGTACATTCCTCATATAAACTACGATTTAAGCATATGTATTTTTGATGAAGGTACTAACCCATTAATGCCCATAGCCAATTTTCATGAATTACTTGAATTGATGTTGTCAAAGGCAAAAAAAATTATTACAAATGCTAGTGACGAACAATATAAAAGAGATGAGTTTTTAAATGAGTTTAAGGCCTATTGGGAATTAGATTATTCCAAAGAGGATTCCATTTTAAATTCTGGTTTTCATTCAATAAATAGTGAGAATGCAAGCCCAATAAAAGGTATCGGTTTTACAAATAAATTGTTCTATGGGTATGAATACTTTCTTTCGAATGATGATGCTGATTTAGAAAGAATTAAAAATATTGCGACTTTAAATGGCCATAAATATCAGGAGGTATCTGTAATTATTATTGATAATCCATTTAATACACCTCCGTATGACACTACGTTTGAAAAGTCATTAGAATATATACAATACGATAAAGATAATTTCCAAGAATTTAAAAAAATATGCAAATCTAACGACTTCAATAGTGTAATTGTTCTTTTCAAAAACATAAAGAATTCAGTTATTGAATATTATGGCTGGACTTATAAAGATGTATTAACATTGATGAGAAAACACGGTGGTTATAGAAATGCAAATTCTAAATTTGTACATCTCACTGCTCCATACAATAAACATAAATTGATTTCCAGGTTATCATTTGATAATATTTCTTTAGATAGACTTCAAAAACGTACAACAGGCTATATTGAAGCACAAAAAAGCATAGCTATAAGTGGTTTGGGCAGCGTTGGTTCACATTTAATTTATTTTCTACGAAATTTACCAATCAATAAATTCCATTTAATTGATAACGATTCACTTTCGCCTGATAATATTAAAAGGCATTATTTAGGACTTTCATATTCGAAACACAAAAAAGTTGATGCATTAAAGAACGAATTGAATAGTTTAAACCCTTTGTATACGATTGAAGTTAGGGATGATTCTGTGAATAATTTAATATTAAATGAACCAGCATTTCTCAATGAATGCGATTTTCATATAGTTGCAATTGGAAATACTAATGTAGAAAATTTTATACTCGAAAACATTAAAAATGGCACTTTGACAAAACCGACCATATTATTTTGGGTTGAGCCATTTTTGGCAAGCGGTCAAATGTTGTTTGTTCTACCAAATGATGCACAAAAAATATTGGATTTGATTTCGAAAGATAATTACCCATATCAGGTGCTGTCAAATTCAATTAATCAAATTGATAAAACCTATTTAATTGAAGGAAGTTGCCAATCGGGTTATTTTCCATATTCGGCTACCAATTTAACTTATTTTCTTTCATCGATATTTCCATTTTTAAAGCTTCATCTATTAAGCGAAAACAATACAACTTCAAAAATATATTCATGGATTGGTGATAAAAATTTAATTAAAGAAAAGTTGTTAGTAACAAGTGAATTTGGAAATGCTAACGAATCGTTTCAATTAATAATCAATGAAGCATGATAATAGTAAAGTTAGGGAATATTAAAGTGAAAATTTATAAAACCGTTTTAGATAAGATGAATGATTATATTCAGGATGTCAGTAGCAAACCAGAATCTGGTGGTATTTTAATGGGGTATGTGTTAAAAGAAAATGTTTTTGCAATTAATGATATTTCAGTACCAAGCAAGTTTGATAAGGCTAGTCGCTACAATTTTACTCGTTCAAAAAAAAATGCTCAAATGATACTGAATAAAGCTTTCAAGAGCAGTAACGGTAAACAAATTTATTTAGGGGAATGGCACACGCATCCAGAGGATTATCCATCACCATCGAATTTAGATTTTAAGTCAATCAAAAAACAATTTCATGGGAACATTCTAAATTCTCCAGTGATTTTCATGTTAATATATGGCAGAAAAGGTTTTTATATAACTCATGAAAATAGTGATTCAATCCGTTCAGAACAGAATATTAGTTTCAACCCTTTGTATTAATTATGTAAAAAAACTAAACTTTGTAATTACTCCCAATCCTATGCATAAATATCTTGGAGTTTTGAGTTCTGATGCTTTAAACAGAGACAACTATTTATTGACAATTAAGGTATTAGAACAAGGTATAAAAGATAATGCTTTGAGAGGAATGCCATCCCTAATTGAGCACGATTTTCACAGACCATTAGGTTGGATATTCCCATTTGGGATGTTAATCGAACCCAAAATAAGCAAAACAATTGGAAATTTTCTTGTTTGCGAAACTGATGAAGATGCAAAACTAATTTACCCAAAAATAGAAGAGTATTGGCATTACATAAATCATGAAAGTTGCAAAAACCATTTAGATTCTTTCAAGGAACGTTTAGATGAGAATTACTCAAAAGATGGTCATTTCATTGATAAAGGTTGCGTATCTTATAATTTACCAAATATTGTCGAAAAGATATTTCCAAAACTATTTGAACAAATTGATAAATCAGGATTATTATTTTTAGACGATATTTTAGAACAATTCGATTATATCGGAAGTGGTGTTTTTAAAAGTAAGTCTAATGATTTCAGTATATTTTGTCATCAATATTTCAATAGAAATTTATCATTAATAAATAACTTCAACACTTACTTCATAGACGAATTTATTCGTTTGAATTCAGAAAAAAATGTCACTTTACGAATTGCAATTGACCGAAATCTCATAGGTTTATCAAAAACATTTAGGGGAACTTTAGAATTTGACTATTGGTGGGGACCAAAATTTAACAATGATATTTCAAATCTTCCGAATCAAGTTACAAGGTATCAAAGTAATGAAAGTCAAAAATTGTTTAGTGAAGTCATCGGTACAGAATTTTGGTGGAAAGCAGATGGAGACGAAAAAATATTAGAAATTGAAGAAATTAGAGAAAAGCCATCTTTAGGAATTAATAAAGAAACTTATGGATGCAGATACATCCATTCTATCTATAATAACATGGAACAAGAATTTGTTCACTTTGATGGAGCAATTAGAGCATACGATGAAGAGCAAATATTAAAAAGATGGGACTTAAGCATAAACAAAGCTGGAAAAACCACTGACTACACAAAACTTTTTAGAATTGATGGTAAACTTGAATTAGCAGATTGGAAAAAATTATGCATTCTTTTTTATAAGAGCAACCCTCTTATATTTGAATATTTTGGAGCACAAGATGAATATAACAATTTAGTCAATTCTACAAAAAAAGCATCAAACCAAACAAATTATATTCCTAATAAAATAAATACTCAAGATGGTATTCGATTATTTGTTTCCTACTTCAATAAGTCTGGTAATTATAATTCATTTGAAAGAAAAGTTATAAATCCTGATATATTAAAATTTGATAATGGCGAAACTATAAATGTGATTGAGTATGATATAATAGAAATAGAAAAGTATTTACGACGAAATGGTGGGGAACTGGAATACCCAAAAGACATAGAGTTTGTAAAACCATTTGACAATTACACTAACTACCCAATTATTGTTCATGGTTCTAAAAATGTAAATATTCTTTTAAAAAACACATTAAAAGCATTTCAAACTATCTTCGAAATTCAAAACCAAACTCTAAATAAAACGATTAGCCTTACGTTAGGTTGGGAAATGGAAGATTTTGAGGTAAGACTTTCTGTTTTTGGTAAATCCTCTGAAATATCAAAATGGTTAATTGAAAATCAAAATATTCCAACTGAATACGAATTATTCAAAAAGTGGGTATTTGAACAAAGAAAATGGATATATAATAATTACGAATACAATGAAAAAGAATTCACTCATCTATTAAAAGATGATGGGATTTTTTACATAAAAAGAAAAACTATTGACCATAATATTATTTCGTTTAGTGACGAGGAAGATATAACTTCCTATAAGATACATACGGAAGGTAAGGAAGAACTTAATCAACTAATAGAAAATAGTGTTATATATCCATCGTATTTAGGATTACTTAAGAAAATTACATGTTCAAAGACAGGCGAAAACTATTTAACTTCGAACACATCAAAATATTTAGACAAAGGAGTACATATGGTCATAGAAAAAATCCGTTTAATTGCATTTTTCTGGACTGATGAAGAATATTTTTGAAAGTCCGAATAAATATTAACCCCGATTCCTCACAAATTTCAGTAAAAATTTGAACATTTGGGAAGGCAGGTAATAAGGTGTTCGTCAGTCGTTCCATTTTGTTCCATAAAACATATCTGCAAGCCACTTTTCAGTTTTAATTGTCATTGCGAGCAGAGCGAAGCAATCTCATAATTAATAATATTCTTTTATTCAATGGGCTTGCATATACCATAAATAGCACCACTGCGGCGACACGTCCTCGTTGGCGCTATTTATTTGTTTTATTTCACACATTCTCTCCTTCCTCACCCGCAGCTACTTTTGTACCCAAACCCAATAAGGTTTCGCTGCGCGAGCATTTTTATTGGGTACAACCGCTGCTTCACTTTATGCGAGCCTGCGGGTCGCTTCGGGCAAAACCCACAGTAATTCTGTTTTCCATTTCAAGGTTAAATCTTTCATTAAACTGTCGCTCTCAATTGATATTCCGAACATATTAAACTGTGGGTCTGCGGGTGTCACATTTTTTGAACCTCTCAAGTTTGCAAATAAGATAGCCCCCATAATAGCGAAATCGGAGACCTCTTTTATATTCACCACACTTTTGCTTTTAACTAAATTTTGAACCTTAAAGGGCTATCCTATTTTGCAAAGTGTCCTCAAGAGCAACTCATTCAGTCAGCCAATTCCATCCAGCGCTTAATCGTTTTTACATTCCGGGATTGCCTTTGTTTTGGCATGAAGTATCGTTTCCTCAAAATCCTATAATTCCTTAAATCCTGTTTTTATAATGTATGCGGCAATCCCAAAATGAAAACGATTCCCAAGCCTTCCATTGGCCTCCTTCATTCCTTGCACTTGCCCTAACTTGAACCTTTCGGAACATCCATAAAAATCCCTCTGGGTACATTATAAAAATCAAAAAATGCGCCACCCTTGCGGTAAACCGTTGCTGTGGTACGCCCTTTTGCAGAAAAATGCAACGGGCTATTTACCACACCACCCTCGCTCAACTCGCAGCCGGCTCGCGCCTTTTAGATTACCTGCTGTAAGAATAATTTTAGAAATAAGATAGGTTCAAAATCTAACTTCATCCGATTGTATATTGAAATAAAAACTCAAACATAGAGCAAAGGTACAGGCATGCGGATGCGAGAGCCACAAGGGTTCGCTTCGCCTGTTGAAAAAAATCTCCACCCTCGCTTTTTCAATTAAATCACAATTTCCCTTGATTTTGTACTGCTAACCGCGACTGAAAACTGCAGACTAAAAAAACGGGTAGTATTTTTTCCACAGCCCTTGCACCAATCGCACCGTCCTGTAAATGAGGCACTATGTTTAAGTTATTATTCAGCGTCCGTTTAGGTAGTCGGTGGTTACTGGCGGGCATACGTTCATCGGGCAGTCCGTTCCATGTAGGTGTTCATCACGTTGGCTTTAAAGAGTACACGTTACGCATCTTTTGGTTAGAGTGCTGTCTTTCAGAGCTCCCTTTTTAGGGGGCTTTTTTTTAATCGTTTCTAAAAACAACAACAATTATTTTGATATCGATTGAAAATAATGAAATAAAATGAAACCGTAAAGTTGAAGTAGATTGATTTAAGATGATTAAACGAAAAAGCCCAGGTCATTTCTGGGCTCTTAAGTGCTATTAATCATCGTTTAAAAAGTTTCTTTGTCAGATACTTCAAAAGCATCGAGGCAATAAAACTGGCAATGGCTCCGACGAAGGCCATAATCACGGTAACGATTAGGTCATCTGGTCGGATATTGGGCAATATAGCGAAAACAGTACCACCAACCATACAGATTTTATCATTTAGGTTGAATTGCATACCTATTCCTCCTTATTGGTTTCTTTATCAACACCATCAGAGACTACAGCTTGACTGACTGCGGTGGCCACAGTTCCAGCAACAGTCATATATGTAGCGATGGTAATAACAAGCGCGGGCATACTTATGGGGGCAGCTATGATAGCTCCACCTGCAGTAGCCAAAGCAATGCCAATATTTCTTAAAGTTTTGAAAAACTTCGGAGTTGGTTTTTTATAACGTTCTACAATGTTCATGATTTTGAGATTTAATAGTTAATAAAATAGGTTCTTTTCGGTCTTGAGCTTGATGTACCAAAGACAATAGTTTTTGCATCATTGGTCTTGATTGAGTGCCTTTACCAATGCCACTTAAATAAGTGACTGGAGCAATACAGCCCTCCAATTCTTTTAAAGCGTCATTGGCAGGATGAAACAGAATCAAACGTCTATTTGTAACACCTTTAACCAACAAATGATTTTGAAAGCGTTTAGAGTACCTTGTTACAATTTCATAAGCTCCTTCAGGAATACAAGAAGTATTACGTTTGTTATCATTCCAAGGTAGTTCAATGGTATGACACAAAAATTTACCTTGAGCTCTGTCGAAAGGCGAGCCAGAACAAAAGAGAGTACCATTAGTACCCTCTTTAAAATAGGCTCTGTGTAACACTAACTCCATGATTAAGGAGTATCTACAGTAACAACTGATAAAGCGTTGTAAGCACCGTTTTTTAGCTCATACATTTGACCGTTTACTTCTTGGTAAAACTCAATACCCAACACTTGTACAACATCAACCGTTGAGTTAGCAGTTACGGAAGCTGTCAAAGCAATGGCAGCGGTGTCAGCAGCAGTGTAAGGTAGGATTGCAGTTTCATCGCTCTCAAAAACTGAAGCTTCATTTGCAAAATCCAATTCAGCAGCTCCCATAACCACTTTAAAGTGCGTCGTTCCTGTTGGAGCTGCAATTCTTAAAGTTGGAGAAAATGGGGCAAGGTCTAAAGCAGCATCACCAGTTACACGGTCAAAGGCGTTCACATAAGGAGCAAAAAGGGTTGTTCCTAACTTTCCGTTGAGATTGAACTCAAAACCTAATAAAAGGTTGAAATCACCATCAGTTAAGGTTCTTAAACCTCTCTCATTGGTCGTATCGGTTTTAATGATAGCCAAGAGATCTTTTGTCAAACGAGAAACCACTCGTTTGTCTTTTGCATTTTGCAAAAGAATACGAATAGCGTTTCGCAACACTTTTCCACCTTTGCCAGCTCGTCCAAATTCAGACCCATTTTCACGCGTTCTAACAAATGCTGGGTCATTCGCAATACGATTGGCATCCACACCGCCTTTTTCGCGTGCTAGATGTCCATCGCTAGTTTTGTAAAAGGAAATACCACCAATAGTTCCTTTCAGTTTAATAATTCCGGTTTGTTTTGCCATAATAATTCGTTTTTTGATTAATAGAACAAAACAACTAACTTGTAATTAAGAACTAAAAAATGAAGTTCCGTTAAAAACCATACAAACCGATTTTGCCAAATAATCCATTGATGGCTTTATATTTGTATGATAAAGCGTGGATAAGCCCTAGATAAAGTATCATGAACCGCAAACGAATATGTATATATGCAAAAGATATCCAACTCATAACAGGTAGGAGTGAGCGTTATGGTCGTAAATTACTTCAAACTATCAGAGCGACATTAGATAAAGAACCTCATCAGTTTGTTACAATTCATGAGTTTTCAGAGTATTCAGGTATCGAATTAGAAGTTATTGAACAGTATATAAATTAGTTAGAAACTACTTTTAATACTCATAAAATTTGTGTAAATTTATGTTGTATTGTTTAGTAGAGGTCGCTATATTTGCACCGCTCTAGTATAAACTAATACAAAGCGAAAGTTCTTATCAATAAAGTTACCTATTCGGTTACCAAGTAATTTGAGAAATATATAACTTATTGATTATTAAATATAAAAGGGAAGTGGTTGTAATCCTGCCACCCCGACAAATTATAGTATCAATCTATAACAAAAACCTGTTAATCGTATGATTTACAGGTTTTTCTGTTTTTAAGAATATCATAAGAATTGATATGTTTTGATTAAAAACGTCAACAAATCGGATAACAATTTGAAAAATCAAAAAGTGTTGACCAGATTTGTAGCTAACTGTCTGCTAATCGATAAATAAATGTATCTTTATAAGTGATTTGACTTTCGTCTGATAACAACGAATTATTGTTAACTAAAAGACGAAATAATGAAAACATCTTCCACCTTCAGTATTTTGTTCTGGGCGGACTTCTCCAGGGCAAAAAATGACCAAGCATCAATTTACGCAAGAATTACGGTAAATGGTAAACGGGCTACCATCAGTTTAAAACGAAAAGTTTTAGTTTCTGATTGGGATGTCCATAAAAACAGGGCTCGTGGAACTAACCAAAAATCAAGAATCTTGAACAGTTATTTGGATGAAACTTACAATCATCTTTTTAAATGTTATCGCGATTTAATGAACGAGCATAAATTGATTACTGCACAAGTTGTTAAGGCTCGATACTTTGGTAATGACGAAAATAATCGTTCCATTACTGATATTATCAATTACCATAATGAAGATATGGTAAACAAATTAAAGTGGGGAACACAAAAAAATTACTACACTACACAAAGTTATATCTCAAAATTTTTATCGAAATTCTATAAGACCACAGACCTTTACTTACGGGAACTCGATTATCACTTTATCATAAAATTCGAGAAATATCTTCGAGGTTATGTACCCGAAGACCATCAAAAACCAATGGGCAATAATACCGTGATGAAGCACATAGAACGGTTTAGGAAACTGATAAATCTATCACATAAGTTGGGCTGGATAGAACGCGACCCTTTTATCAATTTCAAAGCTAAATTCATTAAAAATGAAAGAGGCTTTTTAAGCCTCGAAGAACTTCAAGAGATAGAAAACAAACAATTTAGCATTCACAGATTGGAATTGGTTAAGGATTTGTTTGTTTTTAGTTGCTATACCAGTTTAAGCTATATTGATGTCATTCATTTAACTGCGGATAATATCTGTATTGGCATCGATGGCGAACTTTGGATTTATTACAAACGAGAAAAGACGACAAAGCCTATAAGAATACCTTTGTTACCAAAAGCGATGCAAATTGTTGAAAAATACAAGAGCAACCGTAAATCCATTTCCCAAGGAAGTATATTTCCTAAAATATCAAATCAAAAACTGAACTCTTATCTAAAGGAAATTGCAGATGTCTGTGGGATTAAAAAGAACCTTACATTCCATATCGCAAGACATACGTTTGCCACAACAGTAACATTGAGTAATGGAATGCCTATCGAGACAGTTTCAAAATTATTGGGCCATTCCCGAATATCTACTACCCAAATTTATGCAAAGGTTATTGAACGTAAAGTTAGTGACGATATGCAAAAATTAAGGACCCAATTCAATGAGATAGAAAACGAACCTATCTCAAAAGTAGCATCTCAAAATTCATAAACTTACTTAAACCAAAACACAATGAAACTATCAATAATAAAAACCAAAATACACAATATACAAGGTAACAAAGTAATTCTTGATTTTGACCTCGCAGAACTTTATGAAGTAGAAACCAGAGTGCTTAAACAAGCCGTTAGACGTAACCTTAAACGTTTTCCAGATGATTTTATGTTTCAGCTTTCAAAGGACGAGTGGAAAGAGGTTATCACAAATTGTGATAACCTTCCAGAGAATATCAAATTTAGCCCGACTGCTCCTTTTGCCTTTACTGAACAAGGTGTAGCAATGCTTTCCAGCGTACTTAACAGCGACAAGGCCATTGACGTAAATATATCTATTATGCGTGCATTTGTAGCGTTACGGCAGCATCTTACAGATTATAGCAACCTTAAAGAACATATAGCCCAACTTGAAAAAGAAATGAATATCAAATTTAAGGACATTCATCAGGCATTGAATTATTTATTGCAAAAAGACAAAGTGCAGATTGACCAGCAAAACAGGGAACGAATTGGTTTTAAAACGGATAGGAAAGATTATTAAATTTTTCTTCGGTCATCAGAATAGACAATTTTTATTGATATATTTATTTTTATTAATTCGGTTCAATATGAATTAGTACGTGTCCTAAATTCGGTATTTCTTTTCGTAAATGGTCTTTTAACTTATGAGCAATGTCGTGACCAGATTTTACCGAAATTTCACTATTCACAATTGCGTGTAAATCCACGTGGAATTTCATTCCGGATTTTCTAATAAAACATTTCTCTGTTCCTAAAACACCTTGAACTTCTGTTGATTTTTCTCTAATTTCAATTATCAGTTCGTCATAAAGTTGTTCGTCCATAACTTCTCCTAAAGCTGGACGTAATATTAAATAACTATTATATAAAATAAACGCTGAAGCGAATAATGCAGCCCAATCATCTGCTGTTTCATAACCTTTTCCATATATGATTGCTATCGAAATACCGATAAAGGCCATTACCGAAGTTACGGCATCACTTCTATGATGCCAAGCATCTGCTTTTAATGATGAACTATTTGTTTGTTTACTTTTTTTAATTACAATTTGAAATGAGATTTCTTTCCAAGCTATTATTAGACCTAGCACAATCAAAGTCCAAGATTTCGGGATTTTATGAGGTGTTTGAATGTTTTGAATACTTTCATAGGCGATTATTGTGGCAGAAACAACAAGGAATGTAACAACTCCAAAGGTAATTAATGGCTCAATTTTACCGTGTCCATAGGGATGATTTTCGTCCGCTGGTCGTTTTGCATATTTAAAACCTAATAAAACTAAAAATGAAGCAAAAATATCCGTTGTCGATTCAATCGCATCTGCAATTAAAGCATAAGAATTTCCAAAAAATCCCGCAAGTCCTTTAATTAAGGCTAAAGCAGTATTCCCAATTATGCTGAAATAAGTTGTTCGTATTGCGGTTTGTTCGTTATTCATTCTAATTTTAGTTGTCAATAGATTTGTTATATTTATAACAAAGGTACTTTTTTAATCATAAAAAAAGAGGTGATAAACACCTCTTAAATTTTGGTTTCCAAAATCATTTTCCTGCTCCCTTTTAGCTCCTTCAGCTCCAGCATTAACTTTTCGTTGTCTCCTAAAACAAACTTTGGAACTACATACACAAAGCATTGACTTTCTCCATCAGTAATGGAATATGGCATTTTGTGTTTGTATATCACTTCTTGCTGCAATCTTTGATAAGAGGCTTTACGTTTTTTGTTTCCGTTGGTTCTATATACGTTGAGATAGTCGATTTCAAAATCGATTCCGGACTTGTTTTTAACTTCAATGACCAAATACACTTCAGAAGCATCGTATGCCATTTTTTGCAATTGTACTTTGATGCCTTTTTTGCGTTTGGTTTCAATACTCTCAAAGTTGGATTTTAATAAATACTCGCTGAATTTTTGAAAATGGGTTATTCTATTTGTGTATTCGTTCAACGCTTTAACTTCGGGCTTCTGCTTAATCTTTATTGGAAGCTCGCTACCAATGCTTTCATTTTCGTTGATAAAATAATTCAGTTCTGGAAGTTTTTCAGAATACTTCAGAATATAAGAATAAACGCTACCATCACTTGTAACGGTCAAAAGGTTGCTTTCAGTTCCAGGCTTCGCCTGTAACAATCCAAAATACTGCTCTTTTTCACGATTATAGGTGAATACAAAATGGGAAGCTCCGGTAATTCCCTGTCGTATTGGATTGGGAAAAAATAGGGCGACATTTTTCTTGTCGTTGGCATAAATGGTATCGAGGGGTTGTTGTGCAACTATTGACATTGTACAAATAAATAGTAGTAATGTGATATATGTCTTCATAATAATAAGTTTAGTAATTGCCCATTATTGGCTTACCTTGATATTTGGTTTTAGGAAGCCTTAAAATGAGTTTGTAATTGTCGGTTATTGTAACCTTTACGTTTTTATGGTTGCGTTGGAAAATTTTCTTGAAACCGCTTACTTGTGGAACACCGGTAATGTTGATGTCGTCCACCATATCTCCAACGATTTCATTGGTAACTTCGGCTCTAAAACTGTTTTCGATATAAATGCCTTCGCTACCATCTTGAAAGTCATAGGCTTTCAATTTTACTGGCTGATGATTGATGTTCTCAATGTCTATGATTGTGCGATTGGGTTTAAAATCGACAAATCCGTAAATGGGCGTGTTTTTGGAATAGCGTTGTCCGTAAACGGTAGCGTCCTTTAGCAACCGCATTTGTAAACGATAATTAGTTTTAACCGTCTGTGTGCCATCAACCCGAACATATATAAATTCATCGGTGTTCTTTGAGTTCAAATCATCATTTTCAATGGGATGCGAGGCAAAAAAGAGTTGATGCTCCAAAGCACGTTCTTTGGCTTCGACATTCGTTTCTTTTTCTACAATGGCATCCGTTGTGTCTTTTTCCTTCTTAATAGATGGTTTTGATGGTTTGTATCTGGGATTGATATTTTCAAACGTTCTATCTGAATATCGAATCTGTCCTTGCTGGTAGATGCTATCTACCATCTGCATTTTTTTCTTGTCCAATAAATCAGGGTCATACACGCCTGTGGAATCCAACAGCCGTTCATCATAAATACTTGGTGCATTGGTCTCCCTCACTTCCTTTAAATCGTTTAAGGCATCCAATTTGGAATCGTATTCCTTTTGGTCGTCTTCCAGTTTCGGTACGGGAATTTGATTGTTCTCTATGGTCGGTTCTTCGTCTTCTCCTAATACTAACATTGCATAACCACCTATAAAAAGCAGTATGCATACCAGCACGATGGAAAAGACTATTTTATTTTTTTCTACTTTCATTGTATCTGTTTTTTAATATCCTTTATGGGCTTTCATAATTTTCTAATTTTCGTAATGTGTTTTCAAAAAAGTTGGTAATCAACAATCCGTGGGTATTATTAGGAAAGTTCCTGTCAACGTGAATCAAATTTCCTGTTGTGGTCAATTCATAAGTGTCGGTTACCGACCCTCGGTTGATTTCAAAAATGGTTTTCGTTTCAAATTTGTAGGGCTCGTTTTGAATATCAACTTTGGATTCGATATTCAATACTTTTTGAACCAGCGAATATTGCAACAAACGGTTATAAACACCATCGGCTTTTTTCTGTCGGTACAAAGCATCTACTGAACTATTGCCCAACCAGAGGGCTTTTTCCAAATTCTTTTCATAATTGCTGGCATCTATGTTATAGAAATAGGTATGGAATAATTCCAATTGTGCCAAGACTTCAACTTTTAAATTCTCCTGTTGAGATACCAGTTTGAGCGGAATAACGCTTCCATCCGTATTTACCACAAAGGCATTGTTAACCGTTTCTTTATGTAGTTTTATGACCATCAAAACGGAAATGATGCACGTGAGTACTGCTCCGATAACAACCGTTAATACGATAAAGCGATTGAGTTTTAAGATGTTATAAATGTTTTTATATGGTGTTTTCATTTAATTATTGATTTATGCTTTATCAGCCTGTAAAGAGCCTGAAAGTGAACGAAGTCGCCCGTTTGTACAGTTTGAATTTCAGCAGCACAATAAATCCAATAGACCCTAATTGTAAAAGCGGTGCGAAAAAATTACTGCCCCAATCTGTACCAAATAAATCGCTCCAGAAATTGGTGTTGATTTCGGTATAAAGATTATTCACGAAAATATTGACCAGAAAGAAGGCAGGCACTAACATATATACACCAGCGTAAAGTTTGAAAAAGTTGTAGGCCAACGACCTGAATTTTTCAAAAACCGCCAAGCTGATGACCAAAGGGAAAAAGGCTTGCATTATGCCCAGCAAAAAGAATCGCTCTGCAAGGAATAATGGGTAGATAAACAAATCCAAAAGCCACAGAAATATTCCGACAATAAAGGATAGTATCTTTAAACCATATAAAGGTGTAACCAGTGCTTCGTAGAGCATTGCCATTGCTTTAGTGGCGGCATCCCAAGCACTTACATCCTGTTCGATGTCAATATCTTGCATCTGCAACGGAAGAAGTGCGGGTGCCGTGTCCCGATATTGGTTTTCAATGGCCACCAAAATAGTGTCGAAAACACCCAATACCTGTGTGGAAAAAATCACTAAAATTACTATTGCAAAGTTTTTGGCCAACTCCGCAGGTGTTAATCCCCAAGTGTAGCCCTCATTGTTGGCAACGCCTTCATTGTATTTTTTTAGGATGTTGATGAGAAAGAACAATATGGCAAGGGTCTTCATCCCCGCAATAGTGTATTGCGAGAAATCACTATTTTTTATCGTTTGAAAAATAGTGTCCACATATTCTAA
>Ga0070728_10000836_pt1 | contig 53692 bp, 39 predicted proteins | sample tdDd471_FD_66723 | JGI IMG/M metagenome (GOLD analysis project Ga0070728, IMG submission 66723) | Marine sediment microbial communities from the Atlantic coast under amendment with organic carbon and nitrate - tdDd47.1 | ecosystem: Environmental > Aquatic > Marine > Coastal > Sediment | place... | reverse complement strand
AAATGTATGGCTGGTACCTGATAGCAAAGAATGGAAAACCATGGGGCAAATAAATAACCGTTTGGATTTTGGCTGGTATAAGGGAGGGTTTTCTGCTAATCTAGGGGGAAGGAATATTCTCAATTACGGCCAGATGGTTTATGATTACTATCCCTATCTCGGTGATGCAGCAGCCATCGATTACGGATTGATGGACCTGACCTTTGTCTGGGCCAGCGACTCGTCCTACTATTTTATTACCAGTATCGACAGGGCCAATATTAATTTTACCCATAATAATTTTGAGGTAATTGCAGGCCGCCAGCGAATCAATTGGGGCATTAATATGGTGTGGAATCCCAATGACATTTTCAATACCTTTAATTATTTCGATTTCGACTATGTGGAACGGCCGGGCTGTGATGCACTCAGTGTACAATATTATACCGGAATGACGTCCTCGGTCCAATTGGCCTGGAAAATTGATTCTGATAACAAAAGTACCATTGCCGGGATGTATAGATTTAACAAATGGAATTACGACATTCAGCTATTAGGCGGGGTAATGCGTGATGATATTGTTTTGGGTACCGGATGGTCGGGGCAAATCAAAGGGGCTGGATTTACGGGGGAGTTTAGTTATTTTCATCCAATGGATAACTTCAGCGATACAAATTCAGTATTGATTGGTTCGCTGGGTGCAAATTACACTTTTCCAAGTAGCTTTTATTTGCATGGAAGTGTGATTTACAATAGCGATGGTACCACCGGAAATGCTTATTGGGGAAATGTGTTTTTGCCCGGACGCGAAATGAGTGCAAAAACACTAACACCAGCTCGAATGGAATTATTCGGGGAGATGGCATACCAGATATCTCCTTTGATTCGTGGCACGATAGCAGGTATCCTCAATCCTTATGACGGCTCAGCCTTTTTTGGCCCATCTGTGGATATTTCGCTTACTGATAATATAGGCCTTCTTTTGCTGGGGCAATTGTTTTTTGGTGACGAGCAGACGGAATATGGCGACTATGGCCAATTATTTTACGGAAGACTAAAGTGGAGTTTTTAGTTTTCATTTCGGAACGCTTTTTGCTAATTTATAAGAAAACTTCAACCATGAAAAAGCTATTCATTTTCCTTTTTGCTCTTGTTTTATCAGCATGGGCAAATGCAAACCATTCTGATGTCTATCAGAGCAAAGTGAGCTCACAACCTGATTCTGTTGCCATAGCACCGGGTGATTCCACCGAATACGAATTGATCGTTTTTGATCCGGGTTTTAACAGCTGGTTTATTTCAAACCGAAAACCTATGTGGTATCATGAAAATTCATATTACCGCAATAAGAATAACTTTTATACGGTTTATTGGAACTTAAGGGTTCTCGAAAATATGCATCGGCCACCATACGATTTCGAAATCGACTATGACCCAAAGATCGATTACGGGGTTGAATTAAACTGGCAGTTGTTCTGGTATTATAAGTATCTTGAGCACAAATATAACATCACACTTGGGCCATAATGCACCGTGTGTGTGCATTAAATAAATTTTATTCCGCCTGGCATGTTTTAGAGTCTTCAGGAATTAAAATTTCAACGATACACCGGCCAGAAAGTTAATTGTAGCCTGCGGAAAATATCCATCCATAAATGCTTCCTCACCTTCATAATAATATCTGTAAATCCAGGCATTGGATTCGTATTTTTCACTAAAGATATTATTAACCATCAGGTAAAATCCAATTTCTTTTATAAAGTTGGTGGTAACAGAATAGTTGATCCTAAAATCATTAACAAAATAGGGATCAAGTTTCCTGTTATCACTCGAAGTATTATCAATGTATTGCTTCCCAACATATCTTGTTACCAGTACCAGGTTAAGTCGTTTAACCGGCTCATAATTCAGGCTGCTATTGGCAATAATACCTGGTGAGAAGGACAGATCAGTTTCACCAAGGTTTGTAGGGATTTGTTCCCATGGATAGCTCCAGTTATCCACATATTCGGTAAAGTCTTTAATTTTATTTTTGCTAAAAGTTCCGTTAACCTCCCACTTGAATTTTTCCGAAATCTTCCAACCAGCTACTAACTCAATCCCTGCACGGTAACTTTTATCAACATTGGTAAAAATAGGTGCACCAACATTATTTATTTCACCCGTTAAAACCAACTGGTCCTTGTAATCCATGTAGAAAAGATTGGCGTTGACTTTAATACGGCCTGAACTAAAGTTATAGCCTAATTCATAGTCTAGGAGTTTTTCCGGATCAGGTTGATGGTTTTCGTCAGCATCGCGGTAGTCGCTGCGGGTGGGCTCCCGGTTGGCAACAGCGAACGAAAAGTATGCCTGGTTTCTATCATCAAAATCGTACATGGCTCCAACCTTTGGGTTGAAGAAGAAAAAGTCATGCTTTTGATCGAGGTCCGTCAGGTCATCGTGAGTACCATATATCTCGTAATTGATCCCCCTGACCTGCAAATCTGCAAAAACGTTTAAAGGATCGGTAAATTGGTAATTCGCTTTTAGAAACAAATTATACTGGTTCTTCTTTCCTGTGTTTTCGTACCACCTTTTGTCGATGCTGCCGTTACTGGCATATTCGGCCCATATAATATTTCCAAAGTGTTCACCATCATAATAATTATATCCTCCTCCAAAAGTAGCTTGCAGCTTTTTAAAACTAATGTAGTTGGCTGAAAAGGTTAATCCATAAAAATTGTTGTCGAGATGTTTTTGTCTGATCAAATCTGTTGAAGTTATTGTATCTCCTCCAACGATAACATCTTCAAGCCCGTATTCCGAAAATTTCTGATCCTCCTTATAGCTCTCATAATAGCCTCTTCCATAGATGTAAAATAAAGAAGCATTGACGTTGAAGTATCGGTTGATTGAGTGTGAGAAATGCAATTGATAATGATCTTGCTGATAGTTGTCGGTTTGGTTGTCGTAATACTTAATTTTTCCCGCTGTATCATAATATTCGCCCGAAGGATTATAGGTGCGATTTGTTTCCAGGCTGTCGCTTGGGACCCCGTTCCAGGCCTGGTAGGTTTTTTCCTTTCCAGATGATACGGTTGCCTTAACAATGGTTTTCTCACCATAATAACCGCCGGAAACAAAAAACGATTTCAGATCAGAAAATGCCCTGTCAATATATCCATCAGAGGTTATTTTGGATAAACGTCCATCAAAAGCCCATTTTCCATCAATCAGGCCTGTCCCGAATTTGATGTTGTTTTTAAAAGTTTTGTAACTGCCGGCGGAACTACTGATTTCAGCATAGGGTTCCGCAATTAACTTTTGCGTCTGGATATTGATGCTGGCACCGAACGCTGCTGCACCATTGGTTGATGTCCCCACACCACGCTGAATTTGAATGTTATCCACAGAGGAGGCAAAGTCGGGCATGTTTACCCAGAATACACCTTGTGATTCCGGATCGTTTAGAGGAACACCATTGATGGTTACATTGATCCTGGTAATATCGGTTCCCCTGATCCTTATACCTGTGTAACCAATTCCTGCACCAGCATCAGAAGTTACAATTGCACTTGGTGTGCTTTCGAGCAGGAAAGGGATATCCTGGCCCAGGTTTTTAGACTCCAGATCTTTTTTATCCACATTTTGATAATTCATTGGGGATTTAACCGAAGCCCTTGTTGCCGAAATAACCACTTCGTCTTCTAGAATTGCCCCGGCTTCCATTAAAATTTCAATTCGCTGATCTTTTTCAAGGTTTACTTGTTGGTTAAATTCCTTGTAACCAATAAAAGTGGCCTTAAGGTCGTAAATACCGGGTTTAAGGTTTTTAAAACTAAAGCTTCCATCCTGCTTACTTACAGCAAAGTTGTAAGTGTTTTCGATGGTAATGTGAGAACCCGGAAGGCTTTCACCGGTTTCAGCATCTTTTACTACTCCTGTGATATTAATCTGTGACAGAACCCAGAATGGAAAAGTAGCCAACAATGTTAGCAGCAATGATTTTTTCATTGTTCAATTGATTTTTAAGTTCAACTTTTGTTTGAATTAAAAATCAATAGAGGAAACAAGGTCATCGGAACCATTTATCCCTACGCCGGCATTACCCGTATCAGGTTCAATGAGTGTGATCTCAGCCCGTTTACATCCTGTAAAACAAGAAGTGGGCACCCCTATTGGTCTTAAGCTGGCAAAGATAGTAAGTAAGTTGTAAGTCACAAAAATATTGTGAGCTATTCAATATCTTCATTGTTTCGCATGGTAATGTAGGAGTGATACACCTACCTTTCCAGGGAATTGGTTTATTGCAAATAACAGGTTTTTAAGACCATGGGTCTGACCCTATCTGAATTTTGTCAAATCAATAAATTCAGGCCTAAATTTTTCCTTAAGCAAATGATGAGGTAAATCAAAAACCCGGCATTCTGTCCCATCGATGATTTCTGAGTCAGAAGTTACAACAACACCATTTTCAATCGAAGCAAGGTCCTTGTCAACGGAATTACTAACCAGGAAGTTTATCAATTGCTTTGTTGGTGGATTTGATGCTAATTGAATATTATCGATCACCGCCTGGTGGAAACTAACTTTTTGATCAAGGTAAATATTAATTGAGCCAATAAATGTTGTAAGGTACTGTTGAAGTAAAACGATGGCATCAGTTGTTGTTTTGTCAAAAATGAGTTTGCTTTTTAATACGGAAGCATCCCTCAGGATAGAATCTGTTGAAATAAAAAGAGGCTTACCCACAAGATAAGATCTGATGGTAAAGAGGATGTTAAAGCCATCAATAAATAGATCTTTATCAATGGTTTCCTCAAATGAGATTAATTTCTCACTTCGTTGTATATTGAGCTTTGTTGATGCAATTCCTCGATACAACATGGTTCTTTCGGTGCTGTTTAAATTGTAACGATTACTTACCATGGTGAGAAATCCTTTTGAAGGATATTCCCGGTTGGTAAGGTAAAAGAAATCAACTACAGCCCTTTTAAATGCATCACTGAATTGCATGATTAAGGATTTTTTATAAATGTTGTGATCAAAGTTAATATTCTGATTTGTATTTTTGTGCGATGAAAAGGATCCAAATTATCAACGGGCCAAATTTAAACCTCCTTGGAAAGCGGGAACCCGATATCTATGGTAAGCAAGATTTTGAACAATATTTGCAAACCCTCCAGGCCAGATACCCATCCCTAGAATTTTCTTTCTTTCAATCGAACATCGAAGGTGAGATCATCGATAAGCTTCATGAAGTTGGATTTGAAACGGATGGAATAATATTGAACGCCGGTGGCTACACACATACTTCTGTGGCAATTGGTGATGCAGTTAAAGCCATTGATTCGCCGGTAGTGGAAGTTCACATTTCAAATGTTTTTCAGCGTGAGGACTTCAGGCATATTTCCTACATTGCTCCGCATGCAAAAGGATCAGTAATTGGATTTGGCCTTGATTCGTACAGACTGGCTGTTTTGAGTTTATTGGGTGAATAGTTTGATTCTCAATTCCCTTATTTAAGTATTATTTCATTCAGACATAACTCCAACACTCCAATTCCTCTTACTTGCTAAACTTTCCCGAATCGAGCTGAGCGAATTCTTTTACTCCTTGTCCAAAATGGTCGAAAGCTATATTTCCTTGATAAATCTGTTCAACATTCCGATGCTTAATGCGACTTCTTTTTCCACGATTTTTCCTGTATGAAAAATAAAAACCTATGTGGGCTCTCAATACCGCAATAAAGTGCTTAAATCCACCGTCGATTAAAAATTTCATGGCCGCTGCGAGGTCAAGAATGAACCTGAAAAAGAATACCGGATACAACTGCTTTCTTGGAAGGTTTTTGTAAATCATCGTAGCGTTGTTACGCATGTTCAGATAGGTTTTTCTGGCTGAAGTTTTATTGAGTGACCCGCCACCAATATGATAAATTTTGGATGCTCCGCAGTACATAATTTTATAGCCTGCATGCTTAAGTCGCCAGCAAATGTCAATTTCTTCCATATGCGCAAAAAAGTCTCCATCAAATCCTCCAATGTCATGAAAAAGTTTTGATCTTACAAACATGCAGGCACCAGTAGCCCAAAATACTTCGGTGTTGTCATCGTATTGCCCCTTGTCTTCTTCAATGGATTGGAATACCCTGCCCCGGCAGAACGGATAGCCGTATTTATCGATAAAACCACCAGCTGCTCCGGCATATTCAAATTTGTTTTTTTCGTAATACGATAGGATTTTAGGTTGACATGCAGCGATCTTTTCGTCAGTCTCCATCAGTTCAATTACCGGCTCTATCCAACCATCAGTAACTTCAATGTCAGAATTTAGAAGAATGTAAAATTCCGATTCAATTTGAGCAAGGGCCTGGTTATAACCTTTGGCAAAACCTCCATTGTCAGGATTTTGGATTATTCGAACTTCCGGGAAGTTCTTTTTAATGAACTCTACTGAATTATCATCAGAACAATTATCAGCAACAACCACCTCAGCAGTTCCTTTTGAGGTTTTAATAACCCCCGGTAGAAACTTCTCGAGAAATTTTTCCCCGTTCCAGTTGAGTATGACTACAGCAGTTTTCATTTATCCCGTAAAAGTATAACATAACGCTTAAAGGTGTTGTAAAATTTCAGTTTAATTAACTGAAAAAGGAAGGGAAATAAAAAAAGCTGCTCCCAAAAGTTTATCCAAAATATCGAGTATTAATTTGGTAGCCTACTAAATTTTAATCGATTGGAACAGCTTTTATGTATTGTTGTTTTTATCGTGGATTATTGTAAAAATCGCCTGATTGCCCCTGGTATCTGTCTTCATCCGGCAAGGTGGTGCCCTCTTTCACCCTTCTTAATTCATCCTGCCAGTTGGCATTGCTAATTTCACCCGGCAGGTTCGAATGGATCAGAACATAATCGTAGGCTGCAAGGTTCTGGTCGGCAAATACAAACTTCTTGTTTCGTTGATTTTGCAGCGTGTAGTAATGCCAGATTTGATAGGGTACCGAGCCAAAATCGGGGGCCGCTGTACCACCATCATTTATTGTCATTCCCGAGGTGCTGGCATCGAAGGGCCTGTCGGTGATTGTGTTTGGAGGGCCATATTTCAGATAGATTCTCCCCATATCGGTTTCGTAACCTTTTTTGCCCCCTTTTGAGCCGGGATATCCAAACTGTTCATTAACCACCTCAACCACGGCATAATAGTCTTTCCATGCAAGTTCAGGGCCGAGGTTGTCGCGGTTAAGCCAGAAACTCATAAAATACCTTTGCATAATATCCAAATCTGCCTGGGGCTTATCAATTTGATATTTCACAAATTTGAGTTCCATGTCAGTTGAAATGGGTGCAAGGCAATGAATGTATTCCAGAAGGGTATCCCTGTTTGTGATTTGGGCTACGAATGAATTTTCAACAAGGGTCTCATCAATATCCGAAAAATCAGGCTCAACACTGGGATTGCTGCGTTGAAAAAATAATTTGTTCGAGGATAGTATTTCGTTTTCACGATTCCGTACTTCGACTACAATGTTGTAGTTTCCCGAGGGTAGTTGGGCAATATCAAAATGAGCAAACAACACATTAACATCTTTTGCCGTTTCGCGTTTGAAACTAACAAATTTGGTTAGCCTTTGCTGGTTTTCATAGTTTTCAATAAAAAAATTCAATAAGAATTGTTCATCCTCACCAAGCACATTTTGGGTGTTGTAAATTTCCGCATAAAAGCGGATGTTTTTAATCCGCTCGGGATAATAATTATAAACATAAGGCACCAGGTCTAATCCGCTTTTTGTAAGAATATTGTCTTCGACAGTTTTGGTGTAGGATTCGATGAGTTCAATGCCTGAGATTGAGATTTCATTTTCCGGGAAATCTATTTCTATGGTCTGTGTAGTTTTAAAAGGTGGCTGATCGCTGTTAACATCCTTGATTTGGATTTCATAATCATAAATCCCATTGGCAAGGCTAAACCGTTGCTGGTCAATAAAATTAAAGTCAATTTTCGTGGTATCCTCAACCTCAGGACTGAGTAATTCGTATTTATCATGGTTCACCACAGCACCATCCTGGCTGAAGATCATCGTAACTTCAATAGCACCCTGGAATTTTTGTTTATCATTTTTGACGAAATTCAAGCTCGATCCCACAACTGAAAGATAGGTTTCGAAATAGGGCCCATCGGTGGGTGAATAAAATTTGGAATAGAATAATTGCGCCTGAACGTATTGGCTGGCGTAAAGCTGACTGGTCATCAGGCCGAATAAAACAATCAAAGATATGATGATATTTTTCATAATAGTTTGTATTCTGGATTTAGAACTGCAACAAAATTAGGTCTTTAAAACTTACTTGTCAAGAAAAAATAAGATTAAGGCTATCTAGTATAAGTTAACGGTTTTTGAGGTGATTAGGAATCTAAGGATAGTTGGCTTATTAATAAAGCCCGTCATGGTCTTAAATTTCGTTAGACTATGACGGGTGGAAGCGGAGAGTAAGGGATTCGAACCCTTGTTCCAGTGCAAACCGGAAAACGGTTTTCGAGACCGCCGCATTCGACCACTCTGCCAACTCTCCTAAAGTGCATGCGAAAATACTGTTTTTTCCTAAAAAAAAACCGCCATTGTCTTGATAAATCGAGACTCTAGCGGGTGGTGGCGGAGAGAGAGGGATTCGAACCCCCGGACCCTTGCAGGTCAACGGTTTTCAAGACCGCCGCATTCGACCGCTCTGCCATCTCTCCAAATCGGCTGCGAAAATACACTTTTTTTGAATTGAACAAAATTATTTAGTTTTCTTGTGCCAGCTTTTTTAATGCTCCGAAACTTCCCTCAACTTATTTCGATATGCCCCAAATAAATTGGCCTTTGAAATGTAGCCAATGTATTTACCATTATTTAATACAGGGAGGTTATATCTCCCGCTTTCATGGAATTTTTGTGCGATCTCTTCTACACTGTCTTCAGGAGATACTGTAAATTTAGGTATGGTCATTAACTCACGCACCATGGTTGATTCGTATATTTCAGTTTTGAACATGTGATGTCTTACATTGTCGAGAACCACATGGCCCTGAAAGGTGCCCTCTTCATCAACAACAGGAAAGATGTTTCGATTCGAATCTTCAATCACATTAACCAGGTCGCCCAGCGAAGCATTTACATTAACCAGGTTAAAATTGGTTTCCACCAGTTTGTTAAGGTTAAGCAAGGCAAGTACATTTTTATCCTGGTGGTGGGTAAGTAATTCACCACGTTTAGCCAATTGGATGGTATACACTGAGTTGGGCTCAAACAATCGGATTGTAATAAAGGAAATCACGGCTGTGATCATCAATGGCATAAAAAGTTCGTATCCCTGGGTAATTTCTGCAATAAGGAAAATGGCTGTGAGTGGTGCATGAATTACACCTGCTATGAGTCCTCCCATCCCGACAAGGGCAAAATTCGTTTCGGAAATGTTACCATATCCAGTGTAATTGATAAAAATGGCAAAAAGTAATCCTACATGAGCACCGGTAAAAAGCGTTGGCGCAAATATTCCACCAATCCCGCCCGCCCCAAATGTAAGAGAAGTTGCGACCACTTTCATTAAAATTACCACAACAAGCAAAATGAATATTGCACTTGTGTTGCCTTTAAAAGCATAAAAGGGACTGTTTTCGAACAAGGTATGAGTACTACCCTGTAAACATGAGTTGGTTGCTTCATAGCCTTCACCAAACAGTGATGGGAAAAGAAAGATCAGCGAGCCAAGTGTCAACCCTCCAATCAATAACCTGATATACCATTTACTAATGCCTGAAAAGAATTTCTGAAAATACATGTAAATCTTGGTAAAATACAGGCTGACCAAACCGGTAACAACTCCCAGTAAAATGTAAAGGCCAATATCCTCCATTTTGAATCCCTCAGCAATCTCGAAAGGATATAAAACATTCATGCCCAGGAAAAAATAGGATGTTAAGGCGGCTGTTACCGATGCCAGCAAAAGGGGCACCATCGATGCAACGGTAAGGTCGAGCATAATTACTTCTACAGCAAAAACAATTGCAGCAATGGGTGACTTAAAAATGGCTGACATAGCTGCGGCACTTGCTACGGCTAAAAGTGTGACAGTTTGTTTGTAATTAAGATGTAAAAATTTACTCACATTGCTACCAATAGCAGCACCGGTTGCCACAGTCGGTCCCTCCAATCCTACTGATCCACCAAATCCAACTGTGATGGAACTGGATATCATCGACGAAAACATATTGTGCCTTTTGAGGTGTCCCTTGTTTTTAGAAATAGCATAAAGCACGCTGGGCACACCATCGCCAACATATTGCCTGAGTATATACCTGATGAAAATTACCGTTATGATGATTCCAATAACCGGGTAAAAAATGTACATGATATTATCAAACTCAACATTAAAACCGGAAGTAAGCAGATCTTTAATAAAATGTACAGCGTTTTTAATAATAACAGCTGCCAGCCCACTCAGGAACCCAATAATTACACTGAGCGCCATAATAAATTGGCGGTTGTTAAGGTATTTCCTTTTGAAATAATTGATGTATACCAATAACCTGTGTAAGGGTTTCATTTTCAGATAAAATATTTCGTTGTTGAATTCTGGAGCAAAATAAACAATTTGTGCACAAAGGAAATCTAATTCATTCGGTTACTCTTAAAATTTATTTCATTTCTAAATTAGGGAAGTGTATTAATTATGGTTGCAAAATTGCGTTTCTGCATTCATGCTTAGGGCGAACTCTGGTGAAAGGCTGATTGGTTCAGGGTTGATTTCCATGTGTTGTAAAATACATTTTAAGGTTTTTGGGTATATGGCTTCAATATTTCAGAAGAGTAGATGTTCAATCTAAAATACAGAAAAGCGTAGTTTTGCAGTTTATTTCGGTAGTAAGCAATGATGACGGTATAAAACTTAAAATTGATATGTTTAGAATAAAGACACTCTTAATTTGTATAGTGATATTACTAGGTGTTTCAAACTCCCTACAATCACAAAATATTGACCTGAAAAAGGTTGAGCCACCATTTTGGTGGGCAGGTATGAATAACTCCAACCTTAAATTGTTGGTGTATGGCGAAAATATTTCAATAACCCAGGCAGAGTTTAAATACAAAGGAATAAAAATTGTAAACTCCAGCACCCTGAGTAACCCAAATTATCTGTTTATTGATTTGCAAATCGAAAATGATGTGCAGCCAGGTAGTTTCATGATCGAGTTCAAAGAGGGCAGAAAAGTTAAGGCAGAATATACATATGAACTTAAATCCAGGGTTAAGGGTTCATCCCAACGCTCAGGATTCGACCAGAGTGATGTTATATACCTGCTTTTTCCTGATCGTTTTGCCAATGGCGATCCAAATAATGATTCGATGGAAGGTATGCTTGAACAAGCCGACAGGACCAACCCCAATGGCCGTCATGGTGGTGATATTAAAGGAATAATCGATCATCTGGACTATATCGATAATATGGGATACACTGCTGTTTGGTTTAACCCATTGCTCGAAAACAATATGCCTGCATTTTCTTACCATGGGTACGCGATTACTGATTTTTATAAAGTTGATGCACGGTTTGGAACTAACCAGGATTACAAAACTATGGTGGAAAAAATGCATCGTAAAGATTTGAAAGTAATAATGGATATGATATTTAACCATTGCGGTCTTGAGCATTGGTTTATTAAAGATATGCCTTCTGAAGACTGGATCCACCAATTTCCTGAATTTACCAGGTCTAACTTTCGTGGAGGTTCAGTTTTTGATCCTTATGCTTCCGACATTGATAAGAAATATTTCCAGCAGGGATGGTTTGATACAAGTATGCCTGATTTAAACCAGCACAACGAATTTCTACTGAATTACCTGATTCAGAACAGCATTTGGTGGATTGAGTACCTTGGGCTTGATGGCATAAGAATGGATACCTATCCATATCCTTATGAAGATGCGATGGCCAATTGGGCAGAACGTGTTTTAGAGGAATACCCGGATTTTTCGATGGTAGGAGAGGTGTGGTTGAGTCAACCATCACAGGTTTCTGCCTGGCAGGCTGAATCGCATGTTGGCAATGAGTACCAATCGTCATTGCCCTATGTTTTCGATTTTCCGATTTATGATGCTTTTAAACCAGCTTTTACTGAAAATGAGGGCTGGTCGACCGGGATAATAAAAATGTATGATATCCTGACACAGGATTATCTTTATGCTAACCCACAGGATGTTGTTGTTTTTGCTGATAACCATGATGGTGACAGGATTTATTCAAAACTGGGAGAAAACCTTGATAACTTTAAATTGGCCATGACTTTTCTGATGACCACACGGGGGCTTCCACAGGTTTATTATGGTACCGAAGTGCTTATGACCGGACTTGAACATGCAGGGCATGGAGACATCCGCAAAGATTTTCCGGGGGGTTGGGATGGTGACGAGAAAAATGTGTTTACCGGGGTTGGTATGTCCGAAGACGAATTGAAGGCCCAACGTTTTATGGAAAAACTGCTTAATTGGAGAAAGGATAAACCAGTAATCCATCATGGCAAGTTGAAGCACTTTATTCCGGCTGATGGCATTTATGTGTATTTCAGATACGATGAAACCAACACCGTGATGGTGGTGTTGAATACTTCAGAAAAAGAAGTTAAATTCAGCACGCAACATTTTGCCGAAATGGTGGATGGTTTTAAATATGGCAGGAACATTCTCAGCGGTAAAACCTATGAATTAGTTAAGCTTAATCTTCCTGCCAAAACTCCCATGGTTCTTGAACTTCGATAAACCAGATTATGAAATTGAAAAAATCGATTTATATTTTTTTAGGATCTTTGATATACATGAATCTATTCATGATAAACGGCCAATTATTCTCGCAGCCAAACTTTCCGGGCGACAATGAAGTTTTTCGGGATGATATTGTTGCACGGATTGATATTACCATCGACCCGGATACTTTGCAGTGGATTTATGATAACCCTGAAAGTAACACCGAATTTCATGCAGACTTTGTTTTTAACAATGGTACTATCCATGATACTGTGGAAGACATTGGATTCAGGCTTCGGGGAAATACTTCCCGTTTCTCAGCGAAAAAATCCTTTAAAGTTTCTTTTAATAAATTCGAGAGCGGCCGTAAATATCATGGTCTCGAAAAAATGAACCTTAATGGTGAGCATAACGATCCATCTATTGCACGGTCAAAAGTTTGCTGGGATATGTTGCGGGCTTTTGAGATACCAGCTCCACGATCGAATCATGTGGAAGTTTATATCAACCAGAATTATCATGGACTATATATCAATGTTGAGCATATCGATGAGGAATTTGTAGACTCTCGTTTCAGAAATCAGGATGGGAATTTATATAAATGCCTGTGGCCCGCCGACCTTGTTTATTTGGGCGATAACCCGGATCTTTATAAATTTGATATGGGTGGCCGAAGAGCTTATGACCTGAAAACCAATACGCAACTGGATGATTATACAGATATCGCAACTTTTATTGATATCTTAAATAACACACCAATTAATGAATTAAAATGTGCTCTTGAGCCGGTCTTTAATGTTGAAGACTATCTTAAAATAATGGCTTTTGATGTAATGACATCGAATTGGGACGGATATATTTTTAACAAAAACAACTTCTATCTTTACCATAATACCGAAACCGGCCAGTTTGAATACATTGTTTATGATCCGGATAATACATTTGGGATCGATTGGTTTGGTATTAACTGGGCTGAGCGCAATGTTTATGATTGGTCTTCAAATGAGTCAAGACCCCTATATGATCGCTTGCTGGATGTACAGGAATTCTGGGATAAGTATTCCTGGTTTTTAAGCCGGGTAGCTGATGAACTGATGAATCCCGATACTTTTTTTAACAGGTTAAACGAGATTCGGGACCTGATTCATCCCTACGTTGTTGATGATCCTTTTTACCCACTCGATTATGGCTACAACATAAACGACTTTACACAATCATATGAAACCGGAACCGGTGCACATGTGCCTTTTGGTTTAAAAGACTTTACTGAGGACAGGATTGCTTCCCTGAATAATCAGATTCAGTTAAACGATATTTTTCCTATCATCAAATACATCAACAATAACTATCCCGGAGTTGGAAATGATTTGATTTTAACTGCCTATGTGGAAGATGATGATCCTGATCCCATGGTAAAAGCCAATTACGCAATTGACCTGGGTCCGGTAATTGAAGTTGAGATGTATGATGATGGTCTGCATGAAGATGGTGAGGCTGGTGATAAAATCTACGGTGCCATCCTTGGTCCGTTTAATTCTCCGGCAATTATTACCTACTTTATTTCTGCTGAAGATGCAAGTGCCCATCTGGCAACAGCACCCTGCGAACCGATAGAAGTTATTATTTCTGAACCATCAGATCTTGAATTGTATATAAACGAATTTATGGCCAGCAATGCTACAACCATTGCTGATGAACATGGCGAATATGATGACTGGGTTGAAATATATAATGATGGAAACGAACCGATATGGCTTGGAGATAAATATCTGACTGATAATTTCGACAACCCCGATAAATGGCAATTCCCGGATTATACCATTCAGCCCAATGAGTTTTTGATAATCTGGGTGGACGATGACCCGGAACAGGGTGATTTTCATACCAATTTTAAGCTAAATAAAGGTGGTGAGGAAATCGCTATTTATGATAGTGAAGTTAGTGGATTTGCAGAGATTGATGCCTATGATTATGGCCAGCAGGAAACGGATATTTCAGAAGGCCGTGATCCGGATGCCGGGGATGATTGGATTTTTTATCCCGATGCTACTCCGGGCTTAAGCAATGCATTGAGCAGTGCTGTTTCTTTGACTATTTCTAAAGATTTTTTTGTAGTGTATCCAAATCCTGTGAAAGGAAATACTGTATTTTTAAGTAAGGAAATTGTCGGTGTTGTATTTAATCTTGCAGGACAAGTCATTACACAAGTTCAATCATCCGATAAAATCAATGTTCAATCATTCGATCCGGGGATTTATTTCTTAAGAATCGAAAATGGTACAGCCGTAAAAATTGTTGTTCAATAAATTTTGATTATGCTCGACTTTCAAAAAAAACTAACCAATTCCTTTTACGTTATCCTTGGATTGCCTGCAACAGCTATGGGATTTGGTCTTTCAATTCAGATCGCTGTACTTAGCTGGATACTTCGAACTCAATATAATCTCGACATCCATGAAATTGGAATCGTGTGGGCTGCAGGCCCTATTGCCGGTATTATCGGTCAGCCGATTGTTGGACTCATCAGCGATGGTGTTTGGTTTTGGGGTGGCCGAAGAAGGCCGTTTATTTTCATTGGTGGTGCACTGGCTGCTTTATCGATTTTTGCCCTGCCAAATATAGGCCTGATCAGTCACACACTTGGAATTGAAAGTATAATGGCTGTTGCAATTACTGTTGCATTAACCCTTGACCTTTCCATAAACATCAGCTTTAATCCAACACGAGCCATTATTGCGGATGTGACTCCTGACGGGGCACCTCGAACAAAGGGATACACATGGATGCAATCAATTTCAAACTTTTTTGGGGCCGGCGCATATTTGATCAGTGCTCTTCTTGGAAATTACACATTGATTTATATAGGTGTTGCTGTTGTGTTCCTGTTTTCCATTGTACCCATGTTTTTTATCGAAGAACCCAAATCGGTGGAAAGTAAGCAGGATGAAAACATAGAAGCTACCCGAACCAACTGGAATCAATTGTTCAAAATATATTTTGCTCATGCATTTTCGTGGCTTGGCATTCAAACCATGTTTATCTACACCTTTGCATTTCTCGAACAACGTTTCGATGCCAGCGATCCTTTATACCTTGGCAGTATCATAGGATGGTCGTTTTTTATACTTAATGCGGTAGGAGCTATTTTTCCGATTCTTTTACTGGAACCTTTATCCAAAAAAATCGGGAAAGTCAGGACACATTTGCTTGCTGTTGCATCCATGTCGTTTGGATATTTTATGATTGTTTTGTTTGTTAAGGATACCTTCATGATGTATGCGATGTTTATCATTCTTAGCCTTGGCTGGGCAGCTGTTGTAAGTTTGCCTTTTGCTATTATGACTGAAATGGTAAATAAAAAACGAATGGGTTTTTTTATGGGTATATTCAATCTCTCTGTTGTTCTACCTCAACTTGTTTCCAGTTTTGTGCTGGGTAAAGTTATACAGGATGCGGATAATAAATCTATTGTTTTCCTGATCTGTGGAATTTGCCTGGCCATTTCAGCCGTACTTTGGATTTTGGTGAAAGAGAAAAAAGCAAATATTGCTATGGAAAAGGGTTAAATTTTTATTAAGAATTTGTTTTAGGTTTACGAAATCTTTAAAAAAATGACTAAAAAGCTACAGCCATATCTCTTCATGTTGATATTTTTTGTGGCGATTTTAATTGTTTTCAAATTCTCCAGCACCTTTGTTGAAGGCAGTATCGGTCCCGAAAATAAGTACCTGTCGCATAGGATTGAAAACAATGTGCTTGTTGTCAATATTTCTTCAGGAACCTATTCCATCAATTTTGTTAATCCATCAATAGCAGAGGTGAATTTTTATAGTTCAAGTATTCCAAAAATTGATACATCGCATGCTGTAATAATGGAGGAAGATAGCTCACCCGTTTCATTTTCAAATAATAAGAAACAACTTTCTTATACCAGTAAAAAAGACTTTCAAGTTGTTGTCAATAAATCTCCTTTCGAATTGTTTTTTATTAACAACAACGACACCCTTGTAAAGGAACAAAGAGGATTTTTTGATCATGATACCCTACATGGATTCAGGTTTGAGCTAGAGGACGATGAAAAAATTTATGGAGCGGGTTTCAGAACTACTCCGACAAGCCGAAGAAATCAACGGTTTGAGCTATACAACCAGGCACGCTACGGCTACAGCCTGAACGCACACAATCTGAATTTCTCCGTTCCATTTGTCATTTCTTCAAATGGTTACGGATTGCTGTTCGACAATGCACAAAAGGGTTTCCTCGATATCGACAGAGCTCAGAGGAATATTCTGGAGTTTAGCAGTATGGGTGGCAGGATGGCGTATTATGTAATAGCCGAAAATAAGTATGATTCAATTTTATTTCAATACAATAACCTGACTGGGTTCCAACCCATGCCACCACGTTGGGCACTGGGAAATTTACAATCCCGGTTTGGCTACAGAACGCAGCAGGAGGCAGAGGAAGTAGTTCATCAGATGATTGAAAACGGTTATCCGCTTGATGCACTGATTATTGATTTATATTGGTTTGGCGAGGGCGACCACGGCAAATTTTATATGGGTGACTTAGATTGGGACAAAAAAAACTGGCCACAACCCGATCAAATGATCAAGGGATTTAGTAAGCAAGGTGTTAAAACAATTTTGATTACCGAGCCATTTGTTTTGCCCGAATCCTCAAACTTTGACACACTCAGCAATGCTGGAATGCTGGGAAAAAACAGCGTCGATTCTACTTATATTCTGGATGAATTCTGGTTTGGCGCAGGTGGAATATTTGATATTTTCAATCCTGATATGCAACAATGGTTCTGGTTGAAATACAAAGCACAAATCGGGAAGGGTGTTGCAGGTTGGTGGGGCGACCTGGGCGAACCCGAAAACCATCCACCCGGAGTAATTCACGAGGTTGGTAAAGCCGAAGAAGTACATAATATTTACGGGCACTACTGGCATAAGTTGCTGTGGGATAAGTATACCGAAGAATACCCTCATGTTCGCCTGTTTAACCTGAACCGATCGGGCTTTGCAGGATCACAACGATACAGTATCTTCCCCTGGTCGGGGGATGTGTCGCGAAGTTGGGAAGGTCTGCAGGCTCAACCTACGGCTGTTTTGGGTATGTCGCTCAGTGGTTTTCCCTACATGCACTCCGATTTGGGTGGATTTGCCATGGGCGAAAAAGATGAGGAACTTTATATCCGGTGGCTTCAGTACGGAACGTTTAATCCGATCTTCCGCGTACACGGAGATTTCAGGGTACCAGTAGAACCATACCATTATAGTAAGGAAGCCCAGGAAATACTCAGGAGGTTTATAAATGTAAGGTATCAGTTGCTTCCCTACAATTACACCCTGGCCTGGGAAAATTCCAACTGTGGGGTGCCTTTAACAAGGCCACTTTTTTTTGATGAACCGGATAACCCTGTTGTTGCCGAAATTGATGATACTTATCTCTGGGGGCCAAATTTATTGGTAGCCCCTGTTTTGGAACAAGACCAGCAAATTCGTAAACTCTACCTTCCAAGCGGAAATTGGTTCGGCTTTTTTGATGATGAAGAATACATTGGGGGGCAGTGGATCGATAAACAACTTGAAATGGAAACCATCCCGGTTTTTGTTCGTGGCGGTAGTTTTATTCCCATGATTGATCCCATTCAGAATACCGAAGAATATTCTTCCGAGAACCTTATGCTCCATTTTTGGTTTGATCCCGATGTAGACCAATCTTCTTTTACAATGTATGAAGACGATGGGAGGACGAAAAATGCTTACCAGAAAAATCTTTATGAACTACTTCAGTTTAAGTCAAAAAATTTTGATGATTTGCTGATGTTTACTTTCAAACGTGAGAAACATGATTATGATGGTATGCCTGGCAAGAGGCAAATAAAACTAATCATCCATAATTATGAGCAAAAGCCAGGTAAGGTGTCAATGAATGATCACACAGTGCCCAAATCAAAATACAAATTTGATAGCCTCAAAAAAATACTGTCAATAGACTTTATTTGTGAATTGGACAAAATGGATATTCAGATCAGAAAATAGTTTTTTCTTTCATGTTCTAACCTAAAATTTTCTTGCCAAACTCACCGTTTTAACTATACATTTGCATTATATAAACAACATTAGTTATGAACAACCATCAAGTGATCAGGCATGCCTGGAAGAAGTTGTACGGTGAGGAGAGCCAATCCCAACTGGAAGATTTCATCACCTACCTCAAAGATTTTAAAAATCAACATATTATTAAACCGCAAAAATCCGGATGGTATAAAGACGCCATTGTTTATTCCCTGTATGTTGATTTGTTTAATAAGGACTTTCGTGGATTGACTGATAAACTGGATTATATCCAGAACCTGGGTGTAAATTGTTTATGGCTCTTGCCAATACTAGATTCACCTATGCGTGATGCAGGTTTTGATATCAGGCAGTACACAAAAGTACGGGATGAACTTTTGGGGGTTTCTGAGAGTTCTTCAGATGATAACAGGCAGGAGGTTTTTCAGGAATTCCTTGCAGAAGCACACGGCAGGGGCATTCGTGTAATCTTCGATATTGCAATGAACCATACTTCCGATCAGCATCCATGGTTTCTTGAATCAAGAAAAGGTCCTGAAAATCCATACCGTGATTATTATATCTGGAATATGGACACAAATCGGTACACTGATACACGATTACTCTTTAAAGGCATGGAAGACAGCAATTGGGAAAAAGATGGCGATTGGTATTATTTTCATCGCTTCTTCGGTTTTCAACCCGATTTGAATTACCGCAACCCCCAGGTTTTGTTAGAGATGTCGAAGAACCTGCTTTTCTGGCTTGGTAAGGGAGTGGATGGTTTTCGTGCCGATGCCATACCTTATCTCTGGAAAGAGGAAGGAACAGATTGCGAAAACCTCCCACTTACACATGTAATCGTTAAATTCTTCAGGGCAGTGTTGGATTATATTCGGCCACATACACTTCTGCTTGCTGAAGCTTGCCAGAAGCCTGCAGAGGTGGTAAAATATTTTGGAGATGGGGATGAATGCCATGCCGGCTATCATTTTCCACTTATGCCGCAAATGTATAAAGCCATCGCCATGCAAAGCAGCAAACCAATACGAAAAACTTTGAGTGCAAAGGTTACGCCCGAAATCCCCGAGAGCACACAGTGGTTTACCTTTTTACGCTGTCATGACGAGTTGAGCCTTGAACTGGTATACGTTTCTGAAAAGGACAGGGCCTTTATTCATAAGAATTATTGTCATCAGCCCGAATGGAATTTCCGCGTTGGTGAAGGTATTTCAGCCCGTTTGTCGGAATTGATGGAACGAAATCCGGAGAAAGTAGCGCTGGCATATTCTATAATGTTGACATTGCCTGGCACACCAATTATTTATTATGGTGATGAATTCGGAAAACTTAATGATGAAGGTTATTATAAGCAACAAATCAAAAAGACAGGGAAGGATGATACACGTTTCCTGGTTCGTGGAAAGATTGACTGGGTAAAGCTAGACCAGGATTTAAAGGATAAAGAATCTCTGTCGCACAAGGTACACGATAAAATCACAAAGCAAATAAAAACCCGCAAGAGATTCAAAGCGTTTGGCCGGGGAAGTATTTATTGGCTGGATGCACATCAATCTGATGGAAAACGCAATAACCACATTTTGGCATATATCCGTAAATGGGAATCGCAAAGGATAATGGTCGTCCAAAATCTTTCTGACAAGGAACAATCCTTCAAGTTAAGCATCCTGTCTGAGATCTCCTGGATTGATATGTTCGGAAAGCAAGCCGAATACAACGACCTGAATCAAATGCTGACCATGAAACCTTATGAATATTTGTGGATCAGGCTTTAGGGGAAGTTACAAATTCCAGGTTGCAAGTTCCAGGTACGAAACTTTCACTAAACCACTGCAACTTGAAACCCGTAACTTGCAACAAAATCCCGCTTACTTTTTTATGCAGAACTTATAAATCAAAGACTATAATTTTATAGAACAGATATGACAAACCAACTTTTCGACGCGGTAATATTCGACCTTGATGGAGTAATCACACAAACTGCTTTGGTTCACAGTGCGGCATGGAAACATATGTTTGATGAGTTTCTTAATGATTGGTCGGCCAAACACAATATACCATTTAAAGGGTTTGACCATGAGCAGGATTATCTCCCATTTGTGGATGGTAAGCCAAGGTACAAAGGTGTTCAGTCATTTCTTGAACATCGCGGGATAAATATTCCATTTGGTGATCCTTCTGATGAACCTGTTGAGGAAACAGTTTGTGGCCTCGGTAACAGGAAAAATCAAGTATTTAATGAAGTGCTCGATAAGGAGGGAGTTAAAGTTTATCCAACCACGGTAGCACTGATAAAAGAATTGCTCGCACTGGGAATAAGAGTTGGTGTGGCCTCGTCAAGTAAAAATTGCAAAGCTGTTTTGGAAACTGCAGGCATTCTTGATCTGGTTGAAACCCGGGTGGATGGGGTGGTCTCTGTTGAACTGGGACTTAAAGGAAAACCAGAACCGGATATTTTTACTATTGCTGCTGATAATCTGGGAGTAAATTACGATCGGGCAGTTGTAGTCGAAGATGCTGTTTCAGGTGTCCAGGCTGGCAAAAAAGGAAATTTCGGGATGGTGCTTGGCCTGGCCCGTGAAGGCAACGAAAAGGAGTTGCGCCAAAATGGTGCTGATATTGTGGTGAATGATATTGGCGATATCGGCCTGGAAGGTATAATAGACTGGTTCAAAAACGGCCTTGAAAAAGACAATTGGTCGTTAACTTATGTTGATTATGATCAAAAAAAAGAACGATCTCGTGAAGCATTGCTTGCTGTGGGGAACGGATATGTTGGTACACGTGGTGCCCTGGAAGAGGTTACTACCAACGAGATAAATTATCCCGGCACCTATATTGCCGGACTTTACAATCGACTTGTATCAAAGGTAGCAGGACGGGATATTGAGAATGAAGATTTTGTTAATGTGCCAAACTGGCTTCCTATTACTTTTAAAGTTGATGATGGGGAGTGGCTCAATTTTAATCACCTACAAATTCTTGATATTTTCAGGAACCTTGACTTTAAGACAGGTATACTCACAAAAGTAATGACTGTTAAAGATGAACTGGGGTATAAAACCCTGATCCAATCTAGACGGCTTTCGAGTATGGCCGATCCACATTTAGCTGCTATAGAATATTCAGTATCGCCAATTAATTATAGTGGAAGGATATCATTGCAATCATTGTTAGACGGTGATATTATTAATGATGGCGTAGCCCGGTACAGAGAACTTAATCAGAAACATTTACAAGCACTGGATGAAGGTGCCGAAGGAGCGCTTTCGTGGCTCAGTGTAAAAACAACGCAATCCGGGATAGAAATTGCCGAAGCTGCTAAAATAAAGGCCTTTATCGATGATGAAGTTATTAAACCCAAAATTGAACATAGCATTTCAAGTGCCCGGGTTGCATCAACTTTTGAAGTTGATTTGGAGGAAAAGCAAGTGTTGAAAATTGAGAAAATTGTCTCCATATTTACATCTAAGCCTGATGATAGTGCACATCCCTTAGCAAAAGCAAAAGTATCGGCCATGCTGGTTGAATCGTTTGATTGGTTAGCTGGAGAAAGCTGTAAAGCCTGGCAAAAGATCTGGGATCATGTCGATATTGAACTGGTTGGCGACCGGATTTCTCAGAAACTTCTGAGGATGCACCTGTATCACTTGATGGTTTCCTTTTCCAATCATAACAAAAACATTGATGCAAGTATAACTGCACGTGGTTTGCATGGCGAAGCTTACCGTGGGCATATATTTTGGGACGAATTATTTATCCTTCCATTTTTTGCAATGCAAATTCCTGAAGCAGCAAAATCGATGCTGATGTATCGCTACTGCAGGCTCGAAAAAGCTCGTGGTTATGCCAGGGAATTTGGTTACAAAGGAGCAATGTTCCCTTGGCAAAGTGGAAGCGACGGCCGGGAAGAAACACAGGTTATCCACCTGAATCCTGTTTCTGGTGAGTGGGGTGATGATTACAGTTCATTGCAAAGACATGTTTCGCTGGCAATTGCCTATGATGTTTGGGAGTATTACATAATAACCGGCGACAAGGAATTCATCAGTGAAAGCGGTGTAGAGATGTTTCTGGAAATTTGCAGGTTCTGGTCCAGCAAAGCATATTTGGATGAAAAAACGGGGCGTTACTCCATAAAAAATGTGATGGGCCCTGATGAATTTCACGAATCCTATCCCAATACCGATAAGGGCGGATTAAAAGATAATACCTACACCAATATCATGGTTGCCTGGGCACTGGCAAGGGCCAACGACCTGCTGGAAGTTTTATCGGAAAACGCCCGGACGGTTGTTTTAGAAAAGTTAAAATTAGGTGATGATGAACTGCGAAGGTGGAATGATATATCAAAGAATTTAAATATTGTCATCGAGGATAATATCCTTGCGCAATACGATGGATATTTTGAACTAAAGGAATTGAATTGGGATTATTACAGGCAGAAGTACGGAAATGTGTACCGTATGGATCGCCTGCTAAAAGCTGAAAGTAAATCAGCTGATGAATTTAAAGTGGCCAAGCAGGCCGACACACTCCAAACGTTTTATAATTTACCCGAAGAGGAAGTGTCGAGCATAATACATGACCTGGGCTATCAGCTTAAACCCGGTTATTTGAAAGAAAACCTACAATATTATTTGCAGCGAACCTCGCATGGTTCGACATTATCGAGAGTTGTGCATACTCAACTGGCTAACATGATAGGAGATGAACAACTCAGTTGGGAATTGTATAATGACGCTCTCACAAGCGATTTTAACGACATACAGGGAGGTACAACCGGTGAAGGTATTCACGCAGGTGTAATGGCCGGAACAATACTGGTTGCTTTGCAAACTTATGCAGGTGTTGATCTTAGGTCAGGGATCATCGAAATAAATCCTCAACTTCCAAAGCACTGGAGAGAGATGAGATTTAATTTTATGATGAGGAAAAACCGGTTCTTCATAACGGTTTCTCAGGACAATGTTGAGGTATACTATGAGGGAACATCAGCTGAGGTGGAAATTAAAATCAAGGAGTTCATACACATTCTAACAATTAACAGAAGATTAACAGTCAGTTTGCAATAATAATTGATCCTCGAAGGTTTGGTTTTTCTATTAAACCAATAATTTAAGAAATCATGTTACACGATCTAATTACAATAACCCCCAGGCATGAAAATGCTGCTAAAATGATCTACGACAGAGTTTTAGAACTTCGGGATCAAGGCCAGAAAAACAAATTAATAATTTCTATATCAGGTGAAGTAGGGACCGGGAAATCTACTGTATCAACGGTTTTGGGCCTCATGCTAAAAAAGATTGATATCCGATCCAAAATCATGGACCTCGATGACTATTATAAAATTCCACCCCTCGAACGTAAAAAATGGCGCCTAGAAAAAGGAATCAAAAGCATTGGTTATGATGAGTATGACTGGGGCAGAGTGATTAAAAATGTCAACGATTTTATGGAGAGTAAGGTGTCAACAATGCCTTGCGTCGATTTGATTACCAGGTATATTGATGAATTAACCACGAATTTTAAAGGTGTGGATGTTTTGATCATCAATGGGCTTTACTCATTAAAAGTAGATATGGCCGACCTGAAGGTATTTATCGAAATGACCTATGATGAGACCCGTGATGCCCAGGCATACAACCAGAAGGAAGAGTTTGATGAATACCGCCAGACAGTTATGCAGCGCGAGCATGAGGTGGTGCAATCACTCAAACCCAATGCAGAGTTTTTTGTGGATTTTGAAAATAGTTTGTTTCATCTATAAAACAAAAATGCATAAGCTTGAGAGCATTAAAAGTAAGCTATATTATCAAGAAAAATTTTGGCCATTCTCACATTCAATCATTCACGCATTCAATCATTAATTAGTAACCATGTTAGGAGATATTCTTTTAATTACTGAAAAGCACAAATCTGCAGCAGCTTCAATTCTGAAACACGTTTTGAAGAATAAAAAAGAAAAAATGATTGTGGGTATCTCAGGTGAATCCGGATCTGGAAAAACCGAGCTGGCACACACATTGGCAAAACTTTTGCGCAAAGAGGGCATATTTGCCAAGCCTCTGCATACAGATAATTATTATATGACGCTTCCACTTGAAAGGCGTGCCTGGCGTACCGAACATGGCATCGAAAATGTTGTTGGATATGATGAATACGACTGGGCTGCTATTGGTAAAAACATTGATGATTTTAAGAAAGGACAGATGTCCGAAATGCCTTGTGTCGATCTTGTAACGGAGCAGGTTGATCGGATGACGACAAATTTTGAGGAGATAGATATGCTCATCGTCGATGGTTTGTATGCAATCAAGGCCGAGGAGATTGACCTTCGGGTGTTTATTGAACTTACTTATCTCGAAACCAAGGAAAAGCATTCGAAAGATTCACGTGGAAAAGAGGTAATGGATGAAGTACGCTGGGCTACTCTGGGACAGGAGCACAGGATGGTACAAGCGCTCAAGCCAATGGCTGACCTTTTGATTGATAAGAATTTTGAGGTGGTAGAGGCTTAGCGTTTAGCGTTTGGAGTTCGGCGTATGAAGGTTGTTGGTGAGGGAAATACTAAGTACGACTTGCTTTGAGTTTTCTATTTATGATATTGTGTTGATAGACTCATACAAACCTTACCTCGAATAGGTGATCAGGAAAGGACAATTGATGGCAGCATTCGATAGGGTAAAGATGAGAACACCTTTACTTCAAATCAAAAAAACTGAGCCTATGAAAAAGCTAAGCCTACTATTTATTACTGTGACAATTGCACTTGTAAGCCACGCCTACACCTGGAACCCGGTTGGGCCTGATTCAGCCAATATTTCAAAAATTTGCTTTGGAGTTGGCCTGCCATACTGGGTGCTGTGCTCCGATGATGGTATGTACCTTTACAATTACAGTACGCAAGAATGTGATTTTTATACTTACGGATTGCCTGTTGTGGGTGCTACCTGGTTAAGTTTCGATAAAATGCTGGTTGCTATGGGTGACGGAAGCTGGTCCGATGGAATCTGGACCTTCGATTTTAATACCCAACAGTTTGAAGTTATTGAATGGAATGCCAATCCCAATTTTCTCCTTTTTGATGATTTTAATCACACCTGGTGGGCGGGCTTTCAATTTTATGGCATGATGAAATCCATCGATGGCTTGAACTGGGAACATGTCGATTACTTTGACAGCAAATCACCATTCTGCATGGATTTTTATGGCGATCACCTGGTGGTTTCAGAGGTGAGTAATATACACAACATACATATTTCTGATGACGGAGGCCTTACCTGGCAGGAAACTGAAGGGGCACCAATGATTACCGACCTGGATTTCGATGGATGGGGAAATCTTCTGGGGATATTCCCTGATTATTCCAATTCTTCGGGATTGTGGTCTTCCAATGATTTTGGACAGAATTGGGAAACCTTGTTCTGGATGGATAATATGAGTACCGTCGGCTTTGATGCAGCCGGGGAAATTTTCGTTGGGTGGGAAGAGGATTTTGGTATTGCCCGGTATGACCCTGAGGCACCTGCACCCGGGTTATCCTATCTCAATGAAGGTTTGCCTGGTCTCAATATCAATAAAATTCAAATAAACCCTACCATGAGTGCAATGGCGATTTTTGCAAGTACTGATTCCGGAGCCTGTTTTAGTTACGATCATATGGTAGGAGTGGAGGAGCCAATATTGGAGACTGGTATTCAAATAAAACTTTACCCCAACCCGGCAAATGATGTGTTATTTATACAAAGTGAAAGAGCCCTTGGCAGGGTTAGTTTATATAAACTTAACGGTGAATTGCTTTTCAACCAGATGACTTTAAAGAAAGAACACAGAATAGATGTGAGCGGATTTCGATCAGGAGTTTATTTTGTCGAAATAAATTCTGATTCCAGGAAAATTGTAAAGAAGCTATTGATCCGATAAGCACATATCAAATTAACATTTAACCAGTTTATCCTAAATGTTATCCCATTACCAAAGATCGTCATTGGATAGAGGAATACCACCCTTCTAATGGTTATTTTTATGGAGGTCAAGAGAAATGGCATTTCCTGGAAGGACCAATATATTTTTAGTGCCTGGAATTTAGGTTTTCGAATGGCATGGTTAACAATTTCTATATAGAATTACGGTTTCATGTTGTTTCAAATCGTTAAACTTCATAAGAGCCTTTCATTCCCTTATCCAGGTTTCTGCTGAGTTTTTATTGCTAAAATATTTAATTAAATTCCAGCCACGGTTATTTGCTACCATCTCGGCAAAGCGATGGGCTTCAATGTCCTGATTAATAACAATAGCAATTCTATCGGTTCTTTTCATCCCAAGTTTATCCAGATTCGAATTGAACTCGTAACTATCAAACCGGGAATCTTTAAGTACAGCATCACAATAGTTCACAATAAACCTCTTGCAATTTTTTGCCCTGGCAAGCGCAAGCCCTGCTACGACCATCTTACTGGCTTCCTCTTTTACAATGTTACCGGTTATTTTAATGCATAACCGTAAAGGCTTCTCTTTGAAGTTAAATTTCCAATGCATGTTTTTTATTCTGAGGTTTTACATTCAGTACAAGCCATTACCTAAGGCAAAATTTGTAATATATTACTATGTAAAAAGAATCAAAATCCTGGTGTAGCAAAAGGGGTAGGATGCTTGTCACTAGATTCAATGAAAGTGACACTTGCTGATCAATCTCTCTGTATCGAGAACTTCAGGCCTATGTGAATTTTAACATGAGCGATTACAGCAATTAGCGGGTTATTTACTTTTCTTGAGTTGCCAGGAATACAAATGTACTACATATTTAGCCTGATTGCAAGTATTGATGGTGTAATTTTTTTGAGCACATTGATTGAACATCATTCCCCAATTTTTAAACTTAAATATCTACAAATCGCTTTTGTTGTTCATCCATTTTCAATAAAAAACTAATAAAATAGTTAAACAACTAAAATATTAGTTATAGTTCTGCCGTTACTTGATAGTAATACGAAATATTTTAATCGGAATAACAATAAATATATTATTAAAGTGAAAGAGTTAACAAAGGCGGAGGAGCAGGTGATGCAGATATTGTGGAGGATTGAGAAAGGATTTGTGAATGATATCCTCGAAAATTTCCCCAATCCAAAACCAGCTTACAACACGGTATCAACAATTGTACGCATCCTCGAAAAAAAGAATTTCGTATCACATAAAGCTTATGGGAAAACCCATGAATATTTTCCGTTGGTTTCGAAGAAAACTTACACCAAGTCTTTTTTGAACGGATTCCTGAGTAATTATTTCAGTAGTTCTCACAAGCAATTGGTTTCCTTTTTTTCCAGCGAAAACGATTTAAGCGTAGCTGAGCTGGAAGAGATCAAGCAGTTAATGGAAGATCAGATTAAAAAACAAAAAGAAGGATAAATGATTTTTGAACCCATAAATAAACGCGGTAAATGGCTGATATTAATTTTTTCAGTTTTGGGCCTTGTCCTTGTACTGGCACTTGCTCCGAAACCTGATTCGGTAGAAAGCTGTTTCTATGACGCCACGGAGGCATTTGAACAGGGTAATTATCAAAGATCGATGGAGCTTTACGATAAGGTTATCGAAATGAATCCTACCATTGCAAGCGCCTGGCAAAACCGTGGCAGTGCAAAATATAAACTTGGATATTTTGGTGGAGCAATCGGTGATTTTACAAAAGCGATTCAGCTTAACCCTGCAAGTTTTGAAGCATGGAATAGTTGCGGTATGGCCAACTATAAATCCCAGCAACATTTTGATGCCCTTACCAATAGCAAGAAAGCCTTGTCGATAAATCCGGAGTATGCTCCGGCACACAATAACCTTGGGCTAACCAAGTATCGCATGGGGCTTTTTCTTGAAGCAGAAAAGCATTTCGATTCGGCGATAGTTCTTGATCCTGATTATGCCGAAGCATTGCAAAACCGGGCTATGGTTCGAGCAAATATGGGAATTATTTACACAGCTATGGACGACTACAAACAAGCCATTGAGCTCAACCCCAGATTTTCCGAGGCTTATAACAACCGAGGACTGCTATTTTATAAAATTAATTTGTTTCAATCGGCGATAAATGATTTTGACAAAGCTATCGAAATAAGCCCTGAAAAAGGAGCTGCCTACTTTAACCGTGGTGTGGTGAAATTTAAAATTGGCGACAGGGAAGGCGGCAGGGCTGATATGGCTATGTTCACAGAATTAGATAAGAAAGTAAATTATTAATAAAATGAATTCTTTAATCCTCTATTTGCTTCAATCCGGTATTAGTCTGATATTGATTTATGGCATCTACTGGCTTTTCCTTCGAAGGGATACCTTTCACATGGTCAACAGGATTTACCTGGTTATAACGGTGATTTTCTCTTTGCTCTTCCCTTTACTGCATATAAACCTTCCTTATTATGGAAATGAACAATCAACATTTGTTGTGATGCTCGAAGCTGTTACAATAAATGCCACATCATTGAAAACAACACTGAGCAATCACCTCACAACCTTCCAAATTGTTGCTATTGTATATATGACCGGAGCCGGAATTTTCCTCCTCAGGTTTTTATTCCAGTTGAGTCAACTTCTAGTTATGATTTACAAACATGGTATTTCGCATGAGGAAGGGCTTAACATCGTATTTATCGACAGGAATTATGCACCCTTTTCATTTTTCAATCTGATCTTTATCAACCGCAAAGAAGTAAATGAGGGAAATATCAAGGAAATAATTGCTCATGAGCAGGTACATATCCGTCAAAAACATTCTGTCGATCTCATCATCATCGAACTGATGACCATTGTTCAGTGGTTTAATCCAATGATCTGGCTATATCGAAATTCGATCAAAAGTATCCATGAATACCTAGCAGATGAAGGCGTGCTGGTTCAGGGTTTCGATGTTATAAACTATCAAAACCTCTTGCTTCATCAAGCTATGGGCATACAGGTTAACGACTTGACCAATAATTTTAATCATTCACTTATAAAAAAACGAATAATCATGATGACCAAACACAAATCCAGTTTCATTGCAAAGCTCAAATTGCTCCTGGTTACTCCCGTTGCAATTGTACTGGTTCTGGCGTTTACAGCCTCACCAATGGTCCAATCCATTGCTCAGGTTGATAAAGCAAGTGATCAACCGAAAGAGATAAAAGAGATCTCTCATTCCGAACAACAGGAGGAAGATGTTTTTATGGTAGTAGAAGTTATGCCAAAATTTCCGGGTGGTGAAGAAGCCAGGATCAACTATATGGTAAACAACATTAAATATCCTCAGAGTGCTCGTGAAAGTGGAAAGCAGGGAACCGTTTATGTTTCATATGTTGTTGAAAAAGATGGCGATATTACTAATGTACATGTTCTGAGGGGTTTCGATAAGGACTGCGATGCGGAAGCTGTACGTGTAATTAAAAATATGCCCAATTGGGAACCTGGACAACAGCGTGGTAAGCAGGTGAGGGTGCAGTATAATATGCCGATCAAATTTAGCCTTAATGGTGAAAAGGAGGTAGATGAAGATGTTGATAAGGATACAGACTCTGATATTGATGTTGATAAGGATGCTCCACCTCCTCCTCCAAAGGCGGAAAAGGAAGTTAAAGGGATTAAGAGTGGAACTCCACCACCACCACCACCACCAACCAAAATAGAGGAAGAGAAAAAATAGGATCGAAAATTGGCCAATTGCCCGGGGTAATAATTAAAGCTACTGTTGTCCCTTTTGGCCATAAGCAAGTTGCAAGTTTTAGATTTCAGGTTGCAGTCATTTCTTGTAACTTGCATCTGCAATCTGCAACTTTTTTAATTTTATTACATTTATTTTTCGGACATTTGAACGAAAATATCGAGTATGAAAAGTTTTGTAGTCCTTACAATTGCGATTTTATTCACATTAAATAACAGCTATTCACAGGCGTACTATTCCGATAAGGTTAAAAAACTGTGGGAAACCCCTGCTGTTTTTAAAGTACCTGAATCGGTAATTTTAGACATTAACCGTGAAATTGTTTATGTGTCAAATATCAATGGTGATCCAACCGAAGTGGATGCCAACGGTTTTATTTCCAAACTTGGCGTTGATGGCAAGATCGTTAACCTGAAATGGATTACCGGTTTGAATGCTCCCAAAGGAATGGGAATTATTGCTGATACGTTATATGTTGCTGATGTAAACCAGGTTGTGAAAATTGACATCCAGCTTGGGGAAATTATTGATATTTATGATGCAGAAGGTGCCGTTTTTCTCAATGATATTTCCATTGATGATCAGGGGAGGGTTTTTATTTCCGATTCTGGCATAAGTGCCATTTATGTTCTTGAGAATAATAGCTTAAGTGTTTTTCTTCCTGCCGGATCCTTTGAAAGATCGAATGGCTTGTTTTGCATGGATGATAAAATGTTTGTTGGCACAAAGGGAAAAATCAAAAGCGTTAACCTTGAGAACAAACGAATAAGAGATGTAATGACTGTTGATTGTGGCATTGATGGCCTTGAAATATGGAAGAAAAAATACTTTGTTTTTTCCGACTGGGTGGGCAAAGTCCAAATGGCCGGGCCAAATTCTGATCCTGTCGTACTTTTCGATACCACTCCTGAGAGTATCAACGCCGCGGATATTGAATTAATGGGAAAAAGTAATATGATTTTAGTGCCAACCTTTTTTGACAACCGTGTAATGGCTTATGAGATTTTTGAGTAATAGCCGGAACGGTCGATTGAATATTCTCCGATATTTATTACAACCTATGGCTTGCTGTGTGTAGATATATTGAATCATAAAAATAGTAAAAAATAGCGATGGGAGAGGTTTATCTGGAGGGCAAAACTTTTGAAAAAGTAGATTTCAAGGAGAATTCTTTAAGGATTGGAGAATATGAAAACTGCCACTTTATCAATTGTGACTTTTCAAACACAGACTTTTCTGATATTAAATTTTTCGATTGTAGTTTTGTTGATTGCAATTTAAGCTTAGTGAAACTAACAGGTACAGCTTTTCGGGAAGTGAAATTCAGAGGCTGCAAGATGTTGGGCCTTCATTTTGAGGACTGCAATGAGTTTGGGCTTTCATTTAGCTTCGAGAACTGTATACTTAACAATTCTTCCTTTTACAAAGTTAAAATCAGGACGACAACTTTTAGGAATTCACATTTGAAAGAAACTGATTTTACAGAAACTGACCTGACAGGTTCATTTTTTGACAAGTGCGATCTCACTGGAGCTCATTTTAATTTAACAATAATTGAAAAAGCTGACTTTAGGACATCATATAACTATTCTATTGACCCGGAGATTAACCGAATAAAAAAGGCAAAGTTTTCGTTTCCGGGAATTTCAGGACTTCTTGATAGATATGATATTTATATCGATCACTGATGGATAATCTAAGCTTCCCATTTTTCGTTATTTCCTTTAACCAAGAATTGTTATAATGAATCATTACCTCAGCAAAGGACTTCTTTTCTGTCTTATAGGAATATTAATCACCGGTTTAGTTTCCTGCAACAAAGAGGGTTGTGGTGAAACAGTTATCTCAAAAACCAATCAAACAGGAAGCCATAAAACCGGCCAGAATTGTATGAACTGTCACCAGGATGGTGAGGAAGGGGAGGGCTGTTTTACAGTGGCTGGTTCAGTTTACGATAGCTTGCAAATGAATCCCCAACCCAATGGAAAACTCGTTTTGGTGATTGATCCCGCAGCTAGTACAACCCCTGTTGCTATTGTTGAGGTTGATGCTTATGGTAATCTTTTCACCACTGAAGGTATCAATTGGGGTGATGGGCTTTATGCAATCGTCGAAGGTGCTTCTGGAGATGTACAGGTGATGAATGACCCCGTTATATCTGGAGATTGCAACAGTTGCCACGGAAGTTCTACTGGCAAAATTTGGGTTAAGTAAATCAATCAGTCACAGGTTGTTTCCAAACTATGTTAACTTTTATTTTTTTTTATTTGTCGGCTTAGTATATTAGTTTATTTTTGTTGTTAATTAATTAACAGTACATCATAAGCCAAAGCATCATTCCCAATGAAAATTGTAAACAGGGTAGAAGAAGCTATAAACGCAAACATTATTCCAGAGAGCAGCATCATTTATACCTCTGGAAATGCCGCAACACCCCAGGTATTGCTTCGTCATATTGCTGATGACACATCCATAAAGAATGTTGAAATGCTCAGCGTATTGATTTTGGGTGATATTGGGAAATTATTTTCACCAGAAACTTGTGAGCGGATTATGCATCGTGTAATTTTCAATGGTCCCTATTCCCGCGAAGCTATGAACACTGGTGGAGCTTCCTATCAGTTAATTCACTTATCAGATATTGCCAACCAGATGAAGGAATATGTAAAGCCCAATGTGGTTTTTATCAGTGTAGCTGGGCCGGATAATGGTGGAAATTTCAGCTATGGTACTACTGTAGAAGGCGTTAGAGGTGCTGTTGATGCTGCACTTGCACAGGGAGGAACTATTATTGCCGAACGAAATGCAAAGATGCCTTTTGTAATGGGAACTACTTTACATGAGAGTGAAATAGATTTTTTGGTTGATACGGATTATCACTTGCCAAGCAGCCCGGTACATAAGCCTGATGAGAGGGCCAGTAAAATTGCCAGGCTCATAACCGAGTTGTATATTAAAGATGGCTCAACATTACAATATGGAATCGGCGAAGTGCCCGAAGCAGTAACAGATGCCATCATTGAAAAAGGGGTAAAAGATTTAGGTATCCATTCTGAGTTGTTTGCCGATGCCATGAGGCGTCTCGTTGTTAATGGAAATGTTACCAACAAATATCTTGACTTTAATTTTTCATGTGCATCCATCTTTCTTGCGAATGACGAAGAGGGTTACAATTGGATGAATTTCAATAGTTCTATTCAAAGCAGGCCCGGTGAGTTTACCAATTATATTCCCAATATTGCCCGGATGCCTAAAATGCTAGCTATTAATAGTGCTATTGGAGTTGACCTGCACAGCAACATCTGGGCTGATTCGTTGAATGCCACAAGTATTTATAGCGGCATTGGAGGACAGGCAGATTTTCTCAGAGGTTCTTATCTTTCAAAATATGGAATTCCTATCATTGCTATGAAATCCACCACTTCAAAAGGTGAAAATAAAATCATGGCAAAATGCCCTGCCGGAATCACAACAACAGCCATTTCAGCCGACCCGGTTGTAGTTGTAACTGAGCATGGAGCTTTCAATCCACGAGGATTAAACATCGCTGAACATGCTGTTGGTATAGCTCACCTTGCCGAACCCGAGTGCCGTGATAAGCTACTGAAATACATCTATGACAGCAAAGAATATCACAAGCCAAAAAAAGCCTTGAACGGAAACACTCCTAAAGGATTTATACCTTATAGTGATGTTGGATAAATACTCAATTCATTTTTAGATTCTCACCTTCATTAAATTTAAGTTTGTTTTCTGCTAAACCTTGCAAAACCTGCAGGTAAAAAACTGTTTAAGATATTTTGGTAAATTTCGTCTATCTATGCCTGCATCAGTGTTCGGTGAATTAACTTTTTTTAAATAATTTGTCCAAACCTTCCATCCGAATACTTGTTAAGAGTGGTGTTCATCAAATCAGATGAATCCAGTTGTTATTTTAATAAATTTAAAATCAAACTTGATGAAAACTGTTCTAACATTTTTTACAATTTTAGTAATTGCGGGTTTTAGTGCATACGCCCAGGAATTAAAGTTTGCACAGTTATCAGAAACTGAGTTGGACAAAGATGCACGTAAGTCAGGAAGATATGGTGGGACATTTGTAAACGGTGACAACATAAATGTTTATTATTTCATGTCATCCAAAAAAGAAGGAGTTCAGGCATTTCAATACAGTTTTGACAATGACTTGAAATTCAAGTCATCTGAAGACAAGCTGATCAGTAGTGCTGATGCAAAGGCAGAATTTGCATGGTACCAACCTGAACAAGAAGTTGAAAAAATTGCAACAGGAAATGAGAAGTTCATCGAAGCCGGCGCTGCATTTGGAAGTGGCATGAAAATCACTTCAGGCCACATCAAAAAGCACTACATGCTAGGGATTTTTACAACATGGTCCTATGAACAAGAAGAAAAGGTTAAGCCTAAAGCCGGCGATATTTGGAGGGTTCAGCCAAGCGGTTACAAAACCACCAGTGATTACAATCGCCTGGCCACAACAGATGTTTTTGTTGAGGATCTTGCGAAATATGGATTTCCATTATTGGCTCCTGCCAGTGCAACACTAATTGCTGCCGGAACCATTACTGAAAAGGTTAGTATAAAAAATCCACCACCTACAAATGGAAACCGCGTTGCTTGTCTCGCAATCAATGGGATGGATTTTGAAGATATAAAATACAATACCTATATCTTACCCTACTCAGCACTCACTATGGGTTCCGGTTTGGGTCAGAATGACGATTTAACTGTACTCTTCGCACCACTAAATGCACCTTCTACATATAAGCCACACAAACCTCTGTTATGGAAGAATAATAAGGATTATTTCACCGCGATGCGCTTTAATGATGAATACACACTTGTCGATTCCACCTCTTTCAGAAGTGAACTCATGTGGGGTATTTTTGAAATCTTTAACAGCAACGAATCAACAATTATTACCGGTTTGGGTAAGGCAGATTTCGATGGTTGGGCCAGGAACGCATACATGATTGGACTAAAAAAGATTGATGCTGTACAGCTCACGAAAGTAAAGGATGGCAAAATTATTTATTCCTCGATGTGGGATGATGATGCCCTGGAAGGGAAATTAGTAATGCCCGCAGGAATAAAGGCAAAGTATCACCTGAATGCAACACAGAATACCATTCAGGATATTATCCCGCTTCCAAATGGGGATGATTTTGTGTGGGGACACTCACCGGCTGAGACATATGCTTTACAGGTATCGCCTGATGGTGAGTTGAAGGCATTTTACAGGTTTCCCAGGATTGATGAAAAAAACAGTATTTTCTACGACAATCAGTTTTTAATAAGAGGTGATGATTTGTATGTGGTACTGAATGAGCAACCGGTTGATCTATCAAACGAAACCCAGGTTCATGTTAGTACTTCAAGAACTGCTACAACTACAACTACAACTACTACTGTCAATAGACTGAATGAAGTTTTTGTGCAGTCACAGGTGGTCAGGATCAACATCAAAACCCAGGAAATGAGCAATACACTGGTTATGGATGGAAAAGAATTTTATCCAATGGGGAGTTATCCTGCACTATTTAAGGAAGATGCAATTTATTTTACCGGTAGGGAAAAAGGCCCCGGAGGGAAAGTCTTGTATGTTGGCCGCGTTGATTTGTAAGGATAATTACAGACACATATAATATTTGCGTTAATTCAGCGAAGCATCATCCCATATGAGGGTGATGCTTTGCTGTTTTTCTTATTGATTTATTTTGATGAAAATATCAGTCGTAACCGATTTAGTTTACGGAAAGAATAATAGATTCCTCACTGCACTGTGTTCCGTTCGGAATCTTTAGAGAATTACTCGGTTAGTGTTGTAAAAAGATCAAGATTTAATTTTCCCTATTTTTGCACTCTAATAATAAATGCTGGACTTTAAAATGCTGACCCACATATCCATAAAAAACTACGCACTTATAGATTCACTTGAAGTTGATTTTTCAAAGGGCTTTTCTGTGGTTACCGGTGAAACTGGTGCCGGAAAATCAATTATCCTGGGTGCTTTGTCGCTAATACTTGGGCAAAGGGCAGATGTGCAATCTTTCAAGGATAAGGATAAGAAATGTGTGATTGAAGGAACATTTGATATTGCTTCCTTGCAGCTCAAAAATTTTTTTATTTCAAATGAACTGGATTATGATCCCAAATCTATTCTTCGCAGGGAGATTTCAGTTTCAGGAAAATCCAGGGCCTTCATCAATGACACACCTGTTAACTTGAATTTACTAAAAGAAATCACAGTAAAATTGGTCGATATCCATTCGCAGCATAAAACCACCTCTTTACAAGATGAGGATTTTCAACTCGAAGTATTGGATAGCTTTGCTGGTTTGGACAATGAATTCTGGGAATACAGAAGAGGATTTTCGACCTGGATGGGCCTGAAAAGGGATTTGAAACAACAGGAGAAAGAAGAAGAAAAAGCTCGAAGCGAGCAGGATTTTTATCAATTTCAGTTTGATGAACTGGCTGAAGCTAACCTGCAAGCAGGTGAACAGGAGGAGATTGAGCAGGAACTTGAAGTTTTAAATCATGCCGGCGAAATCAAAACCCGTTTGAATAATTCTGTGCGCTTACTTTCTGATGAGCAGGGCCTGGTTGAGAAATTGGCTCTCCTGAGTAATGAACTAAAATCAATCCACTCCTACAAAAAGGAGTTTAATGATTTTTATAACCGAATAGAAAGCAACTATTTGGATATCCAGGATATTGCCAGGGAAATTGAGCGATTTGAAGAAAATATAGACATGGATCCCAACAGGGCCGATGAATTGAATGAACGCCTGAACCTAATCTATCAGCTGCAGCAGAAGCACCGTTGTGATTCTGTTGATGGTCTTATTGAAGTGAAGTTGGATTATGAACGAAAACTTTCGTCGTTTTCTTCGCTTGAAGACGGGATTAAGCGTTTAAAAAAAGAAATCAGTAAAATAGAAAAGAGTCTGGCTCAAAAAGCACAATTAATATCTGAGAAGCGGCAACTAGCAAAAGTTGATCTGGAAAAAGAAGTCCTCGATGTGATTAAAGATCTTGGGCTACCAAAGGCCCATTTTATTGTTGAGATAAAATCATTGGATGAATTAACTGAAAATGGAATAGACCAGGTCGGCTTCCTTTTCAATGCTAATCCCGGGGGTGAAGCCATGGAAGTTTCCAGGGTTGCATCGGGTGGTGAACTGTCACGTTTGATGTTGGCCATCAAGTCGATTGTTGCAGGTAAGAAATTATTATCCACTATTATTTTTGATGAGATTGATAGCGGGGTTTCTGGTGAGATTGCCGGAAAGATGGGCGCGATTATGCAAAAGATGGCCGGAGACCTTCAAATCATTGCCATCACCCACCTCCCCCAAATAGCAGCAAGAGGCGATCAGCATTACCTGGTTTATAAGGAGCAATCCGAAGATTCAACCAAAACCCATTTGAAAAAACTTAGCGATGATGACCGCATTGTTGAAATTGCCAAAATGCTCAGCGATGCCAAGGTTAGTCTGTCCGCAGTGGAAACTGCGCGGGAGTTGTTGAAGAATTAGTTCTGAGTTTTGCATTCAAAAATTGTACTTTAAATGATGGACTTCTATTCATTCTAAAAGTGCTTTTTTAATTGACATTATAATTTCAATATCATGGGATAATTATCTATCCCAATTAATATCCATTCTACATTAGATTTTTCATAGTATCTTTGCCCACCTAAAAACAATGTTATCATGGCTTACAACTTACTCAAAGGAAAAAAAGGAATCATTTTCGGCGCACTTAATAATATGTCAATCGCATGGAAGGTTGCTGAAAAAGCCCACGAAGAGGGTGCAAGTTTTGTATTAACCAATACGCCTGTTGCAATGCGTTTCGGTGAACTTGATGAATTGGCGGAAGCTACCAATTCAATAATTATCCCTGCAGATGCAAGCAGCGAAAAAGACCTGGAAGAGTTGGTGAAAAAAACAATGGAGCATTTTGGTGGCCAAATCGATTTTATCCTTCATGCCATCGGCATGTCGATGAACGTTAGAAAAGGAAATGTTTACAACGAACTCAACTACAATTACCTGGTAAAAACACTCGACGTTTCAGCCATTTCGTTTCATAAGGTTCTCCAGGTGGCTTACAGGCTTGGCGCCATAAAAGAGTGGGGTTCTGTTGTGGCTTTATCTTATGTTGCTGCCCAGCGTACGCTTTATCGTTACAATGATATGGCTGATGCAAAAGCCTTGCTGGAATCGATAGCCCGCAGCTTTGGTTACATCTACGGACGTGAACACAAGGTCAGGGTGAATACCATTTCACAATCTCCCACCAGAACTACTGCTGGTAGCGGCGTTAAAGGCATGGATGCCCTTTTGGATTTTACAGAGCGTATGTCGCCCCTGGGCAATGCCGATGCTGAAGAATGTGCCGATTATTGTGTGACATTGTTCTCGGATCTTACCAAAAAAGTGACAATGCAAAATCTTTTCCACGACGGTGGCTTTTCAAGCATGGGTATGAGCAACCGTGCCATGCAAATGTACAACCGCAGTCTTGAGTGTGATGATTGTCCGGATGTTGATGAGGATGAGACAGGAAATACGAATTAGGAATTAGTGAAGGATTTTAGTTCGGAAATATTTCCATTAACTGGTGCACTTAATATTTTCTATTGCTAGCCCGGCTCCTTCATCAAAACCCAGCATTGCATTTATCAAAGCAAATTTTGTGAACTTGTTCAGGTCGTCGATTTTTATCTGCGCAGTTTTAATTTTTCCACTCGCCAGCAACGATGTTCTCATGGTTCCTTTCAATAATGGTTGATCCGGGGTTTGCCATTCCGTACCATTAAAAATCACAATGTTAGCTGAAGAGGTATCAGTAATTAGTCCACTTTTTACAATCAAAATATCATCACATCCACCTTTTTGAAGAAGTAATTCATCAAGTTTCGATCGATCGGAATATTTAAAGTTGTAATCTATTTCATTGTTATCAACTACCTTAAGTGTTTTTACCTTTTTTGGTTGATATGGAATAAATTCTATTTTTCCGACTGTTTTTCCATAGACCACCCGGCATTTAAAAATTCCTCTACTTGCAGTATCAGGAACATCAATGATCGATTTTAAATCAATCGTGTCCTTTATATCCAGCAATTCAAACCTCGATCTATCCAATCTTTCCTGGTGAAAGGGCAGGTTATGCAAGATACCATTTTTAACTTTTATAGTTTCAAGTAATGGGAACATATATCTTTTGGATGAGTTCGTCGTATTCTTTTTTGGAATTACTCATTGAGGTGATACCTCCGCCACTTTTAAAATAAAATTGTCCGTTTTCGTTTTCGATATACCTGATCATCACGGCGCTATCAAGATCCTTTCCGTCGAAATAACCAAAAATACCAGTATAAAATCCTCTGCAATAATTTTCAACTTCATTAATAATTTCCAGTGTTTTTGGCTTTGGTGCCCCGGAAATAGATCCTGCCGGGAGAAGTTTCAGAATGATCTCACCTAACATCGATTTGAAATCTGTTGGTAGTTTCCCTGAGATTTTCGAGCTCATTTGCAGCAACTCTCCCTTGTGCGTTTTTAGTTTGTCGATATATCTGAAGGTTTCAACTTTTACATCTTCAGCAACCATACTCAGGTCATTTCTTATCAAATCGACGATGGTGTGGTGTTCGGCCAGCTCTTTTTCATCCTCCAAAAGTTTTTGTTTAGCATCCGGGATCGTAGCATCGATAGTACCTTTCATCGGGTAGGAAGAGATAATCCCATCTTCAATCTTTACAAAACATTCGGGGCTGAAAACTGTAAATTTATCCTTGAAATAAAGCTTATACTTTGCTTTGCTATTATTATAGATTTCTTTCAGTGAAAGATTCGTGTCTATTTTGCTTCTGAAAGTTAGGTTGATCAGATAGGTATTTCCATGCGCGATTTGTTTAAGGACTTTGGTAAAGGATTCATTGTACTCTGGAAACCTGGGGGGAGATGCTTTGAATGAAAAAGAATTGCCTGGAGTTTCATTTTTAGATGGGATATTTAGGCCAGGCAAAGTAAATCGTATATCCTCAGGGATTTGGTTTTCAGGGAAAACAAGTGGTTTTTCTATTTCGAAATCAATAACAAACAAAAAAGCTTGTCCTTGTGAAGCCAAAGAATTTACCTTTGCAATAAATTCAGATTTTATATTTTGCTGCCCAAACAATGAAAGTTTTATTGGTTGATAATCATGATTCGTTCACTTATAACCTGGTGAACATCATTCGCAAAAATAAGAAAGTCGGGCTTGATGTGGCACGAAATGATGAAATAAAACTTTCGGAAGTTGCAAGATATGATAAAATTTTGTTTTCTCCGGGCCCCGATATCCCACACAAGGGTGATGTGATGTGGCAGATTATCGACAGATACAAAAGTGAAAAAAGTATCCTTGGGATTTGTTTGGGGATGCAGGCTATTGGTTTGTGTTTTGGAGCAAAACTCACCAATTTGAAAAGGGTTTTTCATGGTGTGACCAGGCAAATTGAAATCCTTGATTCAGGCGATCCCTTGTTCAATAAAATTAGTTCTCCTTTTACCGGCGGACTCTATCATTCATGGATTGTAGATGAAAATGATTTTCCCGATGAATTGAATATCAGTTCAAAAAGCGAATACGGAATTATAATGTCGTTGCGGCATAAGAGTTATGATGTTTCCGGTGTACAATTCCATCCCGAGTCGGTGATGACACCGGTGGGGGAGAAGATGATTTTTAATTGGTTGACCCTTTAAGTGGCCCAATTTAAAACAAACTCATCTGCATGGATTCATCATCATCGTCAGGCTTATCTTCTTCGGTTGAAATTTCCGGCTTTGGTGGTTCAACTGCCTTTTTCTTCGCTACTTGCTTTGGTGCTTTTTTCGTTTTAGTTGTTTCTTTTGGTTCAGGTTCAATATTAGCGACTCTTCCAGTTGTTTCTTTTTCCAAAGAGGCCTTTGGTTCCTCAATAATTTCGGGAACTTTTATTACAACTTCAACATTTGTTTCCTCGCTAACCTCAATTTCTTCCGCAGTTTCTTCTTCCTCTGGTTCGGGCGGATCATAAGGTAATGGGTCCAGCCAGTTTATCTTTTTTATTGCCAGGTTTGATAGTCGTTTTCCTTTGGCTTTAAATCCTTTCACGGCAATAAATTCCTCAGTATTTATTTCCAGGTTTTCAACTTCCTTCTCATTTTTCTTTTCGTCAAAAATTACTTCCAGTATTGGCCTGTAGTCCAACGTCAGAAGGATCAGTTTTGAGTCTGTATGATCACCAATAAATGACATTTTCTTATCGGAGACTTCAATTTGAAAACGTTTCAGGTATATAAATCCCTGATTGGCATCGAGGTAGGCTACCGATACAATTTTGCGCGGATCATATTTCTCAATTACCTTCAGGTCCTCGCTAAAATGTGTGGAGATTTCAAAGCCTGATAGCTTATATTCTCCTGATCTCATAATGGTTAGGATTTTATCATCTCCTTTAAATGCGCCTAAATAAATCCCGCGATCTTCAGTATTGAGCCGTTTTACGCTATCATCAAACCAAATATCCATAGCGCCCAGCGTAGAAATACCTTCCTCCTTTTTTATGATCTTTTTCACTGAGTATTTCGTCAGTGTATTGCCCTGCGAACTTCTCCCTTTTATTGCCAGCTCACTGAAGTTGAAATCGATGGTTGTTTTCTTTACCCTCCCCTGGGGTTTAAGATTTATCCTTACTACCTCAGCCTCCCCATTAGGGTTGGATGTAAAATACAAGACCCTGCTTCCGCCATTGCCTTTGGTGAGGGTGTATTCTTTATCTCGGGTGATACCCAGGACGGCAAATCGTTTAACAAATGTTTTACCCCTTTTGCCATCTCGGTAAATCATATTGTATATCGTACGGTCGTCGTTGCGTTTGAAAACATCAATGTGTATGATGTTTTTTCCAACAAAGAACTTGTCGGCAACTTTGGTAACCATAAAAGTGCCATCTTCTCTAAATACAATAATATCGTCAATGTCGGAGCAGTCACAAACATATTCATCTTTACGAAGTGACGAACCGGCAAACCCTTCCTCACGGTTAACATATAATTTTACATTGGCAGCGGCTACCATCGTGGCTTCAATGGTATCGAAATTCCTGATTTCCGTTTTCCTTTCCCGCCCCTTTCCAAATTTCTTTTTGATTTGCCTGAAATAGTTTATGGTAAAATCGATAAGGTGAGCCAGGTGGTTTTCAACTTCTTCCAGTTCAGCTTCTATACCTTCGATAATATCATCGGCTTTAAAGGAGTTGTACTTCGAAATTCTCTTGATTTTAATCTCCGTCAGGCGGATGATATCATCACGGGTAATTTTACGTTTGAATAATTTTTTGTAAGGTTTCAATCCTTTGTCGATTGCCTCAATTACAGCTTCCCAGGTTTCACATTCTTCAATTTTACGATATATCCGTTTTTCGATAAATATTTTTTCAAGAGATGAAAAATGCCATTGTTCCTCGAGTTCCCCTTTCCTGATTTCAAGCTCAAGTTTCAGAAGGCTTACGGTATGGTCGGCTGTTATTCTGAGGATTTCATTAACGCCCATAAAATGGGGTTTCCCGTTGTAGATTACACAGGAATTTGGTGAAATTGATACCTCACAATTACTGAATGCATAGAGTGCATCTATGGTTTGATCGGGAGATACACCAGGTGCTAGCTGGATTTGAATTTCAACATTCTCCGCGGTGTTATCGTCGATTTTCTTAATCTTGATTTTTCCCTTGTCGTTGGCAGCTACAATGGACTCTATGAGATTGGTCGTAGTTGTCCCGAAAGGTATCTCAGAAATAGTAAGAGTCTTTTTATCAGTTTGTGAGATCTTTGCGCGAACCCTTACTCTGCCACCTCTTAAGCCATCATTATATTTTGTGAAATCAGCCAGTCCGCCACCCTGAAAATCGGGTAATATTTCAAATTCTTTACCTTGTAGGTATTTGATTGAAGCATCGATTAGTTCGTTGAAGTTATGAGGGAGTATTTTTGAGGCCAGTCCAACAGCAATACCCTCAACACCTTGTGCCAGCAAAAGCGGAAACTTTACGGGAAGGGTTACTGGTTCTTTGTTCCTTCCATCGTACGAAGCTTTCCAATTTGTGGTTTTTGGATTAAATACAACTTCCGATGCAAATTTTGAAAGACGCGCCTCAATATACCTGGGAGCTGCAGCACTATCGCCTGTTAATACGTTGCCCCAGTTTCCCTGGGTGTCGATGAGCAATTCTTTTTGTCCAAGTTGCACCAGGGCGTCCCCGATTGAAGCATCACCATGGGGGTGATATCTCATGGTTTGTCCGATGATGTTAGCAACTTTATTGTAGCGTCCGTCATCCAATTCCTTCATCGCATGCAATATGCGGCGATGTACCGGCTTTAGTCCGTCGATAACATCCGGCACTGCACGTTCCAGGATTACATATGATGCGTAATCGAGGAACCATGTTTTGTACATTCCTTCAAGGGCTACGGTATGGTAGTCGCTATCCGATTGTGGTTCTTCTGATAAATCGGGATTTAATTCTTCCGATTCGATTGGCTGATTTTCTTCGGCTTGGTTTTTATCTTCTTTATCCATCTACACCTGCATGCACTGTTAATTATTTTATGAGTTTAGAAACCTTTTTAAAGGCTTCTGTTCCTGAATAGCGAAGTAGTTCAAAAAGTATCGATTCGTAGCTCGTAATAATTGCGCCTTCTTTCCGCATTCTTTCAATTGCAATATTTTTATCGTTAATCCTGCGGGATGAAACACAATCCTCAACAATAACCGGAATGTATCCATTGTTCAGCAAGTCGATGGCAGTTTGCATTATGCAAACATGGGTTTCAATACCTGCGATAATAACATAACGTGTCCCGGTAAGAGCTATTTCTTCATAAAACTTTGGTTCGTCACAACAACTGAATGCTTGTTTTTCAACGAAATTAATATCCGACAAAAGATTTTTTAAAGGTTCTATAGTAAATCCAAGGCCTTTGGTATATTGCTCAGTAACCAGCATTTTAATACCTATGGTTTTTAAACCCTCAATTAGTATTGCCGTATTTTTGGTTAGTTGATCATGGTTCTGAACATGTGGATACAAGCGTTCCTGCATATCGATGATCAGTCCAATGGTGTCGTTTGCTAATATTCTCATACCTTCTTTTTTATGATTTCCAAAATCTCAGTAAAATTACTTCACCTAAAAGAAATACCAAAGCAAGAATGATAAAGGTTTTCCACAATTGAAAGCCTTTATTCAGTTCGGTAATAACTGATGATAGTGACCTTTCGGTTGATGAAATTACTCTAATGTCTTGTAATCCAGAATCTTTAATCCGTTTTTCGAGTGCAGGGCGATCCAGATTATCAAGGTCCGATTCTAAACGGTTATAGTTGAAAGCTATTCCTGCTAATTGTCTCTCGTCGATATTGATGGTATAATTGCCAGCCTTATCTATTCTATCATTAGGGAATATGTTGATCTGAGAATTCAAATTTTGAAATTCAGGGATCATTTCAAATTCCTTATCCAAACTTAAAATCTTGAACACTTTGTCACCATTTAAAGTTATGTTTCGCATTACAATATTTTCGTTGCTTCCAATGGTGTAAAATAATTTGTTACCCGGATTGCTAAGAACTGCAATTTTATAAAGTGCAGGAACAAATATGGCATGCTTGGGAAAATTGGTCCATTCAGAATCGAGTGGAGAAGCCATAATAAATACCTTGCCTCTCCCCAGGGGTTGTTCCCCAAGAAAGATGCTGCCATTTTGTAATACAAGCAATGATTCGAAAAGGGATGTGGTTTGTCTTTTGAGGCTATAATGGCTGTTCACTTTTGGGAGGTCAATGTTTTCAGGGATGGACTCAAAAACATCATTAAATAATTCACTTTGCAGGTTGATCTCACTTACCCTGGTTTCGAAGGTGTCAACTGACATATAATAGGGTGAGTCGAGATTAAGTAGAAATTCCATGTAGCTATTAAAATCGATTTCTTTCCCCGGTATTACCAACACACTTCCACCATTGTTTGCAAACCTGCTTAATTCCTGGGAAAGGCCTGAAGAGACTTCATCCAGTTTATCAAGTATGATCAGGTTAAAATTATTGAACGCAGAATAATCCAGGCGATTTTCGGATATGTTTGAATAACTAAAAGTTGAATCCTTCCCGAAAAGTGAGTTCAAATAAATATCGCCTTCACTTTCCTGGGAAATCGATAATATTGGAATTTTATTCCTGACATCATAAGAAAAGTAGAAAGCATCATCGTAGGTTATCGGGAAATCAGTTATTTCAAGCTTTCCAAACTGAATGCCGGCTTCGTTATTGGTATAAGGCATTTCAACCACAATTTCATCACCTGCGCCAAGGTCAAAACTCGCGATTGCGCGCTGCTGGTTGTTTACCAAAAGTTTAACCGGGATTTTTTCGTAGTCGATATCCGAGGCATTCCTGATTCTCACGTTGAGCTTTACAAGTTGGTCGATCCTTTGAACCGGCGAACTAAACCAGGTGCTATCGATATACAGATTATTCTTATCACTAGCCTCTACTGGGATTAAAAACAGCCTGATGGCGCTATCGGCTTCAAGATTCTCAAAATCACTGATGCTATTCTGAAAATCTGAGATGATGTATGAAGTTTTGTTTCCTGACTTGTTCTCATTAAACAGATCAGTCTGCCGTTGATAAACCTCCGACAGGCTTCTTGTAACTGAAGAAATCCTTACTTCATCCAATATTTCAAGAAATTCTTCCCTGCTTACATAACGTTGGTGCTTTCCATAGAAATTGTTGGTTAGCAATTGAAAAAGGTCGGAACTTTTATAGGCAAATGCTATATCACGTGCATTTTGTATGGCCTTATCCAGAAGGATGCCTTCCTGGGCACCGGCTTCCATGCTGAAGGAATTATCGACAAAAATACTGACCTGGTTCTGGCTGTCCTGCTTCACTTCATTTTCGGCAACCGGGATGTAGGGCTGGGCAAAAGCCAGCACCAGTGCAGCAATGGCCAGTATCCTCAGCAAAAGGATGAGGAGATGTTTGAGTTGTGATTGCTTTTGTGTTTGTTGTTTCAGTTCCTCTATGAACTCAACATTAGTAAAGTAAACCTTTTGAAATTTCCTGAAATTAAAAAGATGAATAATTATAGGAATAGCGATGGCAAATAAGCCGAATAAAAATAAAGGGTTTACAAACTGCATAGAGGCTCCTGATGATATTTATCTTTCTAAAACGCCGGCAAATTTAATTATTATCTCCTTAACATTTTTTGAATAATTAATTGGTTAAGGTTTAATATTAAGAAAAAAAATAACCCCGGAAATATGGATGGTACCGGGGTTAGCATTAAGGAGGATATTAAATATTAGTTTTCACGCAAAACGTATTCGTCATATTCAAGCTCAAACCTCAGTTTGTGTTTTGATTCTTCGATGGCAAGGGATGAGAAAATCTTTTTAAGGCTATCGTTGGGTGCCACTTCCGACAGGTCCATGTAAAGTTTAAATGCATTCTTTTCTCGTTTCATAGCCAGTATCAGTGCATCCTCATAGGGCATATTTGGTTTAGGCTTGACATCTACGAGATAATCACTCATCTTAAGATCAAGAACTTTTTCATTCTTTACAGTAAAAGTTCCTTCAGTTTTTATTTTTGTAAGAAAGGCTTTATGGCCCATTTCTTCTTTAGCAAATTGGGTAAAAACCTTTATCATTTCTTCATTGGTCGATTCGTTGGCCAGCTGGGTGTAAAAGTCTACCGCATTTTGCTCGTTGTTGATGGCAAAGTCGAGAATGTCGTCGATTGATTTGAATTCTTTCATTTTAATATTATGGTTTGTAATTTGTACCAAAATTCAGTGGTTGACAAATTTAGAAAAAAATTCAGATTATGAAGTATTTTTTTTCTAACGCTGATTCACAAATATGAACTCGGACAAGGCCTGGGCATAACTTCTTCACTCATTACTTTTTTTATCAACTCGCTTAATCGTGTGTCTCTCATTCATTCGTTCAATCTTTTCCTTATTTCCTCATTCTCCACCAAAAAAAAAGCTCTCAACCAAAAGGATGAGAGCCTGGAAAATATATTGAGTTATGAATTAAATCACACCCTGATCCATCATAGCGTTGGCTACTTTCAGGAATCCTGCAATATTAGCACCCTTTACGTAATTGATGTACCCGTCTTCTTCTGTACCGTGTGTTTCACATTGCTCGTGAATACTCTTCATAATTTGATGTAGTTTGGCATCAACCTCTTCACGCGACCAGTTGATTTTCATAGAGTTTTGTGACATTTCAAGTCCTGATGTGGCAACACCACCTGCATTTACAGCTTTGCCAGGTCCGAAAAGTACTTTGTTTTCCAGGAATACTTCAACTGCTTCCGGAGTTGATGGCATGTTGGCGCCTTCAGCTACACATACGCAACCGTTTTTCACCAAATCTTCTGCATCTTCTTTGTTCAATTCGTTTTGAGTTGCACAAGGAAGGGCTACATCGCACTTAACTTCCCAGGGATGTTTTCCCTGTACAAATTTTGCACCTGTAAATTCATAAGAATAAGGCTTAACAATATCCTGGTTAGATGCCCTTAACTCGAGCATATACTCAATTTTTTCACCTGAAATTCCATCCGCATCGTAAATATATCCATCAGGTCCTGACAGTGTAACTACTTTGCCGCCAAGTTCGGTAACTTTTTGTGCTGCACCCCATGCTACATTTCCAAAACCCGAAATAGCAACAGTTTTGCCTTCGAATGTTTGGCCTTTGGTTGCCAACATTTCCTGAGCAAAATAAACTGTACCATAACCGGTAGCCTCAGGACGTATCAAACTACCACCCCAATTAACTCCTTTTCCGGTGAGAACTCCGGTGTGTTCGCGTGCCAGTTTTTTGTACATACCATAGAGGAATCCAATTTCGCGTCCGCCAACACCAATATCACCAGCAGGAACATCAGTATCTGGGCCAATGCTGTGCCAGAGTTCCAGCATGAACGACTGACAAAAACGCATGATTTCCGCATCGGATTTTCCTTTAGGATCAAAATCGGAACCACCTTTTCCACCACCCATAGGCAGTGTGGTAAGACTGTTCTTGAAAATTTGTTCAAAACCAAGGAATTTTAAAATGCTAAGGTTAACACTCGGGTGAAAACGCAATCCGCCTTTATATGGCCCGATCGCATTGTTGAATTGTACCCTGTATCCGAGGTTTACCTGTACATTGCCGTTATCGTCAACCCAGGGTGCCTTAAATGTAAAGATACGATCTGGTTCAACAACTCTTTTGATGATACCTGCAGTAGCAAACTGCGGATTTTCAAGTAAAACGTCTTCCAGTGATTCGAGCACTTCCCTTACTGCCTGAAGGTATTCTACTTCACCAGGGTGTTTTGCTTCAAGGTCGTTCATGAACTTTTCAAGATCCATAATGCAAATGTTTTTATTGTTTGTGAATGATGTTAATTGACTATTGTTATTCAAATAACGGTACGATTTTTTGCGCGGCAAAGAACTATCTTTCATGTGAGATGGCAAACAGTTTCATCCTGAATTTTTTGATTTGTAAGGAGATGTAAGATGGAAGAGGAAGTGAAGTGTCGGAGTGCATTGCTGGACTGGGATTTGCGGGAGATTGTAGTTTTAACAATCGAACCACTATATAATTATTGTATTTAAGGTTTCGACCTCAATTCCCTTCAAAAACCATCTGTTGGTGCGAATTAATAAATCTTATTTTTAGTTAACAAAATGGCCTGTTTTGTGTTTAATAGCTGAATGAAACTATCTTTGAGCTCAATTAACAAACTCAATAAATTATGACTACAAGAAAAACTACGTTTGCAATACTAATCAGTCTGCTGATTCTATGCACATCAAGTGTTAATGTTTTCGCTGATGGGCAAGGTGAAAAATATAAACTACATTTTAAAAATGTTGTCTTTACACCTTCTGAAAATTTATCTGAATTGGCTACCACAATATCCCTGGAGCCGGAACTGGTATTCCGGGGCAAGGCATTTAAGCTTGTTCAGTTTTATGAATTACCGGATAATGCATTGAAAGATCAGTTAAAAGCACATGGGATTGAATTATTGGATTACATTCCACACTTCGCCTATTTTGCTTCTATCGATGAAAATATTGATCCATCTGATTTGCCTGATGCCAATATCCGGAGTATTATTGATGTGGATGTTGATGTTAAATTGTCCCCAATGCTATACGAAGAAAGCTATCCTGATTATGCGTTTCGGGAGGGAGGTATGCTGGAGTTGATGGTGAGTTATTACCCAAACATCGAATCCAATGTTGCTGTAGATGCGTTGGCAAATGCAGGATATAAAGTTCTAAAGCGTGAAGATGCCGGCTCTTATGTCCATTTAGTGACTTCAACGGAGCAGATTCGTTCATTGGCTTCTTTACCTTTTGTAGTATTTGTTGAACCTGTTTTTCCATCACCCGAACCTGAAAATTACACTGGACGTACTTTACATCGCAGTAATGCCATTGCCTCAGATTACGATGCAGGAAGGCATTATGATGGAACTGGTGTAAATGTGGTGCTCCAGGATGACGGAGTAATTGGGCCACATATCGACTATGAAGGAAGAATAGGGCAACAATTTCTTAGCTATAACTGGGGCGATCATGGCGACCATTGTGCGGGCATCATCATGTCGGCCGGCAACCTCGATCCGAAGGTTAGAGGAAATGCTTTTGGCTCGACTTTATGGGTATATGGGGCATCTGATTATCCGGGATTTTCGTCAATTCCATCTACCTATTTTAGTTACGATATTCGCGTTACCTCAACATCGTATAGTAATGGCTGTAACGCTGGCTACACAACCCTTTGCAGAACAATGGATCAGCAGGTCAGGAATTATCGTTCGCTGATGCATGTATTTTCAGCTGGGAATGATGGTAATTCGAATTGTGGTTATGGAGCAGGTCCGGGATGGGGAAACATTACCGGAGGTCACAAAGTAGGTAAAAATGTTATTGCTGTTGCCAACCTGAATTACCAGGATGGTCTATCCAGTTCAAGCAGCCGGGGTCCTGCACACGACGGCCGTATAAAACCAGACCTTGCCGCAAAAGGATCAAGCGTTTATTCAACAACCAACCCAAATAGTTATACTTATAAATCAGGTACTTCTATGTCTTGTCCCGGTACTGCAGGCACGATTACTCAATTGTACCAGGCCTACCGCGAAATTACAGCTGAAGAGCCTGCCGGTGGTTTGATGAAGGCCTTGTTATTAAATACTGCTGAAGATTTGGGAAATCCAGGCCCGGACTTTAAGTTTGGTTGGGGCAGGATCAATGCTCTGCGTGCTGTACAGGTAATCGAAGATGGCAGGTATGATTCTGCAACCATTACAACAGGCGAAACATTTACACACCAATTCGAAGTACCCGAAAATACTGCACAAATGCGTGTAATGGTTTACTGGACCGATTATTTTGCTTCGATAAATAGCAACTGGGCTTTGGTAAATAATATAGATATAACCGTTACTGACCCCGCTTCCAATGTTTGGAATCCATGGGTGCTCAATCATTATCCAAACGCTGACAGCCTGGATAAAGATGCAGTAAGAGGTGTCGATAACAGGAACAATATGGAACAGGTTACCCTTGATTCTCCGGAGGTAGGAACCTATACTTTGTCAGTCGAAGGGGTGAATATTCCGCAGGGGCCACAACAATATTTTATTATTTACGAATTCATTTCTGATGGTGTTGTTGTTACTTACCCAATTGGTGGCGAAAGGATAGCACCTGGTGAGGATGAAACAATCCGCTGGGATGCATTTGGTGATGACGAGCCCTTTACCATTGAATATTCACTTGATAATGGTGAAAGCTGGGTAACTATTACTGACGATTATAACGGAAGTTTAAGACAATACGATTGGACTACTCCTACTGCTGTCACTGCTCAGGCATTGGTAAGAGTATCACGGGGTGAGTCTGTTGGTCAAAGCATCGAACCGTTTTCGATGATTGGTGTACCAGAAAACCTGCAGGTTGACTGGGCTTGTACTGATGGTTTGCATTTGAGTTGGATAGAAGTATATGGAGCCGGATCTTACGAGGTATTTATACTGGGTGAGAAATATATGGAATCCCTTGGCACAACAACCATAAACTCTTTTATTGTTGATGGTATCAGTTCATCGGAAACAAACTGGTTTAGTGTTCGTGCAATAGGTGAAAATGGTGCCCAGGGTCGCAGGGCCATTGCAATTGAGAAAACCCCGGGTACTTTTGATTGTAACGAAGTGGATGCCATGATGGTTTCTGTTCCCACTGCAGGCTGGGGGATTTTCCAGTCGTGTATGGATGTATCCGATTTGGCTGTTCAAATAGAAGTGAAAAATTATGGTTTGGAGCCTATAACCAACCCTGACTTTTCCTACCAGCTTGATGGCGGCGATGTTGTTACTGAATCTTATGTTGGTACAATTGAACCTGATTCTCTGCTCCTCTATACTTTCATCGAAAAAATCGATATCTCATCAATTGGTTCTTATATGCTAACAACCTGGGTGGATTACCCGCTCGATCAGAATCCGGATAATGATTTGCTGGAAGTTCCCATTGAAGTCATTGAGGGTTCTTCCTGGTATCCGGGTGAGACCCAAACCTTTGATAGCTGGCAAAATTGCCTTTCTATTCCTGTTTGCGAACTATACGTCTGTCCACTCGAGGAGGGTTGGATAAACCTTACCAACGAAGTATATGATATGAGCGACTGGAGGGTTTACAGTGGTAGTACATCTACCGGTGGTACAGGCCCATCTTTTGACCATACCACCGGAACGGCTGATGGGAAATATTTGTACATTGAACCTTCGGTTTTTTGTTTCTATAAAGAGTCGGTTGTAACCATGCCATGCGTTGATCTTTCAGCTGCAAACAGACCTGCGATTTCATTCTGGTACCATGCCTGGGGTTCCGATATAGGAAGATTTCATGTGGATGTTTTTGCAGATTCAGAATTGATCCTTGATGCAATTGAACCTATAGTTGGAAACCATGGCAACGAATGGATTTATGTGGAAATGGACATTGCACCATACGTAGGTCATGTAATTGGGATAAGATTACGTGGAGTTACAGGGGGTGGACAAGGTGGCGATTTTGCCATTGACGATGTGAGTATTCTTGATGTTACTTCTGTAGATGAGAATTCAACTTCCGGGAACCGGGTTTCTGTTTATCCAAATCCAACCACAGGAATTTTTACGGTGAGCGCACAATCAGCAGATTTTGATGATTACACCATTAAGGTCACTGATATTTTTGGCAGGAAGGTTTTTGAAAAATCTGCCAATGCAAATTCTACATTTATAAATGAAGTTGTCGACCTCTCTGATTATCCCGCTGGCATCTATATTGTAGAATTGGTTTCAGATCAGGGGACCTTTAAGAAAAAGTTAAATTTGAGATAAAAAGATTTCGATGTTGAGAAAAATCCCCGAAATGCAAAAGTGTTTGGGGGATTTTTTTTTGAACATTGTAAGGTATGCAATCGCTGAGCTACGTGGGGATGGCGACCCTGGTATTAAAAGGATGTCGTCTCATTCAGGGTTTTCATCCCTTTCCTGTGGCAGGGCTTTAAACCCTTGGCATACACTTCAAAGATTTCGGTGGTGGAAGCGGTTTGCCACGTCGCTTCGCTTTTTGCAAATTCAGCCTTCATGGGTATATATTTCATCCGATATGGTAGTTCCAAAGACGGGCTATTGTGAGCGAGGTGACGCCCGACTTGCCGCGAGGCAGGCAATCTGCCATGCAAAAGGGATAAGTTCGAATAGAATCACTTTTATTATCTCAACAACAAGAGTTTCCTACTCACAGAAAGTCCCTCCATCTCCAATCTCAATAAATACATTCCCTCCTTCATTCCTTGTGCATCCCAAACAAAATTATGCTCCTCTGCCTGCAAAAAGCCTGAGTGTAGGGTTTTGACTATCCTTCCGGTGATGTCGATGATTTCAAGATTTACATAAGTTGTTTCAGGAAGGGTGAAGAGGATGATTGTTTTTGATTGGAACGGATTAGGAAAACACTGA
>Ga0070728_10000827_pt1 | contig 54461 bp, 43 predicted proteins | sample tdDd471_FD_66723 | JGI IMG/M metagenome (GOLD analysis project Ga0070728, IMG submission 66723) | Marine sediment microbial communities from the Atlantic coast under amendment with organic carbon and nitrate - tdDd47.1 | ecosystem: Environmental > Aquatic > Marine > Coastal > Sediment | place... | reverse complement strand
TGTCCCAAACCCATTTTGTTCAGATAAATTTCCAGGATTTCATGTTTAGTCAGTCTTCTTTCGAGCTGAAGGGCCATCCAGAGTTCCCTGATTTTTCTTGTAATGCTGCGTTCTGTTCTGTCGGCATAGAGGTGCCCTGCAACCTGCTGGCTCAGGGTGCTGCCTCCTGAAATATACTGGAATGTTATAATTTTAAATACGGCTCTTGAGAACCCTTTTATGCTGAAACCGTTGTGTTTAAAAAACTGATCGTCTTCTCTTGTTATCAAAGCTGTGATCAGAGACTTCGGCATTTCGCTTATCCGAATTTCCTCGCGCTTCTCATTGCCGAAAAATTCAGTTATCAGGTTTCCGTTTATATCCAGAATCTGAGTGGGAAGCGCCGGAATGTATTCACCAAAATTTTCTGTGTTCTCGATATTCCTGGTTATAGCCACAGCGAATCCCAGGCTTATGCCCAGTCCAATTGATACAAGACCTAATAAGCCTATAAGTGAAATCAGAATTATTTTTCTCGTTCCGGAAATGATCATGCAATAACGTACCTATCTTTACAAGTTTGTAATTAAACTTCTTTTGCAAAGGTTAATACATAATGAGCATTAAATAAACAGGAAATTTTCTTTTAAGCTACAACATGCTCAAACTGGCTGTTGTAGAGATCGGCGTAAAATCCCTGTTTCTCCATCAATTCACTATGGTTTCCCTGTTCGACAATATCTCCTTCATTCATAACCAGTATCAGATCGGCATTTTTAATGGTTGAGAGCCTGTGGGCGATAATGAAACTGGTTCTACTCTCCATCAACCCGTCCATTGCTTTCTGAATTAAACCTTCTGTTCTTGTGTCGACAGAACTGGTCGCTTCATCCAGGATCAGAATTCGCGGATCCGCCAATATCGCTCTTGCGATTGTCAGAAGCTGTTTCTGTCCCTGGCTGATATTGGAGATCTCTTCGTTGATTTTCATGTTGTAACCCTCGGGCCATGTGCGGATAAAATGATCAACATGAGCTGCTTTTGCTGCATTTATCACTTCTTCATCACTGGCGTCGGGTCTTCCGTAGCGAATATTTTCCATAACAGTGGAATTGTATAACCACGTATCCTGGAGAACCATGGCAAAATTCTCTCTAAGATCTTTCCTGGTAAAATCTCTGATATCCATGCCATCTACCAGAATAGATCCGGCATTCACATCGTAGTAACGCATAAGCAGTTTGACCATTGTCGTTTTTCCGGCGCCCGTAGGTCCGACGATGGCAATCTTCTTACCGCTTTCGGCAACTGCTGAGAAATCTTTGATAACGGGGATCGTTTCGTCGTATCCGAAGTGCACATTTTTGAATTCCACTCGGCCTTCGATATATTCCGCTTTTACAGGATTGCTGTTTTCTGCAATTTCCTGCTCTATATCGAGGAATTCAAAGACACGCTCTGCAGCGGCAACAGTCTGCTGGAGAACATTGCTGATATTGGCTATTTGTGTCAGAGGTTGTGTGAAATTCCGTACATACTGGATAAATGCCTGGATGTTTCCGAGAGATATCATATTTCTCACAGCCAGCCAGCCTCCGAGTATGGTCACTGCCACATAACTGAGGTTTCCGAAGACCATCATAAGGGGCATCATCAATCCTGAGAGAAACTGACTTTTCCAGGCTGATTCATGTAATTCTTCATTGAACTCGCTGAACTCTTCAATGCTTTTTTCTTCGCCGTTAAAGGCCTGCATGACAACATGGGCAGAAAACATCTCTTCAATATGGCCGTTCACATGGCCTAATGATGCCTGCTGCTGTTTGAAATATTTCTGGCTTTTCTTGATTATAAATGCAACAGTTCCCATGGAAAGGGGAATGATAAGCAGGGCAGTCAGAGTCATGCGCCAGTCGATGATAAACATCATGATCAGAACTCCCGCTACTGTTACAACACTGGTGATCATCTGGGTCAGGCTCTGACTCAGGGTTTGATTTATTGTATCTACATCATTGGTGATCCGGCTGAGAACATCTCCATGGCTGTTTTTATCATAATAGCTAAGAGGAATTTTGTGCATCTTTGCGGCGATGTCCTTTCTGAAGCGATAGGAAAGATTGGCAGATACACCTGACATGAGCCATCCCATGATATAGGCAAATACACTGGCTACGGTATACAAACCGAGAGTCAGCAGAAGTATCTGTCCGACTATGCCGAAATCGATGTTTCCTGTACCGGAAATTTTCGCCATGACGCCTCTGAATAGTTCTGTCGTGGCCCGCCCCATGATCATCGGTCCCAGTATATTGAACACTGTAGAGAGTGCGGCAAAGAAAAAAACTACAAGAATAGTCACTTTGTAATGGCCCATATACTGAAGCAGGCGTTTTATACTTCCCTTGAAGTTTTTAGCCGATTCACCTTTCATCATTCCATTGGGACCGTGCCCGCTGCCGGGACCACCGCGGTTTCCTTTTTTTTTCGTGGATCCTTTCAGTCCCTCTTTTCGAATATTTTTTATATCGCTCATTATTCCACTTCCTTAATTGATAACTGGGAGAGTACAATTTCCCTGTAGGTTTCACATTTTTCCATCAATTCCCTGTGTGTTCCCATGCCGACTAGCGCACCTTCATCGAGTACGAGGATCTGCTGGGCCTGCATTATCGTGGAGACTCTCTGGGCGACAATTATCCGGGTTGTATCTTTAAACTCTTTTTCCAGTTCTCTTCTCAATTCCGCATCAGTTTTGTAGTCCAGTGCGGAAAAACTATCATCAAATATCAAAATGGGATAATCCTGTGTCAGTGCTCTGGCAATGGATAAACGCTGCTTCTGTCCACCAGATACATTGGCTCCGCTCTGACTGATGGCAGAAGAGAAACCGTCTTCCCTGCCCGATATAAAATCCATGGACCGCGAAGTCTCGGCAGCTTTTTTCAGCTGTTCATCACTTAATTCGTCAGTCCCGTATTTCAGGTTGCTCTCTATGGTTCCGGAGAAGAGAATACTCTTCTGAGGAACATATCCGATTTTAGTTCTGAGATCGTGTATCTCTACATCCTGTATATTTTTTCCATCAATTAAGATCTGTCCGTTTTGTGCATCATAGAACCGGGGGATAAGGTTTATAAGGCTTGATTTCCCACTCCCTGTAGAACCTATTATGGCTGTTGTTTGACCGGGAAATGCTTTAAATGAGATATTGTTCAGTGCCAGATCATCGGCACCGGGATATTTGAAGGAAACATTTTTAAACTCCACTAATCCCCTGGTGTCTTCCGGCAGGTTTACTGGAGAATCGGGATTTTTAATGGAGCCTTCAGTTCTGAGAACTTCACTGATCCTGTCTGCTGAGACTGAAGCCCTGGGAATAAAGATAAAGGCCATGGATAGCATAAGGAATGCCATAACTATCTGCATGGCATACTGGAGAAAGGCCATCATATCTCCTACCTGCATAGTGGATGCGGCTATTTGTTCGGCTCCAAACCAGATGATAGCCAGAGAGAGTACATTCATTATCAGCATGATCACAGGCATGAGCAGAACCATAACCCTGGTGACAAAGAGATTCACTTTTGTCAGCTCTTTATTGGCATCGTCAAAGCGCTCTTTCTCAAATTCCTGCCTGTTGAATGCCCGCACAACCAGAAGGCCTGTGAGCTGTTCCCTCGCCACTTTGTTGACCCGGTCAATCAGTCCCTGTATTGCTTTGAACTTCGGCAGGGCAATAGACATTACCACAGCGACGAGCCCCATAAGTACAAGAACGGCCAGAGCTATAATCCAGGCCATGGAAGGGGCTTTTCCAAAAGCCCTGATCACTCCACCAATACCCATTATCGGTGCAAAGAGAACCATTCGTATCAGCATAAAACTGACCGACTGTATCTGGGTAATATCGTTGGTATTCCGCGTTATGAGTGAAGCTGTTGAGAAGTGATCAAATTCAGCATTGGAAAAACTTTCAACCTTTGTAAACAGATCCAGTCTCAGATTTCTCGCTACTCCAGCAGCTACTCTGGCGGCTATAAAACCGACAATAATTGTGGCTATGGCTGAGATGATGGTGATCAACAGCATGAATCCACCAGTCCGGAAGATGTAGGAACTCTGAATTTTTTCCCCATCGATCCCCAGCCTTTCATATTCATTCTTTACAGCTTGAATACCCATCTGAGTTTTCATGTTTCCAACAACAGAGGCTGCAATTTCTTCTTTTTCACTACCCGTTGTATTTGCAAGAGTTATAAAGCTGTATATAAAATCCTCTCTGAACTCCGTATCACTTTCAAAAAGATCAGAACCTTTTTCTGTCAGAGTATAGATTCCACCGGCACTCTCAGAACGTTCATAAGCACTGTCGAATTTATTCATATGCTGAGGATCTAATAATAATTCCAAATTTTCTCTGGTTTGCGATTGCAGAAACCCGGGGATTGATGATTCAATTCCCCCTTGCTGCAGTCCGACATTGACTATTTTTGACAGATAGTCGGGTAGCGCCAGATCCATATTGACCTGAAGGAATAATAGAGCGACGGCAAGTAAAATCGCTCCAAGGTAAGGTAAATAATACCGCCATATTTTTAACAATTGTCTTTCTCCTGTTTGTGATGGTGATGGACCGGGCCGAGTTCTTTGATTTTACTGACCATTATAGTCAACGCTTCAGTCACTATTTCTGATTCGTCGGGTGTGATGTTTTTTTCAAGTGAATCGATCCAGGAAACTCTCGCCTCTCTGGATTTTTTAACGACATCCATTCCCTGCTCAGTGATCGCGTGATATTTTTTCCGACGGTCTTCGGGTTTTTCATATCTTGAAACGAAATTCAGCTGTACCAGTTTTTCCAGAAGCTGACTGACAGCCGAATTGCTGATATCAAGCATTTTACTGATTTCGCTCACCAGACATGGTCCACCTTTGTGCAATCGGTGGAGAATGATCAGCTGGCTGAAAGATAGATTGTAATTCCTTCCGAACTGGAAATAATTGCTCATGCTTATATGCATGGTGTTATCAATAAATTCCTGCATTATCTTTCTAAGATCAGTGTTATCTTCTGAATCCATAAGGCCCCTTTATATTTAAGCTTGCTTAACTATTAAGTTTACCTTAATATAATAAAGATAAGAAATCGAGTCAAAGGAAAATAATAATGATTCTGGCAATGGAAATAATTTTTGATGTACTTTATCTACTGACAATCTGGATTCTGGTGATTCTCATGTTCCGGAAAAAGGAAAACCTTTCAACAGAAAACAAAAAAATAGGAATTCTATTCCTTTCAGCCTTCTTCCTTCTTGCTCTGGGAGATACGGGACATGTGGGATTTCGCGTATTGGCATTTGCCACAGGGGGACTCGATGCAAATCCTTTTCTGGTCGGAGCGGGATCTCTTGCAACGGCCATCACAGTAACATTCTTTTATATGATTACCGCCGAAATCTGGCGAGTGAGAATTTCCGGCAACAAAAATGTTTTATGGTGGATATTGATGCTTACAGGTATTGTCCGGTTGATCATCATGATTTTTCCACAGAACCAGTGGGGCCAGGTCGTACCACCGCACCAATGGTCTCTTTACAGAAATATTCCCTTAATGATACAAGGCCTCGGAATAGGGTTGCTGATCCATATCTCCGGAGTTAAGAGAAAGGATCGCTTCCTGAAGAATATCAGTTATATGATTTTTCTCTCTTATCTCTTTTATACTCCGGTTATTCTCTATGTTCAGAAAATTCCTATGCTCGGTATGCTGATGATTCCGAAGACTTTGGCTTATGTGGCGATAGCTTTTATGGCTTACAGTTTGTTTAAGGAAAAGATCAGGAAATAGCCGCTTTTATTACATTCAGCAAAATGCTTGACCTTTTGTTCTAACAGAAGTATTAATAGATCTATTAAATAGGAGTATTAATACTTTGAAAAATGATCAGTCAATGGAACTTGAGATCCTCAATGCAGCAGAAAAGCTGTTTCTGAAGAAAGGTTTTGCCCTTACTTCTACTACTATGATCGCTAAGGAAGTCGGTTGTAACCAGGCACTCGTTCACTATTATTTCCGGACTAAAGAAAAGCTTTTTGAATCTGTTTTCAAAAATAAGCTTATGATTTTTTTCTCTTCATTTATGGAAATCGATACACAGGGATTCTCTTTTGAAGAAAAACTGAGGTCGAAAATTGAGGCTCATTTTGATGTGCTCTATGAAAATCAGCAACTGCCATTTCTTATCATCAATGAGCTTATTACCAATCCCGATCGTATATCCTCTATTAAAGAACAGTTTAAAGATAAACTGGGAACAATATTTCACCAGTTCACTGCAGAATTGGAAGTGGAAATTCAAAAGGGTAATGTTAGACCTGTTTCTCCATTGGATATTGTTTTCTCAGTCTTAGCTTTGAATGTTAGCTTTTTCATTCTAAAGCCAATCATACTTGAAACACTGGGGCTCGATGATGATCAATTCAATCAATTTGCCGCAAAGAGAAAAGAAGAAAATGTCGCGACAATATTAAATAGTCTCAGACCTCAATAAGGATATATATATGAAACTTACAAAACTGATATTAGCTGCTGTTACTACTGTAATTTTCCTGTCTGCCTGCTCTGATAATAGTGAAATAGTCACCGCTTCGGGAGTCTTTGAATCAAGAGAGATCATTCTTTCGTCACAATCTACAGGGGAGATTCTCAATTTTGATATCAATGAAGGTGATAAAGTGGTTGAACAGCAGATTCTTGGATCAGTTGATTCGGTACAGCTTGAACTGAAAAAGGATCTGCTGCTTAAAAATATTGAGATCGCTGAGACCCGTCGATTCGATATTGAGGTTCAATTGGCCCCTCTTGTACAGCAGCTTGCATCTGCAGAGAGGGAAAAGCTGAGAGTGGATAATCTTTTAAAAGCCGGTGCGACTACTGAAAAACAATATGATGACATTATGGCTCAGATCAGGCTGATAGAAAAACAGCTCAGTGCTCAACGTTTATCTTTGGAGAAAAGCAATCTCATTATCAACGGAGAAATAGAATCGCTCGAAGTGCAGCTGGAACAGATTGAAGACCAAATCAAACGATGCACTGTTCTCAGCCCTATTTCAGGTACTGTACTGGCCAAATATGCTGAAGCGGGAGAATTTGCTGTAACAGGGAAAGCTCTTGTAAAAATAGCAGATATGGAAGAGATGACTCTTCGCGCTTATATTACATCGGACCAGCTGACAACTATGAAACTGGGTGAAGAGGTTGAAGTCGTCGCCGATTTTGGAGAAGAGGAAAACCGATTCTACAAGGGTACGATCAATTGGATCTCCGATAAAGCCGAGTTCACACCGAAAACAATCCAGACACGGGATGAGCGGTCCAATCTTGTTTATGCGGTAAAAGTCTCTGTCCCCAATGATGGATTCCTTAAAATCGGAATGTACGGCGGGATCAATTTAAATAATGAATAAAATCATTCAGGTACAGAATCTGTATCGAACATATGGAAAAGTTCAGGCTCTCTCCAATATCAGTTTTGACGTAGAGGAAGGGGAAATATTCGGTATTATCGGTCCCGATGGTGCCGGAAAAACCACTCTGTTCAGAATCCTGACAACTCTCTTATTGGCTGACAGTGGTTCAGCTTTTGTTGATAATTGTGATGTAGTAAAAAAATACCGCGACATCAGAAAAAGGGTAGGTTATATGCCCGGTAAGTTTTCTCTTTATCAGGATTTATCTGTTGAGGAGAATCTGCAGTTTTTTGCAACGGTTTTCAATACTACCATTGAAGAAAATTATCACCTGGTCCGGGATATTTATGTACAGCTTGAGCCTTTTAAAAAAAGAAAAGCCGGTGCCCTTTCGGGAGGGATGAAACAAAAACTGGCCCTTTGCTGTGCTCTGATTCACAAACCGAGAGTCCTGTTTCTCGATGAACCGACTACCGGTGTCGATCCGGTCTCACGTAAAGAGTTCTGGGAAATGCTCGGAAAACTGAAAACCGAAGGAATCAGCATCCTTGTATCAACTCCCTATATGGATGAAGCCGGGAGATGTGACAGAATTGCCCTTATACAGAATGGGGCTTTCCTCAAAATTGAAACGCCTGATAAGATTAAGAAAGATTTTGCACTACCACTTTGTGCTGTACATGGTAAATCTATGTTTGCCCTGTTAAAAGATCTGAGAGAATTTGATGGAATCTACAGCTGTTTCCCCTTTGGGGACACTCATCATGTGGCATTTAAAGATGAATCAGTTTCTATTGAAGAGCTGCGATCATATCTTGAGAAAAAGGGACATGATGATTTGATACTCAACACAATCGGCGCTGGAATCGAAGATTGTTTTATGAATCTGGCAGATGGAGAGGTCTCTTTATGAGTGTTGTGCAAACAGAACAGCTGACAAAGAAATTCGGTCACTTTACTGCTGTTGATCATATCAGCTTCGAAGTCGGGAAGGGAGAGATTTTCGGCTTTCTCGGAGCCAATGGTGCCGGCAAAACTACAGCTATGCGCATGCTTTGCGGTTTGAGTAAACCCACTTCGGGCAAAGGGATTGTATCCGGATATGATATTCACAAAGATACAGAAAAGATAAAGCGGAATATCGGTTATATGAGCCAGAAATTTTCCCTCTACGAAGATCTGACAGTCAGAGAAAATATCCGATTGTACGCAGGTATTTACGGAATAAAAGAAAAGGAAATCGCACCAGGGACAGATCTGCTGCTGGAAGAACTGGGATTTCTCAAGGAAAAAAATACTCTTGTAAAATCGCTACCTCTTGGATGGAAACAGAAACTGTCATTTTCTGTAGCAATTTTTCATAACCCGGGAATCGTTTTTTTAGATGAGCCCACAGGCGGGGTGGATCCCTCTACAAGAAGACAGTTCTGGGAGCTGATCTACAAAGCAGCTGATCAGGGGATAACCGTTTTTGTAACCACTCATTATATGGATGAAGCGGAATACTGTAACAGGGTTTCAATTATGGTTGATGGCAGGATAGAAGCGCTGGATAGCCCCGCCAATCTGAGGAAGAATTATGAATGTGATTCCATGGATGGTGTTTTTCACCAGCTGGCCAGAAAAGCAAAAAGGCAGGCCGACTGATATATGAAACAGTTTTTTATATTTGTAAAAAAAGAGTTCTACCATATTTTTCGTGATACTTGGACGATGATCATTCTCCTGCTTCTTCCCATTCTGTTGCTGGTCCTATTTGGATACGCCCTATCTACTGAAGTCAGGAATACGGAAGTAGCCGTTCTCGATCACTCAAAAGATGCGGCAACGGAGAGAATTATAAGTCTTCTCGATATGAGTGATTATTTTGATGTCATATATTTCCTTGATTCTCCCGAAGAGATTCACCAGATATTCAGCAATGAGAGTCCCGGTCTTGTTATTGTATTCAGTGAAGATTTTTATGACAATATCGTCCATACGGGAGAGGCAGCCATACAGCTTCTATTAGATGGAACAGATCCCAATACTGCTGTCAATATCAGCAATTATGCGACAACCATTATAATGGGTTATCAACAGGAATTGCTGGAAATCTTTTCAGCTCCTTTTCAGATAAAAATCACTCCCCGTTTTCTCTACAATCCGGAAATGAGAAGTTCATATAATTTCGTTCCCGGTGTTATGGGAATGATTCTCATGCTTGTCTGTGCCATGATGACTTCTGTATCAATAGCCCGGGAGAAAGAAACGGGAACAATGGAAATACTGCTCGTTTCTCCCATGAAACCGCTAATGATCATTTTTTCAAAAGTAGTTCCTTATTTTTTTCTTTCCTGTATAAATCTTGTGACTATATTACTTCTGGCTGTTTTTCTACTTGATGTCCCAATTGTCGGAAGCCTGGTTACTCTGATTGTTATTTCATTGATATATATATTTGTTTCCCTTGCCCTGGGTTTATTGATTTCCTCTGTAGCCAGCACTCAGATAGTAGCTCTGCTCATTTCCGGTATGGCTCTTATGATGCCTGTCATGTATCTCTCGGGAATGATGTTTCCCATTGAGAATATGCCAGTATTTCTGCAGTTTGTCTCTAATTTAATACCGGCAACATGGTATATTTCCGCAGCTAAGAAGATCATGATTAAAGGCCTCGGGTTTTCCTCTATCATTAGAGAAACCATTGTCCTGTCAATAATGGCAGTCGTTCTGATCTCTATCAGTTTTAAAAAATTCAAAATCAGGCTGGAGTAAATATATGCTGAAATATTTAATAGAAAAAGAATTCAAGCAGATATTCCGGAATCCTTTTATGAAGAGGATGATAATATTGTTTCCGCTGATGATTCTGTTATTTCTTCCTTTAGCATCAAACTTTGAAATAAAGAACATCAATCTTGTTGTTGTTGACAATGATCATAGTTCTTACTCTCGACAACTGATCGGGAAAATTACTTCTTCCGGTTATTTTATTCTAACCGAGGTCTCCCCTAATTATAAAAGAGCACTCAAAGCTGTTGAACTGGATAGGGCAGATGTACTTCTGGAGATCCCATTTGCTTTTGAAAAGAATCTGGTAAAAGAAAAGAAATCAGATCTTATGCTTTCGATCAATGCAGTCAACGGAACAAAAGGAGCTTTTGGCAGCTCTTATCTGTCCAGTATTATAAGAGATTTCAGCTCTCACGTTGCAATGGAATGGCTATCTGTTTCTGTGTCCGATCAAACCCCCTCGTTTCACATTAAAACACAGTTCCGATTTAATCCTCATATGAAATATCCAGTTTTTATGGTGCCCGCACTTATGGTTATGCTCATGACAATTATATGCGGTTTTCTCCCGGCCTTAAACATTGTCGGTGAAAAGGAAAAAGGTACTCTGGAACAGATGAATGTTACTCCTGTAAAGAAATTTAATTTTATTTTATCCAAATTGATTCCCTACTGGGTTAGTGGATTTATTGTTCTGACAATCGGCTTCCTCATTGCCAGGATAGTATATAAGCTGATTCCTGCAGGCAATATTCTTACTATTTACGCTTTTTCATCGGTATTTATTCTAGGGATTTCCGGTTTCGGCCTTGTCATTTCCAATTATGGAAAAACACTGCAGCAGGCCATGTTCATGATCTTCTTTTTTATAATTACTTTTATTTTTTTAAGCGGTTTATATACACCAGTCACCAGTATGCCCGACTGGGCACAGACGATCAGTATTTTCATTCCATTAAAATATATGATTGAAGTGCTCAGAATGGTTTATTTAAAAGGGAGCTCATTTCCTGATCTTATCTCTCAATTTATCGCACTGATCGGTTTTGCACTGTTTTTCAATGGCTGGGCAGTGTTTAGTTACAGGAAGGTAAATTGAGCATAATGGGACTGGTAAACAAGTCCCGTTATTTCCTAAAGATCGCCGTTAAATTCTTTAACAGCATCAATCATGGCAATTATATTTTCAACAGGAGTTTTTGCCTGAACATTGTGTATGGCATTGAATATAAAGCCACCGTCCCTGGCAAAAATTTCACATCTCTCAAGTACTTCAGTTCTCACATCTGCAGGAGTTCCGAAGGGTAGAGTTTTCTGTGTGTCGACTCCGCCTCCCCAGAAGGTAATGTCCTTTCCAAATTCATTTTTTAATTCCGTTGCGTTCATCCCCTTTGCAGAGAGTTGTACTGGATTCATTATATCGAATCCGCTCTCGATCAGATCGGGCATAAATGACTGCATTGCTCCGCAGCAGTGCTTGAAAGTTTTCCAATTAGTATTTTTATGAATCCAATTATTGATTTTTGTGTAATGAGGTTTCCAAAGTTCCCTGTAGGTATCGAGAGAACAGAATGTTCCGTCCTGAGTTCCGAAATCGGTTCCGCAAACGAAAAACGCATCAATCTTATTTCCAATGGCATTAAAAACAGTTTCATAATTTTTAATTCCTATTTCCGTTTGTTTTTCAAAGACTTCATAGATGTAGTCAGGCCTCAGCGCAGTAGACATATACCATTCAGCAATATCTCTGATCCCTTTAGGATGCTTTAATTGCGGTGCCGGTACACAGGCGATATCTCCTAAGGCCGTACCGGAAAAATTACCAATTACTCCTCTTCCCGACGCCGAAGCATTTTCAGCTTCCTTAATTAGAAAATCCAGGTCCTCTTTCCCGATGGGACCGAACTCTTCCAGATTATCCTCTACATTGAGATTGTCATCATCAATCGGTTCCTGACGGATAATTTCATCAAAAAAATGGCCGCTATTCGGCATTCGCCCACTGGCCGGAGCTGTCACATCACCTTGAGGATAGAGGAGGGTGTCACCTTTTTCATCGATTGTATAATTAAAATCTTTTGATACCAGAACTTTTAATCCATCGTTCATAGTCCACTCTTTCCAATCAGTATTGGGGAATCCAAACCAGGTATTTCTGGAGTTTACAGCTGTTACATCGACACCGATCGCCTCCTGAAGATCTTCTTCAATCAGGCCGAGGCATTGATATGGCTCATGTACTTTGACCAGTCGTTTTTCCAGACTATAGTGATCGCGCAGAGCGGCTACTGTGCTGGCATGCATACCGGTAACGGCTGTTCCGCCAAAGTCCATAGGTATTTTATCCGGTTGCTTATGATTTAAACTCGCTTGTACTCTTTCTTTCGAATTCATTTTATACTCCTAAAGGCTCTTTTCCCGCATTGGCAGTAGCGTAGGCCATAATCTTTTCTTCTGTCATTTCGTCTTTTTCCAGGATTCCGGTAACAAAACCTTCATGCATTACAACAACTCTATCGGACATAGTCAGAATTTCCGGCAATTCTGATGAAATGAGGATTATGCTCAATCCCTCTGTGGCAAGACTGTGTATCAGATCGTAAATCTCTGATTTTGCTCCCACATCAACACCGTGAGTCGGTTCATCGAGGATCAGAAATTCCGGTTTCGTTGCCAGCCATCGGGCGAGAATCGTTTTTTGCTGATTTCCTCCGCTCAAGCTGCTGACCGGATGATCGGGAGAGCCCAGTTTGATTTTTAGCTTATCTGTAAAATCTTCTATGATTGTATTTACTTTTTTATAGTTGATGAGACCGTGACTTTTTAATCGGGGCAGCTCGGCAATAGAAATATTAAAGGAAATAGGGCTCTCCATGAATAGACTGAGTTTCTTTCTGTCTTCGGGAACCATGGCCATTCCGCTTTTTATTGCTTCTGAAGGGTTCTTATATTTTATTGTCTCTCCCTTGATTTTCAATGTCCCCCCTGTATAGGGTTCCGCTCCGAAAATGGCTCGGGCAACTTCGCTTCTTCCAGCGCCGACAAGACCTGAGAATCCCAGGACTTCGCCTTTTCTCAAATTAAAACTAACATCATTAAAACCGAGACCTGTCAGCTTTTCAGCTTCCAAAACGATTTCACCAATATTGTGATTATTTTTTCTCTCTCTATCCAACTCTCGTCCAACCATCATATGGATGATTGAATCGACGGTCGCTTTTTTCTTATCTACTGTACTGACATATTTTCCATCGCGAAGTGCACTGATTCTGTCAGATATTACCAGAACTTCTTCAATTTTATGAGAGACGTAAATGATAGAAATCCCCTGATTTTTCAGCTCTCTTATCACTCTGAAAAGGACTTCCGTTTCCGAATCACTAAGAGATGAGTTCGGTTCGTCCATTATAATCAATCTGGCATTAATCGATAGGGCTTTGGCTATTTCTATGAGCTGTCTTTTCGAAATGCTCAAATCATTTACACAGGCAAAGGGATCCACATCTAGATCCACCATCTCAAGCACTTTCCGTGTTTCAGCTTCCAGCTTCTTCCATTGAATTTTTCCAAATCTGGAAGTCATTCTTCCCATGAATATATTCTCAATAACATTTAAAGAGGGAAGCATGGATAATTCCTGATGAATTATGGCTATTCCCGCAGAGATAGATTCCTTGGGATATTGGAAATCAACAGCTTTGCCTTTGAAATAGATCTCTCCTTCATCTTTTTCCACGATGGCGCCAAGTATTTTCATCAGTGTTGACTTTCCGGCCCCGTTTTCACCCACTAAAGCGTGAACCTCACCGGGTTTCACATCGAGTGAGACATTATCGAGAGCTGTCAGTCCGCCGTATCGTTTAGTTATACCTTCCACTTTAAGCAGAAAGTCATTCTTATTGGTCATATATCTATTCTCTTTGTTATTGATTGGGGATAAAACCGGCAGTTCCCAACTCGGAAACTACCGGAAAAAGGATTATTGTTAAACTTTATTTGCTCCAGAACTGGTCAATATTTTCAATTGTTACAAAGTCACTTCTGGTTAATAGTCTACCGGCCGGGGGAACAACTCCACCTACAATGTAGTTGAATAATCTTACTGCTGGATCATGTCCCTGAGCAAATGGACCCTGTCCAATTGTTCCTGTAATGATTCCCTTCTGAACAGCTTCCATTGTCTCTTCAACAAAGTCGTAAGCTACAACTTTTACAACACCGACTTTTCCAGCATCTTCTACTGCAGTCGCTGCACCGAAAGGACCACCGGCTGTAACATAAATACCACCTAAGTCTGGATTAGCCGTCATAAAGTCCTGAGCCTGACCATAAGCGATATCCGCTTTGTCCTGGTTTTCCACTCTATCAACGATTTCAATATCGGGATAATTAGCAGCCAGGAAGTCTTCAAAACCAAGTCTTCTCAATTCAAGAGCTTCTACAGAAAAATAACCTGTAATGATTCCGACTTTTCCTTTTCCACCCAGTACATCTGCCATAGCCTGTCCTGCTGCTTCTCCCTGTTTATAGAGGTCCGCACCAACAAAGAAGAGTCTTTTATTTTCGCTTTCAGTTTCAGAGTTAAATGTCGCAACGGGAATTCCCGCTTCAACAGCTTTGTTTATGTAAGTTACAATACCACTATCTCCGGCGATTGTTGCGATCGCATCATATTGCTGTGCCATTGCTATTTCAATTGCATTACCAAATACGCTGGCATGGTGTGAATCTCCAGCAGGAACGATCCAGTCTACCTGACAGTTATACTGAGCAAGTTCTTCAGCAGCTTTTAAAGCACCTTCTTTTACAGGAATCCAGAATGGATTATTTTCAAGACCAAGGACAGCTATTCGAAGAGGTGATTCCCCTTCCCATTTCATATTTACAGGTTTTACAACACCTTCGTCTTCCGGTGATAAAGCGCTTGTAAATGATGGACCCGGTTTAAGGTCTTTTTTCATTTCCTGCTGACCATTGGCCAAAAGAGATCCGGTTGAAAGTAATAATGCTAACATAACCAGAATAAGATTCTTTCCCATTTTCATAATTCACTCCTATTTGTATATTGTTTTATCTCGATTAAAAATCAAGTAAAATCCCTAATTACTTTTTGTTCGTCTACGAACACAAATCACTTGTGATTTTTATTCCTCATTGTGTCTGTAGCTACGGCGAGGATGATCACGACGCCTATGGCGATTGTCTGTACGAAAGCCGGCAGATGCAGTAAAACGAAGGCGTTTTTAAGAATGGCCATTATCGCAGCGCCAATTATGGCTCCTACAATAGTTCCCTCTCCGCCTGACAAACTTGTCCCGCCGATAACAACGGCTGCTATTACATCAAGTTCCGTTCCCGTTCCGGCATTTGTCGCTGCTGTTTCAATTAATCCCCCGGACATAATTCCCGCAAGACCGCACAGTGTTCCCGTTAGGGTGTAAACAAACAATTGAACATTCTTAACTCTTACTCCCGACAATCGGGCAGCTTCCATGTTGCTTCCTGTCGCATAAACCTGACGTCCCAGTACGGTATATTTCAGGAAATATGTGAAAAGGATTACCAGGATAAACATTTCGATTACAGGAAAGGGAACGACACCGATATACCCTCCGCCGAGGAAGTTTATCGTTGGATTTTTCATTCCGATATTGCTGGCGACCGAACCTCTGATTCCCGTGGCCAGTAAGAACGTCAGACCTCTACCGATACTGAGCATTCCCAGAGTTGTAATAAATGGATTAACTTTAATTCGCGTGATGATCAGGCCGTTTATAGCGCCTAAAACAGTTCCCATTAATAATCCGCCGATAAAAGCTATAAGGGGATTTACTCCGAAGTACATCATTCTGGCTGTGACCATTCCCGAGACGGCAAGAAGCGAACCTACTGACAGGTCTATCCCTCCGGTAATAATGATCATAGTCACACCAATGGACATGATTCCTATAGTAGACATATTTCTCAGAACATTAAAAATATTATGTGTTCCCAAAAAATAGGGGCTGGCGATACTCATGATTATGATCAAAAGCAGTAAAGCACAAAATACTCCGAATTCTTTGGTATGTATCATCCCTTTTAAAAATAATTTTCCAGATCTTTTCGATCCGATAATAGCGACATCCATTAACATCTCCGATTTCTTATCTTTTAGTTGTAATCAAATGCTATCATGGTGTCTGTTGTCACACATTCGGACTATTGGAAGATTTATAGAGATATTTATGCTTTCTTCGAACTGTGTATCTCCCATAGGCAAGATGGATATTCTGATAATGCTAAGATCTTCAGAAAGTCCTCTCTACCTCAATAGATATAAGGAGTGTATAGTTATTTCATGGATAATATAAAAAGAGAAACATTCAGAAACCGCCTGTTAAAATATTTTGGTCTCATCATTATCATTTTGACAATATCCAGCGGATTCACTTTATATCAGGCATTTCGTACCAATTATCTCTCCAACAAAATGTTTAACAAACTTTTTACGACATCGACTTTAACTATCAAGATGGGGACGGTTCATCAAAATCTGAAAAATTTTATTAATTATGAAAACATTGATTTGCTGCCTGTTTTTAAAGAAAGCTTAAGCGAACTGGTCGCTCAATTCGAAATAGCTCAACATGAGATTATCGGTGACAGCATTACAATGGAGAATCAGTCTCTTTATTATAAATTCATAGATACAAAAAAAATGGTCAATGATTATTCAAACAGCAGTCTGGCTCTGGTTAAGGAAGCGGATTTTGTCAATAAAAAATTCAATATATTTGATTCATTTTACGAACTTGAAAAACTCAAAGATTTTATCTATCTCTCTCAAACCGATTTAATATTCAGGCAAATGGTGTTGATGGAAGCGTTTTTTGAAGATAACCGAAAGCAAAATAATAGGATATTCTTCATCTTATTAGTATTTACAGTTTCTCTGATAGTTACTTCCATCTGGGCATCTTACAGATTCACGGGCACATTGACCTATCCCATCCGCCAATTGGTAACTCAGGCCAAGGACGTTGCCGTCGGTGTTTTTGAACCAATAAGCATATCGATTAAAACGTCTACTGAAATCTTCATTCTTATCAATACATTTAATCATATGGTGGATGAGATAAAAAAACAGATTGAGGAATTGAAAGAGAAAGCGTCGGTTGAAAAAAGATTGATTAAAGAGGAATTGAAGACTCTGCAGATGGAAAATGCTCTGAATCAATCGGAATTGTTATTTCTCCAATCCCAAATGAATCCCCATTTCCTGTTTAATACAATCAATACCATTTCCTCAATCGCTGATATTGAAAATGCAGACCAGACAAGGGAAATGCTCGATAATATGACAGTTATTCTCAGGTATAATTTAAAACATACGGGAACCAATACTCAATTGAGAGAAGAGGTGAGCGTTATAGAAAATTATCTCAACATTCAGAAGAAGCGTTTCGGAGAGAGAATCCGCTTCAAAATGGAAATAGATGAGAAATCCCTCGATTGGATTATCCCCAGTATGATCATTCAGCCTATTGTTGAAAATGCCGTTATTCATGGCCTGGAACCTAAGGAAGATTACGGGACATTGACTTTGACTATTAAAGAAGAAGATGAATCTATGATCATAATAATCAGCGATGACGGAATGGGTATCAGCAGGGAAATCCTTAAAGAGATAGAAGAATCAGAAGTTAGCTCAATGGAAGGGAAGAGGAGACATTTGGGTGTAAAGAATGCTATTCGCAGGATGGAACTCAGTTATCATCAGAAGTGTCTTTTTTTCTCAAGTATCGAAAATGTCGGAACCGAAGTCAGAATTGTGTTACCCTATTCTTTAAGTTAATTCTTTGTATTGAGACGGGGTAGATCCTGTGTGTTTTTTAAAAACTCTGGAAAAATAATTCTGGTCTGTATAACCTATTTTATCTGTGATGTCTTTTATGGAATAATCGCTGTTGGTTAAGAGATATTTCGCGTAGGACATCCTCTGATCAACTATATATTCACCAATTGTCTTACCGTATTTTGATTTGAATATTCTGCTCAAATGCTGGGGACTGATGTTTATTTTATCAGCAATAATGTCCAGAGATATGTCTGTGTACAGATTCTTTTTCAAATAGAGAAAAGCTCTTTCAAGCCACCAGTTTGAATCTCCTTCTTCCAATTGTAAGTCCTTTCTGATCTGCAGAGCTGTTGATTTCAGATAATGCCGTATCTCGTTGGCAGTCTGCAGTTTAAACAGTTCCAGTAAGGGAAAAGGGGATATGCCTTTTATATCAATCAATCCCATGGATTTTGCCGTTCTGATCAATGCGTTTAAAAACTCTCCGGCGAATTCTTTCAATGTATTCATATCGCTGATGCCGGATATGTTATTTATTATCTCGCCTATAAGGTCTTCGATGCCCTGAAAATCCCTTCCCTGTATTTTCTCGAGTAGTTTCGATTCAAGTTCTGCAGGATATTTTTCAGTGGATCCCTTACTCAGGACCTTATGTTCACTGTAAAATATTATATCTTTATCATTATTAATATTCTTCAATGAAATGAATGCCTGATGGAAACTTTGCTCGAGATCCTTTTTTTTCATCATAAGATCTCCGACTCCGCATTTTACATCCAGCTTGATAAGCCTTTTCAATTGACTTATATATTCATGTATGAGAGGTTTCAGTTTTTCGATTTGATTGTTAAAGCTGGCTCCGGATATGAAAAAAGCCAGATCCACACCTGTTCTCTGGGAACTGAGACATTTCACTTTTTTATTCAAAAGCTGTATTGCAAGAGTTTTATCTTCCTTTTTGATCTCCGGGCATGTTATCAACAGAAACAATCCCGAGTCTATTTCAAAATTAAGTATAGACTGGATCTGTTTTTCGATTGTGACATCTGCATTGTCCCCTATTAGAAAAGCTATGAGTTCTTCTTCCAAAAAAGGCAGGAGGTCATTCTGGACTGGTCGTTTTTTCTCAAGATTATCGAGATATGATATTTTATCAGTTAATTTGTCTACTATTTCCTGTTTTTGGAATGGTTTTAAAAGATAACTATGCACTCCATCGTTAAGAGCTCTCTGGGCATAGGAAAAATTATCATGAGCTGAAAGAATAATGATTATTACTTCAGGATTAGCATTTAAGATCTCTTCCGATGCATCGAGGCCGTTGATTCCCGGCATTTTTATATCCATAAATATAATATGGGGATTTAGGATTTTTGCCTTTTCTATTGCCTGACGCCCGTTCTCAGCCTCTCCCACTATTGAGATGTTATTGAAGTTTTTAGAGATCAGAGTTTTTAGGGAATAACGAGCCAGCATTTCATCGTCAGCTATTAATACTTTATAGACCATCGGGCAATTCCAACTGTTTATGTTTAATATTCTGATAAATGTTAGTGGAAATATTGATATTGAGCAAACTTGGTTTTCCCGGATTTATATTGATATGGAGTTTAAAAAGGCTTTCTGATGAGTCGAGTAAAAGGGTTAGAGCCTGATCAAAGAATTCAAGGATCATACCTGAATAAATATATGTATTACAGCTCTCACTTATATCGGCCATATCGATTTCAAATCTCCCGGGATATCTTATATGTTGCAAATGAATATACTTTTTCAAAATAATCCATTCATCTTTAATTGATATGCTTTTTTTTTCTCTTGATAGATAACGGAAAATTTCAGTGAAACCTTCCATTAAGGCATGAGTTCCCGGGGCTTCCTCCACATATGCCATTTGAGTTGTGTGCACTAAAACGCTCGATGTCAATCGATTCAATTGATCTGAATTCATGTTGATATCATTATACCTTCTATTTGGGGATCTCAGAACTATAACACCAATCACTGTCCCATTTCCTTAGGCTTAGTAAAAATTTAACATCCAATTGTGGTTTTCTCATTAGGAGATATTTAAGATTTTATAGCAATTTTTTGATATTGACTTAAGAACTCAATTTTAATACTATCTATAGAAACAATGTTCACATTGTAGATAAACATTATAGAGGTGTGATATGAAAGAGTTCAATTTTGCTACAAAAGCAGTCCATACCGGTGTCTTAAAAGACCCCGCTTACAATTCGGTGATAACTCCGATCTATCCATCGAGTACTTTCCGGTTTAATAAGGTTGGCGAGACTAACGGATATGACTATACCCGTTCGGGGAATCCCACCCGATCAGCTCTCTGTGAAAATCTGGCAGCCCTTGAAGGGGGAGAAGCGGGATATGCGACGGCGACGGGAATGGCCGCGGTTACCGGTGTTCTCCATCTCTTAAAAAGCGGTGACCATGTTGTAGCCGGTAATGATATCTATGGTGGAACATACAGGTTGCTCGATACCGTTTTCAGGAACATGGGTATTGATGTGAGCTTTGTCGATATGGGTGATTCTTCCAATATCAAAAATGCACTCAAAGCCAATACAAAATTAGTCTGGATCGAAACACCCAGTAATCCTCTTATGAATATTGTCGATATACAAGCTATTGCAGATGTCGCCAATGTCGATCCGTTTCCTTTGGTTTGCGTAGACAATACTTTCCCCTCTCCCTATCTTCAGAGGCCTCTGGAACTGGGAGCTCATCTTGTTGTTCACTCTACGACAAAATACATAAACGGCCATAGTGATGTAGTCGGTGGAGCCATAATTGCCAAAGAAAAGGAACTCGGTGATAAAGTCGGATTTATCGTCAACGCTCTGGGAATAGCCCAGGCTCCTTTTGATTCGTGGCTTGTACTTCGCGGTGTGAAAACTCTGGGACTGCGAATGGAGCAGCATCAGAAAAATGCAAAAGCTCTTGCCGAATTTCTCGAAGGGCATAAAGCAGTAAAAAAAGTATATTATCCCGGTTTGAAATCCCATCCCGATTACGAACTGGCAAAACGTCAGATGAGTGGTTCCGGAGGCATGCTCAGCTTTGATCTCAATGATTCAGTCTGCGACATTCACAGGCTTTTTGAAAATCTGAATCTTTACGCTCTGGCTGAATCTCTCGGTGGAGTCGAATCTCTTATCGAAGCCCCGTGGTTTATGTCTCATCTCTCAATGCCCGAAGAAGCGCGAAAAGAGGCGGGCATCAATAAATACAATATCAGAGTCTCTCTGGGTATAGAAGAAACAGCAGATTTGATTGCCGACATGGAAGAGGGACTCGAAAAAGCAGCGATTACCTGAGAATGTGTGGAAATGCATAGTTATATTGCACTATCATTATTGTAACAGCATCGTTGCACTCCAATTGAGTAATATTTTCGGATTGGAGATTATTTGTGGCACAATTACCAACAGGTACGGTTACTTTTCTCTTCACTGATATTGAAGGCTCAACAAGAAAATGGCAGAACTGGCCCCATAAAATGAAAATTGCGCTGAAAAAGCACGATGAAATTCTGCAGCAGGAAATTGAGGCAAATAATGGATGGGTCTTTAAAACAGTCGGCGATGCCTTTTGTGCTGCATTTCACAGGGCGATGGATTGCGTAGATTGTGCGATCGCTGTCCAGAAATCAATCAATAACGAGAAATGGGATCTCCCCGAGCAGATAAAAGTCCGAATGTCCATTCATACAGGTGAAGCGGTAGAGCGGAATCACGATTATTATGGACCGGCATTAAACCGTGTTGCCAGGCTTGAAGCTATAACTTATGGCGGTCAGGTACTCATGTCCCTGGTAACTGCCGAGCTTATTCGCGATATGCTGGCCGAACCTGCTGATTTAAAGCCAATGGGTAATCACCGGTTAAAAGATCTCACCAGGCCCGAAGCCGTTTTTCAGTTGACTCATCCAGATCTCCTGGAAGAATTTCCTCCTATTAAATCACTCGATTCACATCCTCATAATATCCCGATTATGCCTACACTTTTAATCGGCCGTGATTCTGAAATGAAAATACTTGAAAAAATGCTTCTCGAGTCAAAAGAGAGAATCATTTCTGTAATCGGACCGGGGGGGATGGGGAAAACCAGAATCTCCATTCAAATTGCCGCTGAGCTTATAGAACATTTTCGCAATGGTGTTTTTTTTGTTGATCTGACAAAAATAGAAAAGGCGGATCTGTTCTATCAATTAATTTTATCAACCTTGAATATCAAAGAGTGTCGTGGCAAAGATCCTCTTCAGCTGGTCACTGAATATCTTATTGAGAAAGAAATTCTTCTGATTCTGGATAATTTTGAGCACATTATGGATGGGGCAGTTTATGCGGCGGAGTTATTATCCATATGTCCGGGAATCCAATTCCTGGTAACGAGTAGGGAAGCTCTTCATCTGCGGGGAGAAAAAATCTTCCAGCTTCCATCGCTGAAGACTCCTGAAGTTGAAAATGAAAAATCACTGTCAGTAAAAAAAATGAATCAATACGATTCGGTTCGTTTATTTATAGAAAGAGCCGAAGAGGTCAGTGAGGGATTTATAATCGATAAGAAAAATGCTCCGGCCATTGCACAGATATGCGTGCACCTTGATGGGATTCCTCTCGCTATAGAGCTGGCGGCGGCGAGAATTACCACTCTGTCCCCGCAGGCCATAATGATTAGACTCAATCATCGTCTTGATATGCTCACTCAGGGAGCTGTTGATCTGCCGGACCGGCAGCATACTCTCCGTTCGACTATCGACTGGAGTTATGATCTTCTCGATGAAAAGCATAAAGAGATATTTATCATGCTGTCTGTATTTCAGGGGGGATTCGATCTGGACGCGGCAGAAGCTGTATGTATCGGGGAAAACCATTCGGTACTCGATGAGGTTGAACATCTGCTGGAGAAAAGCCTGATTGTGAAGAAAGACCTGCCCGGTGGAGAACCCTGGTTTTATATGCTGGAGACGATACATGAATATGCCAGCGAACTGCTTGGGAAGAGTGATTTTGTTTTTAATGCTGAGCGGAAATATGCAGATTATTTTTTCAATACTGCAGATCTTTGTTATAGAGGAATCGAAAATTCAGAGCAATTTGTCCTGATAGGAAAGTTGTCAAACAATCATGAGAATCTATTATCTGCTTTGAATATCTATAATCGCAATAAGGATTTTTTGAAATATACTCAAATGATTTGTTCTCTCTTGCCATTCTGGGGACTCCGGGGCTGGATCAGTCTGGGCAGGGAGTATTATGGGAAAGTAGACTTATCCACTGTAGAAGATAAACTGTTATTCAATCTTCAATATGAATATGGCCGATTGTTAAAACAGGCATTGGAATGGGATAAATCCAAAGCAATTTTTACGAATCTGCTCAATCGGAGTGATCTGGAAATTCTCGATGAGATGAAAGTAAAATACTCTCTGGGCTGGAGTTTATATTGGCTGAATTCCTGGGATGATGGGAAAAGCTTATTTGATGAGGTTATGAGGAGCGCATTAGAAAGAAAAGATGAATTGAGCGAGGCTAAAGCCGGTTACGGGATAGCCTATGTCCTTCAAAGACAGAAGCATATGGAAGAAGCAGAAAAACTGCTGGTCCATTCAATTTCCATATTTGAAAAGAAGGGAGTCATCCGGCTCCAGGCTCAGGCGATCACTAATTTGGGAATTATCCACTATCAGAACAGTGTATTTAAAGAAGCGGAAAAAGAGTTCAAAGCAGCACTCCCTATTTTCAAATCACTAGACGATGTGATTAATCTGAGGAAGATCCTCAATAATCTTGGATATCTGAATCTCAATATGAAAAATAATTCTTCAGCCATCAGATATTATAAGGAGTTGCTCAGATATTCGAATAATGAAGCTTTTTTTCTGAGCCTGGCATATTCGGGACTGGCTTCGGTTAACTTGAGTGAGACTAAGTTTGATCTGGCTCTTCACTATTGCAATGAATCGATTGATGTTCTCTCAAATACGCAATTGAAAGGGGATTATGCCATATCCCTTAGAATACTCGGAGAGATAAGGATGGCTATGAAAGAGTATGGAGCAGCGGAAAAATGTTTTAAAGAGGCAATTCCGCTTTTAAAGGAGTACCAGGAAGAGGAGGATCTGGAATTAGCTGAAAGAGCATTAAAAAGTCTGAAAGGGGAAATAGTATGAAAAAAAGATTTATCCTGTTAATTTTACTGTTTACGCTTCTTCCTGGAACAATCTGGTCCGGGGGAAATAAAGATGAAAAGTCGAAAATCAGATGTGGATCATATGTTACAGTTATGCGCGATATGTTTTCTGAATATTATCAGCTGGATAATGGGAAAGTATATTCAGAAATAGCCGGAATAAAGCTGATTGCTCATATACCTGATGATGCAGCAGGTGTGAAAGTTTATGCCCGTACTCTGGATATGAAATACGGTTATGTCCACTATGAAGTCTTTCCCGATTACACTCCACGCGATTCCCGGGATGAAAAAAATCTCAAAATTAATCCTCTATTTATGAAGACCCCTCCTGAGAGGAATCAGCCATCGGGTTATATTATTCCCTTTATAAATCTGGATATATATGCCAGTGAAGATGGTGTCGAAGCAAAAGCGATAGAAGCTTTTGAAATAACTATTGAAGTCATTATCGATAAAAAGTTGGTTGAATGTGTCTATAGTAAACTGAAAGGGGACCGGACTATTGAAGAGTTCAAAATATATACTTATGAAGATAAACCGGAAGACAGTTGGACTCTGGAAGCTTCAGTAAGAGCAGATAGCGCTGACAAATTGACTTTTCCAATCACCAGATGGCCGATTAATGACAAAATGGTTGGTTGCGGAGAATAAATATTAAAAAACATGAAAAAAGTGCAACATAAAGTTATATTGCATGTAAGTCTTTAGTATTAGAAGAGGTAATACATGATTGGACCGATTATAACCGGTTTAGTTTTTTCAGCATTAGTTATTTTATTGAGTGTATTCAGGCCGAATACTAGTAGGATCTTTCTCGGATTTTTTATAATGGCCATGGGATTGGGAGTCAACCTTGCTTTTGTAATAACACAGCCTTATTTTGTTTTCGAATACGGAATGGGAGCCTGGCTGCCATTATTTCGAAATCTGACAGAATCAATAATCGGTTTGAATCCGAAACTCTTTGGTGTTTTTCTTGTAATTTTTGAAGTTCTGATCGGATTCTCCCTATTAGCCAAAGGAATTTGGGTAAAAGTCGGGATAATTGGAATATCACTTTTTATTCTAATGCTGGTTCCTCTATATTATTCTCAGATAGCATGGGCGATCAGTCTGATAGGTATCCTGTATTTGTTGAAAAACCAGTATGACCAGTCAATTCTCGATATTATAAAAGCAAAAATGAAGAAGTAATTTTTCAGGCAGAATTAATCCTCTTGCGGTATTAGTTCTAAAATGGCTTCTTTCTTTTTCAGAACATCATCTTTTATCCAGAGATTCGAATGATAATCAATATTCTGCCATAGGGGAATAAAATCATCATAATGCCTGCTGGCCGGATGCCCGCTCTGTCCTGTCGGATGGATCATCAGGCTGTTGGAAAAGTCTGCCAGATCAAGAATCTGCCTCATCGAAGCAATGTGGTATACATTGAAAGGATCATCAAATTCCCATGCTGTCACATTTACCTGGGATGCTCCTCCATCAACGGGGAACGGGCCTCTATTGAACAGGTTTTCAATAATGCTGATCCCTGACTCTCCCAGGGTCTGATTTCTGAATTCAGCTGTGTGGACTTTTCCCCATTCCCATTTTTTTATTTTGTATCCCAGTTCCTCGGCACCTTTCAAAATCGCTTCAGTGAAAGCTTCTATTATTATTTCATCTGCAGTTTCTACTTTGTCTGGTGTATCCCTGTTATCCCACCATATATTATTCTGATGATTCAATAAGTAATTGACGGAGTTTTCAAAACGGACAAGACTTTTAGGAGGCCATTGATCTTCGGGAAACTGATCCTTGAAGATCAATTCCACCAGTTTATGCCAGAAAAGGGTATAGATTGTCGTTTCTATTCCTGTTCTGAGTTGCATTCCATCCCATTCTAATAGTGCAGAATATGATTCTTCAATTAATTTCTGATCTTTTCCGACATCCAGTCCTTCAATTAAATCTTCAAGATTTATTTTTTTCAGAGATGATATGGTTTCAAGAGCAGTGAAGTTCAAAACATCGCTGTGGAAGGATTTGACATCTTCAATGCTTATCTTTTCTCCACCACTCTCAATCAGTTCTGAGATCCTTTTAGCTCTGTATCCATATACATAAGCAGCAGAAAGATAATAGGGGTAGTAACTATCAATAACAGCATTATTAGCTGTAACGATGTAACCCTTTTCCGGATTGAAAGACGCCGGCATTTCATCAAAGGGGATATATCCTTTCCACAAATAGTCATCAACCCATCCCGGCATGGGTCCTACACCGGTTCCCTCTCTTCTGATGGGAGCTTTTCCAGTCATCTGATAGGCTATATTGCCCAGTTTGTCTGCATAGACAAAATTCTGACCGGGAGAATCCCAATAATACAGGGCATTGCGAAACTGCTCATAGTTCTCAGCTTCATTCATATCGATTATTGCTTTGATTATGTATCCAGGAGATAGTGCGGTCCACTTCAGTGATATGGCATTTAAATCTGTATTTTCAGGAAAGGTACCAATTGTATCAACAGTAAATCCTCTGAGATCTTTGTAGTAACCGAAATCCGAGATGAGAGGACCATTTCCGGTACTGCGGACACGGAGAATATAGGGCTCCTCTTCCTTGTGGATATTAATGGTTTCATATTTGATATGCATAGGTTCCCACATTCCGTTTTTCAGATACATATCGGGATTCTCAGTATTTAGCTTTTCTACATACATATCCTGAACATCCATCATCAGATTGGTTACACCCCAACCGAGGTAATCATTATGTCCGACGACAACACCGGGAGTTCCTGCAAAAGAGAATCCTTTGACATGAAATGGTCGATCACCTGAACAATTTAAGTCAACTTCATACCATATTGATGGCATTTGTATTCCGAGATGCATGTCATTGGCCAGTATCGGTTTTCCCGTTTCAGTTTTTTCCCCGCTGATTACCCAGTTGTTAGATCCGAGAGAACTCTGGCTCACAGGATTTATTGTGAATATAGATTCTTTCCTATCGACAATTGTGATATCCATACCTCTTTGCTCACAGAATGAGATATATTCATCTTTGCTGACAATAAAGGGAATATCATCGAGAAAGGGTGAGAAATACCCCTCTGAGTTTTTATATCCTATTGATCTTATCACATCGAACATCAGTTTTTCAGCAAACATGTTACCATTGAGGTCTATAGCCATGACTTTAGCCCATGTCAGAGTGTTTATTGGAGTCCACGGTTCAATATCTATCTTGACTCCGGTCATTTTCAGCAGGCTGAATTCAAGGGCCAGCTTCTGTGGTTTTCTGCTTGAGATCCAGCTGTTTACCCCAGCAGAATACGCGTTGAGATAATTTTGATACTCTGGTTCCAAGGTGGCAAATTCTTCAGCACATATGGATTCAAAACCCATTGTTCTGAGAAATATATCAGCTTCAAGCTGGTTGGATCCAAATAATTCACTCAATCTTCCCGACCCGATTCTTCTTGAGAATTCCATCTGCCAGAATCTGTCCTGAGAATGTACAAAACCCTGAGCAAAGAATAGATCTTCTCTATTTTCAGCATAAATATGGGGGACTCCATCAGAATCGCGAATAATCTCAACTGGTGATTTGATAGCACGAACAATAATCTTTCCACTTGTCTTAGGCAGGCTTCGGTTTTTGAACCATATGAATGTTCCCGATCCGGTTAATAATATCAATAGTATTATAACAATTGTTATAATGACTGGTTTTCTTCCCATTTTAATCCCCTGAAAATAATGTGACAGGCCGGGAGTGATCTATGTTTTACTTCACATAAAGTTTCATGTTTCCAGTATCCAAAGTCAAGCTTCAGAGCTCAGGGTTTTAAAGTTCTCTATAAGCCAGGTAAACTTTGTCTTTACTTCGAATGATTACTGCTTCTTCAGAGAAATTCAGTTTCGCCAGCAGGGCATCAGAGACCATGAGATTTCCCACTTTGCATTCATTCAACAAGTGGAACTCACATTCACCTAAACCTCCTTCTCCTTTATTCAGCTTATCAATTGACTGTCCGGCAAAGACATTCATTGTATTATCACGAGTATAGAGGTCAAGATCTTCACCATCGTTGGGATGTATGGCAAATTCCATGTTTTCAAATTTTTTTTCGACTATTATGTGCAGCAAATCCGTATGTTCCATATATTATAAACTAAGCTGTAATTTCTTATATTTCAAATTTTTATTAATTTTGCCAGGCTGCTGTGGCTATGACGGAATCAACATCATTTCCCTCTTTTTCAGGATGTCCAGGCCTGCCTGTACTGCCAGTTGCTGAGGGCAAGTTCTTTTATGAAAAAATCGATGGATTAAATAAAATCCCCATCAACAATGTAGTCACAAAATATGGAGAGACATCAATGGAAAAGAAGGGCGAGCCATATGGATGATGTGGACCACAATCGGGACACTTCTTCTCGGTGGATTTATATTCGGTCCTCTCATGCAGCAATATGCATTTGGAGTTCTCTGGAGCGGTGTTCCCTTAGGCTGGGATCTGACAGACAATAAGGTCGTTATTGAACTTGTTCTCTGGATAGTTGCTGTATATTTCAATACGGGTAATAGAAAAGGCGGCAAATGGTCCCGACGTTCTATCGCTATCGCCGGAATCCTTACCTTCCTTATCTATCTTATTCCTCACTGTTTATTTGGTTCTGCATTTGATTATACAACAGGATCAGGAACAGGTACGGGAGTACAGTAATTTCTTCCCCCAGCATTATCCGTTTACCGAATATAAAAACAGGGCTGTCTCAACATTAGGAGACAGCCTTTTCATCTTTATTCCTCCAAAGCATCTCTGGTATTATTATTTCCTGATATTTATAGATAATATTCATATTCGAAGGAACTTGTCTCATCTATCCCATATAATGAAGTGAGTAGGAGTTATGAAAAAGTAATAACTCAGATCCGGCTCAGGAAGGTTTTATTAAATGAATATAATTTTCAAATATATCACACCATTAATTTATTGGTTATTAATTCTTTCATGGACATTTATATTCATTTTTTATATCAGGCGCCTGAAAAATAAATCATTTCAAGATACTATGCTGCGTACATTATTAGTAATACTCTCTTTTGATTCACTTAGAACATTATTTGAAAGCAGTTATTTTGGAGCCTGGTATACATCTCTATCAGGTTTGATTCCAATAGCTGTTTTCAATTTTCTTGCAAAACCGGAAATAGTTTTCTTTCCAAAAATAATAAATCTCGCCGTATCAATTTTAATTATTTTTATATTGATTCGTAAATGGATCCCGAGAGAAAATGACAGACTAATTAATCTGGAAAAAACAATTGTAGAAAGAGACAGTCGATTGTTAAAACTGGAAATGGCTATTAATCAAAGTCCAGTTTCAATAGTAATTACAAAGCTAAATGGTGATATCGAGTATGTGAATCACAAATTCTGTTCAATAACCGGTTATGAAGAATCGGAATTGATAGGTCAGAATCCCCGGATACTGAATAGTGGCGAACTGGAAAAAAGAGTCTATGAAGATATGTGGGATGCTTTGAAAAATGGAAATGAATGGTTCGGTATATTTCACAATAAAAAAAAGAATGGTGATCTCTATTGGGAAGAGGCTCATATTTCACCCATATTCGATGATACTAATAAAATAACTCACTATCTGGCAGTAAAAGAGGATATTACAAAGCAGAAGAAGATCAATGATGAAAGAGATATGCTTATGACTGCTATAGAACAGAGTAAGGATTCTGTAGAAATATTGGATACCAATAGAAGAATACAATATGTCAATTTAGCTTTTCAAAAATCTACAGGATATACAAAAGAAGAAGTCATTGGCTGCAAACCTCTTGATCTGTTTGGTCAGGGAAATAATGAGAATGTGGTAAAAAGTGAAAAATTATGGAAGGCTGTATCAAGAGGGGATTCCTGGACGGAACGATTTACTAACAAAAAGAAAGATGGGAGTTTTATAGTCGAAGATGTTAATACTGCGCCTGTATTTAACAGTAGTGGTGAAATCATATATTATTCATCACTCAAACGGGATGTAACAGAACAAATTCTTGCTGAACAGGAAACTGTCAAGCTGAAAGAGCAACTGCATCAGGCTTTTAAACTGGAATCTATTGGTCAGCTTGCTGGAGGAGTAGCTCATGATTTTAATAATATTCTCAGTGGTATTATGAGTGCCTCACAATTGTTGAAATTACCAAAACAAAATCTTAATGAACAAGGTTTGAAATATGTTGATATGATTATTCAATCTTCTAAAAGAGCAGCAGACCTCACATCTCAATTGTTAACCTTTGCCAGGAAGGGTAATATTGCATTCTCTACTATCAGTATGCAAAAAGTCGTTGATGAATCAATTTCTATTTTGAATAATACAGTTGATAAGAATATTCTTATCTCTTCTGAGAAGAAAGCTACTAATTGTCAGGTTTGGGGTAATTATTCTCTGCTTCAGAATGCGCTGATGAATTTGGGGATTAATGCAAGCCATGCAATGACTGATGGTGGTGAATTAAAAATCTCAACTAAAAATGTTCAGTATAATCAGGATTATTGTGATGCCAGTATCTTTGAATTAATTCCTGGAGATTATTGCGAAATTACTGTTCAGGATACAGGTTCAGGGATCCAGGCAGAAGACATAGGGAATATCTTTGATCCTTTTTTTACTACAAAGAAACAGGGAGAAGGCACAGGTTTGGGCCTTTCATCAGTATATGGAACTGTTCAGGATCATCATGGAGCCATTTCTGTAGATAGTGAGTCGAATGTTGGAACAACATTTAGAATTGCACTTCCCTGCACAAATACAACAATCTCAACGGCTATGGAAAAAAATATAATTTCCGGCAAAGGATCAATTCTGTTTGTTGATGATGAAGAAATAAACAGAATTACTGGAGATGAACTTCTTAAATCCCTGGGGTATGATGTTCTATTGGCTTCAAACGGTAGGCAGGCCCTGGATCTCTTTGTAAATAATCATATAGATCTTGTGTTACTGGATATGATAATGCCGGGGATGAATGGCAGGGAAATCTTTTTAAAAATGAAAGAGATTGATGAAAGCTGCAAAGTTCTTATTACTTCAGGGTACACAAAAGGCGAAAGTATTGAAGAATTAAAAGAAGCAGGTCTATCAGGATTTATAAATAAACCATATAAAATATCTGATTTGAGTCAGTTAATCTCCACAATTTTAAATGAATAAGTGTAACCAGATGTGAATGGATATCAGTCATTCTATCAGAAATTGCCCCATCATCCCCAGGTCTTCGTGTTCCAGGAAGTGGCAGTGATACATGTAAATACCCGTATAATCCTCAAATCTGAGAGCTATAACAACTTCATCTCCGGGCATTAATAGAATCGTATCCTTTGGTCCTGATCTGAGAGGACCCGGTTTCTGCCCGTTGAAAGAGATAATGGAAAACTGAACATCGTGAACATGGAAAGAGTGAGGGATCTGCATCATTCCCGTTCGGACATTTGTTATTGTCCATATTTCTGTACTGTCTGAGGGCAGGGTGAAATCAATCCGGTTGATGTCCATCCTTTTCCCGTTGATGGAGAATCCACCCATTCCACGGGTTTCCATTCGGAAATTCCTCTGCCTATCACTATTCATATTATAGGCAACTTTTTCATATATGAATGAACCGGGGTGATTGAAATATTTTCCCGATTCTTCAGATGTCTTAATCTCCATTGTTTTGTAGGTATCTCCACCATAAATGTCGGTAGTAAGATTTACCTCCTCGGCAGTTTTCAGGTCGACCAGTATTTCATATCGCTCTCCAGGAGAAATAATTATGCTTGACTGTTCTACCGATTCCGGAAGAAAACCTCCATCGCTGGCAATAACAGTAAATTCTCTTTTGTCAGAAAACTGTACTCTGAAGATCGAAGAATTTGATCCGTTTAATAATCTGAACCGGTATGTGCCTCCGGGGATATTCAGTTCGGGGCTGACGGCTCCATTTGTCAACATCATATTACCCACATATCCCTGCATGTAATCGTGCATCGAGGGATTGTACCGGAATTCTCCATTATTATTGATTCGTCTGTCTTGCAATATTATGGGAAAATCATTTACACCGTATTCCTGAGGTATGTCCAGACTTTTAGAATAATCATCTTCTATGTAGAACATTCCCGCCAGGCCATTGTAGACATGTTCTGCAGTTTTACCCATTAGATGAGGGTGATACCACAGCGTGGCGGCTTTCTGATCTATAGTAATTTCCGGATTCCAGGTGTCACCGGATTCAATAATCTGGTGGGGGCCTCCATCAAATTCTGCAGGGACATGGAGTCCGTGCCAGTGGACAGTGGTGTTCTCTTTGAGTGTATTCTCTATGTTCAGTTTTACATAATCAGAATTATTCACTCTTATCGTAGGACCGAGATAATTTCCGTTAAATCCCATAGTCCTGCTCGAGCCGAAAGGAAGTGTTAGAACTCCTTCATTAATTGACAGATTTAAATTATCTCCTTCGAGAAGGGGCGGAACCGGCAAATTGTTCTCAACAGACCACAATTGCATGACCAGAAAAATAGTGATTAATACAAGGTTAATTTTTTTCATCAGATACCAACTTATTTAAAGTATACTAAAAAGGTGAACAATCGGCGAAATTTAATATATCAATATTGACATATATGAATGAGAGGATTATGTTGTATAGGGTAGGGGGGTATACTATATGGCAAGAAAAGCACATCATCCGTATGAAACGAAAAGCAACATGGTAAACCGTATGAACAGGATTGAGGGACAGATCCGCGGGATCACAAAGATGATCGAAGAAGATGTCTATTGCGATGATATCCTCCATCAGTTTATGAGTGTCGAATCGGCAATCCGGGGAGTGAAAAAGACTCTTCTCGAAGCTCATATGAAAGGTTGTGTCCTTCATCAGATTCAGGATGGACAGGTTGAGGTTATAGATGAGGTTCTAACGACGATTGAGAAGATGATGAAGTAGTCGATAAATGAGGTGAATTATGGAAATAATCCAGTTAAATATACAGGGAATGACATGTGCATCATGTGTGGCCCATGTGGAAAAAGGTATCAAAAAGACCAGCGGCATTGATATGGCAGCAGTCAATCTGGCGACAGAAAAAGCCACGATCAGTTATGATCCGAAAGAAACAGATATTGAGCATATAATAAAAAGCGTTGTCGATGCCGGTTATGCCGCTTCCATTCCCAATGAGGAAGATGCCAGTGAAGAGCAGAAGGATAAGGATAAACAGTTGAAAAAACTGCGACTGCAGACTCTTATTTCAGCTCTTTTGAGTACGCCACTGTTTCTGGCTATGTTCGTGGGGATTTTCAAAATCCAGCCCCTCATGTTTTTGCATAATCCTCTGCTGCAGCTGATACTGGCCACACCGGTACAGTTCTGGATTGGTGCCAGATTTTATAGGGGAGCCTGGAAATCTATTCGGGCGGGAAGTCCCGGCATGGATGTGCTCGTTGCACTGGGGACATCATCAGCGTATTTTTTCAGTATTTTCAATGGATTTTTTGCCAAATCTCTGGGAGTTGATACTACGGGCCTGTATTTTGAGGCATCGGCGATAATCATCACCCTGGTCCTTCTCGGAAAATATCTCGAGTCAAATGCCAAAGGGAAGACATCCGAGGCGATAAAAAAACTGATGGGTCTTCAACCGAAAACAGCACGAGTGGAAAGAGACGGGGAAGTTGTGGAAGTCCCCATAAGCGATGTTATTATCGGCGATATAATCCACATTAAACCGGGAGATCGAATTCCCGTTGACGGTGTTATTCTAGCAGGTAATACGGCTGTTGATGAAAGCATGATAACCGGTGAGAGCATGCCCGTGGAGAAAAAAGCCGGTGACAAACTGGTCAGCGGAACAATCAACAGCTACGGCTCAGTTCAGTTCAGAGCAGAACATGTAGGTAAGGATTCTGTTCTTTCCAGGATCATAGCTATTGTCGAGGAAGCTCAGGGCTCGAAAGCTCCTATACAGAAGCTGGCTGATAAAGTCGCTGCGGTTTTTGTTCCTGTGGTTCTGATCATATCAGTTGTCACTTTTTTAATCTGGTTCTTTGTTCTGGGCTCTCTGACAAGTGCTATCATTTCATCGGTAGCTGTGCTTGTTATAGCCTGTCCCTGTGCACTTGGTCTGGCAACTCCCACAGCTATAATGGTTGGAACCGGAGTCGGTGCTCAAAGAGGGATCCTGATCAAAAATGGTGAAATCCTTCAATCAGCAGGGAAACTGACGGCAGTTGTTCTCGATAAAACAGGAACCATCACTATGGGCAAACCGGAAATGCAGGAATTGATTTCTCTCGGTGAAGATAGTGAATCCAGAAGAGATGAATTGCTGGTAATTGCCGCCAGTCTGGAGCAGAACTCTGAACATCCTCTGGCGAGAGCTGTTGTTATGGCTGCTGAAGATAAAAATATCGATCTTCTCGCTGTAGATAATTTCAAAGCAGTTCCGGGTAAAGGGATAAAAGCCTCTCTCAATAGTCGGGAGTACCTGATTGGAACAGAAAAGTATCTAAGTGAAAATAAAATATCATCGGCAACTTATGCAGATCAGAAAGCAGAACTGGAGAATCAGGGCAACACAGTTGTTGTTCTCTCTAATGAGAAAGAAGCTCTGGCTCTGATTACTATTGCCGACAGTATTAAAGAGACCTCACGGGAAGGTGTGCAGATGCTGAAGAATCTCGGCCTGGAAGTGTATATGATAACCGGAGATAACCGCCGGACGGCTGATGCCATTGCAGCAAAAGCGGGAATAACCAATGTCCTCGCTGAAGTTCTTCCCGAAGGGAAAGCAGCAGAAGTTCAGAAACTGCAGTCGAAAAATCAGGTTGTCGCTATGGTCGGTGACGGTGTCAATGATGCCCCGGCACTGGCAACAGCTGATACGGGTATCGCCATGGGCCAGGGATCGGATATTGCCATGGAATCTGCAGATATCACCTTGATGAGAGGTGACCTTAAAGAGATCGCAGCATCAATTCTTCTATCCCGTAAAACTATGGGCAAAATAAAACAGAACTTGTTCTGGGCATTCTTCTATAACTCAATCGGCATCCCCTTTGCAGCTCTCGGTTTCCTGAATCCGATTATTGCAGGAGCGGCTATGGCATTCAGTTCCGTATCAGTCGTGTCGAACTCGTTAAGTCTGAAGAATTTTAAAATGAAATCAGTACCAAATATAAGTAATATAAAGGTTAAGGAGAAAAATATGGAAGCAACAATTAAAGTTGAAGGTATGTCTTGCGGCCACTGCAAAATGTCAGTGGAAAAAGCTGCTGGATCTGTTGGAGCTGTAGAAAATCCTGTGGTAGATCTCGAAGCAAAAGAGCTTAAATTCGCTTTTAGCGGAGATGAGGCATCTATCGTTGAATCGGTGAGAACTGCAGTCAAAGAAGCGGGATTCGAACCTGTATAGTATGTACGGGACGGCCGCTGTACGGGACGGCCGCTGTACGGGACGGTCGCGACCGTCCCGTACATATCCCCTACATACCTTTCAATCTGTATTCCTCTGAATTGACATTGTGAGTTTGTTCATATCCCAATGTTGTCGTTTTTGTTTTTCCCAGATCGTGGCCTGCCCATACAATAGTGTCGGGAGGGCATGATGTCATAAGTTTGCGCAGTGAAGCTCCCAGTTTCTGCCTGTCGCTATCTTTGCTGACAGTTGCTCCCGAGTCACCTACAAACAGAGTGTCTCCTGTAAATATATTTTTATCACAGTAGAGGCAGATTCCATCTGCTGTATGGCCGGGAGTCTCAATCACTTTCAGACGGATCTCACCAAATTCTATAAGATCATTTTCTCTCAGTCCGCTGTTGTAGCTGATAATCTCCGCGTTTGTATTGGACTGTATAAATTCATTTCCATTCACATGATCGTAATGGCGATGTGTGTTTATGATATATTCGAGATTGTAATCATTCTGTTTCAGATAGGCCGTAATTCTTTTTAGCTTACATTTCAATTTTTTTCCTGCGTAAGCCGGATCGATGATAGCTGCTTTTTTTGTTTTCTCACAGATTATCAGGTAAGTGAAGTTTTTCAGTAGCCCTTTCATTTGCAGTTGCTGGATTCTCATGTTTATATATTATATTGAGTTTTGCTTCCCGTCTTTAATTATTCTTTTTTTCATGTCAAAATTCCCAATAATATATGAGTCTGGGGCCTTTGCTGAATGCAGAACCGGTTCTAGGTATCTCAATAACTTTTTGAGGCTCTACATTGAGAGTCCAATCATCAATGAGCTGTCTATCAATGTCATTATGGGCTCTATGAATAGGTTTATCTGAAGCACCTGACCACAAGTAGGGAAAACTCAATATCGCTCTTTTAGCAATTCTTTTTACTTCTCTGAACGCCCTGGTTTGTTTATTGTCAAAATGTTCAAAGACCTGCAGTCCAATAACCAGATCATAAGATTTATCTTCCATTGGCCAGGGACTGACTGTCCCATCGTGAACGATTCTACTACCGGAAAACTCAGATGGAATCCCATATTGATCATCTAGGGGATTCAACATTATGTCGGCATCTTTTATTATTGGAATCATACCAGGCCCGACTTCCAGAACTTTATCAATTGACAGTGAATTGATGATTTTTATCACCTCGCTGTAATATGCCCACCTACCAATGTAATATTCACCTCTGTCGGTTTGTAATAAACTTTGAAAATCAGCTTCAGTCATTAAATTCATAACACGATCCTTTTCTGCTTTCTGATAATAAATTATTATTCAACATCAACAATATTTCGATAAATGGCATAACTTATATACATATAAAGAAAACCCTTTGATAATAAATGTTTAAAGGAGAATTGTTTGGCATTAATTCAATGTGATTTTTATTCTGAAACCTTACAAAAAGATACTTCGATGACTGTGGTTCTCCCACAAGGGACAAACAAATCTAATAAACTAAAAACGCTTTGGCTTCTGCATGGTTATAACGGAAATAATACTGTATGGCATCGTAATTCAGCTATCGAAAGATATGTATCTGATCTTGAGATTGCAGTTGTTATGCCCGATGCGCACAAAAGTTTTTACACAAATATGGTTTATGGTTTGCCATATTGGACTTTCATCAGTGAAGAACTTCCGGAGATCGCTCGCAGGTTTTTTCCCTTATCACAGAAACGCGAGGATAATTCCGTTGCCGGTCTCTCTATGGGTGGTTATGGAGCTTTTAAGCTTGCAATATCTTTCCCCAATCGTTTTTGTTGTGCCGGTAGCTTTTCCGGAGCTGTTGATTTAGCTCCCCGTATAAAACCATCTGAACCCGGGTCGGGCTGGAGAGCCGTTTATGGTGAAAATCCAGATATTTCTGATACTGAAAATGATCTTGTGTGGCTTTTAAAAAAACAGAAGAAAAAGAAAATGGTATTGCCCCAATTGTATCAATGCTGTGGCACTGAAGATTTTTTATATGATTCCAATTTATCATTTATAGAACATCTCAGAGATCTGGAGATTCCCGTAACCTACGTAGAAGATCCCGGGTATGAACATTCCTGGGATTACTGGGATCTTAAAATACAACATTATCTGAAGTGGATGAAAGAATCCGGATTTATATAAAATGAAATAAATATAGGGAAAGGTAGAACATATGAAAACAACAGCAAAATTGACAGAAAAGCGGAATCGGATTTATTGGCTCGATAACCTTAGAGCTTTCACAATTTTATTGGTTGTACTATACCATGTCGGGGGAGTATATGAAGCCGCTGGTTTGTGGGGGGCTTTTTGGATTGTCGACGATCCTGCAACCATAATATGGGTTGGCATTATAGGCATCATATTTGATATTATAGTGATGCCGACCATGTTTTTTATCTCTGGTTACCTGACATCTGCATCCATAAAAAATAAAACAGGTTTGGATTTTATCAAAGGTAAATTCAAACGGCTGATGGTTCCGTGGTTAGTTGCTGTTTTGACCCTGATCCCGCTCTACAAGATTATATTCTTATTCTCTCGAAATCTTCCACAAGAGCATTGGAGTTCGTACTTTCACATCACAAACTCTAATAGCCAAAACTGGTTATGGTTTTTACCCGTTCTATTTCTCTTCAATGTTTTCTATCTGCTTTTGGTGAAAACTAAAATTAAATATCCAGACATATCGATTAGTATTACCCTATTAGGCAGTATTCTCATCGGCTTTGCCTACAGTATTCTCATTGGAGGTGTTTTGGGTATGAGGAGTTGGACTCTCACCCCGCTTATCGATTTTGAAAACGAAAGACTGGTATTGTATTTCGTGACATTCTTGTTGGGAGCGTTTTACCATAGAAGAGACGCATTCTCGATACTTCCTGAAAGTAAAAAATTATACATGATTGTAAACTCAATTTCCTGGATTCCAATCACAGTTCATATCATTGCAAGGGTGTATCCATTTTTATATGGTGAAGGTTTTTTGATATCGATCCAGTATCGACTGATTTGGTGGTCCAGTTTTTACCTTTCACTACTCACTTTGCTGTACCTGATGATAGAAACTTTTAGGCGATATTTTGATAAAACTGGAAAAATCTGGAATGAACTGAACAATAATTCCTACGGCGTTTACATCATCCATGTCATTATGATTGGTATATTTGGCACATTGCTATTGAACTTGAATATTCCTGCTTTGGTGAAGTATCCATCGTTAATTGTTCTTACGTATTTTTGCAGCAATTTGATAGTTTCAGGTTACCGGGCATTATTTCAGAAGTTTCAACGGCGAAGTTAAAAATTTTATAACCTGGAATGCCTGAAGGGAATAATCAAAAGTATCACTAATAGTAGAACACCTAAGGAAACTCCCGATCTTACAGAGTTAATATAACCATTCCCTGGTAATAGATTGAAGATTATAAGGACAAACGCAAAAGCCAGACGGCCTAGAAGGCTCTGTATTGAAAAATATGTTGCTCGTAAATTTGATGGTAAATTGGGAGTTGTTTCTTTTCGGACAATGGAGGCTGAGACAGGTCCCGGGAGACCTCTGGCTATTAGTAGTAAGATAATAATTGGACTATTACTCAAACCCAGTATGCTGATCATCAATGTCTGCAGACAAATTGCCAGCAGTAAAAGCAATTTTGTTCCAGTAATTTTATGAATGCTAATAGCTTTTCCGGCAATCCATGATGCAAAGAGCATTGTTAATGCTGTATGAAAGCCGGAAATTAAAGGTCCCAGTGATTTGATTGTTTCGCTTTGATAAATATTATTCAGATAATCCCTGATATAGATCTGATATAACTCATAGGGAATGTGATTTAATATAGTGATAAATACTGGAAATAGAAATAGATATTTCAAAGTCGGATTTACAAGTTTACGAATTACATTAATTAATTGTTTTAACGGGGGAGCCGGCCTTTCTCTATTGGGACATGATGATTCGGGATCTTTCATTAAAATAACAGAGATAAGTGTGAAACAGGCAAAAAGAAAAGATAAAGCATAGGCTATTTTATATTCATTCAACCAGGCGAATAAACCTCCCATTACGGCTGCTATAGCAGTCGCTTTCAACCCCAACGATGCTAAATCAGCCTCTCTTTGTCCATATTCATTTTCCAGTTTTAAAGCTGATAATAGAGCAAAGTGGAGGGATGTATCAGTACCGGAAGCAAAAGCGAATCCTGTAGCCAAAAATATTTGAGCTATTAAGAATATCGAGAATGATCCCCCGATAAAGAAAAGCAGATAAGAGATACAAAAGAATAAACTTGAAAGAAAGAGAGTTCTTTTCCGACCGAAATAATCAGAAAAATATCCTGAAGGAACTTCCATAATGAAAACTGATCCGTAGTAAATTGACTCCAGTAAAAAGACTTGTTTTATTGATACAATTGTTGAAAAGTACAATACAAATAAGGGTATCCAGAAATATGCCCTGCTGAAAATCGAATACCTCTTGTAGTTCTTCAAAGATGATATCAGATTTTCTTTGTTGATATTACAACTCATAGATATTTTACAATTTCTTTTAAATCTTCAATAAGTTCATCAGACACGTTATCGGAGTTCCCTGTAATACAATGATCTATGTGATCATGAATATAGATTTTTTTAGCTTTATCCAGTGCTCGAATAACAGCATGGAGCTGTTGTGAAGTCGGAGTACAGGGGCTTTGCTGTTCTATCATTGAAATAACTTTATTAAGATGGCCATGTGCTTTTTTGAGCCGCAGCCAAACATCCTTCTGGTTTTTGTGATCTGACATTGTTCACTCCTGAAATACATCCTATCCCCCCGGAGGGGATACTGTCAAGTTAACAAACGATTGAAGTCGTTTCCGGCTACCAGTCTTTCAATTGAACCGGAAAGAGTATAGATTTAATACCCGGGAATAATATGGTGAAAAACTTCAATTGTCCAATTTGTAAAAGTAATCTGGAACTCAACAACCGATCTTTAGTTTGTATAAACAGGCACTGTTTTGATCTTGCAAAAGAAGGTTATGTAAATCTTCTTCGTGTAAACTCAAAAAAATCAAAAGATCCGGGGGATAATTCTAACATGATGATGGCCAGGAGGGCATTCCTTGAATCCGGTCATTATAATCCTCTCGCAGAAAAACTAACTGAAATAATAGAAAAAAAAACAACCAATACAGAAGCGACAGTCCTGGATTTAGGGTGCGGGGAAGGTTATTACACAGGTTATATAAAAAACCGCAATAAAACAATCAATATGCTCGGTCTGGATATTTCCAAAGTAGCTGTTCGATATGCATCAAAGAGATATAAAGATATAAGTTTTTGTGTGGCCAGTGCTTTTGAATTACCAATCGCAGATAATAAACTGGATATAATCCTGAGAGTCTATGCTCCCTCTTCAGAATCAGAATTGCAGAGAGTTATCAAGGAAGGCGGTTATCTTATAACTGTTACCCCTGGTGAGAGACATCTCTATCAGTTGAGAGAAGTCATATATAAAGAAATTCACAATCACAATGAATCGAATAAAGAGATTGCAAATTTTAATCTTGAAGAAAAAATCAAACTTAAATACACCTTGGACATAAGTGATGTGGATGTCGTCAAAAAACTTCTGGAGATGACACCATTCCGATGGAAAATCTCAGAAGATGATAAAGATAAACTATACAAAATGAGTCATTGGAAAATAGATTGTGATTTCAATATCGAAATATATAAATACTCTGCACAAAATCTGCACACTCCCGGTTTAATATGAACAAATACACAAAAATCGGGAGTTATAATAATGAAACTTGAGCTTTCAGTCAGTGGAATGACGTGCGGCGGATGCGAGATGCATGTTGAAAAAGCCGTTTTAGAAAATGAATATGTAACAAAAGCCAATGCAGACCATTCCAGTGGAAAACTGACCCTTTCATTGGGTGAATTATATGATGGAGAGAATGAAGACATACTTCTAGGTGATCTTGGTAATCGGATTGAAAAAGCCGGGTATAAACTGGAAGGTCTTTTCAAAGCTGATACAGGTAATTTCTCTGTTAAGCAGTGGGTTGGTGTTGTCATCATTCTGGCAGCTCTTTTTCTGATTGTAAAAGAGACAGGGATTATGAATCGCCTTCCAGTTATTGAAAGTTCAATGGGTTACGGTTTGATTTTTATCATTGGCCTTATGACTTCTGTTCATTGTATAGGTATGTGCGGTGGTATCAATCTGACAGTGAGTTTATCCGCTGTCAAATTGAACGGCAAAGAGGATAAGGCTATTAAACGTGCCAGACCGGCAATCCTCTACAATGCGGGGCGTGTCGTTTCCTATACCCTTGTCGGTGCTCTGGTCGGTGCTCTCGGTTCTGTCATTTCTATCACAGGCAGTATTCAGGGAATCATTGTCGGTATAGCCGGTATTTTTATGGTATTGATGGGGATCAATATGCTCGGTTTATTCCCCTGGGTTACTAAAATCCTGCCTCGCCTCCCCAAAGGGATTTCATCGAAAATTATAAACTCCGGTTCCGGGAGAGGTCCATTTATTGTCGGATTATTAAATGGATTTATGCCCTGTGGACCTCTTCAATCAGTACAGATTTATGCACTCGGTACGGGAAGTGCCTTTGCAGGAGCCTTATCTATGTTTTTATTCAGTTTAGGTACAGTTCCGCTGATGCTTGGTTTCGGTTCAATATCATCTATCCTTCCTCCTAAATTCCATGGTCGTATCCTGAAAGTCAGTGCCCTTCTGGTCCTTATGCTTGGCGGGGGAATGGTATTGCGTGGAATGAGTCTTAACGGTTTATCAGTCATGGGAGCCAACAGTTTTAATGTCCGCTCGGAAAATGTGAGAATTGCCGAGATAAAAGATGATAAACAGTATGTCCGGACCATTATGCATGCTGATGAATATGAGCCTTTTATCGTTCAGGCCGGTATCCCTGTTGTCTGGACTATTTTTGCCGATGAAGCAGATCTCAATGGCTGTAATAATCCTCTGACAGTTCCCGAATACGGGATCCGTTTTGAGATGTCTCCCGGAGAGAATATCATTGAATTTACACCTCCCGCAGAAGAAGCCACTATTACCTATACCTGCTGGATGGGTATGATAACCAGTGGAATCAAAGTAGTCAGCGATCTGAAGAATATTGATTCGTCTCTGCTTAGTGATACTGCAGCTCTTTCCGGAGAATCCGATGGTGGTTGCGGCAGCGGTAACTGTTGTTCCGGCGGTGTCGGAGAAAATAGTAGCGCCCTTGGCCAGGATTCATTTTTTCTTGGATCCTTACCGGAAATCGAAATTGATAATATCGGTTTGCCTATGATGGAAGATGGTATCCAGATTATTAAAATAGATGTAACTGAAAATGGTTTTGATCCTTCAATTATTGTTATGGAAAAAGGCCTTGATACGTACTGGCTGATAAATGGCGAAGAATTGAATGAACTGAATTACAGGCTCAGTTTTCCCGCGTACGGGAATAGGGGAGTTGAGCTCAATGAGGGAATTAATTCTCTTCAGATTGTTCCCGAAGCAGACTTCGCTTATTTTTCCTGGAAAAATGATTTCGCAGGATTTGTCAAAGTTGTTGACGATATGGATTCTGTTGATGAAGATTTCGTCAAAGAGACAGTCAGGGATTACAATTCTCAGAATAACCATTGATAATTAAATCATGGCTAGAATACTTATTATTGAAGATGAGATAAAGATTGCCGAAGTAATCTCGGCGTATCTTAAAAATAGCGGTCATGAGACATTGATTGAAGTTAGTGGAAAAGGCGGGCGCCAGGCATTTATTGATGGAGAATTCGATTTGATTCTACTCGATCTCATGCTGCCCGATCTCAATGGTGAGGATCTCTGCCGCTTCATCCGGAGCCGGTCTCGAGTTCCTCTGATGATGATCACGGCTAAAGCCGATGAGGCGTCGCTGCTCTATGGTTTCAGAATCGGTGCAGACGACTATCTGAGAAAACCATTCAGTCCCAGAGAGTTGATGGTTCGCGTTGAAGCTCTTTTAAGACGGAGCAGTTCAGAACCTGTTGCCGGGATATTGGATTTTAATGAGGGGCATCTGCAAATTGATTACACCAGAAGAAAGGTGATAAAGGAAGAGCAGGAGCTTCATCTGACTCCTATTGAATTTGATATTCTGGAAAAGCTTTCCGCTTATCCCGGGAGAATATTCTCTAGAGAGGATATAATCTGTTCCGTTATGGGTTGTGATTTTGATGGAATAGATAGAACTATCGATTCGCATATAAGAAATCTCCGTGCAAAAATCGAAGATGATTCAAAAAATCCCCGTTATATACAGACCAGCCGGGGTAAAGGATTCTATTTTAATGGCTGAAAAAAAGAGTATGACACTCGCCGGTAAACTCATGTTTTATTCCGCTCTGATTGTTATATTGGCCATATCTGTGATGGGTGTGTTATTCACTATGTTTCTCAACAGTCGTTTTAAAGAGTATTTGATTGAAGAGAGCAGAAGTACCAGAGAAGATCTGGTTACCAGAATGGCAAATCACATGGATAAAAATCCTGAAATTGATCTTCAATGGCTGAAACAGTTCAGCAATATTTATATGGAGGAGGGGATGTTTATATCCCTCGATTCCGAAGAGGGTGAAACTGTTTGGAGCTGCCTGGAAAACAATAGCGAGATGTGCAACATGCACCTTGCCGATAATAATATTGATTCTACTGATAACCTTCAGACTGACAGTTATTCAATTCCAATGGGCACTTCCGGGACATCATCGGTTCTCAATATTTCTTATGTCTCCCGGGAAAATTTTTCGGGAAATGATTTGTTCTTTTTTGTTGAAACATTGAAGATGCTGGTATTCTCCATGCTGATTTCATTGGGGATTTCCATTATATCAGCACTCTTTCTTTCAAAAACAATGAGCAGGCCTCTTGTGAGTCTCGTCCAGTATTCCATCAGGCTGGCCAACCACGATTACAGTGCTTCTTCTGTATTTGAAAAGGGGACAAAAGAGATCGATGATCTGCATCATGCTATCGATCAGCTTGCCGGTTCTCTTGAAACTCAGGAGAATCTCAGAAAAAGGCTGACTTCTGATATCTCTCATGAATTACGCACTCCGTTGACCAGCCTTCAGACCTCCCTCGAAGCTATGATCGATGGCATATTCCCCTGCAGTGAGGAGCGCTTGCAGAGTTGTCACGATGAAATTATCCGTTTAACAGATCTGGTTAAGGGGCTCGATGACCTGCACTCTTATGATGCCGACGAAGCGGAGATCAAGCTCAAAAAAATCAATCTTAAATCATCTCTGGACTCAGTGTTCAGTCTTTATGAAAAAGACTTACTGCAACGGGAAATTTCCTGGTCCGTTAACTGTGATGAGATTTTAATTCAGGGAGATGATTCCAAACTCAAACAGGTCTGGATCAACCTGATCAGTAATTCTCTGAAATTCACGGGGAAAGGCGGGGATATCTCCGTTACTGTCTCCGGTGAAAATCCTGTTCTAATCAGGTTCTCAGACACAGGTACAGGCATCGCCCCCGATGATATTCCCAATATCTTTGAGCGGTTCTATAAAGCAGACCAATCGAGAAATGCCGAGGGTAGCGGGTTGGGATTATCAATAGTCAGAGAAATCATCACCCTTCATAAAGGCCGTATATCTGTGAAGAGCACAGAAAATTCAAAAACAGAATTTCTTATAGAACTACCGGGAAAGAATTGAATAATTTTACAATAAACCCTGGTGCCGATGGTTCTGTCCTACGGGGCAGTTCCTTGAATATTTCCGGTCAGATAAGTAAAATGTATCAAAAATGTACAGGAGATTTGAATGGCTGAAAGGAAAATAGCATCTTTTGCAAAGTATTTATCATTATGGGTTGCACTCTGCATTATCCTGGGCGTTGCCATTGGAGTCTTATTTCCTCAGGTTCCCGAACTACTCGGTAAAATGGAATATGCGAAAGTCTCTATTCCCGTTGCCATTCTTATCTGGTTGATGATATATCCGATGATGCTCAAAGTTGATTTTAAAAGCATTGTCAATGTCGGGAAAAAACCTAAAGGACTTGTGGTCACTCTTGTTATCAACTGGCTTGTAAAACCATTTACTATGTACCTCATAGCTTATTTTTTCCTGAAAATAGTCTTTAAGAATTTTATTCCCGATCTAATTTCTACAGAGTATCTCGCGGGAGCTGTATTATTGGGAGCCGCTCCCTGTACAGCCATGGTTTTTGTCTGGAGCCATTTATCTGATGGAGATCCAGCATACACCGTTGTCCAGGTAGCCGTAAATGATCTTATTATCTTGTTTGCTTTTGCTCCGATTGTCGCTTTCCTCTTGGGTGTCAGCAATGTTCAGGTCCCTATGGACACTCTTTTCATATCGGTTGTTCTATTTGTTGTCATTCCATTAACTGCAGGATTTGTCACAAGAACAATTTTACTGAAAAATCATGGAAAGGACTGGTTTGAAAATGTATTCTGTAAAAAGTTTGATGGAATAACGGAAGCCGGCCTGCTGCTGACATTGGTCATTATATTTTCTTTTCAGGGAGAAACCATTCTGGCGAACCCTCTGGCTATCCTGTTAATTGCAATACCTTTGATAATTCAGACCTATTTCATATTCTTTCTCGGTTTCGGCGTATCAAAAATATGGAAAGTTCCCTACAGGATTGCCGCTCCTTCATGCATGATCGGTGCATCGAATTTCTTTGAACTCGCTGTCGCTGTCTCTGTCAGTCTTTTTGGATTGTCATCAGGTGCCACTCTCGCGACAGTTGTCGGAGTTCTTGTTGAGGTTCCCCTCATGCTGAGCCTGGTTAAAATAGCCGGTGTTTCGAGAGCTAAGTTTATCAGTCCCTGATTCGATTGAGCTTATTCCTCACCGATTCATGGAGGGGATCAATTTCCAGTGCTTTCTCATAATAATCAATGGCAGAAGAGTTGTTATTTAAAAGAACCGCCAGATCTCCCATGCTGATATAACTCTGGATAAAATCGGGATCCAGATCCATAGCCGCTCTATAGTTCTTTTCTGCATCATCGTATTTTTTTAGTCGGCTGTTGGCTCTTCCCAGCCAGATATACCCCCATTCATGATCAGCTTTTTTCTCTATATTTATTGTGAATTCCTTCAGTGCATTGTCGTATTCTTTGTTTCTGTAATAAGCTTTCCCTAAATCATAGATTACATTTCTATCAGTGGTATCCTCTTCTTTTGCAAGAGAATAATATTTGACTGATTGAGCATAATCCTTTAACTGGTAATAGATCTCTCCGAGTTTATCTAAAACCGGAAGGGGTTTCTCAACCAGGGAAAGAGCTCTTTCCAGCTCTTTTATTGCATCGATATTATCACCTCTCTGCTGAATGAGCAGAGCCAGTTTATATGAAATCTTTCCATCAGATGGATCGAGTCTTTTTGCCTTATTATAGGCAGTTTCGGCCAAATCAATATTATTTCCGTCCATAGCTGTTTCCCCTATCTGTATCCAGATATCAGGATCTTCCGAATTCAGATCCATTACCTTGTTCAGAGCTTCAATGGCTTTTTCCTCTTTACTGTCCCGGTAATAGAGCTGAGCGATTTGGATATATAAACTGCTGTTTGCACTATCTTCTGCTATCATGGAATTGAGAAGGGCATATGAATCTTCGGTGTATACCAGTTTATTCGCAATAAATTTCCCCATGGAAGGATTTAATGCCAATGCCCTATTAAAAGATGTGTCAGCGACTTTCTCATTGCCGGCTTTCTGCTGGGCTTTTCCGAGGTGATACCAGATCCAGCTATTGTTTTCGATTGTCTTCAAAGCTTCTTCAAATTGAGCAACAGCTTCATTGTAGAGCTCCATTTTATAGAGGACTTTGGCTTTCAGATAATGGAGATAATTATCTTGCCCATTGATCTCCATTGCTTTATCGTAATAATCCAAAGCTTCAGTATATTTTTTATCATCTATTTTTATTGAGGCCAACTCTATCCAGGCATCGCTGTACTGATCATCGAGTGACAGTATTTTAAGAAGTTCATTTTCTGAAGTCTCGCGATTACCAAGTTCCAGATACACTTTCGCCAGTTTAAATCGCAATTCATTATCTACAGGGCTGATTCCAAGAGCTTCCTCTAAAACCCCGGCAGCTTCAGAGAATTTGCCCTGTACTGAATAGAGGAGAGACAAACTGTAGCGGTACTTGGTGTTTTCCGATTCCAGTTCAATAGCTTTGGCATAAGCCTTTTCTGCTTCGCTGTAATCTCTCCGTCCTTTCAAGAGCAATCCCAGGTTGTACCAGGCGCTTGCATAAGCCGGATTTATTGACAGAACCAGATTGTATTGTTTTTCGGCTTTTTCCAGCTGACCGTCTTTTTTGTATTGAACAGCCAGATTTAATCGGCATTTGGTATAAGTCGGATTGATATCCAGAGTTTTCTCATAAGCGGAAATTGATGCTTTTACAGCTCCTCTCTGACTGTGAATATATCCAATATTATACCAGGCCTGTTCATGGATACTGTTCAGCCCGGTCACTTTTTTAAAGGAGTTTAATGCCAGCTGCGGTTCCTCTTTCTCAAGATAAATCAGCCCCAGATTGTAATAGGCTTTTACGTATGATGAATCGAGTTCAATGGCTTTTATCAGTGCTGATTCCGCTTCATCAATTTTGCCCTGGGTTTTCAGCGCCAGAGACAGATTGTTGAGGGACTCCAGATGCGTTCCTCCTGAATAGGTAAATGCATTCTGATAGTGCAGTTCAGCACTCTCATAATTTCTTTCATTGTAGCTGATCAGGCCGAGTTGAAAGGAAGCTCCGGCGAGATTGTTCCCATTGTCGAGTATCCACAGAAGATGAGTTCTGGCTTCGGGAAAACGGTCGCTGTCAGAGAGGATTTTTGCCAGCATCAATCGTCCCTCATCATAATAGGGTGCAATGGTTATCGCTTTTTCCAGAAGGAGTTCCGCTTCGGAAAATTTCCCATCGGCCATATGAATATTGGCCAGCCCCTTGTAAGCGTCGCCGTAGTTCTCATTGAGCAGGAGAACTTCGTTGTAGATATTTTCCGCTTTTTCCCGCTGACCGGAATTGATATAGACACTGCCCAGTTCAATTCTCGACTTCAGATCTGATGGACTGAGGTTAATGGCTTCCACGAGGGATTCTTCAGCTTTTATATATAATTCAGAATTATTATACGCCTTTCCCAAAAGAGTCATTGTTTTTGATCTTTTTACCCCACCAGCCATGGAAACTGCTGATTCGAGGGTGCTGATAGCCTGATCATTTCTACCTGCCGCGAGGTAGATCAAAGCCAGATTTATTGTCGCTTCGTAGTAATTGGGTTTAGCAATAATAGCTTCTTTATAGAATCTGATAGCTTCCGTTTTATTCCCGAGATGATTATAGATAAATGCTTTGAAAAATTGAACGATTACCATATCCGCAGAATCATATTCCCGAGAATTGAGCAGATCCAATGCTTCCTCATAAAATTGCTCATCAATGAGTTTTCTGACCTCTGTAAAAGAGCTCTCTTTTTCCGTTGCCACCGCTAGAGCAGGCAGTTCTTCATCACCATTTATATTTTTAATCTGCTTAATTCTGTCTGTTCCGGAGATTTTAATGACAATTGGTTCAGACTGGATTTGAATAGCTTTGGACTGCATAATAGAAACTGCTGTTATTAAGAGCAGCAAAAAGAGGACTATGGGCAGGGCACTGTATCGCCAGAGGTCTTTCAATATTTTAAATATCATTACTTCCCTCATATATCAAAGGAGCCAGTCCTTTTTCATTAATAACCTGTATTTGAAGACCAGGCCTCGCATTCAATTCCAATATGAGCGGACCGATTTTTTTATCAATTACAAAATCAATGCCCAGATAACCTAAGGGGATCAATTCTGATGATTTGACTGCCATTTCAATTATTTGTGACCAGAATGGTATTGAGCTCCCTTTCAATTGAGCACCACTGTCCGGGTGAGATTCAATTTTCTTGCCTTTGATCATGGCATTTCCAGTTAATCCGCTATGAATATCGACAGGAATTCCTATGGCTCCCTGATGGAGGTTCGCTTTTCCGTCAGACTGGCCGGTGGGAAGTCTGACCATGGCCATTACCGGTTTTTTCCTGAATGTGATAATTCGGATATCGGCAACACCATCAGAATAGATATCAGTGAAGACTGAATGAGGGTAGATTCTCTTTTCAATCAATACGGCATCTCCGCTGTTGCCGAATGAGTACACACCGAAGAGAATGTCCCCGAAATGTTTTTTCAAGTCTTCCTCATGAACCTTATTCCCTGAGGGCGTCTGCCAGCTCTTTTCATCAAGTCGTTCCAGAAGCAGAATCCCTCCGCCTGCTCTTCCCCGGGATGGTTTGACAACAAAAGTATCATAGGACAGCAGGAGTTCAAGAGACTTCTCTATTTCAAAAAAATTGCCTATTACACAGATCGTTTCGGGGCAGGGGATATCTCCTTTATTCAGATATTCTTTTGTTGTTATTTTGTTATCGACGATGGGGAAATGAGTCCTTTTATTGTGAATATGAATCACTTCTAAATTTCTTCTGTTCAGACCGATTATGTTCTTCAGGCCATTTTGGGTAAACTTCATTTTATTCTCTCGATAAACAGGCTTCTGAAACGGAATAGTTCAATGATTCTTATACCTGTCCAGCTTCCGAGCCATAGATTCATGGATATTACCGCCAGGAGTAGTTCCGGGAAGGATATCATCAGTGCCTGCAGAGCTATTGAGCTGATCACGATATAACAGAAGGTCATAACAATCAGAGTCTGAATCATAATAATCGATGTTTTTTTTGTTCCCTCTTCGCTCAAAGTCAGTGCGAAGCGCTCAGAGGTTATGGTCAGAATCGCTATGGGGAAAAGCGACGCTGAATTGAGTGACGGTATGAACTCCAGAAATGGAAGATTGGATAAAACGGCAATTGCCAGCAGAGAAAAAATCACCACAATCATCATAATCGCCAACTTCGGTGTATGAAGCAGTCCCAGTTTCTCCAGGGGATAACGGACTAAAACGGTTAAAATAATCACAAAGAAAAAGACAAGTAATCCGGGGATCAATCCAGTGCTCTCTATGGACATGGCCATCAGCGCCGGCAGGAATGTTCCGAAAGTATTCAACCCAATAACATTCCTGAATATAGTGACTACCAGTACACCAAGGGGGATGACCAGAAGAAACTGCAGGATATGAAATGAGATATTGATGTTAAAAAATGCTGCAAAAATATTGTATATATTAAAAGATCGTTCGCCCAGATAGTAAGTCAATCTGTCGTTTGAAATGGTTTTTTTACGAATATCAAAACGGTAGTCAAAAGCTATATTTCTAGAGTGACGGAATAGAGCTTCATCTCCTTTGTACAGACTCAAATAGTTTTGAGGCAGACTCGCAAAATGTCCGTTGAGTGCATCGAAAGGAACCCAGTGCCCGGAAATGAATACTTCAATCCACTGATGGCTCGTCTTTTTACTTCCATTATTGAGAATTAATCCTCCAACTAGTCTCGAGGGGATTCCCAGTTGTCGCGTAAGTGAAATAAAAAGACGGCTTTTCCCATTGCAGCTGGCCTCTCCCAGTTTCGCTGCGGTTACAGCATCTGTTGTCCCCTTAAAAGGGCTTGAGCCCATCTTGTAGACATAGTCATAAAATTTCTCCAGAACAGTCAGGAGATAGATGTTGTCTCCGGCCAGTTCAAGTGCAAGATCTTTGATAAAGGGATCGTTGACCTGTATGAATTCTGTCCCGGCGAGATACTCATCGAGAGATTCATCTTTATTTTGTTCTATTGTCAGCAGAGGGTCAATTTCATAGATTATAGGGCTGATCCTGACATCGTAATAGATATCAATCCGTTGAGGTCCATCAGCTTTATAGCGGGTCCACTCTCCGGAACTGTGAAGAGTCGAGATGTTCCTCCTGAATTCCATCTCCGGTGACACCATTTGTTCGTTGGAAACAGTCTGTCTCTTTCCGTTTATGGGAAGATAGGTTTTGACAAGCAGATCATCGCCATTTCCGGTAAATGTCATCCATGTGTGAACTCTATATCCCGATCTGGGAATGATAGAGTCAAAAGTATAATTGAAAACGGAAACCTTCAAAATTATTATCACAGTCATTATTGTCATTAAAAAGATAATGAGAAGGTTGATAATTTTCTTTCTACTCCAGGTCATGGCAGTTTAACCGAAACTCCTAATTTTACTCCTGCAAAGCTGTAATTTGTATCAAAAGTTGTGTTGTATGTCATATTTGATGATTTATAATCCCACCAGCCAGCCAGTTTCCCTTCCAGTTCCAATCCCTTGGGACTTGTCCAGAATACAAAGTCAACACCGAGGTCAAGATGGACTGTAATGTCCTTTCTCAGCTCATTATTTGGGAGATATGTATCTGTTGCATCCCGTGCAATGTAATTGATGAAATTGGTGAGGGAAAGGCTGGAGTCGAGATAAATCTTCAGGCGGTCACCCAATTGAAAATTATTGTCAAATGAAAAAGTATGAGACAGATTGTCATAATATCCCTCGACAAAATCATCCCCGCTCGATTCGGTTACTACATAATTGTAATTGAAAGTTTTCAGGTAATTGAAATTATATGAGAATTGAGGATTGTATATTTTACCAACATCGGCATCGAAAACAATTTCACCGCTATTGTAGAGGTTCATTTTATCTAATGTGGAAACAGTTGCCAAAACATCGGTATGATATTTTGAATCGAGGTATTGTTTTATATCAAAGCCGTAAATGAGGGATACTGCCAGCCAGTCCAAAGCATAAAAGCGGATTTCAGGGGTAAAAGAGACCTTTAAATGATCTAGTTTTCTATTGTCGATCAAATAGTTGGGATAGGTTCGCCATTCAAATTCTGAATCCCATAAAAATCTCCATTTTTTGTTGAAACGGACAGATCCTGTATCTGAGATTCCTGTACTTATATAATTATCTCTTGTATCTTCTGCAAATTGGAAATCTCCGAATAAATTCACTTTATTGTATATGTTACGCCTTGTACCGCTTCTCCAGGAAAAATCTGCACCGAGAACCTCAGTGTATTGGACAAGCCATTCATCTGTATTTTTTCCGGTTTTGTCGAAATTCGAGGCTACAAAATCAAAGCTATGGTGATGAAAGGATACTCCCAGTTCCAGGCTACTTCTTCCAGCTGCGGGAATGTTCAGAGCCGCTTTTGCATAGATGTCGGCACCAACGGTACTGGCAGAGAGATTATCAAGGCCACCAAAAGCGACAAGCCTTCCATTAAAACCTACTTTTTGATTTCCAATCAGTTTTAAAATCAATTTTTCAGCATTTTCCCTGTCTGATTCTGCTATCATAGGCAGAGCCAGCAGGGCATAAGTCAGGCTTTCAGCTATATGATTTTCATAAGTTTCAACTGTATAAGTTAAGTGCGACAGATTATTATGGATTTTTGCCATTTGATAATGGACACGGCTCAGATCCTCTTTATCGCTTAAAAGAGGCTCCAGTCTTTCGTAACCTGAAAGGGACCGATTAAAGAGGTTGATTGATTCTACTTCTCTGTATTCCAGCTTTTCTCTGTAGGCGAGACGATAGAGGGCCCGTGACAATAATTCCAGTCCCTTCTGATGATATGAATTTAACTCATCGACAACATCGAGAAACTCTAGTAATTCAATTGCACCGCTGTATTGCTTATCATAATAAAAGATTTTTCCAAGATCGTAGGCCGCTTCTTCATAGCGGTTACTGCTCTCATCTGAGAGAACCTTTTTGAAGTAGAGAGCTGCTTTTATATCATCATCGAGCCTTTTGTAGAGACGTCCCATATACCACGTAGCATCATCTGATTTTATGCTTTTCGGATTTTCACCGATAAACTTTTCAAATAAGATGAGTGCCTGATCATTCTCTTTGTTATTGTATTTTTCCAGAGCTGTTTCGTAGTCGCTTCGATTTTCCGATACTACAAAAACTGTCACTAATGTAAATAAAATTATGCAGAATAACAGAAATCTTTTTTTCATGTTTTTCCCCCACCGGCTTTATGTTTACTAATATAGTGCACAACAGGGCTTTTGCCAGTTTTTATCAGGAATTCTTCTCAATAACAATTTCTCCCGGTAGTATTATTGTGAATGTCGTTCCAGTATCTTTAGTGCTGGTACAGAGAATTTGCCCATCCAATTTCTGAGTTATGAGATTGTAAATTATGTTCAATCCCAAACCGGTTCCTTTCCCTGTGGAAAAAAACGGCTCGAAAATTCTGGGAAGATTTTCGTTTTCTATTCCAATTCCGTTATCGGAAAAAATTATTTTCAGTTGTCCGTATTCAAATTTCATAATGATATCAATCTTTATCAACTCATTTAATTTAATACGTCCATGAGAGAGGGCATTACTGAGCAGATTTGTAATAATCTGAGTAAAAATACCTGCATAAGATAGAACCTTTATATTTTCCGTGCATACAATTGATATTTCTATATTTTCTTTGTTAATTTTGCTTTTCATTCCAGCCAGGATAATTTCAATCATATCTCTTAAGTCGAATTCTCTCTTATGTTCAATAATCTGTTTTACTGAAAGTTTTTTATATGCCTGAATAAGACTTGCTGTTTTTTTCAA
>Ga0070728_10000820_pt1 | contig 54709 bp, 44 predicted proteins | sample tdDd471_FD_66723 | JGI IMG/M metagenome (GOLD analysis project Ga0070728, IMG submission 66723) | Marine sediment microbial communities from the Atlantic coast under amendment with organic carbon and nitrate - tdDd47.1 | ecosystem: Environmental > Aquatic > Marine > Coastal > Sediment | place... | reverse complement strand
GCTAACCTTTTGGCCCAGCATCCCATTCAGCCCTGACCCCGGCATCCGGTTCGGTCGCCTGTCGCGCCCGAGCCTCCGCACGGAAGAGCGTGGCATCGCCAAACCGGCCGAGCGCCCAGACCGCCATGCCCCGCACCAGCGGAGACTCGTCACCAAGCAATGACCGGACCTGCTGCAACAGGCCCGGATCGTTTGCGTTCCCGGCGGCCACCAGGACATTGCGCAGGAACCGCGCCCGCCCCAGCCGCTTCACCGGCGTTCCGGCAAATCGCTTCCTGAAGGCGGCATCGTCCAGCGTCAGCAGTTCGGCCAGGGGCGCCAGGTGCAGATCTTCCCGCATCTCCAGTCGCGCATCGCGGCTTTCGGTCGCGAAACGGTTCCACGGACAGACCGCCAGACAATCGTCACAGCCGAAGATGCGATTGCCGATGGCGGTCCGGAACCGGTCCGGAATCTGGCCCTGATGTTCCACTGTCAGATAGGCGATGCAACGCGTGGCATCCAGTTGGTAGGGCGCCGGAAACGCAGCGGTCGGACAGATGTCCAGGCAGCGGCGACAGGAGCCGCAGTGATCCCCTGACGGCGCATCCTGCGGCAGGTCGAGGGTGGTGAAGATCGCGCCCAGAAAGGTCCAGGATCCATGACGGCGGCTGACCAGGTTGGTGTGCTTGCCCTGCCAGCCGAGACCAGCCCGTGCCGCCAGTGGTTTCTCCATCACCGGCGCGGTATCGACGAAGACCTTGATCTCCGCTGGCGCACCAACCTGCCGGGCGTCGGCCAGCAGCGACTGGCCGAGCTGTTTCAGTCGGCCCTTGACGACATCGTGGTAATCCCGCCGCGCGGCATAGACGGAGACAGCCCCCCTGTCGGTGCGGGACAGCCCGTCGAGAGGATCGACGGGCGGAGCGAAGCTGGTGGCCAGCATGATGATGCTGCGCACCTCCGGCCACAGTTCCGCCGGATCACCCCGCCACTCGGCGCGGTCGCGCAGCCAGTCCATGTCGCCATGGCGTCCAAGTTCGATGAAGTGTGCCAGACGGGTCGCGGCCTGCGCCATGCCCGACGGCCCCGTGATCCCGATGTCATCGAAGCCCTCGGTCCGGGCACGCGCCAGCAACCGCTCCCGCAGCCGCTGCCGCGCCGCTTCAGAAATCGAGGTCGGCATAATGTGCGGGCGGTGGATAGCCGCCGATACGGTCCTGCAACAGCGGTCGGAAGGACGGGCGGGACTTGATGCGGCTGTACCAGTCGCGCGCATGCGCGTTCCGGTCCCAGGGCACATCGCCGAAATAGTCAGGCACCGAGAGATAGGCCCCGGCGGCCAGATCAGCGACGCTGAAACGGTCACCGCCGAGCCAGCGTCGTCGCATCGCCAGGTGGCCGATGTAGTCCAGATGGACCTGGATGTTCCATCGCGCGGCGCGGATTGCCGCCGCGTCCGGGCTGCCATCCCGCATCAGGCCGCGCAACACCCGCTCCCGCAGCAAAGGTCCGCTGACCTCCTGCTCGAACTTGTCGACGAACCAGCCTGTCAGACGCCGGACTTCCACCCGCGTCTCCGCATCAGGGCCCATCAGGTTCGGCTCGGGAAAAGCCTCCTCCAGATATTCGATCAGCGCGCGTGTCTCGGAAAGCGCCGCCGCCTGTTCCGACGTCTTCATGACGGGCACGGTTCCGGCCGGGTTGAGGCGCAGGAATGCCTCCGGGCGCTCCCAGAACCTGACAGGTTCCAGCCTGAAACCGACGCCCTTCTCCGCCAGCACCAGCCGGAGCAGCCGACATGCCGGTGACAGGGCAAAATGGTACAGACTCGGCGTCAATCGGCTACCCTTCCGGTCCGGGGTGAGGGCGTCAGGCCGCAGGCCATGCGCCGCACGGGGCTTGTGCAATCGCTTGATAAGAGCTTACACGAACAATTCAAGCATCGGAGTGGCCACCATGACCCTGCTGCAACTGATCATCATCGCTGTCGTGCAGGGCATCACGGAATTCCTGCCGATCAGCTCGTCCGGTCATCTCTATCTGACCTCCAACCTGCTCGGCTGGCCCGATCAGGGCGTCATGGTCGATGCAGCGGTGCATCTGGGCACGCTGGTGGCGGTGCTGCTGTACTGCTGGCGCGATATCGGACGGATGATCGGCGGCTTCTTCCTCGCCCTGCGGGGGCGCAGCAGCGCGGGCGGGCGCATGTTGCTGTTCCTGGTCATCGCCACCATCCCGCTGGTCATCGCCGGGGGGGCGCTGGTCTACATGGGCGCCACCGGCATCTTCCGCTCCATCGAGGTGGTGGCCTGGGCGACGCTGGGGTTCGGCCTGCTGCTCTGGCTGGCCGACATCAGCGGCATGACCGTGCGTCGTATCGAGCACATGACAGTCGGCAGCGCGCTCACCATCGGCTGCTTCCAGGTGCTGGCACTGATTCCGGGAACCAGCCGGTCCGGCATCACCATGACCGCCGGTCGCCTGCTGGGGTTCGAGCGGGCAGAGGCGGCGCGCTTCTCCCTGCTGCTGTCCATTCCCGCAATCCTCGCCTCCGGCAGCCATGCGGTGAAGGAAATCGTCGAGAGCGGCAACGCCACGCTGACGGAGAATGTCGGTATCGCCGTGGTGATTGCCTGCCTGACCGCCCTGCCCGCCATCGCCCTGATGATGGCCTGGCTGCGCCGTTCCGGGTACGGCATCTTCGTCATCTACCGTGTGGTCCTGGGTCTGGGCCTGCTGGCTGTCGCCTACGGTCTGGTGTGATAGGCTGAGCCCATCCAGCGCCAGCGACGGAGGTCACGCCACATCATGAGCGCATCCCTGCACCCGGTCAGTCCCGGTTGTGGCGTCGAGGTTCGCGGCGTCGAACTTGCCCGCCTGTCGAACAGCGACCTGAGCCTGATCCGCGACGCCTTCCACGAACATGGCGTCATCTTCCTGCGCGACCAGACCTTCACGCCGGAAGATCACCTGGCCTTCGCCCGCCGCTGGGGGGAGATCGTCATCAACGAGCATTTCCCCGAACTGGCCGACACGCCGGAGATCGCGGTGGTGATCAAGGAAACCGACCAGAAGACCAACATCGGCGGCGGCTGGCACGCGGACCATTCCTACGATCCGGCACCGGCGCTGGGATCCATCCTGGTCGCGCGCGACGTCCCGGAATGCGGTGGCGACACGATGTTCGCCCATATGGCGCGGGCCTTCGACACGCTTTCCGACGGGCTGAAGGCCAACCTGCGCAACCTGCGCGCCCTGCATTCCTCCCGTCAGATCTACGGGCCCGGCGGCGCCTATGACGGCACGGACCTGAAGCAGGTGCTGAAGGCCGATGGCGCGCTGTCGGACGCGATGCATCCGGTCGTGATCCGGCATCCGGAGACCGGGCGGGAAGTCCTGTACGTGAACCCGGCCCACACCATCCGGTTCGAGGGCTGGACGCGGGAGGAGAGCCTGCCGCTGCTGAACCACCTCTATGCCCATGCCACGAAGCCGGACTTCACCTGTCGCCATCGCTGGACGCCAGGCTGCGTCGCCATGTGGGACAATCGCAGCACCTGGCACCATGCCCTGAACGACTATCAGGGCCAGCGCAGGGAAATGCATCGCATCACCATCGCGGGCACCACGCTGGACGCCGCCTGAACCGGCAGAGCAACCGACGCAACACGCATCCTGGGGAGGATATGAATTATGAGCTATTCATTCATGAAGTTCGAAGTGACCGAGGGCGTTGCCCTGTGCACATTCGACCGTCCCGACGCGGCGAACGCCATGCATCTCGGCATGATGGAGGAGATGTTCGACATCGCCGTGCGCATCGACGAGGATCCGGCCATTCGCGCCGCGGTCTTCACCGGCAGGGGCAAGATGTTCTCCGCCGGCGGCGACCTGAAGCACTTCCAGACCAAGGGCGATGACCTGCCTGCGGAAGTGAAGCGGATGACCCTGTTCCTGCACGGCGCGATCTCGCGCATGCATCGCATGGACCCGCCTGTGATCTGTGCCGTGAACGGTGTCGCGGCAGGCGCGGGCTTCAGTTTCGCGATCCAGGGCGATCTGGTGGTCGCGGCAGAGTCGGCCAAGTTCACCTCCGCCTATACCCGCGCGGGCGTTTCCGCCGATGGATCCTCGACATACTTCCTGCCGCGCCGCGTCGGCACCAAGCGCGCCCTCGACCTGATGCTGACCAATCGCGTGCTGAGCGCGGCGGAGGCAAGGGACTGGGGTCTGGTGGACTACATCCACCCGGACGATCAGATGCTGGACAAGGCAATGGAGCTGGCAGGCACGCTGGCCAAGGGGCCGACCGCCACATACGGCACGGTCAAGTCGCTGATCCTGGAAAGCATGAGCGAATCACTGGAAAGCCAGATGGAACGGGAAACGACGGGAATCGCGGAAGCCATGCGTCGCCCCGACGGCAAGGAAGGCATCGACGCCTTCGTCGCCAAACGACCGGCGAACTTCACCGGCAGGCGGCACTGAGCGAAATCAGGGGGCGTACGCTTCGGCCCTGGAGCTCTACTTCTTCTTGAACGCGTTCGGATTCGGGTCCCTGTTCGGGTTATTCCCGGTTCCGCCGCCACAGCCGCCGCCGCCGCCTTGTCCGGCACCACCGCCTTGTCCGAAGCCAATGCCCGGACCGCCACCGCAGCCACTGGGGAACGCGGCACGGGCACTGTCGAGGCGGGTAATCAGTGGTGCTGAATAAGCAGCCGTTGCAATGAGCCCGAGCCGAGCGAGCGCGTTGCGGCGTGTCAAAGTCGGTCCCTGCTTGTCCATTGCAAACTCCTCCGTCGGAAAGGAAAGGTTTTCCAGCCCGGAAGAATCATATGGTAGGTACTCATGCACTACACAAGGGGCATCACCAGAGCGTGTCCCGGTGGAATGATGGGCGTCACATCACTACTGATGTGAGAATTATGGTGTGCGACAGTCTATCCCGGTTCCGGTGAGGCTTACCGGCAACCGCCACCGCCACCGCCGCCACCACCGCCGGACGGTGCCGGTGCCTGGGAACCACCGCCCGCGCAATTGCTCGGGAAGGCGGCCTTGGCGCTGTCGAGACGCGTCACCGTGGGTGCCAGATAGACCGCAGCCGCGCCCAGTCCCAGCCTGGCGAGCGCTGCGCGACGGTCGGCACGCGCCGCGTCGGAGCCTGTCTGCTGCTTCCGGATCGGTTCTTCGGTCATTTCTCGGTCCCTCCTGAACTCAGATGGGCATATTGGTTGTCGGGCACTGCACTGACGGGCGCCTGCGCCCACCGAACTCACACCTAATAGCGATCAGATCGTAAACAACAGGTTGCTCTCGTCGTCGAGCAGATCGATGCCCGCGACACCATTGTTCAGCAAGGTCGTTGCTGACGTCACGGTTCCACCCAGCGTGTCGAGCAGATTGAGTTCCGTCACCGCGTCGGCATCGAAAGTGATCGAGCCGGAACCGTCGGTGAAGGAGACATTGACGATACCGTCACCCAGATCCGTGAAGGCCAGTTCACCCAGGTCGTCGACACCGAAGATGTTCAGCGTGTTGCCCGCACCGGAATCGATGATCGTGTCATCGTTGGCTTCCAGGTCCGTGCGGCGTCCGAACAGGTAAGTGTCCTTCTGGCCATTGCCGCCGATCAGCGTATCGGAGCCGTTGCCACCGAACAGCGTGTCGAAGCCGACATTGCCGCGCAGGTCGTCGTTACCCTCACCACCAGCCATGAAATCATCACCGTTGTCGCCGGTCATGAAGTCATCACCCGCGCCGCCATCCAGGCTGTCGGCACCGTCCTGGCCGCGCACGCGGTCATTCCCGGCACCACCCAGCAGGGTGTCATCGCCACCGGCACCGAACAGCTCGTCATCGCCTTCGCCGCCATCGATGAAGTCCCTGCCGCCGTCCGCATTGATGAAGTCATCGCCGCCGCCGCCGAACAGGTCATCCCCGTTCAGGCCGCCACGGATACGGTCGGCACCGTCGCCGCCCTCGATCGTGTCCTCACCGTCGTTGCCACGCAGCACGTCATCTCCCAGGCCGCCGAACAGGGCGTCGTCCCCGTCCTCGCCGTCCATGAAGTCATTGCCGATGCCACCGTCGAGCTGGTCATTGCCAAGGTTGCCACGCAGGTTGTCGTCGCCTTCGCCACCGGCCAGCGTATCGTCGCCGTCACCGCCGCGCAGGCTGTCCGCCCCTTCGTCACCGAACAGGACGTCGGCGCCGCTGTCAGAGACCATGAAGTCGGCATCCAGACCGCCATGCATGGTGTCATTGCCGTCGCCACCACGCAGGACATCCTCGCCCGCATCGCCGAACAGTTCATCCTGGCCACCGTCGCCGCGCATGGTGTCGTTGCCTTCACCACCCTCGACCCGGTCGTCATCCGTGCCGCCTTCCATGAAGTCGGCGCCCAGGCCACCCAGCAGCGTGTCATTGCCGGCATTGCCGCGCACCGTATCGTCGCCCGCGCCGCCGGAGACCAGATCATTGCCCGCGTCGCCCAGAACCTTGTCGACGCCATCGCCGCCGTCGACCGTGTCGTCACCGTCACCGCCTTCGACCTGATCGTTGCCGTCGCCGCCGGACACGACGTCATTGCCTGCGTCACCCTTGACCACATCGGAGCCGACACCGCCGTCGAGCACGTCATCATCGGCACGACCGCGCAGGATATCGTTGCCCTCGCCACCGACCAGGCTGTCCGCGCCGTCACCGCCATCCAGGAAGTCGGCACCCGCGTCACCCACCAGGGTGTCGTCGCCCGCGTCGCCCTTCGCCGTGTCATCGCCAACACCACCGAAGATCAGGTCATTGCCGTTCTCGCCCAGCAGGCTGTCGGCCCCGCCGTCGCCGAACAGGGTGTCGTCACCATTGTTGCCGCGCACCGTGTCGTCATCGGCGTCGCCATGGACCACGTCGTTACCGTCACCGCCGCCGACCGAGTCAGCACCAAGTCCGCCAAAGACGAAGTCATCGCCCGCGCCGCCGTCCACATCGTCACTGCCATCGTCACCGAAGATCGTGTCGGTGCCATCATTGCCCGCAACCTTGTCGTCACCGTCACCACCGAAGACACTGTCGTCGCCGCCATTGCCCTCGACGAAATCATTGCCCGCACCGCCATAGACCTCGTCGTCATCCTCGAAGGCACAGACCAGGTCATCTCCATCGCCACCGAACAGGCAGTCGTCGCCCTGACCACCGAAGACGGTGTCATTGTCGAAGCCGCCGAACTGGGTGTCGTTGCCATCATTGCCGATGACGAAGTCAGCGTTCGGGCCATCGAACGGAACCTCGGTCGGCAGGCCTGCAAACACCACGAAACCGGTATAGACGTTGCCGCCATTCGGGCGGTCCGCGCCGGAGTCATTGATTTCCTTCTTGATGTCCTCGACCGCGAAGTTCGCGCCACCGGACTGGTAGCTGACGAACTGGTCCGGCTCGAACGACAGCTCTCCTGCCGAAGCGTCAGTCAGCGCACCATTGAACTCGATCGCTTCCACGAACAGGTTCCGGTCCTCGTTGCCGTCCGGGCCAAAGGAGTTGTCGCAGTCGCCGCCGTCGGTGGCGTCATTCAGGAAGTTGATCTTCACCTCACCCGCGCGCTGCGCCTCGGTGAGGCCGGAAATGTCGAAATCATAGGGGCTGAGGGACTGGGTCACCTGCGCCGTGCCGACGACCACACCGCCGACAGAGACTTCCATGACGGGGAAGACACCGTCCAGCGGCGATCCGTGCGCATGCACGATCAGCGTATCGGTATCGCCGAAGCTCTGCGTGACGCCATCGCCATACATCAGGTCCGCGCCATCATTGCCGCGGATGTCGTCATTGCCGCCGCCACCGATCAGGGTGTTCTCCGCATCATTGCCGGTGATGCGGTCATCGAAGTCGGAACCAATGGCGCTGTTGAAGCCGGTCAGGGCGATGTCGAGACCGTCGGCGTCCTGCGCCAGATTGTTCTGCAGCGCGATCAGGACACCGCCATCCGCACTCTGGAACGACACGGTGTTCTCGCCCGCACCGCCATCCATGGTGTCGGCGCCACCGAAGCCATCAATGGTGTCATTGCCGTCACCACCGAGGATGACGTTCACGCCATCATCGCCCAGCAGCGAGTCGTTGTGGTCGGAACCGGTCAGGTTCTCGATGTTCTCCAGGCTGTCGATCCAGCCGTCGCCGTCCTTCTCCGCGATGCCGTCGTTCAGGCTGGCCAGGACCGTGCCCTGGGCGCCGGAATAGTCGGCGGTGTCGATACCCGCACCGCCATCCATCACATCCGCGCCGGCATTGCCCTCCAGAAGGTCGTCGCCGTCACCACCCGACAGCGTGTCACAACCGATGTCGCCGGTCAGGGAGTCGTCGCCGTCGTTGCCTGAGATCGAATCATGGCCCTCGCCACCGTTGATGGTGTCGTCATGGCCGGTCTCGCAGCCTTCCGTTGTCGTGACATCGACCTGCCAGTTGACGTCGTCGAAGTCACTGTCGCCACCGTTCTCCAGATCTTCCCAGTTGGAATTGCCGGCAAGCGCGCTGTCGCTCTCATGGTCGACGCCATCGCCGTTCAGGCTGGCATCCGAGAAGAAGGCCGGGCCGTGGCCACCCGCCGCCACAACCGGCGTACCGTCGGCCAGCGCCTGCAGTTCGCCATAGCCGTTGTCGGCGAAGGTCACCGCATCGCCATCGGCAAGACCGGGGTTCTGGTTGCCGCCGTCCGGGATCAGGAACAGGCCGAGTTGGGCTGCGCCGCCAAGCTGTGCGGCGTTCAGCGTGAAGGTCAGGACATCCGCGCCCTCGCCGGCATCGGAGGTCTTGACGTCCGCCTTGACCACCTCACCGGAGATCGGCGTACCGCTCTCGTCCGCCAGGTAGAAGCCGAAGCTGTTGTGGAACGACGCCTCGCCGCCCAGGAAATCCATCGTCAGGGTGATGCTGTCACGGCCCGCCACGTCGTACAGGCCGTTCTCGCCCTGCGGAATGTCGATCTGCTCCACGCCCCCCGAGGAGGTGCCGCTGTCGCCGGTAATGGTATCATTGCCGGCACCGCCGTCGATCACGTCATTGCCCGCACCACCATCGATCAGGTCGTCGCCGTCATCGCCGAACAGTGAGTCGTCACCGCCATTGCCGTTAATCTCGTCATCGCCCAAGCCACCATGGATGGTGTCGCTGTCGCCATCACCGCAATCATCGACGACCACGGACGTTGTAAACTTGATCGAATAGAGGAAATAGTCGCTCGAATCCGAACCGCCGACATCGTCGCCATCCGCAAAGGGCAGCGCCGAGAGTTCGATGGAGGCGAACTCGCCGATGCCATCGACGGTGAAGCGCCCGACGGCAGGAATGTCACCCAGATCATGATCGGTGATCACGTCTTCCGGCCCGAAGGTGCCGGTCGCGACCTCGACGCCGTCGGCGTCCAGGGCACGCCACTGACCGGTCTCGCCGCCATTGCCCTCGTCTGGGAAGAAATGCGTGACGGTCACCGTCGCACTATCGACGTTCTGGCCGAAGTCGGCTGTCAGCGTCTGGCTCTCACCGGAGCTGGCGTGATTGATCTGATCGCCGACCGGGCTGCCGCCGGCCACGCCGATGCCATGACTGGTGTCGGTCACGGTGGCGGGGCTGCCGTCGAAGTCGGTGCCGGACAGGCTGACACCGACCGCATCGAAGCCGGCAATCCCGTTCTCGGCGCAGAATTCCTCGCCGCCGCCCGAACCGGAGCCTTCGCCGTCCGCACCGCCGTTCAGGGTGTCGTTGCCTTCACCACCATCGATCAGGTCCGCGCCTTCGCCACCGTCGACGAAATCATCGCCTTCCTCGCCATCGATGGTGTCCTCACCGGCACCACCGGCAATCACGTCATCGCCCGGCACATCCTCGACCGCGACATTCGCCGGGCCGACCAGGGAAACACTGTCGATGAAGATCGCGTGCTCGTCACAGCTCCAGATCCTGAACTCGAGCTGATCGCAGCCATTCCCGGCACCACCATCGACCTCGAATTCATACTCGCACCAGTCGGTGGAGGTCTGCTCGATGGTCGCGATCTTCTCGCCGCCGAAATAGACCTTCACCACATCGCCATAGTCGCCGTCTCGGTTCAGCAGGGAGAAGTTCAGCGTGTAGCTTTCACCATCCAGCAGTCCCTCGACATCCTGGAAGACGTTCGTGTTGTTGAAGAACGGATCGGTGCCGCCGCCGTCGATCTCCAGCTTGAAGTTACCATCCAGTGCGGCGGGTGAGTTGGCGATACCGGTCCAGTCGCCATGAATCTCGATATTGTCGCCGCTGGTCTGCCAGCCGGGCACGGCCTCGTAGAAACCGACTTCGGCGCGGTCATGCACGTCGTCGCCGTTGCTGTTGAAGGTGGAGAGCATGGTCGGGCTGCCGGAGCCGTCCGCCACATCCTCGAACGAGCCGTTGACGATGAAATCCCGGATCTCGACCGTGCCGCCATCGCTGTCACCGTCGCCGCGGATGCTGTCGTTGCCTGCCCCGCCGTCGATGGTGTCATCGCTGCCACCGCCAACGATCACGTCGTCGGCTTCCGTACCTGCAAGCGTGTCCGCGTCCGGTGTTCCGATGATGCCGTCAGTCATGTGCCCTGCTCCGCCCGTCGCGCCGGTTCCGTGGCGCATTCGTATTGGTCCCTGCCCCTCGCAGAGCAAGAGACGGGCCAATATGTCCCAGGGTGACGATGCCCGTGGAGGCTGCAACTGCCGACCATGTCATGATCGTTTCACGGTCATTTACCCACTTCCGCCCCAACATCTTGTTATTCGGGAGGTTCCAGGCGCGAGACTGCGGAACACTGAACCGGTGTCTCAACAATGCGAATCCGCAGGACGCGATTCCTTGTCCTGATTCGAGACAAGGGAGTTACAGGATTGCTCTCCCCCGTCATATCTGAAATGATCATGTTATGTTCCCGGATGTTCCCATACGACCGGATGGTGTCGCCCTCGCCCGCGGAGTGGTACGGATGCTGGCGCAGCATGACCGACCCGGCCTGACGGAGGTCACCCTGCGCAATGGTCGTCGGGCGGACGTGATGGCCATCGCACGGGACGGGACCGTCTGGATCGTGGAGGTGAAATCCTCGGTCGCCGACTATCGTTCAGATGCCAAGTGGCAGGAGTATCGGGATTTCTGTGACCGCTTCTTCTTCGCGGTGCCGCCTGACTTTCCGGCGGAGATCATTCCCGACGACTGCGGCCTGATCATCGCCGACAGCTATGACGGGGCCATCGTTCGGGAAGCGCCCGACCTGAAGCTGAATGCCGCCCGGCGCAAGGCCGTGACGCTTCGGTTCGCGCGCATGGCTGCCGAACGGCTCAGCCGCCTGAACCTGGACATGTCCCCTGTCTGAGTGCCGCTGCGGCTTTCTCACCCGATGGACAGTCAGCAGTGTGACCGACCCGCTCTGCTCCAGATCAGCAGCGCCAGGGTTGCAATCAGGACGCCCCCGGTTCCGCTGACCAGATTGATCGAGACGTCGAGCAGGGTTGCCGTGCGGTTCGGGCTGAACAGCTGCAGCATCTCCGCCACCAGCCCGAAACAGGCCGAGAGGCCAAGCGCGAGAAGAAACCGGTGCACCCCCACGGCCCGCCGCCAGCCGATTGCGAACACGAAGGCCATCCCGACCGTCGCGAACATCAGCACATGCCCCGTCTTTGCCAGCGAGAACAGGTTGGTCGACAGGGCAGCCTCCGCCGCGCGGCCGGTTTGTCCAGCCATGCCTGCCAGGTCCAGATTGCGCGCGACCCCGAGCTTGAGCGGCGCGGTGACCGCCGCCGGGGCCACGCTGAGCAGCAGCGTCGGCGCGGCCACCAGATAGACCAGTCCGGGACGCCAGCGACGGTGCCAGCCCGACCGGAAGACCCAGCCACTGATCATCAGTGCCAGCAACAGCCAGCACCCGGCGATGAACATCGATCCACCGGAGAAGCCCGGGCGCTCCGCCAGGGGCTGCAGCCGCAGGCTCTGCAGGTCGAGTGTGCCTTTCGGGCTCAGGATCTCCGCCCGCAGCAGGACCGCGACAGTGTCCTCCGCCATGCGGAAGGTGGCGCGATGGATACGGCTTGGACGATCCCCGCTCAGACGTGCCACCACGTGCGGCAGGTCCACCCGCAACCGTCCGTCCGGCCGGACCTGGAGCGCGACCAGCCGCCCCTGCTGCCAGCTCCGTGCGCCGCGCACAATGGCGGTTGCTGCAAGCCGCGACTCGATCCGCACGAACGCCGCCGCCTGTCGCGGAAGCATGATCTCCATCCGCGCGGACGCTGAACCAGCGTCGCTGGCATCCAGGCGAACCGGACCTGTTTCAAGACAGGTTACCAATTGACCGGCAGGCTGAAATCTCGGCATGCCATGAAAATGCAGCAGCGTCAGACAGGCCAGCAACAGGGTCGCACCGATCAGGAACGGTGCAGCGGGCAGCCCGCGGTCAGCGGTTGAAGAGATCGTCATAGGCGGCCAGCAGGCGCGGGACCTCGTGCTCCCACGACAGTTCGTTCTCCACGCGGGTGCGACCGAAACGCCCCATCTCCGCCCGACGCTCGGGATCAGCCAGCAGCGCCAGGATCTGCTCTGCCATATCCACCGGATCATTGCGCTTCGCATAGACCGAAGCCTCGGCGGCGGAGAACCGGCCCTCCGTCAGATCGAACTGCACGATGGGCTTGCCGAGGGCCATGTACTCCATGATCTTGTTCATGGTGGACTTGTCGTTCATCGCATTGAAGCGGTCGGCATTGACGCAGACGTCCGCCGTGTTGAGCATTTCCAACAGGTCCTGATCCGGCACCCGCCCGGTGAAGGTGACGAAATCCGCGACACCCAGTTCCACCGCCTGCGCCTTCAGCACCTCCAGTTCCGGCCCGCCACCGACGAGACCGAAATGAACATCCGTGCGCCCCTTGTCGTGGACGATGTAGCGGACGGATTCGAGCAGCAGGTCCAGCCCCTCCTGCGCGCCCATCACCCCGACATAGCCGACCAGAAACGCGCGCCCCCGCTTCAGCGCCGGAACCGGCGGAATGATCTTCAATCGTTCCAGACTGGGGCCGGAGCGAACCACATGCACCCGGTCCGGGTCCATGCCGCCACGCTCGATGGCGATCCGGCGATAGCTCTCGTTGGTGGCGATGGAGACGCTGGCGGTGCGGAACGTCCAGCGCTCCCACGACAGCATCAGCCGGTAGAAGAGATCGCGGCGGCCGAACTTGGCCTCGTAGAGCTCCGGGTTGATGTCATGGTGATCGAACAGGAATTTCTTGCGCAACAGCAGCTTGAAGAAGCCGCCGACCAGAAAGATGTTGTCCGGCGGATTGCAGGCATGGATCGCGTCGAAGCCCCGGGTCAGCAGCACCTTCCAGGTCAGGAAGAACTCCCAGAACAGGGCCGCGGAATATTCCAGCAGATAGCCCAGCGCGCCCCGCGCATCCAGCGGCAGGTTGTGGCGGTAGATGTGGATGCCGTCGATGGCCTCGTACTTCTTCTCGTAGCCCTTGCCGGTGGGGCAGATGATCGAGACCTCGTAGCCATGGGCGTGCAGCGTCGTCGCCTCCTGCCAGACCCGCCGGTCAAACGGACTCGGCAGGTTCTCGACAATGAACAGGATGCGGCGGGGACGGGACACGCTGACGATCCGCCTTACCAGGCGACGCCGTCATAGCGGCCTTCGACACTCGGACCCTCGCTGATACGCACGAAATCGACCAGTTGCTGGTCGTCGCGCATCTGGTCCGGCACCTGACGGAAGGCGGCATCGCCATTGCCGACCACCAGCACTTCCGCGTGTTCCAGAACCTCGTCCACCGTCTCCACCATCAGGTTGGAGATATGGGGAATGGTCTTCAGGATATAGTCGCGGTTGGCACCGGTCAGGCGCGCCATGCTGACGTTGCGGTCATAGAGTTTCAGGTCGATGCCCTTGCCCAGCAGCCGTTCGATCACTTCCACCATCGGACTTTCGCGCAGGTCGTCGGTATCGGCCTTGAAGGAAAAGCCGAGGATTCCGACCTTCCGCTTGCCCTTCGACAGCACCATCTCGACGCCTGCCTCCACCTGCCAGCGGTTCGACGGCAGCACGCCGTTCAGCATCGGCACCGGCAGGTCCAGCTCACGGGCCTTGTAGGTGATGGCGCGCAGGTCCTTCGGCAGGCAGGAACCTCCAAAGGCAAATCCGGGACGCAGGTAGTTCTTCGAGATGTTCAGCTTCGTGTCCTGGCAGAAGATGTCCATGACCTTGTGGCTGTCGATGCCAAGGCGCTTGCAGATGCCGCCGATCTCGTTGCCGAAGGTGACCTTCACCGCGTGCCAGGCATTGTCGGCATATTTCACCATCTCCGCGACCTCGATGTCCGTGCGGATCATGGGGGCGTCGAGTGCGGCATAGAGACTGGCCAGCATGTCGCCCGCGCGCTTGTCACTCTCTCCGATGACGGTCTTGGGCGGCTCGCGAAAGTCACGGACAGCGGAGCCTTCGCGCAGGAACTCCGGGTTGTTGCAGACGCCGAAATCCTTGCCTGTGATCTTGCCCGATGCCGCTTCCAGCGCCGGAATCACGGTTTCCCGGATCGTACCGGGCAGCATCGTGGAGCGGATCACCACCACATGAAACGCATCCTTGGTCTTCAGGCAGGCGCCAATGTCGGCGCAAACGCGCTCCAGATATGTCAGATCCAGGTTCCCGTTCACCTGGCTGGGCGTGCCGACACAGACAAGTGACAGATCGGTCCCCGCAATCGCCTCCGCCGCGTCGGTGGTGCCACGCAGCCGACCGGAACGCACACCGTCCGTCACCAGTTCCGCCAGCCCCGGTTCGACAATCGGCGACGCGCCCTGATTGATCAGATCGACCTTCACCGCGTTGGGGTCGACACCAATGACCGTATGGCCGTCAGCAGCGAAGCAGGCGGCAGAGACATTGCCGACATAGCCCATCCCGAAGACACTCAGACGCATGTGAAGACCCCTTCATGCTGTCGCATTCCATTGTTCGCCCGGCGGATCATAGACACCGGCCAAGGTCGTGCAATCACCACGCGCCCGGGCATTACTGTCCGACCTCGTGGATTTCGAGATCGAAGACCGCTTCCCGGCCGGCGGAGAGTTCCCCGGCAAAGACGATCCGTGGCGCGGGTGCGCGAACACCGAAGGACGGCGAATGCCAGCCGCGCTCCGGCCCCGATCGACCGGTCTCCAGCCACCCCGCCAGCCCGCCCGTGTGGCGGATGGTCAGGACCACGCCCCGTTCGTCGCGGATCCGGAACCCCGTTCCGGCAGCCTCCACCTCGAACGCCGGGGAGACAAGAAAGCCGATTTCCACCCGCTGGGGCGCAGGTGGCCCGCGCAGGGTGTCGGTGATGCGGTAGAGCCCCGGCCCGGCACGTTCCACGGTCCGGACATGTGCGATGCCATGGCTGGCCTGATAGCCGTCATGCTCCGCGCTGACCAGCCAGTCGTCGGGCGAGTCCTTCAGGTTCAGGACGCGTGTCTCTGCCTTGCGGGCCCAGTTGAAGGGGCCGGAGATCTCCGAGCTGTTCTCCCCGCCAATGGTCAGTGTGTTGTGCGCCACCGTGCCCCGGAAGTGGTCCCGCCAGGCATGGCCCGCGTGATAGAGATAGGTGCCGGCATCGATCAGGACCGGCTGCCCCTCCACATGCAGCCAGACCGACAGTGTGTCGGCATGGCCATGGGCGGCGATGGAGAGATAGCCGATCGGGCCATGGTCGAAGACCAGCAGATGATCCGCCGCACCCTTGCCCAGATGCCGCTGAACGGAATATCCGCCTTCGCTGAAATGCCGGAAGCCGCCGGGCCAGATGCCATTCGGCGGTGGCGCGGGCATCAGGGCATGACGCAGGTGGCGGACAGGCACGGGAGGACTGATCTCCGGCCGGTCAGTGGCCTGGGCAACTGCCGCCATGACGGAATTGATCGTCGGCTCGACCCCCATGCCATTGCCGAAGACATGACTGTCGTCGTCATCGCCGATGCGCGGCTGGTGGCCTGCGGAGTCCGTTACCCACTTCAGGAACCCGCCGGCCCTGGCGATCCGGGCCCAGAACTCAGGACTGAAGCCCTGACCCAGCCGCCGCCCCAGGTCGCCACTCAGCAACAGCCATTCAAGCGTCAGCGCCGCATAGGCGGGCGACTGTTCCGCCCCGACACCGTCGCCATGGATCTGTCGCAGGCATTCCCGTTCCAGCACCGCGCGGCCATAGTCGGTCCAGCGGCGCGCGCCCGGCAGACCCGGGCACAGTGCACCCAGCATGAAGAGCCCTCCGGCCTCCGCCACCAGGTGATTGTTGGCGGATGAATGACGCGACGGGAAGCGTGCCAGCCACCAGCCGTGCTGATACAGGCTGCGCATCAGCGTCGCGCGGGATTCCGCGCTGAACCGGCTGCCGACGAGGCTGAGGATCACCAGCATGCTGACGATGCGGAAGGCCACCTCGATCCCCGATGACCAGTGCACGCCCCTGTAGACCGGGTTCGCCGCCACCCAGGATGTCAGATGCTTCTCGCAGACGGCCACTGCCTCCGCATCCTCCGACACCAGGGCGTAGGCCGCGACAGGCTGCAGGTACTGCAGGCGCGACAGCTCCCAGACGTTCTTCACGTCACCGAACTCATCCGCATGCCGATAGGAGATGTCGAAGCAGTAACGGTCATCGGGCCAGCGTTGTCCGGTTGCCGGATCCAGATGCCAGTCCGGCAGGGTGTCCGCCGCGGTCGCGTCCGGTTTCGGCCAGTCGATGCCGAGGAAGGAAAGCTGTCCCGCGCGGACCAGACAGGCATTCTCGGCCCAGCCGGAAAGCAGCACCGCATCCCCAGCGATGCGACCAACCCCATCGGCCAGCCCCGGCCAGACCGGCAGGTCAAAGCCCGCACCGTTGAAGCCGGTGACGGCGCCGGGCAGGTAGATCCGACTGATACGGCGGCGCGCCTGCTCCTCCATCCGGTGAGCGATCTCGGCGGCGGACATGGCGGCAAGACGGTTGCGGTACCAGCGCGCCTTGCGCACCAGTCGCACCAGATTCTCGCTGCTTCCATGTCCGGTTGCCATCAGGCCTTCCGTGTCAGAAGTTCCAGATAAGTCGCCGCCAGCCGTTCCAGCACGACTTCGGCAACGAAGGTTTCACGCACCCGCTCTTGCGCGGATCGTGCCAGTTGCAGTCTCAACGCCGGATCATCCACCAGACGCCGGATCGCACCTGCAAGTGCGTCTGCATCGCCTGCGGGAATGACCAGCCCGTCCTTCCCGTCGGTGACGATCTCGGGCACCGCACCGACCGGGGTAACCACAGGCGCGAGCCCGGCAGCCATGGCTTCCAGCAGACTGTTGGGAAAGCCCTCGCCATAGGACGGCATCAGGAAAACGTCACCGCTGCGCATCAGTTGCAGCAGGTCCGCGTGTGCCAGGTAGCCCTCGCGCCTGATCCGCTGCGGCAGGGCGGCAGTCGCGAATTGTGACTCCAGCGGCTCGATGACCGCCGCAAGATGAAACACGGCGGCAATATCGGCCATGTCAGGCCGCTGCAGCGCCTCGATCAGCACATAGGCGCCCTTGCGGTTGGCCTCCGTCCCCGCCGCGAAGATGAACAGCGGTGTCTCGTTGCGGGCCTGATCCAGCGATACCACGGATGATCTCGGCACCGAGTTGTAGAGAACCAGCATCGGCCCGGTGCGGCCAAGCCCCGTGAGATAGTCCCGCCACCCCTCCGACTGCACGATCAGTATATCGGGCGCCGCCACGCCGGCACGGATACCCCGCTGCATCCGGGGGGACGATCCCTCGTAGAACTGATCGAAGATGCCACCCAGGCGCATTATAGTGGGTCGCCGCATGCGCCTGGCCATCCAGAGGTAGACGCAGGATTCCCAGAAGGTCTGAAAGTCCGAGGACTGGATCTGCACGATGTCGATGCGACGGAACCAGAGCACGAAGGGAAAGGAGACGAGGTGCCACAGCGTTGCGAAGGCTGCGATGAACAGGCGGACCACACCGCCTTTCAGGATCGCGGCATAGCCGTAGTTGTCGACCACGTTCTTCTTCGGCGGACGGGATGTGGTGTGCGCGATGAATTCGAACCGCTGCGCCAGGTCCGATCCCATGAGGTTCAGCATGAAGGTGGTCACACCGCCGGTTGTCGGCGGAAACGGCCCCACCAGCAGCACGCGCGGCTTCCCGCCGGACCGCGTTCTGACCGGTTCCGCTGACATGTCGCTCTGGGCAGTCATCGTTTCCCCGTCTGACCGTGGTCGCAGCAGGATATGGCCTTCACCCGCGACAGGACGCTATAAGCTGGGCATCCTGCGCGGAAGTGCACTAGCTGCCCCTGTAGGGCGCGATGATGACAACTGTCAACCGGACGATGGATGGAAATCCGCACCACGCCAGAACCTCCGGACCGCCAGGCCGCCCCGTATCAGCTACTCGGCAGGAAACTTGAATGCGGGAACGGGAAACGGTTCCCGCACGACATCGCAGGAGATACCTGATGGAATTTCGCACCGGTTTTCGTGTACTGGCCCTCGCTGCACTCGCAATCTGCAGTGCAACGGCGTCCCGTGCCGAGACAGCGGGCAGGAATATCGATATCTGGCTCGACTACGTGCAGCGTTTGCCCAAGCCGCAGGAGGTGACTGATTTCCTGTCGCCGCAGACCGCGCTGGAGTTTCCGGTCTATCCGGCCAACGGCACGATCGCCGCACAGAACCCGCCCGTGTTTCACTGGCGCTATGATGCGGTGGACACGACCTACGAGCTCGAGATCCTCCATGAGGACGGCACCCGCGTCCATCGCCTGACTCCTGACAATCACCTGATGCTCGACGCGCCACTGGCGCAAGGCAACTGGCGCTGGCGCGCGCGCCTCTGGCCCGCCGGACAGCCTGCGGGGGACTGGAGCGAATGGCGGGCGTTCAGCATCCATCCGCACGCCCATGTCTTTGTCGCCCCGTCGGTTTCGGAGGCCTGGGAGCTGGCGCTGGACCGCCGCACCCCCCGGGCGATGCCACCGAAGGAGGAATTCGGGCAGCTGCGCCGTGACCTGCGTCAGGGTGACCGCAAGCCCCTGTTCAACAGCGTCAGGCGGACGGTCGAGAAGAAGTGGATCGGTGACGAACTGACCAGGGAGCCACCGGTCGCGACTTTCGAGGTGGAGGATTTCTACGAACGTATTCGTGTGGCCCGCTTCATCGCCAGCGAGGTCAATCGTGCCACCGTGCGATTGTCCGCCCTTACCTACACCTACTGGCTGACACGGGATGAGGCGACGCTGGGCGAGAGCTGGCGACGGGCGGCCAACCTGCTCTCCTGGGACCCCGACCATTCGACCGGTCTCCGGTCGTCGGACCTGTCGAACCTGCGCATCTCCCTGGCGCTGGCCCTGACCTATGACATCACCAAGCGCTGGCTGACCGACGAGCAGAAGGCCGAGACGATCAAGATGATCGAGTACCGGACGCAGGCCGCATTCGACCGCTACATCGTCGACCCGCGCAGGCAGCTGGAACGCAAACCCTTCAACAGTCACGGCTTCCGCCAGGCGGGCGCTATCACGGCTATCGCCATCCTGCTGGCCGGTGACTCGCCGCGCGCCAAGAACTGGTTCTTCCGCACCTATCCCATCTATCTGGCCACCAACAATCCCTGGGGTGGGGATGACGGGGGCTTCGGCAATGGCGTCAACTACGGCGTCTGGGACGCGATGAACAGCATGCAGTACTGGGACGTGCTGCGGAATGCGATCGGCGTCGATCCGGTCAACATGGGCTGGCCCCAGCAGGCCGGCATCTTCTTCAGCTACCTGATCCCGCCGGGAACGCCGAACAGTTCCTTCGGTGACGGTGGCGAGTACGAACGCTCCACTGCCTGGAGCCTGCTGTCGAAGCTTTACCTGCAGCGGGTGGACACCCCGATCAGCCGCCGCCTGGCCTCCCTCTGGAACGAGGCCGAGACCGACGAGGAGTATTTCGTCCACCTCTATGGCCCGCTCTATCAGCCCGCCAGGGCCTACGTGGCGGAAGAGCATGTGGCCCTGCCCGACACGGCCGTATTCCCCTCCATCGGCTGGGTGGCGATGCACAGTGATCTGGATGATCGGGACCGCTATTCGATCCTGTTCAAGTCCAGCCCCTATGGCTCCTTCAACCATTCCCACGCGGACCAGAACAGCTTCATCATCAACGGTCGCGGTGAGTCGCTGGCCATCGACAGTGGCTATTACGACACCTGGAAATCGGCGCATCACGAGAGCTGGACCATGCGCACCAAGGCCCACAACGCGATCACCTATGACGGTGGCGAAGGCCAGCCGTATCAGGATCGGTCCGCCCAGGGCACGCTGCGCAACTTCGCGCGCTGCGGTGACATGGACATGGCGGTCGGCGATGCCACAGCGGCCTACAAGGGCGCGTTGAGCCGGGCGGTACGCACGATGATGTACCTCAGGCCCGACGTGGCACTGATCTACGACGATCTCGCCTCCGAAACCCCGCGCCGCTTCGAGTGGAACCTGCACAGCTGGATCGAGATCGAGCGTCAGGGTGCCAACGGCCTCAACATCACGAACGGGGAAGGCAAGGCCTGTTTCACCGTGCTCAGCGCTCCCGACTTCGGCATCGGCCAGACCAACGAGTTCCCCGCCAACCCCGATGAGTTCTTTGTCCCCGACTGGCAGCCGCAATGGCACGCCACGGTCGCCACGACGGAGAAGGTGAATTCAGCCGAATTCCTCGTGGCGGTGGATCTGGGCTGCAAGGGTAATGTGGCCAAGGCCGTGACGCCCAGACCCGGTGGCGGCTTCACCCTGCAGATCGCCGGTCATCAGGTCTCCATCGACGCCGACGGCGGCAGCGCCACCCCGCTCGGCCCCACTGACGAGTCGCTGATCTGCAAGGTCCCGCCGCTGGGAGTCGCCGCACGGGAGTAACAGGGCGGAGGCCGCAATCCCGGAACCGGTGTTCTGGAAAAGCTGCTGCCTGTCAGCTTGCATGGAACGGCAACCATTCTTGATATGTAATGCAGATTGCATTACACTTTCGAGAAAAATGGAGTTCGAGAATGCTGGACCTGAACGTGACTGGCCTGAGCGGCGAGAAGCAGACGCGCACCACACAGGTGCGGCATGGCGATAGCCTGGCGGCGCTGATCGAGCGCGCCACAATGGCCCTCGGGGTCGACAAGTCGGTGTTCATTCGCAACGCGATTGCCAAGGAGGCACAGCGCGTCATCGAGGACAGCTCGCGTCATGTGCTGACAGCGGAGGACGCCAGACTGTTTTCAACGGCGCTCGACACGCCCCCTGCTCCGACGCCGCGTGCCCTCAAGGCTGCCGCCTCATACCGGCGTCGCGTGGCGAATGCTGACTGACGAGACACCTATCAACATCGAAAGCTGGGATCCCGGGCGACATGATCGCTCCAGGTTCGACTGTGGCGTCGAGCGGTTGATCAACTTCCTGAACCTGTCTGCCAGGAAGCAGCAGAAGGACGACTTGACACGGGTCTATGTCGCAGTCGAACCGGGCGAGACAACGATCCTCGGCTATCACGCCATCAATGTCGGCACGATGAACGTCACCGAGTTACCGGAACCGCCAGGAGGCACCCCCAGCCACGGAGAGATTCCGGTTCTGTTTCTCGGCCAGGTGGCCGTTGAAATGAGGGCGCAGGGCCTCGGGGTCGGGAGCCTGCTCATGCACCATGTCTTCGAGAAGGCCTGCGTCATCGCGGATCAGGCCGGGTGTCACGCCGTCCTGCTCGACGTGATGTCCGATGGTGACGCGGACACCTTTGTCAGGCGCAAGGGATGGTATGAGGAATTCGGGTTTCAGAGCTTTGCCAGCAATGAGGCCCGCATGTTCATGACCATGAAACAGGTCCGCCAGATCGTCGGAGCCTAGCAGGCTGAACAGCCACTCGAGTGGGTCACAGTTGATCCAACTAGCGGTCTGCCGATAGTCAAGTACAGCTTCTGTGCAACAAATTCTCCATACTTGATTGAGAGCGCCTAAGCGAGCGCCGGGGCCTTCGGCATCTCATCCCACGTTCGCCCTTTGAAGGTGCGACCTGTGCGCTTCTTATTCACGCCGCCCCACTGCTTGAAGAAGAACCGCACGTCATGGGCGCTGCACCTGTCAAAAATCTGATCAACCCAATCAATATCCAGCGTCCTCGCGTTCGGACCAGATTCTCCGCCAACTATGGCCCAATGGATATTCGATAGATCGATTTCGCCCACCGGGCCGATCAACGGCTCAAAAGATATGAAACGGACCGCCGCTCTACAGCGCTTCAAATCCGCAACACGATGGACTACGCGCGCATCCTCTACAGACGTCCCAACCCAAACATTTTGAAGCGCGCGGCGTCTTCTTTCCTTCAGGAATTTCGCCATTCTTTCTGGCTGTTTCGTTAAGACCTGAAATGTGTGCATCTGAGCCTTTTCCATAATCTGCCAGACCCGTTCGACATATTCGAACGGAACGCTGTCCTGAAAAAGGTCTGACATGGAATTGACGAAAACCAACCTAGGTTTCTTCCACGTCAGTGGAATCTCAAGGGTGTGCTCCAATAAGTGCGTTTTCCCGGTCCACACATGTCGAGAACCGCTCTTGCGTGTCGTACCTTCATAGGATGGGTGATCCATAGCCTGTAGACGCGCCGCCATCCGCATCGCGTAACAGTTTGTGCAGCCAGCAGATATCACCCGGCATCCAGATACCGGATTCCAAGTCGCATCCGTCCATTCGATTTCAGACAATCCGGCCATTTTTCCGATCCGTTGCTTTGACAGCCGCTTTTGACAAACGAGTTGCAAGTGCTTTCGCCTTCGGTGATGCGTTCCCCCAAGCGAATAGCAGATAGTATGAGGGATAGGCGTGCTTTCCTAACGGGATCATCGTATCCATCACCCCACCTTGGAAAACTTGCTTCAAGCGTTCAACCATGAACAATGCCGCACTTTCGGGCGTCACCGCTCTCTCAAGCGAGGGCCTCTCACCGAACAAATCCGATTGCGCGGATGGCTTCAAGAACGCGCTCTTCCACGCATCAGTACCAAACAGCCTCGTAATAGATGCTTCATGAGTCCGATCTACTTTTCCGCTTCTTGATATTTGCCTGAACACCCCCAACCCGGCCGGAAATAAATACCAAAGATCAAGAGATTTTGTAGCCGCAATAGCTTCTATTGTTTCCCAACTCACTTGGCTGCCGAAGGGATCGAGCAGAACGACGCCTCTTTGCCATCGCCATTGCTGCGCCGCACATATTCCTTGAACATTCTCATTTGCGTCTCCCGAAACAAAACTGATGCGCGCAACATTTGGGTTATCCGCGAACCTCTCGGTCAATGCGTCAATGCATCTCTGCCGCTTGTCGATAAAGACATAGCGCGAGAAAGGCGGATTGATCGCAAGTGCGCGATCAGCGGAGCCGGCGATGACCACTTCAACATCCTCGTCAAAGAGGCTGTCGGTGTGCTCGGCTAGCGGAACCTCACCACTGCCCGCGAACCCATCAATGTAGATCGTTGTGAAGTCGGTCTTGCTCAAAGCTTTTTGATACATTGAGAGATACTCTCCAATGACATCCAGCTTTCTGCCAGTTGAATCAGCACTACCAAATCGTTTCTGCGCCATCCGATCCAGACCTCGAATAAATTATTCCTATTCGCAGATTGAATTCCGCCCTGCCTTTTTCACGCCATCAAAATAAGCGATATTCACTGGCACAAATTCAGATTTAAGTTAATTATTCGATGATTAACAAACAAAATAATGCTGAACCGGCAAAATATATCGATTGGTTCATTTAAGTCCGGACCAGCAAGGGTATCGAAATCTGGAGATCACCAACTACTCGTATACGGCCGGTCGCCTCGTTGGCTTCGAATAGAAAAAGGGGCGATGCCATCACCGGCAACGCCCCCTTTTCTCATCTCTGCGCTTCGGACACCACCCGGGTGCCCGGAACAATTCAGATCACGCGACCTCGAACAGGCCTGCGGCACCCTGGCCGCCGCCGATGCACATGGTGCAGACGACGTACTTGGAGCCACGGCGCTTGCCCTCGATCAGGGCGTGGCCGACCATACGGGCACCGGACATGCCGAACGGGTGACCGATGGAGATCGCGCCGCCGTTGACGTTCAGGTTCTCGTTGGGAATGCCCAGCTTGTCGCGGGAGTACAGGACCTGCACCGCGAAGGCCTCGTTCAGTTCCCACAGGTCGATGTCATCCATCTTCAGGCCGGTACGCTGCAGCAGCTTCGGCACGGCATAGATCGGGCCGATGCCCATCTCGTCCGGCTCCAGACCGGCAACGGCGAAGCCACGGAAGATGCCCAGCGGCTGCAGGCCCTTCTGCTCGGCGACCTTGGCGTTCATGACCACGGCAGCGGAGGCACCGTCGGAAAGCTGCGAGGCGTTGCCGGCCGTGATGAAGCCATTGTCACCGATCACCGGCTTCAGGGAGGACAGGCCTTCCAGATTGGTGTCGGCGCGATTGCCCTCGTCGCGGTCCAGGGTCACCTGGACCTCGGAGGTTTCGCCGGTCTGCTTGTCGGTGACGATCTTGGTCGTCGTCATCGGCACGATCTCGTCATCGAACTTGCCGGCCTGCTGGCCTGCCGCGGTGCGCATCTGCGACTGCAGACCGTACTCGTCCTGATACTCGCGGCTTACGTTGTAGCGGTTGGCGACAACCTCGGCCGTCTGGATCATGGAGTAGTAGATGCCCGGATGGGTCTTCTCCAGCCACTCGTCCTTGGAGCGGTAGCGGTTGACATGCTCGTTCTGCACCAGGCTGACCGACTCCAGGCCACCGGCAACCAGCACATCGGCCTCGTCGGCGATGATCCGCTGGCTCGCCATGGCGATGGTCTGCAGACCGGAGGAGCAGAAGCGGTTGACCGTGGCACCCGGCACATTGACGGGAAGACCCGCACGCAGTGCGATCTGGCGGGCGATGTTGCCGCCGGTGGTGCCTTCCGGATTGGCGCAGCCCATCAGCACGTCCTCGACTTCGCCGCCCTCGATACCCGCACGCTCCACGGCGTGCTTGACCACATGGCCGCCCAACTCGGCGCCACCGGTATTGTTGAACGCACCACGGAACGCCTTGCCGATCGGCGTCCGGGCGGTTGAAACGATGACTGCATCAGCCATGAGTGATCTCCCCTTGTTTCTGTGACAGGTCCTGTCGTTCAGCGTCAGTTGCTGCGCGGAACATAGCGCGGCCTGCCGTCCGGGACAAAACCGAATTGCGCTGTGCACCATGTCCCCGCGAATGCCTGCCATGGGAGCCACCGTCTTGCGTCCGGCCTGCTGCTTCGTCCAAACTCCGCCTGAAGGGTGTGAAATGCCCTGAATCGCTGCGAAACCCGCCGCGTGGTTGCTGGGGAGGCACCGTGAACGCACCGTCCGAACACACATTGTCCGAACACAAGGCAACGAACCGTGGGTCCGGCGCAGAACGACGGGTCGAGAAGACGACCTGTTACATGTGTGCCTGCCGCTGCGGCATCGATGTGCATCTGGAAGGCGACCAGGTCCGCTACATCGGCGGCAACCGCGACCACCCGGTGAACAAGGGGGTGCTGTGCGCCAAGGGCTCGGCGGGCATCATGCAGCATTATTCCCCCGCCCGGCTGCGCAAGCCGCTGAAGCGCGTCGGCAAGCGCGGCGAGAACCGGTTCGAGGAGATCGAGTGGGAGGAAGCGCTGGACATGGCCACCGCCTGGCTGGCCCGCGCCCGCGCCACCAGCCCGAAACGGCTGGCCTTCTTCACCGGTCGCGACCAGAGCCAGTCGCTGACCAGCTTCTGGGCGCAGCAGTTCGGCACACCGAACTATGCGGCGCACGGCGGCTTCTGCTCCGTCAACATGGCCACGGCCGGCATCTATACCATCGGCGGCGCGTTCTGGGAGTTCGGCCAGCCGGACTGGGACCGCACGAAGCTGTTCCTGCTGTTCGGCGTGGCGGAGGACCATGATTCCAACCCGATCAAGGCCGGCATCTCCAAGCTGAAGCAGCGCGGCGTCCGTGTCGTTTCGGTCAACCCGATCCGCACCGGCTATTCGGCGGTGGCCGACGACTGGTTCGGCATCCGCCCCGGCACCGACGGACTGCTGGTGCTCAGCCTGATCCACGAGCTGATGCGCAACGGGCGCGTCGATCTGGACTATCTGATGCGCTATTCCAACGCGGCCTGGCTGGTTATCGACCGGCCTGGTGCCGCCGATGATGGCCTGTTCCTGCGCGATGACGACGGCAAGCCGCTGATGCTGGATCGCGACAGCGGGAAGCCGGTCACGGCCACGAAGCACCCTTCACTGAAAGGTCGGCTGGAACTGCCGGAAGGCGGCAGCGCCCGGCCATCGTTCGAACTCATCGCCGAGACCGCGCTGGACCCGGCATATGCGCCGGAGGCCGTGGCGGGGGAGACCGGAATCGGCGCGGACCGTATCCGTGCCCTGGCGGCGGAGATCGGGCGGGTTGCCTTCGAGGAAGAGATCCGCATCGACCAGCCCTGGACGGACATGGATGGCGAGCAACATGACGGCTTCACCGGTCGTCCGGTGGCGTTTCATGCCATGCGCGGCATCTCTGCCCACTCGAACGGTTTCCAGACCTGCCGGGCGCTGCATCTGCTGCAGGTGCTGATCGGTGCGGTCGACTGCCCGGGCGGATTCAGGTTCGAACCACCCTACCCCAAACCGGTCGACGTGCATCCCAAGCCGACCGGGGCGGGCGTCTCGGGGCGCATCCTGCCCAACCAGCCGCTGGCCGGACCGCATCTGGGATTCCCGCGCGGGCCGGAGGATCTGCTGCTGGACGATGACGGCAAGGCCATCCGCATCGACAAGGCGTTCTCCTGGGACGCGCCCCTGTCGGCGCATGGCATGATGCACATGGTCATCGCCAATGCCTTCAACCGCGATCCCTATCCGGTCGATGTCCTGTTCCTCTACATGGCCAACATGGCCTGGAACTCGTCGATGAATACAGCGGGCACCATGGAGATGCTGACCGCGACGGACGATGACGGGAACTACATCATCCCGAAGATCATCTATTCCGATGCCTATGCGTCGGAGATGGTGGCCTATGCCGATCTGGTGCTGCCGGACACGACCTATCTGGAACGGCACGACTGCATTTCCCTGCTCGACCGGCCGATCGCGGAACCGGACATGGTGGCGGACGCAATCCGCTGGCCGGTGATCGAACCCGACCGGGACGTGCGCGGGTTCCAGACCGTGCTGATCGACCTGGGTGCCCGGCTGGGACTGCCCGGCTTCGTGGGGGAGGACGGGGCGCCGACCTATGACGACTACGCCGACTACATGGTCAATCACCTGCGCAAGCCCGGCATCGGCCCGCTCGCCGGGTTCCGGGGGGTGGACGGCAAGAGTGCGGGACGCGGCGACATCAACCCGGACCAACTGGACCGCTACATCGCCAACGGCAGCTTCTGGAGCCAGGAAATCCCGGAGGAAGCACGGTTCTTCAAGTTTGCCAACCGGGCCTATCAGGACTTCGCCGTGGAGATGGGATTCTTCGACAAGCCCGCGCCGGTGACGTTCCAGCTCTACCTGGAGCCCTTGCAGAAGTTCCGGCTGGCGGCACAGGGACACGGTGACCGCCAGCCGCCGGAACACCTGAGACAGCGGATTGCGGACACCTTCACGCCCCTGCCCCGCTGGTATCCGCCGTTCGAGGGGCAAGGAATCGAGGACGCCGACTTCCCCCTGCATGCCCTGACCCAGCGCCCGATGGCGATGTATCACAGCTGGGGGTCGCAGAATGCCTGGCTGCGCCAGATCCACACCGCGAATGCGATGCACATTCCGGCGGGCCTGTTCGATGAGATGGAACTGCGGGACGGCGATCTGGTGGATGTCGTCTCTCACCATGGTCGCATCCGCGTGCCGGTCAAGCGCATGGCCGCAGTCAATGACCGCACGATCTGGACCTGGAACGCGATCGGCAAGCGATCCGGCGCCTGGAACCTCAGCCCCGACGCACCAGAGGCCGAGAAGGGGTTCCTGCTCAACCACCTTATCCACGAGCTTCTGCCCGACCGGGGCGACGGCGAGCGTCACGCCAACTCGGACCCGATCACCGGGCAGGCCGCCTGGTTCGACCTGCGGGTCCGGCTGGAGAAGGTGCGGGACGGCGATACGGCGCGCACCATGCCGCGTTTCGCGGCGCAGCCACCGCTGGATGGCGCGCCGCCACAACCGGCAGCCAGCGCCTGGCACCCGGACAGGACCCGACGCACATGACCGCCCTGCCTGCCCATACGGAAAAGAAACTGGGGCTGGTGATCGATCTCGACACCTGCGTCGGCTGTCATGCCTGTGCCGTGAACTGCAAGGAATGGAACACGGGCGGCGATCTCGCGCCGCTGTCGGATACCGATCCATACGGCGCGGATGTCTCCGGCACGTGGCTGAACCGCATCCACAGTTTCGAGGTGTCGGATGGTGATGATGCCCGCTTGGTGCATTTTCCCAAGTCCTGTCTGCATTGCGACGACGCGCCCTGCGTCACGGTCTGCCCCACCGGTGCCTCCCTGAAGCGGACCGAGGACGGTATCGTCCTGGTCGACGAGGACCGCTGCATGGGCTGCGGTCTGTGCGCCTGGGCCTGCCCCTATGGCGCGCGCGAAATGGATCCGGTGGCCGGGGTCATGAAGAAATGCACCCTCTGCGTGGACCGCATCTACAGCGAGGATCTGCCGGAGGAAGACCGGATTCCCGCCTGCGTGCGCACCTGCCCCTCCAGCGCCCGCCATTTCGGAGACTTCGCCGATCCGGATTCGGAGGTCAGCCTGCTGGTCGCGGCGCGCGGCGGTTACGACCTGATGCCGGAACAGGGCACACGCCCGGTCAACAAGTATCTGCCACCGCGGGAGCGCACGGTCCTGCCGACGCCCGCGCGGACGGGGGATGACGGCCCGCCGCTGACGGGATTCTGGAAGTGGCTCGACGGCGCGCTGGAGAAGCTGCCATGAAGCCCGCGTTCTCCGTCATCTGCTTCACGGTCCTGTCGGGAACCGGCTACGGGCTGGTGGTCTGGCTGGCCCTGAATGCCCTGCTGCAGCCCGACCTTCCGGTGGCGCGGCTCGGCTACCCCCTCGCCTTCGTCATGATCAGTGCGGGGCTGCTCAGTTCCACCCTGCATCTGAAGTCGCCTGCCCGGGCGCGTTTCGCCCTCAGTCAGTGGCGGACAAGCTGGCTCAGTCGCGAAGGAATCGCGGCACTGGCGACCTATCTGCCACTGCTCGCCGTGTTCTGGGGACTGTTCGTCGACGGGCGTCACTGGCACGTCGCTGCCGTGCTTGCAGCAATCGGATCAATGATCACCGTGTTCTGCACCGGCATGATCTACCAGACGATCCGGGCCGTGCGCGCCTGGGCCACGCCCATGACCAGTGCTGCTTATCTGCTGGCCGCCATCACCGGGGGCGGGGCCTTCTGCCTTGCCCTGCAGACCATTTTCGGCACGCCTGTCCCGTTGCCGGTCAGCCTGATCATCGCCCTGGCACTGGTCGGGCTGATGGCAACCAAGCATTTCTGGTGGCGAAATCTGGCCGCGCCCTCGGCATCAACAGTCGCGACGGCTACGGGGTTGGGAAAGCCCGGCGACGTCAGCCTGTTCGAGCGGCCGCATGTGACCGAGAACTGGCTGACCGAGGAAATGGGCTTCAGGGTCGCACGAAACCACGCGGCGCGACTGCGACGCATGGCACAGGTACTCCTGGCCCTGCCTTTGGCTGCGTTGCTGGTATCCCTGACTGTCGGCGCCACGGACGTGCCCGTCCCGGCAGCCCTGGCCACTGTCCTTTTCCTGCTCGGCGCGTTCCTGGAGAGGTGGCTGTTCTTCGCAGAGGCACGCCACACCGTTGGGCTCTACTACGGCGCAAGCCATGCGTGAGATGCAAATCTACCATTAACAGAAACGTAGGACCTGGAAGACCATACAGAGGGTTGAAATATGAAGAGCCGGTTCCTTGCACTCGCCAACCAGGAAGAGCGACTTCCGCGCGTCAGTCATGCCCCTTGATTCATCCCGCATATCGTCACCGGACGTCCCGGGACCCTGCAGTGCCGATCGGCGCCTGCTGGACTTTGCATGGGCGGGAACAGACTGGTTCTGGGAGATGGACTCCGCGCTGAGGTTCTGCTGGTTCTCGGACAGGTTCGAGGAGATAACCGGTGTCTCACCGGATGCCCTGCTGGGCCACAATCGGCGGCAGATGCTGGAACAGGGCGACCCGGTGACTGACGAGGTGACGACGCTGGCCGACTGGTGGAGCCACGTCGCACAACTGGAGGCCCACGAACCCTTTCGCGACTTCATCCACCCCCGCATGCATCCCCGCAAGGGCAAGGTCTATGTCGCGATCAGCGGCAAACCGATATATTCTGCCGATGGCGAGTTCGCCGGCTATCGCGGCAGCGGGCGTGATGCCACGCGGGAAATCATGGCCGAGAAGCAGCTGATGGAGGCCAAGGAAGCGGCGGAGCAGGCAAGCCTGGCCAAGACCGCATTTCTGGCCAACATGAGCCACGAACTGCGCACGCCCCTCAATGCCATCATCGGATTCGCCGAGCTGATCGAACAGCAGGTCGTCGGCCCCATCGGCAACAAGCGCTATACGCAATATGCCGGAGACATTCGACAGAGCGGCCGTCACCTGCTGGGGATCATCAACGATATTCTGGACATCGCCAAGGTCGAGGCCCGTCAGGTCGAACTCGCAACCGATGAGATCCCGCTGGCCGAACTTTTCGAAGCCGCGCTGAACAACGTTCGACCCCAGGCGACCCGATCAGACGTGGAACTGTGCCAAACCGGTGAGGTGCCGGATGTCGTGCTGCGATGCGATGAACGGCGGTTGAGCCAGGTGCTGGTGAATCTGTTGTCCAATGCCCTGAAGTTCAGCAAGTCGGGAGGCGCGGTCTCCATCAGTGCCGGGTTCACGGAAAATCATTTCCGTATCACGGTGACCGACAGGGGTATCGGCATGACGCCGCCGGAGCTGCAGCTGGCGATGCAACCGTTCGGGCAGGCCGCCAACCACACGACCCGTCATCATGAAGGTACAGGACTGGGCCTCAACATCGCGCAGAACCTCTGTCAGCTGCACGGCGGCACGCTGGAACTGGTCAGCACACCGAACGAAGGCACATCGGCCAATATCCTGCTGCCACTCGAGCGCATCTTGCCGCCCGACGACAACCTTCCCCATTCGACGCCGGTCAGCGGCGCCCGCTGAACCACCCCAGAAAACCGGAACGCTTCGGTTTCCGCATTTCCAGCTGGCCATCGGCAATCAGCGGCTGCGCCCCGCCATCAAGTCGGTCCAGGCGCTGCGACAGTCGCTGAACCGCCCGCTCCACGGGGCCCAGTCCACCAGGTCCCGCCTCACGAAGGTCACGCATTTCGCGGCGCAGGTCGGCAATTTCCCGACGCAGGGTTTCGACCTCCGACTTCATCGCGGATGCATCGGCACGGCCTGATCCAGAGACTTCACGGACGGCATTCTGCGCCACATCCGGTGCACTGCTGCGCCGGGTCGTCGGCAAGCCTGACGCTTCGGCAGCAGCGGCGGTGTTCCGCGGCGCTTCCTGTTGCCCATCCGCGCTTCGGCGGCGGGCGGACTGGCGCGGGTGCGTTACGGCACTCTCCCTGGGCGGATGTCGTTCTTCGGCGGGATATGAAGGGGCCGCCATGGGACGGGTCAGGTCAACCTCCCCCACGATCTCTTCAGTCGTTGTCTCGATCTCGACGTCTTCAGGCACATCGAATGCCGGAACAGCCTCCGGCGGGGCGGTATCCACCGGATGCATCTGCGGCGCCGTGGCAGTCGTCACCGGCTCCTCGGCAGGTACATTCGTCCCTCTTCGACGCAGCAGGTTGGTGCGGGCCGTCGACAGACGGTTGATCCGGTCGCGCAGGCTGGTATCGACGTTGCCGGTCCCGGGAGCCGTCGGGGAATCCGTCTCGGCGGCCCGGGCTGGCGCGGCGGGCTTCTCCGCCCGGGCAGCCCTGGGTGCAGCACGATCAGCGGGCGCATTCGTCTGCCCCGAGCCACCACGCCGAACCCCGCCGGCGGGCGGCGTGTTCAGGCTGCGGCGGACCCCAACCGTTGATGTGTCGTTCAGTGCGGACATGTCCTGTCGTCCCTCCGGAGACTTCATTGCACCATAGCACTAGGCAAGACGCGGGCCACATTGCCGTTTCAGCGCATATTCGCAAAGCCCGACCTTGCTCAGGCAGCCACCGGGTCTGCCGTGACATCTACGGCGGCGAGCGCGCGGCGGATCGTTTCCGGCCCCGCGCCGGGCTGACGGGACTCCTCGCCCAGGATCCGGCGGAAGCTTCGGGCACCGGAGAGGCCGTGCGCCAGTCCCAGCATGTGGCGGGTCATGTGCGGCAGCGGTGTGCCCGACAGCATCTCGCGCTCCACATGCTCCAGATAGCCCTCGATGACGGCTGCCAGATCCGGTGGCGGTGTCTCCTCCCCAAAGAAGCGCCGGTCCACCTCCGCCAGCAGCATGGGCCGGTGATAGGCGGCCCGGCCCAGCATGACGCCATCCAGTCGGTCCATGTGCGACGCTGCGGCGTCCAGCGTTTCCAGTCCGCCATTCAGGATGACCGGAAGGTTGGGGAACTGTTCCTTCAGCCGGTGCACCAGACCGTAATCCAGCGGCGGCACGTCACGGTTCTCCTTCGGACTGAGGCCCGAAAGCCAGGCCTTGCGCGCATGCACGATCACCGCGTCAGCGCCCGCCTCTGCCACCCGGCGCACGAAGTCCGGCAGCACCTCCTCCGGTTCCTGCTCATCAACGCCGATCCGGCATTTCACGGTGACCGGAATCGGGACTTGTGCCTTCATCGCCGCGACACATTCCGCGACATGTCTTGCATTTCGCATCAGGATCGCGCCGAAGGCTCCATTCTGCACCCGATCGGAGGGACAGCCGCAATTCAGGTTGATCTCGTCGTAGCCCGCATCCGCCCCCATCACCGCACAGTCCGCGAGATCAACGGCATCGGAGCCACCAAGCTGCAGCGCTACCGGATGCTCCGACGGGTCGAAGCGCAGCAACCGTTCCCGCGGCCCATGGATCAGCGCCCCGGTCGTCGCCATCTCCGTATAGAGCCGAACCCGCCGCGAAATCAGACGCAACAGGTACCGGTCGTGACGGTCCGTCCAGTCCATCATCGGGGCGACGGAGAAGCGCATTTCCTTCCTGAACCGATGCCTGTTCACCATGTGCTCTCGCCAATCCTCCGGAACATCCGTCGATACTCATGTAGCCACCGCGCCCTGACTTCGCAAATGCTCGTCTTCTGCCGGACATCCGGGTCGGTGGAAAGGAACCGGGATGTCAGCATGGGTGTTCAGAATTCCCCGCAAGCGGGTATCTTCGGACCGATGCAGGATTCCCCACATCACGATGCCTACGGGCCAGCCGCCATCGCGACACTGATCGACGCTGCCGGAGTCGCCAAGGCAAGGCTGCCACTGACACAGATGCTGGTGCTTTCCATTCTGGCCGGCATCTTCATCGGGTTCGGGGCAGCCGCGTACACCGCCACCATGACCGGCGCTGATCCCGGTTTCGGCCCAGCAAGGCTGGTTGGCGGGATCGTCTTCTCGCTCGGCCTGATCCTGGTGATCGTCGGAGGCGCGGAACTCTTCACCGGCAATGCACTGATGGTCATGGCCGCGGTCGACCGCAGGATATCGCTGCGGCGGCTCCTGCGCGGCTGGGTGATCGTATATGCGGGCAACCTGATCGGTGCCGCCAGCCTTGCTGTCGCCTTCGGCCTCTCCGGACTGCTCGACGGACGGATGGGTGCCACCGCGGTGATGATTGCCGAGGCCAAGGTCGGGCTGCCGATGTCGGAGGCCCTGGTACGCGCCATCCTCTGCAATGCGCTCGTCTGTCTCGCAGTCTGGCTCTCCTTCGCCGCCCGGACCGTTGCAGGCAAGATCCTCGCGATCATCTGGCCGATCTCGGCCTTTGTCCTGCTTGGTCTCGAGCACTCCGTGGCAAACATGTACTTCCTGCCGCAAGGCTGGGCGGCGGGCGCGGACTACGCACCGGGCACGGCCCTGACAGGACTCGCCGTCGTCACCTTGGGCAACATCATCGGCGGTGCGGGCGGCGTTGCCCTGGCCTATCGACTTGCCTACCCCGCCCCCCGGTCGACCGGGGACTGAGCCGCAACTTGCACCGCCCCTGGGTCTTTCGACGGTGAGTGACCGGCCGGGTTTGCCGCCCGGTTGTGCAGCGTCATCGCTACGCGCCTCCGCGCCTCGGCATTCAGGCCGACGCCATTCAGGTCGACGCAGTGTCGATGCTGAAGGCCATGACCTGGCTGATCGCGGTCAGGCCGCGACCTGACTGCGCGGACCAGGTGTTGAAGGCGTCCTGGACAGCCTTCATGTCGCGCTGCGCGGTGGGAGGCCGGTCGACCACGCCTTCCGCGATCAATCTGGCGGTCACGTCCGGGGACAGAATGAAGCTGTCGCGGCCCATGCTGCGCAGCATGCGCTGGCCCGTCACGGCGCCCAGCCGACTGCCACGCTTCGCGATCAATTGCAGCAGTCCGACATAGTCAGCGTTCGGCCAGTTGGCGAAGGCTGCACCCGCGCTGCCATGTTCCTGCGCCAGTTCCTGCAGGAAGCGGGCGTTCTTGATCACCGCCTTGATCTTGGCGGCATTCCTGACGATCCCCTTGTCGGCCAGCAGCCGGTCCATGTCCCCGTCGTGGTAGAAGGCGACGCGGGCCACATCGAACCCGTCGAAGGCTGTTTCGAAGCCTGGCCACTTTTTCTCGATCACCGACCAGTTGAAGCCCGCCTGGAACAGGCACTTCGCCATTGCCGCCAGCCAGCGGTCAGCGGGAACCCGAGCCAGTTCTGCCGCCGGAACGGGCTGCGTCAGCCGTGCCTCCAGCGCATCGGGACCGCCCTGGCGGTCGGCGGCAATCCGGTAGATCGCATCAAAATCCTGCATCCGCAGCCTCCTGAAAGAGCAGGCGCGCGCGGTATCAGCCCGTCGAGGTGCACCGGCCCGCCGCCTGAAACATCATATAGTTCAGTCACGGTCCAGTTGCAGTGCCCGGAGGCGCAGGGCGTTGCCGATGACGGATACGGACGAGAGGCTCATGGCCGCCGCCGCCAGCATCGGTGAAAGCAGCGCACCGGTCAGCGGGTAGAGCACCCCTGCCGCCACAGGCACCCCGACGCTGTTGTAGGCGAAGGCGAAGAACAGGTTCTGGCGGATGTTGCGCAGAGTTGCCTGCGACAGCCGACGCGCGCGCAGCACGCCCTGCAGGTCGCCTTTCAGCAGGGTGATCCCGGCACTCTCCAGCGCCACATCCGCACCGGTCCCCATGGCCAGCCCGACCTCCGCCGTGGCCAGTGCCGGGGCATCATTGACACCGTCACCGGCCATCGCGACCCGATGACCGTCGGCCTGCAGTTCCTCGACCAGGGCCTTCTTGTCCTCGGGCAGCATGCCGGCGCGGACATCATCGATTCCCAACTGATCGGCGACCGCCTTCGCGGTCCGCAAATTGTCGCCCGTGGCCATGACGACACGCAGCCCGGCGGCCCGCAGGGCGTCGACAGCCTGCGCGGCACCAGGCCTGACAGGATCCGTCACCGCCAGCATGCCTGCCGCCTGCCCGTCCACCGCCACATGCATGACCGTGCAGCCGCGGTCGCGCAGCGCGTCCGCCCCGGCCTCATCCGTGGAAAGGTCAACTCCCAGATCCCGCATCATCGCTGCGTTCCCGAGTGCGACCGGCACCCCGGCCGATACCCCACGGACGCCCTTGCCGGACACCGAAACGAACCCGGTGACGCTTGCGGCGCTGATACCACGCTCCGCGACGCCATCGACAATGGCACTGGCCAGCGGATGCCCTGACCCACTCTCCAGGCCCCGCGCAATGGCCAGCATTGCGCTCTCGTGCAGGGTCCCGGTCACGCTCACCTCCGTCAGTGTCGGCCTGCCCATCGTCAGGGTCCCGGTCTTGTCGACGATGATCGCATCGACATGGGCCAGGTGCTCCAGCGCCTCCGCGTCGCGGACAAGCACACCCGCCTGCGCCCCGCGTCCCGTGGCGAGCATGACCGACATGGGCGTGGCCAGCCCCAGCGCACAGGGACAGGCAATGATCAGCACAGAGACCGCCGCGATGATCGCATGCGCCAGCGCCGGTTCCGGCCCCAGCAGCAGCCAGACGGCGAAGGCCGCGAGCGCAGACAGCACAACCGCCGGCACGAACCAGGATGCGACCCGGTCCGCCAGCCGCTGCATCGGTGCCCGGGACCGTTGCGCCGCTGCCACCATGGCCACGATCCGCGCCAGCATCGCGTCGTCACCCACCTTCTCCGCCCGGATCAGCAGGCTGCCATCGCCATTCATGGTGCCGCCGGTGACCGTGTCTTCCCGGTCCTTGACCACTGGCAGGGACTCGCCCGTCAGCATGCTTTCATCCACCGTGGAGCGACCTTCCAGCACCACGGCATCGACCGGAATCGCCTCACCGGGCCGGACCCGCAGGGTGTCGCCGGTGATGATGTTCTCCAGCGGGGCGTCATATTCGTCGCCGTCAGGCAGCACCCGACGCGCCGTCTTCGGGGCCAGGTCCAGCAGGGCACGGATCGCGTCCCCCGTCCGCTCCCGCGCGCGCAGTTCCATGACCTGTCCCACCAGGACCAGGGTCACGATCACCACCGACGCCTCGAAATAGACCGGCAGGTGCCCGCCCGCTCCCTGCAGGGCCGGGGGAAAGAGCTGGGGCAGGTAGGCCGCGGCCATCGAGTAGACATAGGCCGTGCCGACACCGATCATGATCAGTGTCCACATGTTCAGATTGCCGGTCCTGACCGAGGTCCAGCCCCGATGGAAGAACGGTCGCGCGACCCAGATCATGACCACGGTCGCCAGCAGGCTTTCCAGCCAGGTCGCCAAGGGCTCGCCAACCCAGCCGCGCACGGGGATACCGACCATCGGTGCCATGGTCAGGATCAGCAGCGGCACCGCCATGGCCAGGCTGATCCACAGCCGCCGGGTGAAGTCGATCAACTCGTGATTGGGGCCGTCCGATACACCGCCCATCGGCTCCAGCGCCATGCCGCAGATCGGGCAGGTGCCCGGGCCTACCTGCACCACCTCCGGGTCCATGGGGCAGGTATAGGTGGCGTCCTTCGGTGCCGTCTGGTGCTTGCGCGCCTTGTTGCCGGAGAGATGGAACCAGGGGTCATTGCCGAACTTCGTGCAACAGCCCTTGCCGCAGAAATGGAATGTGTGGGCCTTGTACGAGAAATTCGGCTTGCCCGCGTCGAGCGGCACCGTCATCCCGCAAACCGGATCCTTCACCGCACCATCGACCGGCATGGTGGCATCCCGAAGAATGTCGGCGGAATAGCCCTGTTCGGTCTGCTCCGATCGTGTCGTCATCTGGTGGAGTCCCGTTCGCTGAACACGAACACATTCATGCAGCTTCCAGCAACTGGAAGGTCAACAGCCTCCAGTCGGACCGGATCAGTCCGTCTTGTCGAGCACGATACCGTTCAGTCGCCAGTCATAGGCATCGCCTGCAATCTCGCTGGTCGTGATCAGGTGATTACGCAGGCTGCCCTCAGCGTAACGCAGCATGTGCTCGATCACACCCTCCTCCGAATCCCCGAAGTCCTCCCTGAACCAGACGTAGATGGAGGAGACCTGGAGGCCACCGTCACCATCGAGATGTGCACCCCGGCTGTGATTGATGTAGCCACGCGCCTGATCGTCCAGTTGCGCAGCCAGCTTCTCCGGTTCATAGGCTTCCGCCCGCAGGTCGGGGCAGCCGATCGAGGCGCAATTGACCGCGTAATGGATGCGCGGATCATCAAAGATCGGGCGCAGGATGCGGTGTTCGATGTCGTTCAAGGTCAGGTGCTGTCCCTGCACGGTCACCAGTTCCGCCCCCCAGGGGCCTGAAGCGAAGAGACCGGGCGATATGTCGATGTCGCGAATGCTCTCCACATCCGGATGGTCCAGCACCACGCGCACCGTCAGCGCATTGTAGAGATTGATCCAGTAGGCCAGTTGATCCGGGCGATCCAGACTCCTGACCTCCGTCGCTGCCAACCGCGCGACATAACGATCCAGCACTGCCCGGTCCCGGGCGAAACCCGCATAGTCCACGCGCATCACGCCGTTGGGGCCGCGCACCAGATGCGCCTTCAGCAGCGTATCCCAGTCAGCATGATCGACATGCCGTTCCGAGGACGGCGTGTAGGGGGTCCAGATATCCCAGAGCTCCGCGTCCGGTGCAAAAAGGCGCTCCCACGGGGCTGAACTGGCGGCGAACGGCAGGAAAGCAAGGATCAGCAGAACCATCAGGCTCGGGCGGCGACGGGGCATGAAACGGATCCCTGGGAGCTGTTCGCGGGTCCGTCAGATATCGCGTGCGGCTGTCGGGCAGACAAGGTCATCAACGAAAAATGAAGCAGCCTGAACGAATCAGGCAGGGCATGACATCATCGAACGTTGATTCGACTCTTCACCCGGGAACGGACCCTCACCAGATGCCTGCCACGATCGGCCTTCTATCGACGGAGCAGCCGCCGACCGCCCTCGTGCTGGCGCTTGCACCCGTGCTGGCCGCGTCGGGCGTGCAGGTAGTGGCGGCGCTGGATGACTTCCTGGCCTTCGACATCGACCGCCGGTCCACGGCGGGGCTGATGCTGCTGCCCGGATCCGGCCCGGCGATGGCGGAGCGGATACCGGCGGAGCGTGTGTTCTGGATCGGGGAGCCGCCCTTCACCCGCGACCTGCCGGTCGGGCGGACGCTGGGCAAGGCCCGGTTCCACGAGGTGGTCGGACTGCTGAACGGGCGCGCCAGCGGGGGCAACCTGCATCGCGCGGTGCTGGAGACGGGTGCCTTCATCCTGTCCGGCATGCGGATCTTCGATCAGACCAGCGCCGGGTACGCCATCGATGGCGCATTGAAGTCCGGCACGGCGGCGGAGCGTTTCGCCGCCATGTTCGGGCAGGACGTGATGAGCGAACCCGGTCTGCTCGCCCCCCTTGGCCCGACCCGCCGCGACGTCATCGCGCCCCGGCGCGGCACGGTTTCCGGCTGGAAGACCGGCCCCATGCGTGCGGCATTGCTGGCGCTGGGTGGTGGCGGGGCAATCGGGCGCATCGTGCCTGCCGGTACCACCACCAGCCCCCGCAAGCCGGTTGCCAGGCTGTATGGCAGCGACGAGGAGCGGGTGGAACGCGCCGAAACGCTGCTGGTGGACGCCCTGCAACTGGCGTAACAGGGACCAATCAGACAGACTGCGGCCAGCGGCCAGCCGTCAGCGAAAGGAACGCCATCATGCAGACCATCTTCATCTGGGTGAAATGCCAGTTGGGCCAGGCCTACAAGGTCGCCGACGAGGCCGTGGAGAATGTCGAACAGGTGTCGGAGGTGCATTCAGTCTCCGGCGAGTGGGACCTGCTGATGAAATGCTACCTGAACGACACGCAGGACATCGGCCATTTCGTGAACGAGGAGATCCAGATGCTGCCCGGCGTCAAGGACACCTTCACCACGATCACCTTCAAGGCCTTTTCCTGACCCATGGTCGCCATCGACCCGACAAGCGACCTGCTGCTGCTGATCGACATCCAGAATGATTTCTGCCCCGGCGGTGCCCTGGCCGTCGCGGATGGCGACGCAGTGGTTCCGGTCGCCAACGTGCTGATCGACCGCTTCAGCCATGTCGCACTGACACAGGACTGGCATCCTGCCGGGCATTCCTCCTTCGCCTCCAGTCACGCCGACGTGGAAGCCTTCTCGACCATTGGGACCGATCATGGGCCGCAGACACTCTGGCCGGACCACTGCATCCAGGGCACGGCTGGTGCCGCGTTCCACCAGGACCTGAACATCGACCGGGCTGAACTGGTCATTCGAAAGGGGTTCCGACCGGAACTCGACAGCTACTCGGCCTTCTTCGAGAACGATGGCAGGACGCCGACCGGTCTTGCCGGCTATGTCCGCGAGCGGGGTTTCACGCATATGGTCATGGCCGGGCTGGCCACCGATTTCTGTGTTGCCTGGTCCGCACTCGATGCCCGCAGGCTGGGCCTCGACGTCACAATGATCCTGCCCGGATGCCGTGCCATCGACCAGGACGGCTCGCTGGCAAAGGCCACGCAGGATCTGCGCGCGGCAGGTGTCGTGCTGGCAAGCCAGGCAAACTGATCAGAGCACCATCCGGGTCTTGATCAGATCGGCGGCATCTCTGGTCGGCAGTCCTGTCACAGGGCTGAAAGATGCTTCTGGCAGATGCACCGCGTGTGACCTGCGGGGTCGGGTCACGTTACTCATGCAGGTGAAATCAGATGCCAGATACCAATCCGACGTCCACCGAGGCGCTGTCGTTCGACGCGTTCGATGAAGCCAACGATCCGCGCCCGGCGGAGACCGGGTTCGACGCTGTTGTGGAACGCGCCATGTCCCGTCGCCGGTTCCTGGGTGGCTCGATCGCCTTCGGCGCCAGCGCCTTCGTGATGGGCACCACGGCCCTGACACCGATGGAAGCACGCGCCGCCGCTCACACCGCGACCAGCCGTCTCGGCTTTGGCGCGGTTGCCGCAAACGGCCTCGACACGGTCACGGTGCCGGAGGGATTCAGCTGGCACATCGTGGCCAGGTGGGGCGATCCCATCTTCTCCGGCGCACCCGATTTCGATCAGGCAACCCGCGGGACCGGCGCAAGCCAGGAACGTGCCTTCGGCGACAACAACGACGGCATGGCCATGTTCAGCCACAACGGCCGCACCATCCTGGCCGTGAACAACGAGTACACCAACCGCAGCATCATGTACGGCAACCGGGCGTCCAGCCTGCCGGAGAACGCCGACGATGTGCGCAAGGGCAAGGCCGCGCATGGCGTCAGCGTCGTCGAGGTGGCGGAGCGCGACGGCTTCTGGGGCATCGTCAAGGACTCGCCGTACAACCGCCGCATCACCGCCGACACACCAATGGAGATCACCGGCCCAGCGCGCGGTCACGAACTGCTGCGGACCGCAGCCGATCCGACCGGCACCCGGTCGCTGGGCACCTGGAACAACTGCGGCAACGGGCGCACTCCCTGGGGCACCTATCTGACCTGCGAAGAGAACTTCAACGGCTATTTCTCCTCCAGCGACCCCGATCTGAAGGTCCCCGCGGAGATGAGCCGCTATGGCATCGGGCTGAAGGACTGGGGCTATGCCTGGGCCACGGCGGACGAGCGCTTCGACATCGCGAAGCACCCGAACGAGGCAAACCGCGCCGGCTACATTGTCGAGATCAATCCGACGGATCCGACCTCGACCCCGAAGAAGCGCACCGCACTGGGTCGTTTCAAGCACGAGAACGCGGAAGTCACCGTGGCCGCGAACGGTCATGTCGTGGTTTATCTGGGCGACGACGAGCGTGGCGAGTTCCTCTACCGCTTCGTCAGCGCAGGTACCTACAGCCTGGGTGGGGACAACAGTGACCTGCTGGAGAATGGCCGTCTCTACGTCGCGAAGTTCACCGACGACATGCGTGGCACATGGGTGGAACTGACGCCTGAATCCACGGGCATGGCCACGGAAGCCGAAATCCGCATCCATACCCGCCAGGCCGCTTCCGCAGTCGGGGCGACCACGATGGACCGGCCCGAATGGGTCGCCGCCAATCCGCACCGGGTCGAGGCCTATTGCTGTCTCACCAACAACAAGAACCGCGGTATCAAACCGAACGCGGGCGGTGACGAGACACCCGTCGGCGGACCAAACCCGCGCAAGGCCAACCTGTATGGTCAGATCGTGCACTGGGTGCCCGATGATCGCGACCACACGGCAGACGGTTTCGGCTGGGACCTGTTTGTCACTGCGGGCAATCCGACCGCACATGATGATGCCTACGCCGGATCGGCCAATGTAACGGTCGAGAACAGCTTCAACTCCCCGGATGGCCTTGGCTTCGACAGCAAGGGGCTGATGTGGATCCAGACCGACGGCAACTATTCCAATGCCGGGGACTTCGCCGGTCAGGGCAACAACCAGATGCTGATCGCCGACCCGGTAAGTGGCGAGATCCGCCGTTTCCTGGTCGGTCCGAAGGAATGCGAGATCACTGGCCTCACCTTCTCCCCTGACAGGCGCACCGTCTTCATCGGTGTGCAGCATCCGGGCGAGAGGGGCGACAGCCACTTCCCCGACGGCGGCCAGAGTGTTCCGCGCTCAGCCGTTGTCGCTGTTCGCCGGGACGACGGAAAGCCTGTCGGCTGACCACTCCTCGGGCATCGTGCAGTGAAAGGGGCGTCTCCGACAGGGGGCGCCCCTTTTCCGTGTGACACCCTCACCGCTTGCAGGCGACGCGGCGCGCGGCTAATGAAATCACATGACAGACAAGCTTCAGATCGCGCTGGCGCAGGCCAACCCGACCGTCGGCGACGTGCAGGGGAATCTTGCGCTTGCCCGTGAAATCCGCAGCCAGTCCGCCGCCCTTGGTGCGGACCTCGTGCTGTTTCCGGAACTGTTCCTGATCGGCTACCCGCCGGAGGATCTGGTGCTGAAGCAGGCGTTGCAGGATGACGCCATCGCCGCTGCCGAGACCCTGGCGGCGGAGACCGCTGACGGCGGCCCGGCGATGCTGCTGACCACCTGCTGGCGCGAGGATGGCAAGCTCTACAATGCGGTGCTGCTGCTGGACGGTGGCGAGGTCAAGGCCGCGCGCTTCAAGCACGACCTGCCGAACTACGGCGTTTTCGACGAAAAGCGGCTGTTTGCCTCCGGCGCACTGCCCGGACCGATCAACTTCCGTGGCGTGCGGCTGGGCGTGCCGATCTGCGAGGATATCTGGACCCCCGACGTGGTCGAGTGCCTGGCGGAGACCGGCGCGGAGATCCTGCTGGTGCCGAACGGCTCCCCTTTCGAGGATGACAAGGTCGATGTCCGCCTGAACCATGTGGTGGGGCGGGTGACGGAGACCGAGCTGCCGCTGGTCTATCTCAATCAGGTTGGCGGCCAGGATGAGCTTGTCTTCGACGGCGGCTCATTCGTCATCAACGCCGACTGCTCCGTCGCGGTGCAGATGCCGGAGTTCGAGAGTGCGCTGGTGCTGACCACCTGGAACCGGACCCCCGATGGCTGGGTCTGCGAGAAGGGGCCGGATGCCGCCCCACGTTCCAGACTGGAGAGCATCTACCGGGCAATGATGCTGGGCCTGCGGGACTATGTGAACAAGAACGGTTTTCCCGGTGTGCTGCTGGGCCTGTCGGGTGGTATCGACTCTGCCCTGAGTGCCGCGGTTGCCGCCGACGCGCTGGGGCCGGAGCGGGTCTGGTGCGTCATGCTGCCGTCGAAGTACACCAGCGAGGAAAGCCTGAAGGATGCGGCGGAGAACGCCCTGCTGATGGGGGCAAAGCTGGATACCGTCTCCATCGCCGACACCGTGGATGCGGTGGAAGGCGCACTGGCGCATGTCTTCGAAGGACGCGACCCGGACATCACGGAGGAGAACATCCAGTCCCGTGCCCGTGGCCTGATCCTGATGGCCATGTCGAACAAGTTCGGCCACATGTTGCTGACCACCGGCAACAAGTCCGAGATGTCCGTCGGATATGCCACCATCTACGGCGACATGGCGGGTGGATATTCGGTGCTGAAGGACCTCTACAAGACCACGGTCTTCGCCCTGTCCGACTGGCGCAACCAGCACCGTCCCTCCGACGCCCTGGGCAAGGAAGGCCGCGTCGTGCCGCAGAATGTCATCGACAAGCCGCCGTCGGCGGAATTGCGTCCGGACCAGAAGGACGAGGACAGCCTGCCGCCCTACGACCAGCTGGACGACATCCTGCACTGCCTGGTGGAGAAGGAGATGGCGTTCGAGGCCATCGTCGACCGGGGACACGCTCCGGAAGTGGTGAAACGGATCGAGCATCTGCTCTACATCGCCGAATACAAGCGCCGCCAGGCCCCGCCGGGCGTGAAGATCACCACCCGCAGCTTCGGTCGCGACCGCCGCTATCCGATCACCAACCGCTTCCGCGACGCGATCTGAGGTGGGGCCGGGAGCACACAGTTCCGCCTTCCCCCAGGTGGCTGCGCTGTCCGATGCCCGGTCTGATCTGATCACGGCAGGGAAATTCCCCTTACCCCTTGATGGGGCAAGGGCAGACTGGCCAGATTGCGCATGACCACGATCAGACCGACAGACGTCCACGTCAGGTTCGCGCCCAGTCCGACCGGGAAGCTGCACCTGGGCAACATCAAGGCAGCGGTGATCAACTGGCTGTTCGCGCGGGCGCATGGCGGCCGTTTCCTGCTGCGCATCGACGACACCGATACCGAGCGATCAACGCAGGCGTTCGAGGACGCGATCCTGCGCGACCTGAGATGGCTCGGCCTGACCTGGGACAGCTTCGCGCGGCAGTCGGAGCGGACGGCCAGCTATGAGGCCGCCATCCGGCAGTTGCGAGACAGCGGGCGTCTCTATGCCTGCTACGAGACACCGGAGGAACTGGACCGGAAGCGGAGCCTGCAGCGTGCCGCCGGTCGCCCGCCGGTCTACGACCGCACCGGCCTGCGCCTGACCGATGCCGAACGTGCGGCGCTGGAGGCAGAGGGACGCCGCCCGCACTGGCGCTTCCTGCTCGACCAAAAACGGGTCGGCTGGGACGATCTGGTGCGCGGACCACAGGATGTGGACGCCGCCTCCCTCTCCGACCCCGTGCTGATCCGTGCCGATGGCCGCCCGCTCTATACGATCACCTCCGTTGTCGATGACGGGGAGATGGGGATCAGCCATGTCATTCGGGGGGAGGATCACGTGGCCAATACCGCGGCCCAGATCCAGCTTTTCGAGGCCTTGGGGCATCCGGTCCCGGTCTTCGGCCACTTCGCCCTGATCGTGGAGAGTGACGGCTCCCCCCTGTCGAAACGCGAAGGCAGCCGCACCGTCCAGGCCCTGCGCGCACAGGGGATAGAGCCGTTGGCGCTGGTCAGCCTGCTGTCACGGCTGGGCACGGCGCAGCCGGTCGAGGCCTTTGCGGACCATCAGGCAGCAGTTGCAGGTTTCGACCTGTCCACCTTCGGACGTGCAGCCGCGCGGTTCGATGAGCGCGAACTGGCGAAACTGTCGGCGACACTGGTTCACGGGCTGGATGTTTCCCGGGCATCGGCGCGGCTTGGTGACGAGATCGACCCCGCACTCTGGGACGCCGTCCGCGGTAATCTGCAACGGCTGGAAGATGTCCGCGACTGGCAGGCAGTGGTCGGTCAGCCGCTCGAACCCATACTGGAGAACCCGGACCTGACGGCGCGCGCTGCCGACCTGCTGCCGGAAGGCCCCCTGGACGGCGAAAGCTGGGGCACCTGGACGAGAGCCGTCCGGGCCGAAACCGGGGCGAAGGGACGCGACCTGTTCCGTCCCCTGCGGCTGGCCCTCACCGCGCACGAGCATGGCCCGGAGATGAAGACGCTGCTGCCCCTGATCGGGCGCGAACGGGCTGAGCGGCGACTGAGAGGTGAGACGGCCTGACCGTCATCGGTCACAGTCGGAGCCGTCATAGTCAAAGGAGATGGCAATGCTGCCGTCAGGGTCGTGAATGGCGACACTGACCCCGACACCCTGCGAGAGAAGGCCCCTGATGCCCGGCAGCCTGCAGAAGACGCCTGTGTAATAGTGCGCATCCGATTCCTGGTGAATGAACCAGTCGGACGTGTCCAGGTGGATCACGAGGTCTGTGCCATTGACGACGACTTCGGAGAAGGTGAAGACGTCGTTGAGGGTATAGGGCGCATCGACCTCGACCACGAATTGATCAAGCTCGGCCGAGAGCCGTTCCTGCCGTGCCTGCTTCTCCGCCTCTGCGGCCGCACGGGCCTGTTCAGCTTCCAGCCGCGCAACTTCGACAGCACGGATCGCGACTCGCTTTTCGATCCAGATGCTGGCCGCAATGGTCCCGACCATCAGGATCGCGATCAGGCGAACTCCGTTCGCGCCGGTGACCTGGCGCTTCACCCGACTGTCCGCGAGCACAATCGGCGGCCTTGGACGACTGATCAGCAGCCAGAGATTGACCAGCGGAACGAAGAGGAACAGCCCTGATGCGGTTCCACCGCAGGCGTCCCTGCTCCGCGCCGCCGCAACTGCCCCGAGAGCGAGGTAGGCCAGCAGGACCGCGCCCCACTGCATCGTCTGAACCACACGTACCCCATCATCCATGCTGCCAACCGGGAACAGGAAACGCACTGCGACCACGAACTGAAGCGCGAAACCAATCGCCACCAGGCAGACAAGGAAGGGAATGCGCTCCAGACGCCAGTCAGATCGCCAGGTTGTCAGGAGCTGACCTGCGATGAAGCACCCAGACAAAGCCCCGCCGACAATAAGCGGCAGGAACCGGGACAGCTCCCTGTTCGTCTCAATGACCAGATCAATCATGCCTGCAACCCGTCATCCAAGTTCGATGCGATAGTACACCATAAGTTGCATTACTTTGCCTGTAAGGGCAAGGCAGGGATTCGCATTCGTGCCATGCCAGAACGCTCCGACAGTCACCTTCGGCACCACGCACCAGACGCCACACTTGCCATGGCGCGGCGCACCCCTTAAGGCAACCGGGCCGGTAACGGCATTCCCTCGAAGTATTGAAGACCCAGCAAAATGACCAAAGATCGCCTCTATCTGTTCGACACCACCCTGCGCGACGGGGCCCAGACCCGTGGCGTCGATTTCTCGGTCGAGGACAAGCGCACGATTGCCCGTGCGCTGGATCAGTTGGGCATTGACTACATCGAGGGCGGCTGGCCCGGCGCCAATCCGACCGACACGGCCTTCTTTGCCGATCCGCCGGCCCTGAGCCGCGCGAAGCTGGTTGCCTTCGGCATGACCCGGCGTGCGGGCATGTCCGCCTCCAACGATCCCGGCCTGTCCGCCGTTCTGAATGCGGACACGGCGGCGGTCTGTCTGGTGGGCAAGTCCTGGGACTTCCATGTCGATGTCGCACTGAATGTCCCGCGGGAGGAAAACCTCGCCTCCATCCGCGAGAGCATTGCCGCTGCCGTCGCGCGCGGACGGGAAGCCATGTTCGATGCGGAGCATTTCTTCGACGGCTACCGCGACAATCCCGACTACGCCATCGCCTGCATCAAGGCGGCGGTGGAGGGCGGCGCGCGCTGGGTGGTGCTGTGCGACACCAATGGCGGCACTCTGCCGGGCGACGTGGAGCGGATCGCGGCAGAAGCGGCGAAACATGTGCCCGGCACCAACCTGGGCATCCATGCGCACAATGACACGGAGAACGCGGTGGCCAATTCGCTGGCCGCCGTTCGCGCCGGCGTGCGCCAGGTCCAGGGCACGCTGAACGGTCTGGGGGAGCGCTGCGGCAACGCCAACATGATCTCCCTGATCCCGAATCTCTGTCTGAAACCACTCTTTTCCGAACACCTGACCACCGGCATCGGACCATCGGAACTGCGCCAGCTTACGGCCACTTCCCGGCTGCTGGACGAGTTGCTGAACCGGGCTCCGAACCGCAATCAGGCCTGGGTGGGTGAGTCTGCGTTCGCGCACAAGGGCGGCCTGCATGTCTCCGCCGTGCAGAAGGACCCGAAGACCTATGAGCACGTCGAGCCGGAGCTGGTCGGCAACCGCCGCCACGTTCTGGTCTCCGATCAGGCCGGGCGCTCCAACATCCTGGCGCGCATGGCGGAGGTCGGGATCGACGTCGACCCGAAGGACAGCCGCATCAACCGCCTGCTGGAGCAGGTGAAGCAGCGCGAATTCGAGGGCTATTCCTATGACGGCGCGGAGGCGAGCTTCGAGCTGATGGCGCGGCGCGCGCTGGGCCAGGTCCCGGACTATTTCAAGGTGGACCGGTTCCGGGTGCTGGTGGAGCGGCGCTACAACGCCCGTGGCCAGTTGACTACCGTGTCGGAAGCCACCGTGAAACTGTTCGCAGGTGGCAAGGAACATCTGACGGTGGGGGAGGGCAACGGCCCCGTCAACGCCCTGGACATGGCGCTGCGCAAGGGCATGCCGGTCTATTCGGACGTGCTGAAGAGCCTGCATCTGGTGGACTACAAGGTCCGTATCCTGAATGGCGGCACCGAGGCCGTGACCCGCGTGCTGATCGAAAGCGCCGATACCTCCGGGGAGCGCTGGTTCACCGTCGGCGTCTCGCCGAACATCGTCGAGGCCAGCTTCGATGCGCTGCATGATGCCATCACCTTCAAGCTGTTCCGGGACGGCGCGAAGGCAGTCTGATGGCGGGAACCGACAGCCGGATGCAGGACGCGGCACTGGCGCAGCCAGCCATCATCCTGGTGCGCCCGCAGATGGGGCAGAACATCGGCGCCGCCGCCCGTGCCATGCTGAATTTCGGCCTGGGGCAGATGCGGCTGGTCGCCCCCCGCGACGGCTGGCCCAACCCCGACGCCCGCGCCATGGCTTCCCGCGCCGACGAGGTGCTGGATGATGCAAAGGTGTTCGCGACAGTCGGGGAAGCCATCGCCGATCTGCATCTGGTCTTCGCCACCACGGCGCGCGGTCGCGAACTGGACAAGCCGATCCTGCAACCCCGACAGGCGGCGGAGGACGGGCACCAGGCCATCGGCAGCGGACAGCGCATCGGCTTCCTGTTCGGGGGCGAGCGGGCCGGGCTGGACAATGACGACGTCGCCCTGGCCAACGGCATCATCCACGTCCCCGCCAACCCGGCCTTCGCCTCCCTCAACCTGGCGCAGGCCGTGCTGCTGGTGTCCTACGAATGGCGCATGGCCGCGGGGCTGCCGATCCGCATGGAAGGCCAGATGCCGGAGGCCGAACCGGCCACGTCAGGTCAGATGCAGGCCTTCCTGGACTTCATCAGCGGAGAGCTCGACAGCTCCGGCATGTTCACCCGCATCGAGGACAAGCGCCCCACCATGCTGCGCAACCTGCGCTCCATGTTCCACCGCGCCCAGCTTACGGAACAGGAGGTCCGCACCCTGTTCGGCATGATGCGCTCCATCAGCGGCCACCGGCAGAACCAGCGGAAACCATAGAGCAGAGACAACTCGGGGATCTGATCCCGGACCGAACATGTCCCTGACAGCATATTCCGGTGCACCCGACCAGCGCAGGAAATGCGTTACTGGTGCCGGACCCAACCGTGTCAGTCGTTCCCGTCCGGGCCAGTATCATCGGGAGGCAGATGTCTGGCGAAATCGCGGCTGTCGTGCAGTATCCGACTTATCGCGATCTGATCCTCTCCGGCCTGATAATACAGGATGACATGGCGTGGTCGCTTGACCGTGGAGGCTGCACGTCCCCTGCTGAAGGAAACATGATAGGTGCGCACCCCAGCCGCAATTTCCGGACGCGCCTTGCTCCCCGGTCTGAAGGGATCCTCGCGAATATCCTTGAAGGCCTGCCTCAGAAGCAGGTTGTAGGCCCTTGCGGCTTCCCTGCCATGGGTTCTGACCGTGTATGCCTGAATGGCGGCAATGTCGGCGACGGCTGTTGCCGAACGCAGCAGCCTGTAAGACGGCCCGGCCATCCCGTCACGCCTGCGGGGCGTGGCTTTCGATCTCGTCAAAGAAATCGTCGATGTCCGCGTCACTTTCCATCGTCGCGAACGCACCGCGCTCTATTGCGGCCTGCCCCTCCCGAAAGGCACTGCGCAATCCATCAAGCCTGGCCTGTTCCTGCTGTTCCTCGTTCTCAAGCAAACGCAAGCCGGCACGCACCACCTCGCTCGCGTTGCTGTAGCGGCCAGAGGCGAGTGCTTCTGACAGATACCGATCAAAATGCTCTGTCAGATTGATGTTTCTCGTGGGCATGACCAGTCCTCCAGTCCGCGAACGCCTTTCCGAAGAATCGCACGACTGTCAAAAATTGACAATACGAACGACTGCCTCACCCCTCCGCCTTCATCGCCCGGTTCAGGTCGGGGTGGGCCTTGTGGCGGGCGATCTCTTCCGGAGTCAGGCCGTCGATCTCGTGCGGGAAGACCAGCCACTTGTCGGTCTGGTGGACGTAGTAGTCCGGCACCCGCTCGGTCTTGTTCAGGTGAGGTTTCCAGTAGACCGTGGCGACGCGGATCTCGTCGGGGGTGTTGCGGCGGCACTTGCGCCGCAGTTCCTGGATGACGGCATCGACGCTGCGCCCGGAGTCGAATGTGTCATCGACGATCAGCAACTGATCGTCCGCCGAGATATTGTCGATGATGTAGTTCAGGCCGAAGACACGCACCGTCGATGCCTGCTCCCCGGGGCGCAGATAGGACGCGGTGCGGATGGCGATATGGTCGTTCTGGACGCCGTAATAGTCCAGCACCTCATGCACCGCGATACCGATGGGGGCACCGCCGCGCCAGATGCCGACGATGAAGGATGGCCGGTAGCCACTCTCGTAGATCCGCAGACCAAGCTCGAAGGAGTCACGCAGCAGTTCGTCGGCGGAGATGAATGTCTTGTCCAAGAGAGGCCCGTCCCGTGATCAGCGCTCGCGGAAGCCTTCCTGTTTCAGACGCAGGAAGGGTTTCAGCAGGAACGTCATCACTGACCGCTCTCCCGTATGGATGTCAACTGCGGCCTGCATGCCGGGCGTGATCGGCATCAGCGCACCGGACTTGTCGACGAAGCCGCCCGTGGTCTCCACCACCACGTCGAAATAGGGCTCTCCCGTCGACGGCAGCCGGTTGGCGTCCGCACCGATGCGCACCACCCGGCCCTCCAACGCGCCATACTGGAAGAAGTCATAGGCCGTGACTTTCACCAGCGCCTTCTGCCCGACCTCGACATAGCCGCGGTCGTTCGGGTTCAGGCGCGCCAGCACGATCAGGGTCTCGTCCAGCGGCACGATTTCCATGATCGCGTCGCCCGACCGGATGACACCGCCGATGGTATTGGCCACAAGGTTCTTGACGACGCCGGCAATCGGACTGCGGATGGTGGCGCGCAGTTGCTGGTCATTTGCCTCCGTCAGCAGTTCCGAGAGACGACCGATCTCCTGCTCCGCCTTGGCCAGCGACTCGGACGCCTCGGAGCGGAAGCGAAGTTCCTCCTCCTTCAACAGTTCGCGCGCTTCATCGATCCCCGCATTGATCCGGGGGATGGACCTGTTGGCCGTGTCCAGCTTGCCCTCCAGATCCGTGACCTCCGCCTCCAGTTCCAGATGGTCCAGCTTCGGCGTCAGTTCACGCTCCAGCAGACGTTTCGACATCTCGAACCGCCGCTTCTGCACCGCCAGATTGCCGTCGATGCTGCGCCGCTTGGATTGCAGCTCGGCCAGTTCGGCCTGACGCTGGCGCAGCTTGGCGCGCAACGCACCCAACTGGGTCTGGTACTGGGCATTGCGGGACCGATAGGCATCAATCTCGTTCTGCACCAGTTCGGGGCGACGCTCCGCGACCTCCGGCGGCAGTTCCAGTTGCTCCCCCGTCGCCAGCGCACGGTGCCGGGCCGCGTTCAGCATCAGACCGTCGATGCGGTATCTGATCTCCTCCCGATTGGCCTGACTGGGCGCAAGGTCGATCTGGACCAGCGGCTGACCCTCCTCCACCACGTCGCCCTCACGCACCAGCAGCGCCTCGACAATGCCGCCTTCCAGATGCTGGATCAGTCGCACCTTGCCCTGCGGTTTCACTTCGCCCGGCGCGACCGCCACCTCGTCCAGCTTGGCAGCGGCAGCCCAGACGCCAAAGCCGGACAGCAGCAGGATGACGATCAGCGCAATGACCCGCCAGAGCGTGGCGCGGGCCTGACGCTGCATCTGTTCGATACGTTCGTCGGTGGTCATTTTGCAGCCTCTGTCACGGCACCGGATCCATCGGCCTTCGACGCTTCAGTCCCTGGCGCGGCAGGCGCAGCAACCGGCCTTGCCACGGCAGGCTGGCGCTGGGACAGGCTGGGCAGCACCTGATGCGCCGGGCCACCCTTCACGATCACGCCCTTGTCCAGGATCACGACATTGTCGCATGCACCCAGCAGGATCGAACTGTGCGAGACCATGATCACCGTGTGATCGCGCGAAAGCTGTTTCAGCCGGTCCCGCAACGATTCCTCCGCCGCCCGGTCGAGACTGGCCGACGGCTCGTCCAGCAGCAGCACGGGCGGATTGCCGATCAGGGCGCGCGCGATCGCCAGGCGCTGGCGCTGTCCGCCGGAAAGCGTCCGCCCCCCTTCGCCGACGACAGTACCGTAGCCATCGGGCAGATCGACGATGAACTCATGCGCGCCAACGGCCTGTGCGGCTGCCAGGATAGCATCATCGTCAATGTCTTCGCGCCCGCGGGCCAGGTTCTCGCGAATGGTGCCGGCCAGCAGTACATTTTCCTGCGGTACATATCCGATCCAGCGGGCGTACTGGGTCAGCGGGAACTGCGAGATGTCCGCCCCATCCAGCAGGATGCGTCCGCTGACAGGCTCATAGAGCCCCATCAGCAGCTTCAGCAACGTCGTCTTGCCTGACCCGTTGGGACCGACGACAGCGTGCATGCCGCCTGCCGGAAACTTCAGACGGATATCGCGCAGCACCGGCTCCTGATCCGGGGCGAAGGCGAAGGTCATGTTCTCGACACTCATCGCCCCCTCCGGCCGGGGCAGGTCCATGACCTGTTCCTGATGGTCATCCGGTTGCGACAGCACTTCCGTCAGGCGACGACCGGACTGCCGCGCCATGACCAGCACCCGCCACTGCGTCACCAGTTGCGCGAAGGGGCCGACGATACGGGACGCCAGCATGTTCGTCGCCACCAGAGAGCCCACGGAGATCTGCTGATCCATGATGGCAAGCGCACCGGTCGTCGTGATGGCGATGGTGGTCATGACCGTCAGGCTGACACCGACATTGCCATAGGTATCGTTGATGCGCCCGCGATCCATGGCGCTGTCGATGGCATCCACCTGCTTGTCGCGCCACATGGGCCGGACGGCCCCCTCCAGCGCCAGCGCCTTGATGGTGGTGCGATTGGCGATGATGTCCGCCAGAAAGGCATCGCGACCGATGGAAGTGCCGCGTTCCCTGTTGGCCGCTGCGCCAATGGCGAAGCCCGACCGCAGGGCGAAGAGGACGAAGACCCCTGCCGCGACCAGCACGACCCAGACCAGCGGCTCCGCAACGACATAGATGATCATGATGAACATGACCGCGAAGGGCAGGTCCACCAGCATGATCACGGGCGGACCGGCAACGGCGTTGCGGACCATGTCGGAGTCGCGGAACAGGCCCTGCCAGAAGGCTGCGGGTCGGGACTCCAGAACGCGCAGGGGCATGCGGCCCAGCTTCTCGAAAAGCACCTGTCCGAAATGCAGGTCAAAGCGCAGCGACGCGCGTTGCACCGCGCGGCTGCGGGTCTGGCGCAACAGGAAATCGAACAGGATCACGACGGCCATGCCGATGGCCAGACCCTGCAGGGTCGTCAGCCCGGCCTTGGCCACGACCCGGTCATAGACCTGCAGCACGAAGACCGGCACGGCCAGCGCCAGGACGTTGATGAACAGGCTGAGCAGCAGCAGTTCGCCCGTGGCGGGCCAGACCGGCCTTAGCAGAGCCCTGAATCCGCCCTGTTTCGCCGGTTCAGCCATTCAATTGTCCAGTGCCCCCAAGGTTTCAGGCGTTCGTATCCGATGATTCTATCAGAAATCGCCTGGGTTCAGAGTACCACCGAAGAACGTGATGTCATTTGCCGCGACCGAACCACCGTTCATGTTCGCGATGACCTGATAGCCATCGGTAGCAAGATCGTCATCAAAGATCAGATGCGTGCCGTCGAAGACATAGGCGGCACTGCCCTGCGAGCCGCTGTTTGTCCCGTCATAGTCAACGGTGATTTCTTCGAACGTCACCCCGAAACCGTCGATGGCCTGAAAACCACCAACCTCCGAGAATGAAAGAACGTCCGTACCACTCACGAAGTCATCGATCAGATCAACGGCCAGCCCCGACGTTGCGACAGTAACGTTGGCATTGACCGAAGTGATATCCGACAGGCTGTCGTGACTGAACTCGTCGCTGCCCAGGCCGCCGACCAGCGTATCGACGCCACCGCTGCCCTCCAGCACGTCATTGCCGGCATCACCGTTCAACAGCTCATCCGCGGCGCTGCCGAAGATGTCATCATTCTGCGCAGAGCCGACGACATGTTCGATATTGATCAGCGTGTCGGTATCGCCAAAGGTATCCGTTGCGGTGCCTGCGATCAGGTCGACGGTGACCCCCAGAATGCCGGTTTCATTGTCGTAGGCGACGGCATCGAAACCATCACCACCGTCGATGGTGTCGTTGCCTGCGTCGCCCTGCACACTGTCATCGCCCGCGCCAAGGTTCAGCACACCGTCACCATCGCCGCCGATCAGCGTGTCATTGCCGTCGCCGCCAAACAGGCTGTCGAGACCGCCGAGGCCGCCATGCAGCGTGTCGTTGCCGGCGTTGCCGATCAGGGTATCGTTGAGGACACCGCCGACCAGTTCGTCATTTCCGGAGCCGCCGGTAAGGCTGACGAATTCGAACCCCGAGATCGTCTTGGAGTCACCGATCTGGTTCAGGATGGTCGCCTGCGTGATGTCATTGTCGGTGCCCTGCGTTATCACACTGTTCACATTGCCGGAGAAGTCGGCGATCAGCAGATCGGTTCCGGCGCCACCGGACAGCGTGTCGTTATTGGTGCC
>Ga0070728_10000817_pt1 | contig 54768 bp, 55 predicted proteins | sample tdDd471_FD_66723 | JGI IMG/M metagenome (GOLD analysis project Ga0070728, IMG submission 66723) | Marine sediment microbial communities from the Atlantic coast under amendment with organic carbon and nitrate - tdDd47.1 | ecosystem: Environmental > Aquatic > Marine > Coastal > Sediment | place... | reverse complement strand
ACAATAATAGCTTCATCAGTGATTTCGATTGAAACCGAACGCGCAGGGATGTTGGCGATATTCCCGTGAAGAGTCAGAGGGACCTCTACCTCATTTCCGCTGTAGTCGAGAACTGTGTCCGTGCAGGGTGCTCCCATACTATTGAGGCCACAGCGCACGATCCATTCGTTGAAGCCCTTCAGCCAGCCGCAGCCGCCACGCTCTAGCTGATTGATGAACGCAGGGTTTACCGGATCCTTGACTGGAGAATCCCAGCCCAGGGATATGTCACCGCACTGCCCTTTCCAGATACCCATCCCCCGTGTCGGAAGAACGGCGAAGGAGAGCTTGCCATTGTTAATTTCAACGATGTCGACGCCTTCCTGCAAGCCTCCCCGCAGTGTGTAGGACTTGACTGACCAGTCGGAAGTATTGCCTGCATCGGCTGTAGTTTTCACATTCAGATTAATGGCTTTAAATCCTTCTGACGATTCAGGTGCCAATAGATGTAGTTTATGTAATGTCTTCATTGTAAATCCTTCATTTTGAATTCTTATTTGTCTGCAGCTTTCTCGATCTGCGCGATGAGCTCTTCCCTGGTCGGTCCAGTTGCGTTCATAACGAAAAAGGCTGTAGCAGCATTGGCGATAACGAGACGCTCTTTAATTGGCAGGTTCCCGAGGGATGCGCTGATATAACCACCGTTGAAGCTGTCGCCGGCACCTGCCGAGCGGATGACATTGCTTTGGCGCTCCTGCATAGCATAAGCTTCACCATCGGCGGCGCTTGATGCAGCGGCATAATCCGGTGTGTGAACTACCAGCTCATCGAAGCCGATCTTTTGACGAGCGATAGTCAACGCCGATGCAACTGCTGCAGGTGTCTCTTCTGAGCACTCGACTCCAATCCTTGAAAACAGTTCAAACACCTCGTGCTCGTTCAGGCTGAATGTCATAGGGATCTTGCTGTTGTAAGGCTTGATCATCTCCAATGACTTCATAAAGGACTCGCTGGACTTCTTCTTGATGTCGGCGAAATCGAAGAACATCCGACGTGGCGGCGCAACTGTTTCATATTGGGCCATAAAGCCCTTGAAGAAACCATCAAAGTCAGCAGTCAGTGACCAGTAACCCAGTCCTAAAATATCCACGTCCGAGAACATCTCTTTGAGCTGTTCCTCTCGGAAATGTTTTTCAAAGTCCGCCCATGTGAGGCTGGATACAGCCTCCAGGTTGCTCATTAGCACCTTTCCATCGCCGAATTCCAAGGCAATCGTCAATGCAGGATCGCCGAGAGACAATAGGTTGCAGCTTTCCTTAAACTCAACAAAAGCCGGATCAAGTTCGCTCTTGCCGTAAAGACCGGGCAATGTGGGCTTCAGGCCCAAAATTGCCATGATTCGGCCAGTATTTATTCCGAATCCCCCCTCGCAACGACGGGTCGGCACCAGTTCAAGGCCGACTCCGCCATCAGCTCGCGCCACGAGTAGTTCGCCGAAATCTTTCAGCCTGTCCATCGTAGTGAACTCAGTCAGACTCTGTCTGACCTCGACAATCTTATAGGTTTCATCAACGAATCCGTCACAGCCAAGCAACACATTTCCGCTAATATTGTTGATGTAATCGACGTATTTTTTCATATCACTTTTCATATTATGCATCCTCACCGAAATCTAAAGCCATGTAATTCTGTTCATTCTTTATCATTAACCATTGTAAATCAGATAAGGACATTGTCGATTTACAAATCCACACTCTTTGTGTGTAAATCAATCATTGAAATATCCAGGCCCACTGTCATATTCTTGGTCCCATTGATGCAGATACACTTGGTGTTACCACAATGCATGATCATTTGGCAGATTTCGAAATTACGTCCATAAGGGGCAAATTGTTTCCTGCTTATGTTTAATGGTTGTTTAAAATCGCTGTCAGCATAAAAGAGTTCTGAAAGAGGTAAACGACGACTCATCAGAGAATTAAATATCCGTATAAACAATGGGATATAGTTGGATTTATAACCTACTGCGCAAAGGCAGACTATGTGATCCTTATCGGAATCAAATTGATTACCCAATTTCTGCTCAATACTAAGCTGATCGGCTCCGGGACCAATCCAACATGAGGATAATGAAAAATAATGATCCCAGCGTAAAGAAAGGAATTGAAATATATGGAGCATTGAGCAGTTGAGCTATCCCGCCGATTATGGAAAAAAGGAGCACGGAAATCACAGGGATTAGATACTGCAGCCAACCGGTGAACTGCATACATAACTTGAAACGAACTACTCCTGCGGCTATTTTTCTCAGTGTGAGAGCAGGGATCTCTTCCAGAAGAGCTCTCTCGTTAGCGCTGAGACCATGTAAATAATCATTACTGTTTTTTTGTTATTGATCATAACTCTCTCCTTTCTTTTAATGCGTGTCATCACTTGCTTATGGTATTATCTATTGAGGAATAAGAAATGCCCAAAAGAATAGATGAAATCAATATTTTTAGAACCGTGATCAAGCAGTTGGTTTCCCTTGAATATCATGGTACAACCACAAAAGAAATTGCTAAACTTACAGGGATTAATGAAGCTACCCTATTCCGAAAATATGGTAATAAACCGGGTTTGATTAAACGGGCATTGGAACATCAGTTTTCCACAGCTCCTCTAAGTAAGGTTTATTACACAGGTGATCTTCAAGCTGATCTTTATTCAATATTAGAGGCTTATGTTGCTACTAATGATGCATTTGGTGAAATAATGCCAACAGTTTTATTGGAAATACCGCGGCATCCGGAATTGAGTAATATTTTGAAGACTGCTTTAGCAAACATCCAGAAGCTTGTGGAGATTATTGTCCGCTACCAAAAGGAAGGCCTACTGAAAAAAGAGCCTCCGCAAATAAGCATCAATGTATTATTGGCACCAATCCTGCTGAATAAAATGTTCCACAGGGCTGATATTGATATGCCACTGCCATCTATTAATTTACACGACTACATAGAGACATTTTTAAATGGAAGGCAGCTAAACAATCCATTATAATAAAATATCTCATCCTTTTCTTTAGCAGGAGTCAATATGAAAAAAATCTTAATGCACATATTTTTATCAGTAATCTTTTCAAGTATTTTCGGCTGTTCCGATAAGACTCCCCTTCAGGAAGATTATATAGGTGTTTACAGAATCATCAAAATTATTGAGAATACTGAAACTATCAAATCATTACCCTTAAATCAGATCGAATTGACAGAGAATTACTATATTTCCAGTATTGACAGTAATGGAGATAATAAATTTTCTGAAGAGGAAATATCGAAAAGCACTTATTTATTCAGTACAGATGAGAAAGATAATCCTTATATAAGTATTACTGGTAATGAGTCAATTGTAATGCTCATAGAAGATGACTATTACGATCTATTATTCAAAAGAGTTGACGTAAATGGCCGGGTGACTACTATTTATATGAGAAAAGTCAGATAGGAGAGGATATTGTTGATAAAGCTGAGAACCGGAATACGGGTCCTGATTTTAGTTTGTATATTTAGTACGCTACCTGGTTGTGCCGGTTCCATAGCTGAACTTGAAGATTACCTCGGTTTGTACAGAGTTATCAAAATCAGAGAGAACGGTACAATTTTGAATATTGACGTGCTAACTCTGATCGAGTTGAACGACGAATTATATATTTCCTCCATCGACAGAAATGATGATCAACAGATTTCAGAAGATGAGAAGACAGCTACTTCATATTCATTTCACCTCGATGAAGATAATAATCCTTTTCTAATGATTAATAATATTGATAGAGCAGTCGAGCTTCTACCGGACCATCACTATGATCTTCTGTTGAAGAAAATCGATCAGTTTGGGAATGAAACTGTAATCTATCTAAAAAAATAGATTTATTTAAAACCCATGTTTTCTTCACACATTAAAAAACTTTATTACCTCAGAAAGTTCATCAGCTTGCTCTTTCAAGCTGATTGAATTTCCAGCAAGTTCTTCAGCAAAGGCTGCATTCTGCTGAGTTACAGAATCCAGTTGAGTAAGAGCGTTGTTAATCTGGGATATTCCGCTGTGCTGTTCTGTAGTCGAGGCTGAAATCTCCTGAACCAATTCCGATGTTTTACGAATTCCCGGAACCAGTTTCTCTAGAGATAATCCGGCAGAAGTAGCTACTTCACCAGTAGAAGAAGATAATTCAAGGATTTCCGATGCAGCGACCTGGCTTCTCTCGGCCAGCTTTCTGACTTCAGAAGCAACAACTGCAAATCCCTTTCCGTGTTCACCGGCTCTGGCAGCTTCAATCGCCGCATTCAATGCAAGAAGATTTGTTTGTCTGGCTATTTCACCAATTATTGAAATTTTTTCTATGATCTTCTTCATCGCTCCAATTGCTTCGTCAACAGCCTTACCACTGGATTCCGCTTCTTGTGCTGATTGAACAGCTATGCTTTCTGTCTGAACGGCATTCTCGCTCGAGTTGCTTATGGTAGCACTCATCTCCTCCATTGATGCCGAGACTTCCTCAGTACTGGCGGCCTGTTCAGAAGCTCCGGACGCGAGGTTCTGACTTGTCGTCCTAAGCTCCTCACTGCCCTGAGATACCTGTCTGGAGATCATAGATACACTGCTAATTACCGGAAGTAACCTGTCGATCATATTTCTCATGGACTTCAGAAGATCGCCGATTTCGTCTTTTCGGTCTATTGTAATTTTTGTGAGAAGATTTCCTTTTGCTATTTCATCGACAGTTAAAGCCGCCGCTTTGATAGGTTTGGTTAATGACAGGGCCAGCAGGTAACCGGTAATAATGGCAAGCACAACAGAGGCAAATACTGCTATGAAAAAAGTCGTCAACGCTTTTCTTTTCAGTCCTTCAACAAAACTGATATCATAGTCCACTCCAAGGACTCCTGTCGTTTTACCACTGCTATCAACAATGGGAGCATACATAGACTGGAAAGTGCCCCATTGATCAGTATATGGTTCTGCCAGAATTTTATTTCCCGTTCTATAAGTTTCCAGAATTTCCGGTGGTGCGTCATCGTATTCATATTGAAAACTCCAGTCATCTTCATCACTGGAGAGATTTGCAATATCCAGAATAAAGATAAAACTGTCATCAGGTCCAGGTTTCATGGCATAAATGTATGCATATCCATAAGCATCTGCCACTGCAGTCCATTGCTGAAGAAGAGAAATATACTCTTGATCTTTAACTTCCCCTAAGGATTCATACCTATCAAGATCTGAAAGATCGTATTGATCATTCAGCATATTGATACAGGCTTCGAGTTGCTGATTGACATTATTACCAATATATCTTTCATAAGTAATATAGAGAAATATGCCGCTGAGTAAGGCTGCAGCAAGACCGAGGATAATGAAAGACAAAGAAAATTTAAAAATAAGCCGATTCATAAGCTCCCTTCCAGAAGTGTTGATTAAACACATCTATAGAAATTTTAAGAAATAATCTCAGGAATTGCAAAGATCTTTGATTATCACTAAAGGTTATTTACTGATATACTGTTTATTTGTAATAATGGTATTTTGAATTTTGGAGTAAATATAAATATGGATAAAGATATTTTGAATGAAAACGAAGACGATTTTGCAACTCTTTTTGAACAGAGTTATATCGAAGAAAGTTCAATGGAACCCGGACAATCAATAGAAACTACAATAGTCTCAATTTCCGGTGACAGTATTTTCCTGCAGCTAAGCGGTAAGAGCGAAGGTCTGCTTGATATAGCGGAAATGACTGATAAAGATGGAAATCTCACTGTCAAGGAAGGTGATAAAATCAAAGTATTTTTCCTTTCTTCAAAAAATGGGGAAATGATCTTTACAACGAAGATTTCCGGAGACAAAGCTGGGAAAGCTGTATTGGAAAACGCTTTTAAAAGCAAAATCCCCGTTGAAGGTATTGTTGAAAAAGAGATAAAAGGCGGATTTGAAATAAAAATCGGGGATACCCGTGCCTTTTGCCCTTATTCTCAAATGGGTCAAAAGCGTGTTGAAGATTCTAAGATTTATATTGGAAAACATCTCACTTTCAAAATTCTTGAACACAGTGAGAATGGACGCAATATTCTTGTTTCAAACAGGATAATTTTTGAAGAAGAGCGAAAAAAACAGATCGAAATCCTGAAGAAAACATTACATGAAAAAATGGTGATTACAGGAACTGTCAAACAGGTTCAGGATTTTGGTGCATTTGTTGATATAGACGGAGTTCAAGCCCTGCTCCCAATTTCGGAAATCAGTAGAAGTCGTGTCGATGATATAAAAAAGGAACTCTCAGTTGGACAGGAAATTAAAGCTTCAATTATTAAACTGGACTGGAAAACAGAGCGAATAACTTTGAGTCTGAAAGCACTGCTTTCAGATCCATGGGACGACGCCAAAACAAAATATCCCAATGGTTCAAAACACAAGGGAAAAGTTGTTCGACTAACTGATTTCGGCGCGTTTGTTACCCTTGAGCCGGGATTGGACGGACTAATCCATATTTCAGACCTTAAAGGTGATAGTAGAGATGATAACCCCGCTGATGTTTTAAAGAGGGGACAGAGTCTCACTGTACAGATCAATAATATCGATGTTGATAAGAAAAGAATATCATTGAAACAGGTTTCGTCTTTTCAGGAAGATGCTACTTTAAAAAAATATTTAGAACCTGAAACTGATACATATAATCCCTTTGCCGAACTATTAAAAGACAAAACAAAAAAGCCCAAAAAGAAATAATATTGGTTCAAACATATTGCCTACACTTAAATCGCACTTTAAATGTAGGCAATTTACCCTTTTTATTATAAAAAGATATGAAAGTTAGGCACCCCTATGTACTATAATAACATAGAGGAGTAGCTAATGAATGCATATTACCAGGACCCCGATCCTGCAGAAACTCAGGATTGGCTCGATTCACTTAAAAGTATTATCGAAATTGAAGGTAGTCAGAAAACTGATTATCTATTGAGGGCTTTGGTTGACGAAGCTCAAACCAGAGGTGTTTCGACATCGCCTGGGGTTATAACGCCTTATAGTAATACCATCCCTCCCGATCAGGAGGAAAAAATACCAGATGAATCGTTAATTGCGATGAAAGTAGCCGCATATGTTCGGTGGAATGCAATGGCTATGGTTGCCAAAGCCAATAAAGACGGGAAAGGTCTCGGAGGTCATATTGCCACTTTTGCCTCTGTCGCATCTATATATGAAGTAGGTTTTAACTGGTTTTTTAGAGGACCGGAATCAGAAAACGGTGCCGATATGATCTATTTTCAGGGTCATAGTTCACCGGGAATATATTCAAGAGCTTTTATTGAAGGCAGGCTTGACGAAGAACATCTCAAGAATTTCCGGTCGGAAGTAGCCGGTCACGGATTATCATCATATCCCCACCCCTGGCTTATGCCCGATTTCTGGCAGTTTCCCACAGTATCTATGGGCCTCGGTCCTATGGCTGCTATTCATCAGGCTCGTTTCGTACAATATATGGACAAAAGAGGACTGAAAAAAGCTGGTAATAGAAAAGTCTGGTGTTTTATGGGAGATGGAGAATCTGATGAACCGGAATCTCTCGGAGCTTTATCACTTGCTGCCAGAGAAAATCTGGATAATCTGATATTTATTGTGAATTGTAACCTGCAGAGACTGGATGGTCCTGTTCGTGGAAACGGAAAGATTATTCAGGAACTGGAGGGAAGATTCCGCGGAGCCGGCTGGAATGTAATAAAGCTGATATGGGGAAGTGAATGGGATAAGATCATGCGCCGGGATAAGGAAGGATTGCTGATCAAAAAATTCGAATCTATGGTTGATGGAGATTTTCAGACAATCAGAGCCAGAGGTCCGTCATATCTGAGAGAAAAAGTATTCGGTGAAGACCCCAAATTGGCAGCTCTCATAGAAGACCTAAGCGATAAGCAGTTATGGCAGATGACCAGAGGTGGTCATGATCCCAGAAAAGTTTATGCAGCCTTTGCTGCAGCTTCAAGAACCAAGGGGAAACCGACTGTTATTCTGATTAAAACGATAAAGGGTTTCGGTATGGGACAGGCTGGAGAATCGGTTATGGTCGCCCACAATGTAAAAAAAATGGATATAGAATCTCTCAAATTCTTCAGGGATCATTTTCATGTACCCTTGAAAGATGATGAGCTGGCTGCCCTGCCATTTATCAAACCACCTGAAGGAAGCCCGGAAGACCTCTTTATAAAAAAACAGCGGAAACAGATGGGTGGTCCTGTCCCCTATAGAGAGACAAAACATCGACCTCTGAAAACTCCACCGCTGAGCGACTTCAAAGGTCTGCTGGCATCGAGTAAAGAAAGAGAATTGTCTACGACCATGGCATTTGTACGATTACTGGGAACACTGGTCAAAGACAAACATCTCGGAAAGAATGTTGTGCCTATTATCCCCGATGAGGCTAGAACGTTCGGAATGGAAGGGCTCTTCAGACAATTGGGAATTTATGCACCGACTGGACAGCTATATGAACCACAGGATTCGGAAACTGTCTCCTGGTATAAAGAAGATCCAAAAGGACAGATACTGGAAGAGGGAATTTCTGAAGCCGGGGCTATTTCATCATGGCTGGCAGCCGGTACAGCTCATGCGAACTTCGGTATACCGATGATCCCATTTTATACATTTTATTCCATGTTCGGTTTCCAGAGAATCGGAGACCAGCTATGGGCAGCAGGAGACAGCCGGGCGAAAGGATTCATATTGGGTGCTACAGCCGGTAGAACCACTCTGAATGGAGAAGGACTGCAGCACCAGGACGGTCAGGGATTATTATCAGCTTCTGTATTCCCTACGTGTCTCGCATATGATCCGACATTCAGTTATGAAGTTGCTGTTCTGATTCGCAATGGAATTAAAAAGATGTATGAAAATGATGAGGAGGTCTTTTACTACATAACCCTTCTCAATGAAAACTATACTCATCCCGAAATGCCCGAAGGTTCAGAAGAGGGCATAAACAAAGGGATGTATTTATTTCAAGCTGCCGGAAAAGGAGATCTGAAAGTTCAACTTATGGGTAGCGGATCGATATTGAGAGAAGTGATTGCAGCTGCAGAACTTCTTAAAAAGGATTTTGACGTTCAGTCTGATATATGGTCAATACTCGGTGTGAATCAACTTCACAGAGAGGGGATGGAAATTGAAGACTGGAACAGAAACCATCCGGAGGAATCGTCAAGAAAGACCTATGTTGAAGTAATAATGGAAGACCATGATGGCCCGGCAATAATCAGTACCGATTATGTTCAGGCTTATAGTGAACAGATAAGAAGGCTGATCCCCAACAAACTCACAGTACTGGGAACAGATGGATACGGGAGGAGCGACAGCAGAGAAACCCTCAGGGATTTCTTCAAAATTGATCGTTTCCATATAGCTATTGCCGCTCTGAAAGCGCTGGCTGATGAAGGAAAGATTCCTTTTAATTCAGTGACCAAGGCAATAAAAACTTATTCTATAAAAACCGATGCGCCTATTGCGTTGAGACGTTGAGGAGAAGATTGTGGCTATACAAAAAATAACGCTTCCCGATTTTGGAGAAGTTAAAAAAGTAATTATTGTAGAAATCTTTGTCTCTCCGGGAGATGAAGTGGAAAAAGACAGCTCTCTCATGTCATTGGAAAGTGATAAGGCAGTAATGGATTTGCCCTCGCCTTTCAGCGGAATAATTAAAGAAATCAAAGTCAGCGAAGAGGATCAAATAAACACAGGAGATTTTCTCGCTACGATTGAAGTGATAGAAGAGCAGGCAAAACCCGTTCAGGTTGAGAAAGAACTTGTAAAAGAAGAAGTAAAAGAAATTAAAATTATTGAGGAGACATCCAGGGAATCATCGGCAAGCTCTTTTCATGCTACACCTTCAGTCAGAGCTTATGCGAGAGAACTTGAACTGGATTTAACCTCAGTGGAAGGAACCGGTCCTAAAGGGCGGATTCTAAAAGCAGATGTTCTGAACCTGGTGAAACAAGCACTCAGGGGAGGTTCATCAATTGGATCAGTCACAGAGGAACCACTGGAGGATTTTTCTAAATACGGTGAAATAGAAGAGGTAAAACTGGGAAGAATAAAAAAGATTTCCGGTCCTCACCTGCAGAAAAGCTGGTCCTCCATACCCCATGTCACTCATTTCGATGAAGCTGATATTACTGATATGGAAACTTTTAGAAAACAGCTCAACAAAGAATCGGAAAAAGAAGGTGTGAAATTCAGTCCCCTGGTTTTTGTAGTAAAAGCTGTAGTTTCTGCATTGAAAGATTACCCTTCTGTGAATTCTTCACTGGTTCCAGGTGGAGGATCTCTCATTCTGAAAAAATTCTATAACATAGGGATTGCAGTTGATACTGCTCAGGGGCTTGTTGTTCCCGTATTGAGAGATGTCGACAAAAAGGGAATTAAAGAGATCAGTGAAGAGCTGAAATCTCTCAGCATTAAAGCCAGAGATGGGAAATTAAGTGTCACAGAACTTCAGGGGGCGACATTTACAATATCAAGCCTCGGGGGAATCGGAGGAACCGGGTTCACGCCTATTATCAATAGGCCTCAGGTAGCAATACTGGGTTTATCGAGAAGTGAATTGAAACCGGTCTGGGATGGAGAGCAGTTTATTCCAAGGCTTACCCTACCCTTATCACTATCCTATGACCATCGTGTAATAGATGGAGCAGAAGCCGCCAGGTTTTGCAGAAGTCTCTCCCAATACATAGAAGACCTGAAACGGACCCTAATATAAAAAAGGATAAAGCGGGCGATACGAAGTATCGGGGATCCGCTCTTAGTCGAAAAGGAGTAATATAATGTCAGAAGATAAAATATATGACCTGGCTGTTCTCGGTGGAGGACCGGGAGGTTATACAGCAGCTTTCAGAGCTGCAGACCTCGGCCTGTCCGTATGTTTGATAGGACAGAATGACAACCTTGGAGGTGTCTGTCTCAATGTGGGATGCATACCTTCAAAGACCCTGCTTCACGGGGCTGCCATTATAGAAGAGGCCCGGGAAGCCGCCAAGTTTGGAATTACATTCTCCGAGCCCGAAGTTAACCTCGATCAATTGAGAGAGCACAAAATCAAGATTATTACCCAGTTGACCGGCGGTCTCGACCAGTTATGCAAAGCCAGAAAAATTACCCGCATAGTGGGAAAAGGGGAATTTAAAGACCGGGAAAAACTACTTGTTCACCACAAAGATTCAGATCTGATTGTGCAATTTAAAAACTGTATTATTGCTACAGGATCACATCCGGTTAAATTACCCGGCATTCCCGATGATGATAGAATCTGGGATTCCACTGATGCTCTGGATCTTAAATATATCCCCAAAAAACTTCTGATAATAGGAGGAGGAATAATCGGTCTGGAAATGGCACAGATATATAGCGCCCTGGGATCGGAAATAACAATAGTTGAAATGTTGAATCATCTGATACCACCAGCGGATAAAGACCTCGTTCAGCCTCTGTTCCTGAAGTTGAAGAAGAGATACAAAATTTTTACAAAAACAAAAGTTATCAATATCGAAGCTCAGAAAAGTGGAATAAAAGCATCTTTTGAAGGACCGAAAGCTCCTGAATCGGATAAATTTGATGCTGTCCTTGTCGCTGTGGGAAGAAGACCCAATAATGACGGATTCGGCAGAGAAAATATCAAACTGGAATTAAATGAAAAGGGATTTATACCTGTAGACAACCAGCAGAAGACTTCAGTAAATGGAATATATGCTATAGGCGATGCCATTGGAAATCCTATGCTGGCTCACAAATCAACACATGAGGGAAAAGTTGCTGCTGAAGTGATATCCGGGAAAAAGACGGTATTCGAACCGATGACTATACCATCGGTAGCTTATACAAATCCGGAAATAGCCTGGATGGGCAAAACTGAAAAAGAGGTAAAAGAACAGGGTATAGAATATGTATCGGGAAAATTCCCCTGGGGAGCCAGTGGTAGAGCCTTGAGTTCCGATGCGGCAACAGGAGCTACAAAAGTTTTATTCGACAAGGAAAGTGGACGGATAATCGGAGCGGGAATATGCGGACAGAATGCAGGAGAACTGATTCACGAAGCTGTACTGGCTTTGGAAATGGGGGCTGATGCCGAAGATATCAGCAGAACTGTACATGCCCATCCCACACTGGCTGAAACATTTGCCTTTGCAGCTGAAATTGTAGATGGATCAATTACAGATATACTTCCATAAGAGCATATTATTGAAAAGTATCAAGCAGCTCCTTGTAAATAAGTTTAAGAAGAGAACTGTTGTTACTGGGGATATGACCATCAACGAGTACATCTTTTCTCTCATTTTTAAACCAGTTATATAAGCGGACAGCTCCTTTTTCGGGAGTTTCCGCTGCCTTTGCTATTTTTAGAATTGATTTAATCTCATGATAATCCATAAAAAGCTGAGCATCATTAATATAGAGATTAAAAAACTTTTCATTCCTTAGCTGCTCAATATACACCTTGGGCTGATGTGCTTTTGCCTTAGCTTTTGCTTTTTTTACATTTTTTGATTTCTGCTTTTTGTTAATCTGAGAATTCTTTTTTCGAACCTCAATATTGTAATGCAGAACTGAGACTTGCTCTTTTAAAAAAACCAGACTTTCCCTATCAAGTTCGGGAAGTAATCCCTGAATTTCATCTATAAGACTTTGATCAACCTTATCCATATTAAGATTATATACCTCCATTACTGGAATATCTGCTAAAAATCTCATATGGTTCATTTCCGAAACATGAGATATTATTGATCTTATGATATATTTCAACCACTACAGACATGCCACATCTATCTTGACTATTGATGACAAAAGAATATTAATCGATCCTGTTTTTGCTGCAAAAGGGGCCTATCCTCCCATTGAGATGACAAAAAATCCCAAAAGGAATCCGCTGATAGATCTTCCTCTGGATTACAATGAGTTAATGAAAGTTGATGGAGTACTCATAACACACAACCACAACGATCATTTTGATAAACTCGCAAAAGAAAAAATCCCCGGGACTATGCCCATATTGTGTCAGGAAAGTGATATACCAGCATATGATAAACTTGGATTTACAAATCTGACACCCATAAACGGCAAAACGAATTGGTTAGGTCTTAAATGGCAATCCTTCAGAGGAACCCATGGCGGAGGAATATTGTATAAATTTCTGGGAATCACATCGAGCTATCTCGTTAACAATGAGAATCAAAAAATTTATATAACCGGAGATACATTGCTGACATATAGAGTCAGGAAACTACTCCAAAAAACACAACCCGACGTAATAATTGCCTTCGGAGGCGGAGCCCGCCTGAAAATCGGTGGAAAAATAACCATGAATCACAAAGACCTGCTCAGAATGAGCAGATTATTACCGGATTCCCGGATATTAGCCATCCACATGAACTCAATAAATCACTGCTTTGACACAAAAGAAGAATTAAAGGAATTAACAGGTCCGCAGCACAAAAACATCATCATCCCCGGATTACAAAAAACAGCATTATAGCGCAGTAACGAAGCAGACAGACCAAAAAACCAATTGGGAGATATTTGGCCTGTATGTTAGGCACAAGCCATCATTTTGAGCGCAGAGTACGCATGTACTTGAGCATTAAAATTATAACGCAGTAACAAACAGACAGTCCCAAAAACCAGTTGGGAGATATTTGTTCTGTATGTGAGCCGCAAGCAATTATTTTGAGCGCAGAGTACGCATGTACTTGAGCATCAAAATAATAGCGCGGCAACGAAGCAGACAGACCAAAAAACCAATTGGGAGGTATTTGTTCTGTATGTGAGGCGCAAGCAATTATTTTGAGCGCAGAGTACGCATGTACTTGAGCATCAAAATAATAGCACGGCAACGAAGCAGACAGACCAAAGATCCCCAATTAGAATTGATTGGTTCGTAGAAGGACAAGAGTACAAGCATTTAAAACCTCAATCCCCTTCTCTTTCATTGCTTCTGAAGCGGTTTCAGATTCAGTTCCCGGGTTAAAAATCACCCTTTTAGGATTCAGTGAAACTATTTTATCTGTCATTTCATCTACCATGGCTCCATTTACATAGAGACTCAGGGTATGAACTTCTTCTTTTATATCATCTAGTGATGCAGTTACATCGATGCCGTTTATTCTATCTACAGCGGGATGGACGGGAATTACATTGTATCCGTTATCTTTCAGCATAATAACAGCTTTGTTAGAATATCTTTCGGGTTTCGGGCTTGCTCCCAGTACAACAATATTATCTGACATGAATAAACTCCTTATAGAAGATATAACAATTTCAATTTAGAAAGTAAAGTTTTATATATTTTAATTCTTTCTGATATATAATGTTCCGATGGATAATCTGATAATTTCAAATAAAGTTGCCCGAAGATTTCTGGTAGCATACCATGGTCTCGATCGATACAGCAAACTGGGAAAAGAACAGGCAATACTCGATTATTTTCGGAAAGTGGGTTCGATTCAGTTCGATCCACTTGATATATGCGGTAAAAATGCGGAACTGGTTCTTCAATCGAGAATCAGGGATTTCAAACCGGCAGCTCTCTATAAACTCCTATATAAAAAAAGAAAGCTCTTCGAGGGTTGGGATAAGATGATGTGCATCTATAATATGAGTGACTATCCCTTCTTCAAAAGAAGAAGAGATCGAGATAAATCCTATTTTGAAAGTGATAATTGCACAGATATCAGAGAAATTTCCGGTGATATTCTGACAGAAATAGCAAATAGAGGACCTCTTTCTTCACTGGATCTGGATTTCCATGAAAAAAGAGACTGGTCGTGGGCACCGGCAAAGATGTCCAGAGCCTCCCTGGAAATGTTATTTTTTTCAGGTAAACTCGGAATAGACAGTCGCGTTCACAGCCGCAGAAAATATGATCTCGTCGAAAATGTAGTTCCAACGGACCTGCTCGCTTTGGATGATCCCAATATTTCTGAAGCTGAACACACAGACTGGCGAGTAAAAAGACGTATTGGAAGCCTTGGTTTTTATCATGATAAAAGCGGTGACGGCTGGCTTGGCATGATGAAAAAATCGGAACGCGATGATTCTATCAGAAGGCTTGTTGAGCAAGAACAACTGATTCTGTTCAAAATATCCGGTCTGGATCACAATTTTTATATGTGCAGGGAAGACGAGGAATTACTCAATGCCATTGTCTCCGGTAAAAGAAAAATCACAAAAAAAATATCTTTCCTGGCTCCTCTTGATAATTTCATGTGGGACAGAAGACTGATTGAGATGCTCTTTGATTTCAAATACCGCTGGGAGGTATATAAACCGGTAAAAGACAGGGAATACGGATATTATGTTCTCCCTGTATTATACGGCGATAGAATTATTGCCCGTTTTGAACCAGTCAGGGATAAAAAGCAGGGAAAACTGATTATAAAGAACTGGTGGTGGCAGGAAAATATCAAAAAAACTGATCCAATGAAAAAAGCGATTCTTAAAGCTGTTGATGATTTTGCCGCTTTTCTGGAAGTTGAAGCTGATCATAGGATCAGCTTCTATTGAGATCATGTTAATTGAGCGGGATCGTTAATTTTGAACCGACTGATCATATAACGCAGCCTTTCCGCCATCTGGGCAAGTTCTTCTGCTGCGGCGGCAGTTTCCTCGGTAAAGGAGGAGCTGTCGTGGATCAACCTGTCGATATCGTGAACTTTCCTATTGATTCCCCCTATTCCCGAAGTTTGTTCTGTACTGATCATTGAGATATTTTCCAGAAAGGAAGCCACAGTTCTTATCTGGTTAACAATTTCATTAAATTGCTGAGATGTAATTTGTGCCAGATCATTACCTTTTTTGACCTCTTTCAATGTCTGTTCAATAATTTCTGAGGTTTCATGGGCCGCTTCTGCACTCTTCACAGCCAATGTTCTGACTTCATCGGCAACAACAGAGAATCCTTTTCCATATTTACCTGCCCTGGCAGCTTCTACATTGGCATTGAGAGCCAGTAAATTGATCTGAAAGGCGATATCATCAATTACTTTTATAACTTTGCTCACTTTCTCAGAAGACTCTGAAATCTGTACAAGGGCATTTAACAAGTTGTTCATCTGTACATTACCGGCTTCAGCATCTATTAAAGATTTTTCTGCTGTCTCATTTGCCTCGGTAGCCAAAGCGCCGTTTTCTCCAGTCTGGCTATTGATCTGATCGAGTGACAGAGTTACTTCTTCAAGGGATTGAACCTGGTTGATTACACCTATTGATAGATTTTGACTGGCATCGGCAATCTGCTGAGATCCCTGGGTCACTTCATTCACAATTACAACTACATCGCTGATCATTTCATGAAGAGAATCTTTCATTGTTAAAAGAGACTGCCCCAGATGATCTTCATCCGATGAAAGATTGATTTCCGTGGTCAGATCTCCAGAGGCAACCATTTCGATAGCTTCGGCTTTATGCTGTAATTGTGAAATCATATTGCTGAAAGAATCGTGGAGAAGAGTAATCTCATCATCTACTTTCCTTTTAATTGAAGTGACATTGAAATTCCCTTTGGCTATAAGTTTTGACTGTTCAGCTATATGACCGAGAGAATTCGTTATAGATCTCATGAAAAGCAGGAATATTATAATTCCTAGAGAGATCAGACCGATGGCCATTATAACTATAACACCACGCGTTCGATTAAGACCGTAAAGAAACTCCTCATGGTAGGCGCTGGCACCGATGTACCAATCCAGTTCCGATACATAAACGGAACCGGCGATCTTCATACGAGCCGCACTTTCCCCTTGATTCTGCCAGGGATAATAATGTACATAATGAGTATCTTCAGCCAGTTTTTTTGTATTGGCAATAATCTCCTGTATAAAGAAATTGCCTTCCGTATCCTGTGCATTATAAATGTCTTTTCCATCTGACTGCCGCCCTTTGGAAATGACATATTCACCTTTACTGTTAATGACCCAGATATAACCGCTGATTCCTATCACTTCTGCGGCAATGGAATTTTTGATGTTTTCAATAAACTCATCTTTGACATCAGTACTCAGAAAATCAGAGTAGTAAGAGCCGGCACCTATTACCAGATCAAACTCCCGGTTATAGGAAATGGCAGCTATTTTCATCCGAGCTGTCTCCTCGCCCTTATTGAGCCATGGATATTCAATAAAATAAATCTGGCCATCACTCAACTTACGCCCTTCTTTTACCATGTCCTGTATAAACAGTCGCCCTGTTGAATCTTTTGCATTCCAGATGTTTTCACCGTCACGGCTTCTGTCTTTGGAAACCACATAATGGCCGTCATTGTCCAGAATGAACACGTAACCCGATTCCCCCACTTCAATCTCACTGATCAGATCAAAAGCGGTTTCCAGGTCACCGTTCTCCGATTGCTTCAGAATCCGTCCTGCATTTTTGGATATAGATGCAATATGCTCACTTATCAGTTCTTTTTCCCTTTCCAGAGTACCGTTAACCTGAATCAGATTTGAGCTGACATAGTTTTTCCAGGTCAAAGCAACTTCTCCCAGCTGCTCTTCAATTTGATTGATTGTTTCCGTTCTGAATGAAGTGAAGCTGAAAAAACTGATGGCTATCAATGAAAAGGATAAAATGACAACATAGAGTAATGAAATCTGCCACATCAGTGAAAATCTGATTTTACTCATCAATATTCTCCTTTTGGAATTCTATTCAGTCTTTAATAATAAGACAAAATTAAACTAAAATGAAAAAAATCCAACCAAAATATCATTTTTACGAATACTCTATATATATGGATAGAATGGGAAAATATTTAAATCTATGGCTCTCTAAAAACACATCAAAATATAGAGATTTACTATTCCAGGAAATCTGGACCAATTATCATCGAAAGTTACAGGTTTATACAAAACAATTTTATCAGTCCAATGGGGATTATGCCGACAGAGCATCTGAGATTCTATTGAAAGTTTTTGAATCTATAGATAAGTATAAATGTGAATATTCCCTATCCACCTGGATCTATACTATAGCCAGAAATTACCTTATTGATTTAATCCGCAAGAAAGAGATTTCATCTGTTAATATTGATGATCATGTACTTTCCGATTTTGAAACACCGGAATCTCTGGCAGTTCGCGACTCAGAAAAAACCATGGTTCGCGCTGCTATTTCAGATTTATCATCTGTAGACAGAGAACTCATATATCTCTATTTCTACGAGGGGATGAAATACCATGAGATTTCAAAAATTATGGGAATGCCTACGGGTACCATTAAATACCGGATGTCGGAAAATAGAAAACAAATGAAGACAAAACTGGAAAGGAGCATGATTTTATGAAAGAAGAAAAATTGATAAAAGAGTTTTTCGCAGATGAAATAAATCAGCTTAAAACACCTCCTATGCCATTAAATAATCAAATGAAAAAGAGATGGAAGATAACATGGGATTCCATGTTAATAGCAGCCTGCATATTCACTTGTCTCGGTGTATTACTGCTTCCTGCATCATATGACAACGCCATTCGACGATCTTATGTTCCTATGAGTAAATACGAAGCTTTCAAAGGTGAAATTCCCCGGGTAATCTTTGATGCTTCTTTATATTTTAGAAAAAAACAAGGAGTCAAAAATGACTAAATTACGCTTTTATATCAATATGGTGTTTCTACTTGTACTAACTGTACTGTCAATATTTTTTACCGGCAATTCCCTAACGCTTTATATTGATACAATTTCATTCATACTTGCAATTATCCTCCCCTACATCATTATTTCTTTTATTTACACACCGAAAGAACAGATGAGATTCAAAGGCGAGATATTCAAACCTGCTGGACTGGGAGATAAAAAAGAACTGAGTAAAGCTCTGCTCTATTTTAAATCATTTAAAAAACTACTTTTAGCCAGTGCCGTAGTCTGGACGATAGTTGGTTTTATCGGGATTATGGCCAATCTTGAAGATAGAGAATCACTGGGACCCAATTTCGGAGTGCTGATAATCGTTCCTCTTTACGTATCACTTTTTATATTAATGGTTGTCGAACCGCTGAGGGCATCAGCTGAAAAAAACCTGAATGAGTAAAAAGTTTTACAAAAGAAATTGAGTATTTTTCATTACAGTCAATTAGAATATTTCTATGAATGATTTTGATAAACGACATCATAGATATGAAAGTAATTCTATTAAGTGGAACAGTGATTTTCTGGGTAAATTATTCGGAAAGGGAGATATTCTCCCTTTCTGGGTTGCAGATATGGATTTCCGGGCTTCGGAAACCTTGATAAACAATCTAAAAAAGAGAGCAGAAGAGGGATTCTACGGATATGAATTTCGTCCCGAATCTATTAAAGAAAAGATAGTAGAATGGTGCTTCAGACGGCACGACTGGGAGATCGATCCTAAAAATCTTTCTTTCTCACCAAGCGTTCTCAACGCACTATCAGTTTTAATTGAGTTAAACAGCAATCCCGGTGACGGAGTAATCATCCAACCTCCAGTTTATTATCCTTTTGAAGAAACTATAGAATCTTCCAATAGAAAGGTTGTCTACAATAGACTTGTAGAGGAGCACGGTTTCTATAGGATGGATTTTGATAATCTGAAAGAAGTTGCATCAGATCCGGAGACGAAGGTAATGATTATCAGCAGTCCGCACAATCCCGTGGGAAGGGTCTGGAGCGAAGTGGAACTAACAAGACTGGCCACAATATGTCTTGAGGAGAATGTTCTGCTCATCAGTGATGAAATCCATATGGAATTTATTTACAGCACCCAGTATTTTATTACAACAGCTCTACTCGGAGATGAATTAATAAATAATATTGTTCAGTTATTTTCCGCTGGCAAAACTTTCAATCTCTCGGGAAATACAATCGGAATTGCCCACTTCAATAATAAGAAACTACAAAAAAAATTTAATGGGTTCCTCAGCAGATACCATTTAACAGGGGTAAATGTTTTTACGACAACAGCTCTGGAAACTGTTTTTTCAGAAGGGGAAACCTGGTTCAATGAGTTGATTTTATACCTTGAAGATAATCTGAATTATGTTGACAGGCGAATCAGAGAAGAACTTCCCCATGTCAAACTTTTCAAAGCAGAAGGGACATATCTTTTATGGCTCAGTTTCAGAAAATACCGATTCAAAGGCAGAGAATTGGAAAAGCTTTTACTGAACAAGGCTAAAATTGCTTTGGATCCCGGCAGCTGGTTTGGAGAGGAATATACATCTTATGCCCGACTCAACATCGGATGCAGCAGGGAGATGCTGAAAGAGGCTTTGGACAGGCTTGTATCGGTTTTTGATACAATTTCTATTTAACCAGTCCCTTTTTATAAACATAATTAGTTAGTTGAGCACTATTGGCAAGTCCCATTTTTTTCAATAATCTCGTTCTATATGTACTGATAGTTTTGACACTGAGAAGTAATTTGTCTGAAATCTCCGAAACTGAATTTCCTGAACCAATCATAAGAAGTACTTGAAATTCTCTTTCAGAAAGCCCTTCATGTGGATTTTCTTCAATATCCCGGTTCAGATTCTCAAGCATTAAGTCACTGATCTTATTGTTTATATACTTCCTGCCTGAAACAATGGCTTTTATGGCTTCAACCAGATTTTCCGGGGCTACAGCTTTATTGAGACAACCGGAAGCTCCCAGCTTCAGAGCCCGCAATGCGTACTGCTCTTCAGGTTGAATGCTCAGCATCAGAACAGGGAGATCGGGAAAGCGTTTTTTTACATCGTGGAGTATATCCATACCATCCCGATTCGGCAGTGAAATATCGAGTATAAGAATATCGTAATTATCTTCACTTACTTTATTGATGATTTCAGCACCATCAGCCTCTTCATGAATATACTGTATGGGAAGCGAGTCTTTCAGTATCTGAATAAGTCCTCTGCGAATTAGTGAATGATCATCAGCTATGAGGATTTTAAGCATTATCACCTCCTTTTCTTAATGGAATAACAACTTTTATTGTCGTACCGCCATCTTCAGCATTTTGTATCAGAAACTGTCCATTCAGATATCGACAGCGCTCTTTCATTCCTCTGATACCGAATGAGCGTTGTTTTTCCAGTGAGTCTTCACTGATTCCACACCCGTTATCATGAATATCCAGAATAACTGAATGATTATTGGTTTTCAATGAAATAATGACTGTATCTGCATGAGCGTGTCTGATGATATTAGTGAGTATTTCCTGGCAGATTCTAAAAAGTGCTGTTTTGATTTCACTATCATCAATATCCATTTTCTCTTTAAAATTTCCCTCGACAGTAATACCGGACCGATTTGAGAAATCATTTATTAACCAGGAGATGGCTTCTTCAAGGCTCAGGTTATCAAGGACTTTCGGTCGTAATCGTGTGGATAAGTCCTTTACGGCATCGAGGCTCATATTCAGCAGTTCCAACATGGAAGTTGTACTTTCTTTAAATTGTTCCCGATTGTAATCTTCCCGATTGTCAATCCGGAAAAGCTCCATTTTCAGCGCCGACAAAGACTGTCCTAACTCATCATGAACTTCCCTGGCAACTGAAGTCCTCTCTTCCTCTCTGACATCCTGAATATGAATCGTATAGTCCCGCAGCTCTTTATTTTTAATTTTTAGTCTCTGGAGCCGCATCTGAATGAAAATCAAGATGATAAAAATTAGAACAAGTGTCATTGCGCCATAAAAAATCCCGGTCTCCCACCATGGTGGTTTGACTTTGATATCCACAAATGATCCGCTGTTATTCCATATGCCATTGTTATCAGAGCCAATAACTCGGAATCGGTAATTCCCGGCAGGAAGGCTTGTATAAATTATATTATTCTGCCCTTCGAGGTAAGTCCATTGACTTTGAAGACCTTCGAGGATTACAGAATAGCGATTCCTTTCAGGAGCAGCAAAATCGAGTACAGCAAAGGAAATGGACAGTATATTCTGATCATGGGAGAGAACAAGTTGCTCATCACTCATAAAACGTTGATCAACAGGCTCATTCATTACAGATATTCCGGTAATGACAACAGGAGGTTCTTTTCTGTTTACTGCCACTTTTTCGGGGAAAAACCGGTTGATTCCTTTGGGACCGCCAAAGAGCATTTCGCCCGAAGAGAGTTCAGTACAGGCATTAACTGAAAACTCATTACCCAGAAGCCCGTCTGATTCTCCAAAATTGAGGATGTCTCCACTATCGGGATTGAACATGGTCAGACCACGATCTGTGCTGATCCACAGATTGCCATTTTCATCTTCGAGAATCCCGAAAATATTATCTCCCGACATACCGTCTTCTGTTCGGTAATGAGTGAAGCTCTGTGATTCACGATCGAAGAGATTCAAACCTCCTGCTGCTGTTCCGATCCACAGTCGTCTGGAACTATCCTCAAAAATTGTATTTACACTACTGTCACTGAGACTGTAAATATCATCGGGATTCCTGGAAAATCGTGTAAAATCCTCTGTTTCGTAATTGTATAGATTGAGACCTCCGTCCCATGTACCGATCCAGAGGTCATTATAGGAATCTTCATAAATGGATCTAATCGAATTACCGGTCAAGGTGCCCGGATCTTCGGGGATACTCAAAAAGTAACGGAAACTGTCAGAGTATGAATCATATAAATTCAGTCCACCCCCTTCTGTTCCAATCCAGAGATTTTCTTTTGAATCTTCCAGTAAAGACCACACCGTATTGCTGTTAATCGACCTTTTATCTTCTGAAGAATAGAGAAACCGGGTAAAGGATTCATTATCCCTGTTGAATCTGTTCAATCCGCCGCCATCAGTCCCGATCCAGAGATTTCCATCGTGGTCTTCAGTAATTGAATAGACCTGATTACTGCTTAAACTGGCCGGATCACTATTGAGAGTATAAGTTCTGTAAATTCCCGACCCGTTCTTTGAATGAATGAGCCCTCCACCATCAGCCCCGATCCAGAGATCATGATGAGAATCCTGGAATATAACTCTGATATCCCTGTCACTATCGAGCTTGACGCCGATATTTCTCGGATTATAGCGGTTTACTCCTCCATCTCTTGTTCCTACCCACATCAGTCCATTTCTGTCGATAAAGATATGCCGTATTTTGTCTTTACTCAGACTTTTTGCATCTCCGTCGCTCTGTCTGATATTTTGAAGAACCTCGCCGTTTTTGCTGATGATAAAAAGGCCCTGTCCTTCTGTCCCCACCCAGATATTGCCATCTTTATCTTCAATAATAGAGCGGACGGAATAAGCTCCCCTGTTCTTTAAAAACTCATTTTCAATATGATAGAAGATACCGCTTGAGGGATCAAATCTATTAAGCCCTCCTCCTTCAGTACCGATCCAGAGAGTACCTCGGGAATCTTCAAAAATAGACCGGACAATATCCGAACTGATAGAGTCTCCGGAGAGAGAATCGTATCTGAAATTAGTAAAACTGCCGTCCTCGTTGAGCTGCGATAATCCTCCTCCTTCAGTTCCGATCCAGAGAGTACCCGATTGATCAACATATAAAACACGTATAATATCGCTATCGAGAGTGCCAAATTCCTCTGACGATTTATATTTCAAAAACGTCTGACTCTTTTCGAGGTATAGGTTCAATCCCGCACCACCGGTTCCAATCCACAGCCTATTGTCTTTATCCTCTGCCAGTGCATAAACATTATTACTGCTGATACTCTGATCATTATTCAGGTCGTGTGAAAAAACCGTAAAATTATCTTTGTCCCTATTATAGAGGTTTAAACCTCCACCATCGGTTGCAACCCAGAGACGGTGACGGGAATCTTCAAAAAGGTCAAAAATAACCGGACTTCCCAGGCTGTTTCTGTTACCCGGTTCCGGTTTGTATGTTTTGATTTCTGTACCGTCATAGCGGTTAAGACCGCTGAAGGTCCCGAACCACATATATCCGATTGTATCCTGCTCAATCCGGTATACGGAGTTGCTTGATAACCCATCTTCAATAGACAGTTTATAGAAGCTGTGTTCTTCTGCAAAAAGAGAAAAAAATATATTACATATAATAGAGAATATCAGTATCGATACTCTTAGATGGCTTTTCATGATAATCACTATAACAGTCTATTCATCTAATGATCAAATTATTTCTATTCGATTATGGAATGGTCAGCCACTCACCGGCTAGTGTAGGACAAACACTTACATGTGAATCAGTTTCTCTCTTACTTTCAAATCTCCAGAAGCATTTTACGATGGGAAAGTTAAAACAAGAAATGTTAAAAAGGAGAAAAAAATGAAAAGAATAATGAGTGTATTATTACTGGTATCATTTCTATTACCTGTTTCCCTGATGGCAACAGGCCAGGGTGAAGATGGAGAAGCGGGAGGCCAGTATCCCAAAGGGAATCTGGATTTTGTCGCTCCCGGTGGAGCTGGCGGTGGTTGGGACCTTACTATTCGCACAACAGCCAAGGTATTGAAAGATACAAAACTTGTCAAGTTCCCTATGCCCGTCAGAAACAATCCCGGTGCAGGCGGATCTGTTCATCTGGCAAGTCTTCAGGAAAAAGAGGGTTCTGACAAAATAATTACAGTTTACTCATCACCTCTCATTCTTACTAAATTGGCCGGTACAACTGATCTGGATTACAACGATGTAACACCATTGGCGAGACTCATTGCCGATTACGCTGTTTTTGTTGTCAGAGCAGATTCTCCCTACAATACGATGGCCGACGTGATGGATGCTCTTAAAAGTGATATTAAAAGTGTAAAAGTTGGTGGAAACTCCTCTGCTGGATCAATGGACCATCTCCAGTTCCTCTTAATGGCAAAAGCAACTGGAATCTCTGAATTGAAGGAGATTGATTACGTAAGCTTTGATGATTCCGGAGCCGCTCAGGTTCTCGGTGGTCATATCGACCTCTTTTCTACAGGTCTTTCTGAAATTCAGGCTCTTATTGAAAGCGGTGACCTGAAAGCTCTCGGGCAAACAGCTCCTCATAGAGTCGGAGAAGGAATTGTCGCTGAAATTCCTACATGTGTTGAACAGGGAATCAATGCCACCTTTGTAAACTGGAGAGGTCTTTTCGGTCCTCCTGAAATGCCTGAATATGCAGTCAACTACTGGAGAGATACTTTGAAAAAGATGAGAGTAACTCCCGAGTGGGCTGAAGCGAGGAAAACAAACGGTTGGGATGATGCATACCTTGATGCCCCTGAGTTCTCTCAATTCCTGAAAGAAGCTGATAATAAATACAGAGAGATCCTTTTCGATATCGGAATGTTGCACAATTAGATACTAAATTAAAATCTACGGGGTCATGCCTTAGTGCCATTAGGTGATGACCCCTTTTATTTCAGAGGTAAAAAATGAATATTTCACTCTTATCAGGTATTTTATCTCTTCTGATCGGTCTTATTTATACTGTATTTGCATTGTTATTACCCGATGCATCAATCGGTAGAGCTGCAGAGCCGAAATTCTTCCCGCTCGCTCTGGGAATTATTATGCTGCTTTTATCCGTAGCCCTGCTCTACGAAGAACTGAAAAAGAAGAAAGAAGAGACAAAGGTAAAATCCGTTTTTACCTTAGATTCAAACTTGAAAAAAATCGGACTTACATGTCTGTTTTCTATATTATATGCGATTCTATTCGACAAACTTGGATATGTTATCTCAACAGTACTGTTTCTGGAAGGGGAATTATTTCTCTTTAACGGTTTCAGAAAATGGAAGATCAACACCATTGTTGCTCTTGTATTCAGTCTGTTTATTTACATTTTATTTTCGAAACTACTCGGTGTATATCTTCCAATGACACCGGGAATCTGGATATAGGAGATTATTTTATGGATTCTATAATGTATCTACTCGAGGGATTTACAGTAGCATTGACTCCTATGAATCTCCTCTGGGTTACCATCGGTGGTGTTCTGGGCACAATAATAGGTATGCTGCCCGGTCTGGGACCGGCTACAGGTGTTGCCGTACTGCTTCCCCTGACCTTTTCAATGGGACCTGAAGCTGCCCTGATTACAATGGGCGGTGTATATTACGGCGCCATGTATGGTGGTTCGAGAGCCTCTATTCTAATAAACACTCCAGGTGATGGTGCTGCAGTTGCCGCAACATTTGACGGTTATCCCATGACTCTGCAGGGACGGGCTGAAGCAGCTCTGGCCATTTCGGCAATCGCATCATTTATAGGTGGTGTACTGGCAACCTTCGTTATGGTTGCTGTAGCCATGCCTGTTGCCCGATTCGCACTGAAATTCGGTCCTGCAGAATATTTTCTTCTTTTTGCCTTTGCCCTTTCAGCAACGGCATCTATGTCAAAGGGAAATAAAACCAAGGGATTTATCTCCATGATTCTGGGACTTATGATTTCCACAATAGGAATAGACGGACAATCGGGGATCAAACGATTCACATTCGGTATACTCGAACTTCAGGGAGGAATCGACTTTCTTGTTATAATAATCGCCGTTTATGCCATGGGAGAAGTTTTCAAGAGCTTTAAAAATATCGCTGATGGCAAGAAAACCGTTCAGAAAAACTTCGGAAAAATATGGATCTCCAGAGAAGAATGGAAGAGGTCTGTATGGCCGATTCTGAGAAGTGCCCCTCTGGGGTTTTTCATTGGAGCACTGCCGGGAGCCGGTGGAACCATGGCGGCACTCATGTCCTACAACAACGAGAAGAGTCTTTCCAAACATCCGGAAGAATTCGGTGAGGGAGCCATTGAAGGAGTTGCAGCTCCGGAATCTGCAAATAATGCAGCTTCTGTCGGAGCCATGATCCCTATGCTCACACTGGGGATTCCCGGATCGGGAACAACTGCGGTTATGATGGGAGCACTCCTGATGCTCGGGTTACAGCCCGGACCATTATTGTTCCAGCAGCAGTCCACAGTAATCTGGGGACTTATTGCAAGTATGTTTATCGGTAATATAATCCTGGCATTCGTCAATATTCCCATGGCAGGACTGCTTGTAAGAGTGCTTTCTGTACCGCCTAAAATACTTTATCCCATCGTTCTTGGGCTGGCATTTGTAGGCACTTATGCAATCAGCTACAGTACTATGGATTTTTACCTTCTCATAATATTCGGAATAATCGGTTACTTTATGTCAAAGGCCAGGATTCCGGCAACTCCTCTGATTCTTGCAATCATAGTAGGAAATAATATGGAGCAGTCATTCAGACGGGCAATTAAGATTTCCGATGGTTCACTCAGGATTTTTTGGAGTTCTCCTCTTGCTGTAGCTTTGATTGTTATTACATTGCTTTCTATTTTATATCCCGTATTTAAGGATTATTTTCATAGAAGAAAAACAAGAATAGATACAGAAGCAGCATAATTGGAAATATAGATCTCTATTTTTGTTCAAATAAAACGATTTTAGTATTTATTGTTTTATTTTTTACGAAATGAGGTCTATAATTCAAGTATAAAAAATGGAGGAAGTAATTCTGGACTTAAGAAGTATTTCTCTAAAGAGCAAAAAAGACTTAAATAAACTGAGACATTTTCTACATGAAAGGGATCTCGATTTAGATACAGATATTGATTATGCAATAGTACTTGAAGAAGATGATAAGATTATTGCTTCCGGGGCTATGAGTGGACCTGTATTAAAATGTATTGCCGTCTCCAAATCATTTGAGGGTGAAGGGCTAATAGGAAAAATAGTCACTTATCTACTGTTGAATGCTCATCATCATGGCGTCAATCATCTCTTTCTTTATACTAATCCAAAAAATATTCAGATTTTTACAGAACTCGGCTTTCACGAAATTATCAGAGTAGATGAAACTGCCGTACTGATGGAAAACAGGAATCACGGGTTGCCTGATTACCTGAAAAAACTTTCAGAATCAAAAGTTCCCGGTAATGAGATTGCTTCAATTGTCATGAACTGTAATCCCTTCACAAATGGTCACCGCTATCTGATAGAACAAGCAGCATCGGAAAATGATCATGTTCATGTTTTTATTTTAGATGAAAATTTATCCCAATTCCCTACAGATGTGCGAATCAGACTTGTTGAAGAGGGAACGGCAGACCTTAAAAATGTAACAATACATCACTCGGGTAATTACATCATTTCCGCAGCGACTTTCCCCTCCTATTTTCTGAAGGAGTCAAAAAAAATAATAGATGCTCACGGCAGGCTTGATCTGCAGTTATTCTGCAGATTTATAGCTCCTGCATTGGGAATAACGAGTCGATATGCCGGAGAGGAACCTTATTGCGTAGTCACCAGCCGTTACAATGAACTGATGGAAGAAATTCTTCCTTCATCGGGTATAAAGCTCTATATAATAAAACGAAAAGAGAATGGAAAGGATGTGATCAGCGCCTCAATGGTAAGAGAACTTCTAAAAATAGATGATTTTAAAAAAATAAAAAAAATAGTTCCTCCAGCGACTTTCAAATATCTTGAGTCAAAGGAAGCGGAACCTATAATCAGAAAGATTAAAGGATAAGGTATGAGAGTGGTAAAAACCGGTATTGCGGGGACTCTGGAATCAAGCGATGTAATGATAACCGTGTCGGAAAATACTTCTAAAGGGATTGAAATAGAACTGCAGAGTATTGTAGAAAAACAATTCGGGAAACAGATCCGTAGAGTCATAAACGAAAAAATGGAAGAACTTGGAATCAAGGATGCGACAATCTCTGTAAATGACAAAGGAGCTCTTGACTGCACAATCGGTGCGCGGCTCGAAGCGGCATCTTACAGAGCTGCAGGAATCAGCCATGTCCGCTGGGAGGAGAAATAGTGGAAAAACTTCGAAGAACTATGCTCTACGTTCCCGGAAATAATGCGGGGATGGTCAAAGATGCCCACATCTACAGATCCGATTCTGTTATGTTTGACTTGGAAGACTCTGTTTCTATCAATGAAAAAGACTCGGCCAGACTACTGATTTTTAATGCTCTGAGAACCCTTGATTACGAGGGCATTGAAACTGTTGTCCGAATAAACGGACTCGATACTCCCTTCGGACTCGATGATATTAAAGCCATGGTTCGTGCCAGGCCGGATATAATACGAATACCAAAGGCTGATTCAGCAGATGATATTAAAGAAGTTGAAGCCATTATCGAAGCTGAAGAAAAACTGGCTGGTCTTGAGTCTGGTTCAATCAAACTGATGGCTGCAATCGAAGGACCTCTCGGTGTTATCAATGCGTACTCCATAGCCACGGCAAGTAAGCGTCTCGTTGGAATTGCACTTGGTGCAGAAGATTATGTGACCAATATGAAGACAAAAAGATATGCCGATGGAATGGAAATACTATTTGCCAGAAGCCAGATAGTCACTGCTGCCAGAGCCGCCGGAATATACGCACTCGATACTGTGTATTCAGATATAAACAATGAAGAGGGGTTCATCAATGAAGTGAAATTGATAAAGCAACTCGGTTTTGATGGCAAATCTGTCATTTCACCAAGACAGATAACCCCTGTACACAGAATATACACTCCTGAGCAGAAAGAGATAGATTTTGCCCTGCGGGTGATCGAAGCCATACATGAAGCGGAAGAACATGGCTCCGGTGTAATATCTCTCGATGGGAAAATGGTTGATAAACCGATTGTAGACAGAGCTGAGAGAGTTCTGGCAATGGCCAAAGCATCGGGAATAATGGTACATGAGGATGATATATAATGGCAAAAAACGCAGCAAATAGAGAAATCCCCCTTTCACTTCCGGGATTTGAAAATATAAAACCTTTTGAAGGAGCATTTGAAAATACTCCTCTAGTGAGAAGAGACAAAGGGGTCCGCAATGTTCCCAAGCTCAACAAACTGATCGATACTGTTGAACAGGCCGTGATAAAAGCGGGGCTGGAAGATGGCATGACCATCTCTTTTCATCATCATTTCAGAAATGGAGATTACATTCTCAACATGGTTTTAGATGTAATTTCAAATCTTGGAATTAAAAACCTGACACTGGCTTCCAGTTCCTTGACCGCAGCACATACCCCCTTGATAGAGCATATAAAAAACGGAGTAGTCACACAAATTTATACCAGCGGGCTCAGAGGAGAACTCGGAGAATTTATTTCCAACGGAAATATGGAAAACCCCGTGCTCATACACAGTCATGGAGGAAGAGCGAGAAATATTGAAACTGGTACAATCAAGATCGATGTCGCCTTTCTAGGAGTTCCGTCATCGGATGTTTATGGAAATTCCAATGGTTATACAGGAAAATCAGCCTGCGGTTCACTGGGTTATGCCAAAGTTGATGCCGAGTTTGCAGAGAAAGTAGTTCTCATTACCGATTTTCTAGTGGAATATCCCAATACCCCTTTCAGCATTCACCAGGACCAGGTGGATTATATTGTAAAAGTCGATTCTGTAGGAGACCCCGAAGGGATCAGTACCGGTGCGACAAGAATGACCAAAAATCCAAGAGATCTGCTCATTGCCCGAAATGCCGCTGAAGTTGTTTTCGCTTCGGGATATTTTGAAGATGGATTTTCTATCCAGACAGGATCTGGAGGAGCTTCTCTGGCAACGACAAAACATCTGAGAGAAGAGATGATAAAAAGGGGAATTAAAGCCAGTTTCGCACTGGGTGGAATCACAAGTCAGATGGTTAAGCTCCATGAAGAAGGACTGATAAGACGACTGCTCGACACTCAGAGTTTTGATCTCGATGCAGTTAAATCAATAGGTAATAACCGCTACCACACTGAGATTTCCGCTTCTTATTACGCTAACCCCCTCAATAAGGGATGTGCAGTAAATAAATTAAACGTAGTCATCCTCAGTGCATTGGAAATTGATACAGAATTCAATGTGAACGTTATCACCGGCTCAGATGGAGTTCTGAGAGGAGCTTCGGGAGGACACTCGGATACAGCTGTAGGATCGGGACTATCCATAATAGTCGCTCCCTTAATCAGGGGAAGAACAGCAACCGTAGTCGATAAGGTTCAAACCATCATCACTCCGGGAGAAACTGTAGACGTTCTTGTTACAGACAGGGGCATTGCGGTAAATCCACGGAGAAAGGATATATTGAACCGGTTGAAAGCGACAGCGTTGCCCCTTTACACAATTGAAGAGTTAAAGGAAAAAGCTCAGAGAGTTGCCGGAACGCCTGAAACAATTGAATTCGAAGAGAAAATTGTTGCTCTGATTGAGTATCGTGACGGCACAATAATTGATGTGATCAGGCAGGTTAAGTCCTGATGATCCCTGAAGCTGAAGAGAAAATATCGTCGATTGCCATTGAGGCAATGCTTCATGAAGTAGGAGCCACGCCCAAACCGGGACTGGTAGACCGGAATAATAGCGGTGCTCATGACGATATGGATGTTTTCACTTTCTTCAGCAGTATTTCAGTTCTACAACCCTTTTTCACTGAAATGGCGGAAAAGGGCATCAGTTTTAAAGGTAATGATTTTAAAAAACTTCTGAAATCAATCCGTCCAATCGGCATAGAAGCGGAAAAGAGAATGTTTGCAGCAACAGGTGGGATTAATACGCATAAAGGACTGATATTCTCATTAGGAGTACTCAGCTGTGCTGCAGCCTATCAAATTCAGAAAAAGAAACCATTAACGGCGGAACATATCTGCAAAAGGGCATCTCTCATGTGCCGCGACATGGTAAAAAGGGAATTAATTGAGTCTGAAAAGATTCAGACCACAGGTGAGAAGCTCTTTAAGGAAAACGGTGTTACCGGGATCAGGGGAGAAGCGGAAGCTGGATTCCCATCTGTAATCGGTGTCAGTCTCCCCTATCTGAAAAAGTCAAAGGGAGAATGGAACCTTAGATTGATTGATACGCTGCTGCAGCTGATGCTGGTTGTTGAAGATAGTAATATCATTGGCCGGCACAACAGAGAGACTCTGGACATAGTGCAAAATCAAACAAAAGAAGTATTGCTTTCAGGTGGAGCGTCCGATCATAGAGGTATGGAAATCCTGAAGCAATTAGATCTTTATTTCATTGATAAGAATATCAGCCCCGGAGGCTCTGCCGATCTACTGGCTGTTACTATATTTTTGTACAATATAGAAAAGCTTCCCGATAAGTGAAATAATGGCAATCCGTTCCGGATTAGGTCTTTTTATTTCCTGGATTTCCATTATATTTCTCTTTATCACAATGATTATAATTTCAATAAATCACTCATCAATTATCTACAGTGAAACTTTTTACAGGAAAAGCCTGCAGACATCCGAGGCTAGAATTGATGATTATATCAATACATTTATTCAAACCACAAATCAGCTGGCACTCGATGAAGGTATAATCAATTCACTTAGTAATAGTATAGAGAGAGAACACAGTGAAACCAAACTCTTTACTATTAACAATACACTTCAAACCTCAATAATCTATATTATGGATCCTGTGGGAGATGTCATTTCATCTTCCGATTCGGGAGAAGTAAACAGTATCAAAGGTAAGAACTACTCTTTCAGAGAGTATTTTACTGAAGCTATCCAGGGAAATAATGAAATTATGATGGCCGTCGGTGTCACTACAGGAATCAGAGGCATATATTTCAGTTCTCCTATTATAGAAAACAATGAAATCATTGGAGTTCTGGTCATTAAAGTCAGTCTTGACCGCATTGATCAGATAATCAGCAATAGTCCCGTTTATACTGATATTATCACTGATTCCAGAAAAATTTTCAGTTCCAGGGAACAACGGTGGATCCATTTCCATTCATCTGTTACTGACAGCCTTGAAAGTTTAAACACTCTGACAATGAATCTGAATATAAATCAGTGGCAGATCCGGATGATTTACAGTAAAGAGGATCTGGTAAAAACGCCCGGTCTCTATATAAGCTTAATCATTATTATCGGATCTCTTCTTTTTGTTATGATATCAATCACACTGCTGCTCCTGAACATCAACAGAAAGAAACAGCAGGTGGAAATAAGATTATATGAACGGAAAAAAGAAATTATCCGAATCAATGCCAATCTTGAAGAAAAGATCAAAGAGCGGACTTCAGAACTGAAATATACACAGAAACAGCTGGTTGAGGCTGAAAAAATGGCTTCTCTGGGAAATCTGGTTGCCGGTGTTTCACATGAAATAAATACACCGATCGGAGTATCTCTTATGGCATCGACTTTTCTGAAAAATCAGATCAACGAAATACTCAGCGGTGAAGTCAAACCGACTAAAAACCATCTGAATAATATTCAGGAGTCCAGTGAACTGATAATAAATAATATTCGACGGGCATCAGAGATCATCAGAACCTTTAAACAGGTTACCGGGGAAACAATTATTGAAGAGCCGAGAGTATTGAATGTCAAAGATCACATTACTGAAACTATCAGTTCCCTGGTTATTAATAATGGAGAGATAAAACCATCAATACAAATCAACTGTTCGGAAAATATACATTTCTCTACTTATCCGCTCGCCTTTTATCATATCTTCAACAATCTTGTGAATAATACGATAAAACACGGGTTCAGTGGACATGAATATGAAGAAATTGAGATAACCATTAATAAATCAGATGATCAGCTAATGGTCATCTACCACGATAATGGTTCTGGAATGAACGATGATACGTGCAGTAAAATATTTGATCCCTTCTTTACAACAAAAAGAGGGAGAGGTGGTACAGGACTGGGTATGCACATAGTCTACAATATTATTGTGAAATTATTTAAAGGTGATATCAGCTGTCAGTCAAAACCGGGAAAAGGGACTAGTTTTACGATCTACCTCTCTCCAGTTCAATAGATTTGATACTATTTACAAAAACTATACTATACTTAGTTGACCAACTTAGTAGATATTATTACTATTAGTGTATGAAAAGATTAAACAGACCATTTAGAGTTAATGAAGCCATAGTTCGGGGTGTTGCCATTCAGGTATTCATATTTTCTCTTACAGCTATTCTCACAGGAAGCCTGATTCCGGTGATTATTCTGCTCGCCGATTTTTCCATCAGAGTCATTCTTATACCAAAGTTCAGTCTTCTCGTATTACTATCGAGGAAACTGATTGTTCCCATTGCCGGTTTCAAAAGGAAACAGATCGTATTTAAACCTAAGCGATTTGCCGCATCTATAGGATTGATAATGTCTATAGCAGCCCTCCTGCTGGGTTTGTACAATATAGATTTTATTTTCACCATCACATTGTCAATTCTTGCTCTTTTCTCATTTCTGGAAGCTTTCTTCAGATTCTGTGCAGGATGTAAAATCTTCGGACTGCTTATGTTTCTGGGACTTGTAAAGGAAGATGAATGCCCCGATTGTGTTTATACAAACGGAAGTGGAATCTGATTTTTAAGTAGAATCCTGTTGCCAGCTTCTTGATTTTCCTTATATTTTCAATCAAAATACAGAACCTCAAAGGAGACTATGTATTTATGTCCGGACTATCAGGAAGCGGTTGCGAAATAGTACCCCCCCTTAATGACAGGTTAGAACTGTCTCAGATTGAAAAGAATCTTATTACCATATACAGAAAACCCATCTGGTCAAAATTTACAAAAGCTCTGAAAGAATACAAACTGGTAAATCCTGGTGATAAAGTCGCAGTTGCCATCTCCGGAGGAAAGGATAGCCTTCTTCTGGCAAAACTCTTCCAGCAGCTGAGAAAATATTCTGATGATACATTTGAGCTGGAGTTTATCTCCATGGATCCCGGCTTTCATAAATCAAATAGAGAGAGACTGGAAGAACACTGTAATTATCTGAATATCCCTGTAAAGATTTTTGATAAAAACCTCTTCAATGTTGTTGATGAAATTGCAAATGATTATCCCTGTTATCTATGTGCCAGAATGAGAAGAGGCGCACTTTACGCAGCAGCACAGGAGCTTGGATGCAATAAGCTGGCACTTGGCCACCACTTCGACGATGCTATTGAAACGATAATGATGAATGTGCTCTGTGCTGGAAAATATCAGACCATGATGCCGAAATTAAAGTCAAAGAATTTTGAAAATATGGAACTCATCCGTCCCTTATATGAAATAAAGGAGGATGATATTAAAAGATTTTCCAGTGAAAGCGGCTTATCACCAATGAATTGCGGTTGTGTTGTTGCTGCGAAAAAGACATCCAGTAAAAGACGGGAAGTCAAAGAACTGATTAAGGAATTGGGAACAAGTTTCAAGGATGTTGAAAAAAGTATTTTCATGTCATCAAAAAACATCTTCCTCGATGCCGTAATCGGTTGGAACGATGGTGATAAAAAACATTCCTTTCTCGATGAATACTAATCCATGTCCAGATTTTTAAGGGATTCTTTAACAGCTTCATTTTCCTCGATAGCTGTAATACTGTCTCCGTATGACGGCAAAACATCGAGAACCCAGCTCTGAAACATCCTGTCTACATTGAAAAACAATCCAATGCCGAATAGAATCATCAACACAGCAAAAACCCTCTGTATCTTACCGGAATTTTTCTTAAACCACTTGAGTCTGTCTATCAGTCTTCTCTCAAGAAGAATGATGCCCAGCATAGGCAGAGATGTTCCCAGTGTATAAGCCAGAGTTATCAAAACAGCAACAAGAGATACAGTCTCTGAAATAGCCAGAGTGACTACACCGGCCATAATCGGTCCGACACAGGGAGTCCAGACTATTCCGAGAGAAAGGCCGATCAAAAGTCCTCCTGAGAATCCCGTACGCTGCTTGTTACCGGAATTGCCTATAGAGCTCATTTTAGAGAGAAACAATTCCATCCTCTCCTGAATAAAGGGAACAGCCATAGACAATCCGAATAAGATGATAACCACTGCTGCGACGACTCTCAGCATATCTGTAGTCAAACCGGTCAACCTGGCCAGGTAGGAAATGCTCAAAGTGAAAAAGGCAAAACTGCCTGCAAACCCGAGAATAATTCCCAATGGTCTTTTTTTTCCTTCATTAATTGATCCTGTGAGAATTATCGGGAGAAGAGGCAATATACATGGAGACAGTATCGTTACTATACCGGCCAGAAATGCAAATAATATAAGTATCATAAACTACAGCTTTGCCAGTTCTTCGACAACTTTCTCCGTATCCCCGCCATTCCATGTAATAAGAACTTTACCGGAAGAATCGACTATAACAAAAGTATGCTGTCTTGTGATTCCATATTTATTTTTCAAGTCGGGGTTATTGTCATAATCTATTTTAAATACTACAGCATCTGAAGGAATTGTTGAAAATTCCTCAATTAATTCTTTCTGAGCTTTTCGGCATGTCGGGCACCATGCGGCATGAAAAAACAGAACACGGTTTTTATCAGAATGCCTATTAAAGCTCTCTTCAGAAAACCACATATATTTTCCATTTGTTAATGAATCTATATCCAGAGCTTCAGCTTCAGCATCAACAGAACCACGGGCCCAGAGCAGAATTCCCAGTAAAACTAATAATATAGACAGTATTGACCTTTTCATAATATCTCCTATTAAACATTGTAAATATAAACTTTATTCGTTAATACTAACAATATAATTCAACATTAAGAAAAAGCAAAACTAAATATATAATTTTTACTATACTGTAAAAAAATCTATCTCATTATTTAATGTCATCGCCTGTGAGGACAATTCTTCCGCAGTAGAAGCGATCTCTTCAGAGGCAGATGCATTTTGCTGAGTAACAGTATCCAGTTGCGACAATGCGCCATTAACCTGGGACATACCATGGCTCTGCTCACTGCTTGAAGCACTGATCTCCTCGATCAGTTCCGACGTTTTCTGTATATCCGCTACAAGCTCAATAATCATATCTCCTGCTTTCTCTGCAATATCGAGAGAATTCGTTGATAGCTCAGTTATAGATGTGGCAGATCGCTGACTGCTTTCTGCAAGCTTTCTGACCTCCGATGCCACTACGGCAAAACCTTTACCGGCTTCTCCGGCACGGGCTGCTTCTATTGCAGCATTTAAAGCAAGAAGATTGGTTTGTCTGGCTATATCACTGACTATATTGATTTTTTCAGCTATCTCTTTCATAGCAGAGACTGTCTGTTTAACAGCTTCACCGCTTTCATTAGCCTTTCGCGTCACACCATCAGAAATGGACTTTGTCTGTTGGGCATTATCGCTGTTCTGATCAATGCTGGATCCCATCTGTTCCATGGAAGCGGAGACTTCCTCTGCTGATGAAGCCTGCTCGGCTGCCCCTGCAGATAAGACCTGCGCGCTGTCTGATAACTGCTGGCTTCCACTGTTGACATAACCCGATGATTCTTTAACGGAAACTATTATATCTTTCAGCTTCCCTCTCATTGATTCCAGAACTGTATTCAAAGCACCCATTTCATCTTTTCTTGTTGATTCCAGAGAAATCAATAGGTTTCCATTGCTGATTTCTTCGGCAAAGTGAATATTCCTGCTTATTGAAACCAAAAGAGAACGGGAAATAATTATGGATGCTAAAAGGGCAATTATAGCTGATATGATAAATATTATTAAAAACTCAATCATCATCTTATTAATTTCATTATTAATATCCTCACCTTCTGCAATTGCTCTGGCATCCTGCAGCTCTCCCAGTTTATCAATAGAATCGCGCATTTCATCAAATTTTGCCTTACTGATGATGCCTGCCTCTCTTCGGATCTCCTGGTCGGAGAATATTTCCGAAGAGATTTCAAGAGTTTTTCGACTTTCTTCTTTCCATATTGAAAAATACTCCTGAAATTCTGAAGCAAGCACTGAAGCTCCGGCACCACTAATCCGGGCAGCTTCAGAGACACGCTCGCCGGTCTGGTTGATGTTTTCCAGATTACTGCCATTGATTGCATCGAGTTCTTCCTGCGTTTGAGCATTAAATGAACTCAGCTGTGCAACATAAGCCTGGTAAGCATCGCGGTCTCCATTTAATACGAGGGAGAGCGCATTTTCAAGAGATCTTCTTCTCGTCGCACTTAAATTGCCTTTGAGCTGGTTATCGATAATTTCTCCTATCTGATCGATACGGTCACGCATATTATTAAAAGCCGCAATGGCAGATGAGGAAGATTCTTCTATATTGATTTCATCTTCTTTCATCTCCAGCGAATACTCGAGAACATTCCGCGTTTGTACTTCCCATAATGCGTATTCGGTCTTAAACCGATTGAATTGTTCATCCATATTGGGGGTGAAGTTTTCTCCCGGTCCTGTTATCCGATCCCAGACCTGCTGAAGATTTTCAAGATTATCATCATTGAGAGACTGCAGCCCTTCAAGGGTTTCACTTTCAAGAGCATTCAGTTCAGAAACAAAAACCTGATAGGCATCTCTATCGGCATTGAGCATCGTCGCCCTATCCTCTTCAAAATGGAGAAGATGTACAATATCTTCTTTAACCAGATTAAATGAAAATATCCCTATTGTAAAAATAACGGCGATTCCCAGCAGAGGAACTCCACTGATTAAAACAAACTGATTTCGCAATCTCATATTTTTCTCCTGTTTATAGTGTATTTTCCGGATTTGAATTAATTGTCCTTGTACCCAGTTCCTGATCGAGCAGATAAAGGGCACCTGCATCATTTTCTATATGTGCCAGGCGATCTAAAATCGTACTGACGTTATCTTCCTCTTCAACCTGTTCGTCGATATACCAGCGCAGTAGAGACTCAGTTGCCAGATCATTTTCCTCTCTGGTAAGCTTAACAAGCTTTTCGACACAAGAAGTGATGTATTGCTCGTGCTTCAAGGCCGCTTCAAAAATAGATTTAACACTTTCATATTCCATTTCTGGTTCATCAATGGCTTTGTATACGGGCCTTCCGCCTCTGCTGAAAATAAAATTATACAGTTTCCAGACATGAATCATCTCTTCATCAGCCTGCTTTTTCATCCAGGTCGAAAATCCCAGCCATTTTTTTGCTTCAAAATCTGCAGCCATAGCAAGATATACAAAAGAAGAATTTAATTCTTCATTAAATTGAACGTTCAGTGCATCGAGAACTTTTTTATTAGTCATAAATACCTCTTTAATTAATTCTAATAGACAAAGAGTCCCTTTCCCAATGTTATCAACAGATTTAGTAAAGAATAGTTCTAATTGTTTTTCAATTTGATATATTTGCCAGACTGCTCTATCCTCAAATACATCATATGAAAAATATAAAAACGCTATTAAATCCCTATAGAGGATTACGCCGGGAAATCTACATAATTTTTATTTCCAAAACTATAAATGCAATGGGTGCATTGATTTTTCCCTTTATGACTCTTCTCCTGAGCAGCAAGATCGGATTATCCGGTGCACAAACAGGATTCTATATGACTCTTATCGGAGTATTTTACGCTCCCGCCAGTCTTCTCGGGGGAAAACTTTCCGATACGTTCGGACGTAAAAAGATTCTGATCGGTTTTGAACTACTCGCTGCTATATGTTATATAATCTGCATCTTTCTCCCTGCGGGAATGCCCATGGTTTATACTCTGATGGCTGCTTCTTTCTTTTTCGGCGTAGCCGGACCGTCCCATGATGCCATGACTGCCGATCTGACTACACCTGAGCAGAGAGAGGGTGCTTATTCTCTTAATTATCTCGGGTTCAATCTCGGATTCGCATTTGCACAGATAATCGCCGGGTTTCTCTTCAAGGATTATTTCTACATAATGTTTATAATCGACGCCGTTACGGCTTTAATTGGAATTATGCTAATCGCTTTCTTTGTCAAAGAAACATTGGATAAAAATCCCAAGACAGAAAATGACGAGGAAATAAGATCAGACAAATCTATTTTATCGGTATTACTGGCAAAGCCCGTTCTAATTTTCTTCGCCATAGCCGCATTCGGTTACAAATTCGTATACTCCCAATGGCCCTTTCTGATGCCCCTTCACGCAGAGTTCAATTTTCCCGGAGAAGGTGCAAAACTATTCGGCATGCTCGGGAGCTTCAATGCTCTGATAGTCGTGATATGCACACCTCTTTTGACAGCTCTATTCAGCGGAAAGACAAATATCAGAAGGATTTTCTATGCAGGCATACTTTTCACAATCGGTTTCGGTATGTTGGGATTCATATCAGTAAAAGCGGCATTCTTCATCTCCGTCTTTATTTTTACAGTTGGAGAGATTCTCGAAGCTGTCAGCACAATGCCCTTTATCATGAATCACACTCCGGCTTCCCATAGAGGAAGAATGAGCTCCATCATTCCCATGATTATGGGTGCAGGATATTCGGTCGGTCCCATAGTAATGGGAGCCGTTCTCGATGAGTACAGCTTTCAATACAGCTGGATCATTGCGGCATCAGTTGTTCTGGTTTCCACGATCGCCATGAAATCTATCGATTTGACCAGCAGTAGAATGGTTATTCAAAATAGTCAAATGCATCAATGATATCGAGATAAACACCGTCAAACCCCGATTGCAGGACCTTATCCAGATAGGCATCATCACTGCCTAATATAATTTCCTGCCATTGGGGATCCCAATATTCAACTTTGTAATTACCTTTCCAATGGGGATTCTCTTTCTCAAACCAGGCCGGGGGATTTTCATACCATTCATCGCGCCAGTAATAGCGGTAGTCTTCAACTTCACCTATACTCATATAAGCAATGACCAGACGATGGGCACCGTTGTTCTTTTTCTTCAGTTTTTCCACTTCATCAGCAGTCAGTCGAAATCCATCATTATCAAAAAGGTCTACAATAATCAGATCATAATTTGTCGTACCAATCTCCTCTATCATCTGTTGACGACTGGCAAAACCTTCAGGATTGATCAGATAGAGAAAATTGTCCATATCGGAAAGAGAATATATATCCCGTTGATTCTCACCTGAAGGAGATTCAGGGTATAGGGGGATGGAATCAAGAGCTCTCCTGTGAGCGGCAAATGAAACAAAACCCTCTTCTCTATTTTCTGCATAAGACCGATCCATTTTTCCCGATGAGCTGCAGTAGTCTGTGACAATGACTTTTATTCCCAACTGCTCTGCTAATTTCAGGTAGGGAATCATATATTGATTGGCATCTGCGGGAGTTGATTTATTATCTCCGGAATATCCGTAAAAAAGATCTTCCCTTCCAACCCCGTCAATTGCTTCAATATATGTTTGCGCTGGAACTCCGCCTGCTTCTCCGTTCAATGTCAAAAGTTCCTGACCATTTTGCGGAATAATGATAAAATCCCGATTATCAGATTTCCCATAGAAGCTGATTCTCTGAACAAAGTCTCGCATTTCCTGCCGGTAATCTATCTCATCCAGATCAAACCCATCTTCAGAAGAAGAAGCAGTGAATAATAAAAGAATAGATATGATAAGAATAAATCCAGTGGTTTTCAGTTTCATTTCCCAACCTTTTTACCTTTGCTTACTATAAAAATAAGACAGGAGAAGAATAATAAACAAGAAGAAATGATGGTTAATGACCAGCCGATACCGGCGAAATCGGCAATGATGCCAAAAGAGAGAGCTATAATAGCTGTGAATATTGTTTTCAGTTGAGATTGTACTGATAAAATAGATGTCAGAAGAGATGTGTCCACATTGTCCGAAATATATCCTGTCAGTACGGGCTTCCTCAAATTTTCAATAATAAATATAAATAGAAAGAAAAGGACAGCCAAATAGGGAAGATTCATTAGATAAGAAATGCCGCTGAGTCCTCCAGTGACGAGTCCTGCCACGAGAGTAATGACCGGAATATTGCGCATTCTGCTCTTTGCAAGTTTTCCAGAATAAGCTGAAGCAGCAGATGTCAGAAAATAAATAAAAAAATAGACGACACCTATAAATAAAGCTGATCGCTGTTCTTCTGAACTGCTCTTCAATAGTGGCAGCAGAAGGACAAGGGATACAAGCATAGGTTGTATATAATCCTTCATGGCTTTCAAATAAGCCGTATGCAGAGCCGTAATATTTAAAAGATTCAGTACATTTCGCTCTTTTAATGTATGAATGGAATCTCTGACAACATTGCCAAACTCCTGTCTTTTCCCGGAACTCTTTCTACTGCTGCTCTTATCGAGGTATGAAGGGTATGAAATAATCAGTAATAGATTGACAATATATGGAAAAGTGGAAAATAGAAATATTCCACCATAATTCTGAGAAGAATACACGATACAACCGGCTATCAATGACGAAAGGGCAAGCCCCTTCTGCGACCAGGAACGGGTATGACCATAATAGGAAATCATCTGATCTTTCTGATTTTTGCTTTTTAGATAATCGGCAATCATACCTTTATGCGTTCCCGATCTGAACGCCTCCCCTGCTCCATAGAGAAAAAATCCTGCGAGAATCATGGCAAAGCTGTTGAAAAAGAATAAAAGCAGAAAAGAAATAATATAAATCAGAAAGGAGAGGGACAAAGTTTTTTTCCGTCCGAAAACATCAGCGCTGATCCCCGAGGGGATCTCCAGAATATTTGCAGAAATCTCTCTCACGGCATAGGCAATTCCAATCGATGTATAAGAGAGTCCTTTATCGAGAAGAAACAATATGAGAAAGGCTTCGAAAAATCTTAAATTCCTTAAAAATCCATAAGCGCAGAATTTATAATACTGAAGATTTTTTTTTATCCGGTCCATTAATGATAGTTACTGATTATCAATCTGTTCAAGCATTTTCCAAATGGCTCCCAGATGGAAAGAACTGTGAACAAGTATGGAAATGATTCCGGAAAAATCATCTTCATCATTCCAATAGGTGAATCCATTAATTGTATCTTTCACTTTGATATAAGCCTTCATAAGGTCAGACTTCAGAATGCTCCATTCATCATCTGAAACCTCTGAGACCAGCCAGCTTTTATTCCAATCCGTCTTTCCCTTGATTTCACCATTTATATATCCGAGCAAAGTCTCGAGATAGAATCTGATGTGCTCGATATGACCGGCAATCGATGATTCCTGTCCTTTTGAAATAACAGAGGCTTTTTCTGCTGATACTTTATCAAGAGTCTCAAACAGAGACGTTCCTTTATCCAGATAATAACCGTGAACATTTTCAAATGTTTCATCAAAGAGATCAAGAATCTCAGCTGTTATCATTTCATCTTGTGATTTTTTTTCCATAATTACTCCCTATTATAATGTTAATCCAGTTGGAAGGTCGCCAGTTTCTCATGAATAGCCCCTTTTTCTGTCAGAAAACTGGAATACAGATGATATTGACTGATTTCAAAAGCATCGGTTTCAAATCCGTTGTTGAGACTTAGAAACTCTGCTATTCTCACAGGGTTTTCACGTTTAACTCTGGCCAATGTGATATGAGGAGCATACTTTCTATGCTCCGCACCGATACCGCAACTCTCAATACCGGCACTAATGGTTTTGTATAATTTATCCAGCTGCCGGCTCTCTTCCACCCCTGCCCACAGCACTTTAGGATTCCCTCTGGGGGGAAAGTATCCAACGCCCTTAAGTTTCAATGAGAATCTTTTCGACTCCAAATCAGCAAGAGCCTCGCAGATATCATTTTTCACATCTCCCTGAACATCACCGAGGAACCTCAATGTAAGATGAATCTGATCCTCTGTTACCCATTTTACATTTTTTAATCCGGTGCAGATATTTTGAACTGAAAACCTTGCATTTTCAGGAAGATCTATGGCGACAAATAATCGGTAAACCATTAGATCATATTAGCTTTACCATTTATAACTGTCCAGCTAAATTTGTATATCTGAAAAAAGCATTTTATCCTTTATATATACATATTATTACACGGAGAGATACTAATGAAGAAAAATACTAAAAAAGTATTGATAATTGATGATAATGAAGATATTCAGAAAATTATACAGTTATATCTCGAAGAAAAAAACTGTCAGTTTTTTACTTTATCAGATGGTCAGTTTGCAGACCAGATTTTTAATAAAAAAAATATTGATCTTGTGATTTGTGACATGATAATGCCTATTAGTGACGGGATTGAGGTGATCCAGAAAATAAAAAAAACCGATTCCGATGCCAAAGTTATCGGAATTTCCGGAGGTAATACCGGAAATGGACAAGATTATCTGACTCTGGCAAAAGAATTCGGAGCGAGTTCTGTACTGTACAAACCATTTACAAGGAATGAACTTCTAAAGTCGATTGATTCAATAGGATTTTCATTCAGCATATAGGAAAAATACATTTTGATATTTAATAATGAATACGATATAAAAAACTTTCTCAATTCCATTAGTGACCCGGCTTTGATATTAAATAGTGATTACACTGTGAATTCGATCAACGGGGAGCTTTCAGATTTATTTAAGCTGGATATGGAAAATTGCTCCAATTTACATATAGATGAGATGTTCACTAATTCCAATATAAAAACAGGAATCTTTAAGGCTCTGGAAAAGGTCAAATCAACGGGAACTGAAAGGCTGAATTTATCCATACCAATCGATAACAGGCATGTAGAGTTTTTATTGACTCTCTACGGAGGAGATCGGGAAAAAAACAGTAAGTATATAATTCTATTTTTTGATGTATCGAAGCAGAAAAAGCAAGGGAGAAAGCTGGAAATGCAAAATCGGCTTCAGGAAAAAGAAAACTATATGGCTTCTTTGAAAACCCTGTCAGAAGGTATCGCTCACGAAATAAATAATCCCAACAATGTGATAATGATGAATGCCTCGATCTTACAGAAGATTTTCGATGATCTTCTGCCCATACTCAACCTGGCAGATCTTAAAGGAAAGAATCTCGGTGGATTTGATTCGGACACAGTTAGTGAAAAAATGAAAATCATGGTTGAGGGAATTCATTACGGTGCGAAAAGAATAAAAACACTAACAGCTGAATTACGGGATTTTTCAGCAAAAGACTCAGGGGAATTTAATAAAATCGATGTAAATGAAATAATTACATCAGCTGTAACTTCTCTGGAACACACTCTGAAAGATAAAGTGAAAAAATTAAATATCAATCTAAGTAATAGGGAAGCACTATTTATAAGGGGTATCGATTACAAAATGAAAGAGGCTATAATCAACCTTATTCTCAATAGTATAGAATCCTTAACGGGAAATGAAAAAGAGTTAACCATAAATTCCCATATTGATTATAAAATTTCAAAAATTGTTCTACTTATAACAGATAGCGGAACAGGTATGGACAGAAAGACTCTGGAACATATAAAAGACCCTTTTTTCACAACTAAGAGGGAGAATGGAGCTATAGGCCTGGGACTCTCTATCACAAACAGGATTATTGAAGAACATAATGGAAATCTGGTATTAATATCTGAACCCGATTCGGGAACTACTGCTATAATCCAATTGCCGCTATGGGAGGATCTTTAATTTTGAGCAGACAAATAGTAATCATCGATGATGACAGTATCATTCTGAAAAGCATGGAACTTCTCCTCGAATCAGAAGGTTACGACAATACAAATACTTTTCAGAATGGCATAGAAGCTCTGGACTTTATAAAAACTTCCAATACAGCTGTAGTATTGCTCGATTTAAATATGCCTCAGATCAGTGGTCATAAAGTTCTGCAGATATTGAGTGAAGAACATCCTGAAATCCCTGTCATTGTCATAACGGGACACAATGACCTTGATACGGCAATTGATACAATGAAACTCGGTGCATATGACTATCTGGTGAAACCAGTTGATATTGAAAGAGTTTCCATCGCAGTCAAGAATGCCCTGGAATACAGAGCTTTAAACAATTCTATCAGTATATTAAAAAAGCAGTTCTTCCAGGAGGACCTGGGCAATCCTGAAGTATTCTCAAACATTATTACAGAGAATTCATCAATGTTAAAAATATTCCAATATCTCAATGCCATTTCCGAGTCCACTCAACCGGTTCTCATTACCGGAGAAACCGGTGTAGGCAAAGAACTATTTGCAAAAGCTATTCACAAACTGAGCAATGTGAAAGGTGACTTCGTTGCCATGGATGTTTCCAGTTACGATAGCACAATGTTTTCTGATGCTCTTTTCGGCCACGTAAAAGGTGCATATACAGGGGCGGAAATCAGTCGAGACGGTTTATTAAAGGCAGCGCAGTCGGGTACACTTTTTCTTGATGAAATAGGTGATTTGAATCTGGAACTGCAAAGCATTCTAATGAGGGTCATCCAGGAACACGAATACAGGCAAGGCGGTTCTGATAAGATATTGCACACAGACGCTCATTTGATTTTTGCAACAAATAAAGATCTCGGCAAACTGATGGAAGAAGGCAAATTCAGAAAAGACCTCTTCTACAGGCTGGAGACCCATTATATTCAGATCCCGCCACTGAGGAAAAGAAAAGAAGACCTGCCTGTGCTGGTAAATCATTTCGTTAAATTGGCATCTGAAGAAATTAATTGCGATAAACCGGTAATCCCGGCAGACCTGTTCCGGTATTTGAATCGCCATGATTTTCCGGGAAATGTCAGAGAACTCAAGAATCTTATCTACAATGCTGTGGTCTTATCCAAAAAAGATACGTTCCCTATAGATTTAATCCGCGACAAATTAAATCAAAATGCAATTGAAACTACAGGTTCAGATGGTTCCGAGTCTGTTATGTTCGGTTCAAGGCTTCCCACTTTTCAGGAAGCAGAAGAAATCCTGCTGCAGGAAGCCATGAAACGCTCTGATCAGAAGCAGGCTGTGGCGGCACAGATTCTAGGTATAAGCAGGCAGGCACTAAACAAGAGAATCAACAAACAAAAATGAACACGTTCTTCTCAACTGCAACTTATATTGCTATTGCAGTCAATATAAGTTGACAAAATTTACAGTATTCCACTTAAGATCTGGCCAGAGACAGTTAAAAATTGGCACATTTTTTGCATTATTAAAGATTAAACAATCAAGTATTTTAATACATGTGCAAAATGTGGAGCGATTTTATGAAACAGTTACTTAAAGATCAATCGTATTTCAGTGAAGGGGCAACTAAAGAAAAAGATCCCCTGTCTATTTATCTTACACAGATTTCCAATTACTCCCTTTTAACATTCAAAGATGAACAGAGAATATATGGGGAAATAGAGAGATTGAATTGTAATATAATTGAACTGAATGATAAATTCGCAAAACAGAAAATCAGTCTGGAGAATTTTGAACAGCTGAACTCGGAAATGAATACACAATTGCGCATTCAGAAAAATCTAATGATCAATTCTAATTTAAGGTTAGTTGTATCGATCGCGAAAAAGTACAGATTCAAAGGGCTTACACTTGAAGATATTATTGACGAAGGCAATATCGGACTGATTGAGGCTGTTGACCGCTTTGATTACAAAAAAGGTTTCAGATTTTCTACATATGCAACATGGTGGATCAAACAGGCCATGAAAAAAGCAATAGCAGATAAAGTAAGAACTATTCGCCTGCCTGTTTATATGCTTGATTGTATAAAAAACTACAAAAGCATGGATTTATACCTGACCCAGCAGTTAGGCCGAGAACCGACACATGAGGAATTAGCCGATGCTCTTGGAGTCAAAGTCTCGAAAGTCGGTGAAATAATCAAAAACTCTCAGGAAATTACTTCTTTGGATAGTGTTCTGGAATTCGATCAGAAATCTGACTTGAAAAGGTTTTTAATTGATGAACATTCGGACAATCATCTGGAAAATTTCTTTTATGAAAATATGCAGGAAATAATTGGAAAAGAGCTGGATTATCTCAATGACCGGGAGAAACTGATCATACAATTGCGCTATGGATTAGCTGGAAATATGCCACATACTTTAGATGCTACTGGCAAAAAAATCGGGATAACCAGAGAGCGGGTTCGCCAGATTCAGGAGAAAGTAATCATAAAATTAAGAGAATCAGCTTGCTTTAAAGATTTCCGCTGATTATAAACTATTTATCAGTTTTTCGAATTTGCTTTCCGATAACAACTCGTGGGTCAAATATTTTCCATCAAAGTATAAGGCGAATGTTCCAAAAGGACCGGAAAAATTCTGAGCGTCTGCAGAACTCTCAATTTTAATTGCCCTATAGGAAATCCCTTTACCTGCAGCAACAGATGAGAGCAACTCTACATATTTTTCCATAAAGGGACATTGGTTGGAAAAGATAAACGTAAATCCTGATTTATTGGTACATTCCCCTTTTCGTACAGAATCTGAAAATGTCGGATTTTTTGCCTTATCATTGAATTTCAATAGGAGTAATTCATAATCGGGATGAACAAAATCTACTGTCTGAAAACCTTTTTTAACAAAAAATCTCTTATCCGTTAAAAATGGTTTAACCCTGGTACTGGTAATTATGGCTATTCCATCCATTTTCTGGGATTTACTGTCATTGATACATTCATTCAGCAACTCAGTCGAATATCCCTTTCCTTTAAACTTACCCGAAACCCATAGACAATTAATCATCATGTAGTTTTTCCCCAGAACGGGTTTTAAGGCATTTTCAATCGGGATATATTCAATAAAGACCTTGCCTCTCTCATTGAGTCGTTTAAAAACGAGTCCTTGATCAAAGCGGTCTTTCATCCAGCTTTTCTTTGTCTCAGCGTGAGCCTTATTCAGTTTATCATTACCGATTGCACAGCAGATATGTTCACTGTCTATATTACTTCTATCAATTTGAATAATTGCCATAAATTTCCTCCGGAAATTACATTATGAGTTCTGTTCTATATATTTCCTGATAAAAATTGCTATTTTTCACCATTCCATTCACTGAAGAACTCTTCAAGATATAGAAGCATGAAATCATGTCTCTTCCGGGCCAGAACTCTGCCGGTCTCTGTATTCATTTTATCTTTTAACAGTAGAAGTTTTTCATAAAAGTGATTCATTGTCGGAGCATTGCTGTTTTTATATTCCTCTTTAGACATATTCAAATCCGGTTTTATGCCTGGGTTATAGAGCTCCCGATTTCTGAAGCCGCCATAGTTAAAGGTTCTTGCAATGCCGATGGCACCTATAGCGTCGAGGCGGTCTGCGTCTTGTATTATATCCAATTCGGAAGAGGAAAATGTTCTTTTTACTTTTCCACCTTTAAAAGAGATATTGGAGATGATCCGAACAATATGGTCAATAACCATGGTGTCTACTGAAAGAGAATCCAAAAACTCCCGGGCAATCTCCGGCCCCTTCTCCTCATCACCTTCGTGAAACTTGGAATCGGCAATATCATGGAGAAGAGCCCCCAACTCCACAACAAAAATATCGGCTTTTTCCGTCTGAGCTATGTGTTTTGACAGATTCCAGACTCGTTGAATATGCCACCAGTCATGGCCGCCCTCAGCACCGGCAAGGGAGTCTCTCACAAAGCTTTCAGTTTTGTCTATTATTTCTTCTTTATTCACTTTTGCTTATACCAGAGACCGGTAAATTCTTTAATAGTCGGAGTACCTTTTTTTCTAATATCATCTGCTATTTCCGGTCCGAAAAAGAATCCCGAAATTCTGGCAGCTTCATCAACAGAATCAAACTGGTAATCAGTTTCAATAATAAGCTCTTTAAATCCATGAACGCTCTTCAGACGCGTATAAAACAGATCCAGGAAGGGAGCAGGTGCGGCAGCGGTTTCGGCATTTGTCCCGAGAGTTTCTATAAAGATCATCGTTCCTTCATCATTGAGCAGAGAAGAGGAATTGTTCACCATTTCATCAATTTTTGATTCTGCATTCTCCAGGTGGTCAGATACGGTATGTCCGAAACTCCAGCCTTCGATTACAAAATCGGATTTTTCTTTGATACTGTCTATTGAATTATTATCACACACTCCGAAACTGATCTTATCGATATAAGCAGAGAGATTTTTCTCCGCTTTAGACAACATATGCTGTGCCCGGTCATAACAAAAGACTTTTGCAACCCGATCTACATACATTGCCGTAACCCGCCCTGTACCAGTGCCCAGTTCTATAACTGTTTTCCCATTAAAATCAAAATGATTGTTGAGTGTTGATTTCAGATTTCCTTTATAGTCTTCAAAAGTGACCAGTTCATCGTATTCACAAGCGTGATTATCATAGATCTCATACATTGTCGGCATTATTTTCTCCAGGATTTTTTTTGTGCAATTAGAAACATAGAATCGCTGTCCTCAAACTCAGAATATATATCAGTTTCCAGTATATCAAAATTTTTACTGATTATTTTCTGCAGTTTTTCTCTATCATGGTAAAAAAAATGCATATCGTCAAAATCCATCTCACTCCCTCCAATCCAGAAGGAATGCAGAATCAAACCATCTTCAGAGAGTATTTTCAATTGTTTATTCAGAGATGACTCCAGTTCTTCGAGGTTGATGTGTTGATATACCTTTGAGGAAAACAGCGCATCAAACACTTTGTCCGTATTGAGTTTTATTCCGTCGAGAACCTGGAGATCAGCTCCCGGGAACCGTTTTTCAGCCCGTCCTATAAACTCCCGGGAATAATCACTTCCCGTTACAGTATAGAGCTGAGAGAGCCAGGCGAAATCATTACCGGGACCCATTCCGATTTCAAGTAATGTTTTACCCTGTGGGAGATATTGGAGAATGAGGTCTTTGTATCGGGACAGATCATAACCATCACTCATTTCAAAATACTTATCAACTCCTTCAGGAGTGTCGTATATTTTCATTTGTAAAACCCCGAATACGATGAAGAGTAGGGTTCCGATGTTTTATTCAAAATATCATAACTGAGAAGGACCAGCTGACGGATGTGGAAAAAATCATGAGCGAGCCATGAAATTAGAATATCTCCGGCACTCTTCTTTTCACCTTTGAACTCATTTCCCGAGTGTAGAGCAGTAAGATCGGGATCATCCAGTTCGATAAGCCATTTGATCGTTTTCTTTCTCTCCAGTGAGAACTGCTCCACCATCTGATCAAAATCCCTCTGATTGTATTTCCGTGATGTTACCCATTCCATTTCATCAAAATGGGGCCAGGGGTCTTCGGGATGAAAGAGAATCAGGTCCAGATCGTATCTGAAATCGACAATTTCAATATCGATCATATGACAGATTATTTCCAGCACCGACCATCTGTCGGGATCCGGTTTCCAGACTGCGTCCTCCCGGTTAATACCGGAGAGTAGTTTTGTAAACACCAGCCTGTTATTTTTGAGTTGATTTACCCGTTCCATATAATTCATACAACCACCCTGTTTTCACCATTTGCTTTCAGATAATTCAAAGTTATCAAAGAGAGCTTCAAATGAACTATCCATTGGACTACACGAATATACCCCTAGAGCTATTTTATCGAAAGAGCTCTGAAGATGGGTTATTCTCAACTGTTTCCACTGTTCTCCGTCATAAGAATATTCAATCAGAAAATCATTTCCCCTACTCTGTATCCGATACCACATGGTTTGAATACTTTTATAGACATCAATGGTGGCCCAGTCTGAATAACCATTATTCGTAACGACTGATCCCAGGCGGGAGTGGTTTGCTGTTTCATATTCTACAGAGGCCTTGATCCAGTTATCACTATTGAGTCTGACAATCAGCCCGCTCTGATCGTACTGCATCCCTGGATGAAACTCAGTGCGAACAGTCATGGAAAAATCGCCTTGAACATCAGTCAAAAGGCAATGGCCGTTATCCCTCTGGAAACCATAGTGTGTTTTTTGCCAGAAATCGGTATCGGGATAAGATTGTATCTTAAGGCGGTTTTCCTCTACTTCAAATCGGGGTTCATTAAACCAGTAAAAATCTTTTGATATTCGACCATCTTTTTCTATCATATAAACCCCTTATTCGCCGTGCCAGAATACCTCGGAGCTTGCTCCGAAGTTCTTCATTTCAAGAATGTCAGAATCTGGGCTCCAATATTGAAAGCCACAAAAGAATAACCGACATTGAGTACTGATAATTTTAAATGACAGACTTTCCATTTACAACCTCAAAAATTTTACATATTCAATTCTCTGAGAACAGAGGAAAGTATATTCATACGTTCACTGAGAATCTCATCATCTTTGTGAAGGCAGTCATCAAAAAGTTTGATGTCGTCTTCGATATGATCGTTATCAGTACAGATATTTACATTCATGGCACCACCCTGCAGACCTACCCGCTCAAGGTTGGGATAGTTGGGATAATCCTTCTCATTCTTGTGGTACCTTTCCTGAAAAAAAAGTTTGGACTTACAGATCAGTATTGCCAGATCAAGAACACGGTGAAAAGGCAGCTCTTCAGACTGTCTGGACCATTTATCGCCTGTATGCCGCCAGATTTTTGCTGATATATCTACATTTCCGCGATCATTCCACTGGGCCAAACCAAGGGATAAACCCATGGCATCAGTATTTCCCGCTTTTCTTCCATCTATTTTATCATATTCTTCCGATACAATTACCGGTTTGTGTTTCAGTTCCGCCGGAATTTTCACATCATCTCTCCTCTACTAATTTACTAACCTACTAACTTAGTTATTTACTAAATATTACTTTGCAAATAGAGACGTGTCAAAAGAAAATTCAATTATATCCATCTATTACATTTTCTGTATTTTTAGAGAATTTCCTGGACTCTGCCCACCTGTCCGTCTGTAAGCCTGACTTTGATTCCATGAGGATGAAAGGATGATTTTGTCAGAAGGTCCTGTACGACTCCTTCAGTAAGATTGCCACTTCTCTGATCCTGTTTCAGCACAATTGCCACTTTGATTCCCGGTTTTATATCAGATCTATTTTGTCCGTTCATATATTATCTCTCCTATTTATTTCCTTTCTGCAACCATTTGAAAATAACAGAATTCACGATTTCAGGATTTTCCCACAAGGGAAAACCTCCGGCATCTTCTATCACTTTTACGGTTACATTCAAATTGGCAGAAAGAGCCTTTGTCATATTATAAAATTCTTCAAGATCATGCTGTCCATTGTAAGCCAGAACGGGAATATCGATTTCCCCAAGACGATCTGCGGCATTTTCTACACGTTCCGGAATGAGCTCACTCAACCATGGATTCCCGGAGAATTCCTCAATGATTTTTTTATGATCAAAATAGCGGCACTCTTTCGGATTATCACGCATATACTTAAACCACTTAGAATTAATCAGCCATTCATCTATAGCTTCTTCGAGACCGGCATCTTCCAGTATATTCCTGGTCCTGCCGATTGTACTATTGATATAGGGAGTGTGGAAACCGGGAATAACAATCGATTCAAAAATCAGAACTGAAATGTATTGTCTATTTCTCAAAAACAGATTTAATCCTATGGATGAACCTGTATGTGTTCCCCAGAATATGACCTGTTCCAGAGAGAGACTCTTCAGAACATCTTCCAGATCATCAGTATACTCTTTGATACCGAAAGGACCGGGTAAATCCGATGATGAGCCATGGCCGCGCAAGTCGACAAGTACAAGATTATAGTGATCGTTAAAATACTCGACCTGTTTGTTATAGATTTTCCTGCTCTGGGTCAAACCGTGAACCATTACTATTGTTTTATCTTTGCCTTTATCAAAGTATTCAATGTTTATCATAAAGAAATAGCCCCCCTATTAATCATATTCCATCTATTATGATTATGGGCTACAAAAAAATTGATTTACCATAAAAAGGGAATAATTCTGTATTTAACCTTTGCACAGTACTCACTGTACCCTTCGAGCTGTTCAGTTAATACCTTCTCTTCATTTCTGATCCTCAAAACCAGCAGCAGGGGAAGAATGGAGATGGGGATAAAACCCCACCACGAAGCAAGGGCGATAGGAGTCATAAAATACATGATGATGATACCGCTGTACATGGGGTGACGGACAAATGCGTATGGACCTGTGGAGATTACTTTCTGCCCTTCATTCACTTCGACAACTCTCGAAGCGTAGCTGTTTACTTTAAAAACATAGAGTATAAAAAAGTAAGAAATCAAAACCAGTATATTAGCCAACAATACAACGGCCAGAGGAACAGAAGACCAGCCGAATCTATGATCAAGCCCCGGAACGATAAATGCCCCCACGATTGAAACAGAACCGAGAAGAACAAAGATCTTCTGGCTATTTTCCTTTTCCTTCGTTCTCATCCGGCGGTTGAGAAATTCAGGATCTTTTCTATAAAAATAAATCATGGCAATAAACATGGGAATCAATAGAACTGCAAAATAAAGATATGCCTGCCAATATAAGAGAGTACCCGCCGGCAATAGTACAAGCAGTGCCATAAACAGAGGTATGGAGCAGATTCTGATTATCAGTTTTTTCTTTAGGCTATTCATCTCTAATACTGGAGTTTTTTTCTCCAGAAATGCATTTTCGGAGACATATCTGCAAAACCGAATTTTTTGTAAAGGTCCTGTGCTATACCATTGTCCTCACGTACTTCGAGAGTGATTCTGGAACAGAGCATTTCCCTTCCTTTTGAAGCGATAGTTTCCGTAAGAGCCCGCCCAAGTCCTTTGCCTCTATATTTGTCGATTACACACAAATCGTGAATATTCAGAACATTTGCCGTAGAAAAAGTGGAAAAAGACTTAAAACAGACCGATCCGCCGGCTATCTCACCATCACTGAATGCTAGAAAACCTAAAACTGAGGGATGTACATGGAATAGGGTTTTCAGCCTGGCTTTCTCTCCATCTGTATAGGGAATGGAATCACCCATTTCTCCTGTTTTGTAGTTTTCAAGAACAATCAGTAAATAATTGACATGCTCAGGATTACTGAGATCCGCTTCTATAATTTTTATTTCAGCCATATTCTAACCTCTACTTTATTGTTGCTCATCAGCGATTATTTTTCAATTGTAAACTGTTAAATTCTATTCGTCTCTCAATTCATAGACCCTGATACTTGCGATATATGGATTGGTCCCGGCAATTTTTTCTGCCTCATCAAGATTTTCAGCTTTAATTATATTGTATCCGGTTATAGAATCCATATCCCAGGGCAGATCCTTTGTTCCTTCCCTGGAGATTTCCCGGCCGCCGTTAAATCCACCCATATCAACCATATTGGC